>Ga0180434_10004563_pt1 | contig 16773 bp, 13 predicted proteins | sample SS_ome_7_FD_132453 | JGI IMG/M metagenome (GOLD analysis project Ga0180434, IMG submission 132453) | Hypersaline lake sediment archaeal communities from the Salton Sea, California, USA - SS_1_D_2 metaG | ecosystem: Environmental > Aquatic > Non-marine Saline and Alkaline > Hypersaline >...
AACGCGTTGCGATAATCGTACAGCGGATCGATCGGCGGCAGGTTCTTGCGCGCCCGCTTCTTGTTGATGTAGATCGAATCTTCCTCTTGTATATGAGCCGAATCCGGCAGCATGATCGCGCACAGGTCGCGCGTCGCCGGCGTACAGAAGACCGACCCTTCAAAACCGTCGCGCACCAACCGGGGCAGCCGACCAGAATGATCGATATGCGCGTGCGACAGCACCACCGCGCTGATCTCCTTGGGCGGCATGGGCCAGCGGCGATTCTTTTCTTCGGTCTCGGCGCGTCGGCCCTGGTACAATCCGCAATCCAACGCTACCCAGCGATCATCGACGCGGATCATGTGCATCGATCCGGTTACTTCGCCGACCGCTCCGTAAAACATGATTTCGGCCATGTCTCTAGCTCCGTATTCGCTTTCACGCAATATGCTCTGAAAGCCTAGTATTCGATCAATCGTTCATTACAAAGTAACACGGGCGTCTCGCCCGTATGCTCCTCGGGCGAGACGCCCGAGCTGCCCGTCAATTGGTGCATGACTGGGCGCCGGCGAGACGTCGTCAATCAAACTCGGTCGGCAGCAGTCCTTCGGCGACGTCGCGCAAAGCTCCCGGATCCAAAATCCGGATTCGATGACTCGGTCCCATCTCGATCAACTCGCTCTCTGCCAGACGCCGCAGCGTACGCGACAAAGTTTCACTCTTAAGATTCAGATGGCTCGCGAGATCCTTTTTCATCATCGGCAGGATGAACTCCTCGCGCCCGTCGCTGGAGTCGGCCTCGAGCACGTGATGAGCCACGCGTCCGACGGCGTCTCGCAACACGATATCTTCCAGATGGCCCACCAACCGACGCACCCAAAACGTCATGCCGCCCAGCAGGTGCAGGCAAAAATCATGATGATTTTGCAGCAGTTTTCGGAAAGGTCCGGCCGGCAAGAGCGCGCAAACCGCATTCTCGACGGCCTCCGCGTGCGCCGGCGACGCCCAATTGCCCATAACCGCGATCTCGGCGAAAGTGGCGCCCGGCTCGGCAAAATGAAGAACGTGCTCCTTCCCGTTCGGGGCGACCTTGAAGATGCGTATCAGTCCGGCGCCGATCACAAAAAGCCCCGGACATTCGTCGCCTTGACGCAAAATCCGGACGCCCTTTTTGTACCGGCGAATGATCGCCTCGGATCCGAGCCGCTCTATCCACTCCTCCGGCAGAGTACTAAACAAGTCGCACTTGCGGATCATTTCCCTGGCGGTCGGTTCGTTTGCTCGGCTGTTTGGCAAGAAAAATTCTCCTAACTTGATCCAAGTCAAAGTGCGAACGCCGCGAGCATGCGATACTGCGCCTTGCTTTTCGAGCCGGCGACCCGGCTCCAACCAATGCCAGTACCTGGGAGTATCGCCGTGATTCGTGAAATTGTCACTATTGACGAGGATCTTTGCGACGGTTGCGGGTTGTGCATCCCCTCCTGCCACGAGGGCGCCCTGAAAATCATCGACGGCAAGGCCAGGCTGGTCGCGGACAATCTCTGCGACGGTCTTGGCGATTGCCTCGGACATTGCCCCCAAGGCGCGATCAAGGTTGAACGCCGAGAGGCGGACGAGTTTGACGAGGGCGCCGTCTCGGCTAACGTCGCCAAGCCGACCGAGATGGCGCCGCCGAAACCCTGCGCCTGTCCGGGAACGAACTTCGCCCAGTTTGCCGCGGACACCGCCACGCCTTGCGCTGCGTCCCCCTCCGAAACGCGTTCTTCGCAACTAACGCATTGGCCCGTCCAACTTCACCTGCTGCCCCCCGACGCCCCGGTCCTGCGCGGCGCTAAACTATTGATAACGGCGACCTGCGTCCCCGTCGCCTACGCCGATTTTCAGACGCATTTGTTGCGCGAGCACGCGGTGGTCGTGGCCTGCCCCAAACTCGACAACACCGCCGGCTATCTTGAGAAACTGGAGACCATGATTCGAGACAACGACCTGCAAGAAATCACCGTCGCGCGCATGGAAGTTCCCTGTTGCGGCGGTATTTTAGATTTGGCGTTGGAAGCACATCGACGGGCCGAAAGCACGACCCCGTTAAACGAGATCGTCGTCGGTACGCGCGGCGAGGCGCCGGCACGCCGACGAATTGCATAACCGAAACGACGCCGATTCGTGCTGGCCGACATTGGAATGCCGAAAGGAATCCGTTTGGCAGGCAAGATTGAAACAAACCGCGACGATGTTCGACTCGAGCGACCGGCGGGTCGACTCTTACGCCGCGACTTGAAACTCCTGGCCACGTTCATAGAAGTATATTGCCGCGGACAGCGACACGACGGCCCCAAAGAACCCGTGGCCCTAAAATTCTTCGACCTGCGCGCCATCCGCCGCAAGCCGCTGAGCCTATGCGAATCGTGCCGGAAACTGCTGGTGCATGCATATGTGAAACGCATTCGTTGCCCGCTCGACCCCAAACCGTCCTGCAAGAAATGCCCGACCCACTGCTACGCCCCCAAATATCGCTCCCAAATCCGCGAAGTAATGAAATTCTCCGGCCGCCGCCTCGTCCTCCGCGGCCGCCTGGATTACCTCTTCCACCTGATCGGTTAAACACGGCGCCGCCGCGATCCGCACGACTTTTCGTATGCCGACTTGAATCCTGAATCCCTAAAACTATAAATGAGCCGGCGCCGTGTTCCATAAGGGCTTTACCCAAAAAACGGAAACTGTATACTTGAGTGTTCGTGACTCGCGGGCCCGATACAGCCCCTGCCTAGCGAGCCTTGGTGGCGTAGCTCAGCTGGTTTAGAGCACCGGATTCATAACCCGGAGGTCGTCGGTTCAAGTCCGACCGCCACCATTTTCCCCTCAATCCAAAAAACAAAGCGGCCCGCTTTCGCGGACCGCTTTATGTGATCGTGCGGATGTTCAGCGTCGCGATCAATCCGTCGTTTCCACCGTTTCAGCGCTCAGATCGCCGTAGATCAAACGCATCCGGCCGTCGTCGAGACGCCATTGCAACAAAACGTCTTCCGTGTCGGCGGGCGAGACGATGTCGCCGAAGTATTCGGGCGCCTGGCCGTTAGCCTCTAGGTTTTGCACGAAATGGAAGCCGACGCCCAGCGTCAGGGCGTTCCGCATCACCAGTTCCTGCATTTCCGCGGGATCGATGCCGGCCTCGGCGTCGGCGTACGCCAAGGCGACTTGTCGACCGACCGAGGCGGCGAGCGCGACCTGGGCGCCGATATCGCTCGGGTCCAACGAGGAGGGATAGTAACCGGCGGCTTCGGCGTGCAACCGCAAACCCTCGATCAAGGTCTCCTCGGTCATGGGCGGGATGACCATGTCGATCTCGCGCATCCCTTCCGGAATTTCCACCTCGAAAAGATCCGCGTCGAGCTCCGCGTCCCACTCGAAACCGTCGTGCACGACCCGCATCGAGGCGCCGAAAGGTTGGATCTTGACGTCGGCTTCGATGCGAACCGGCAGGTTGTTTTCTACGTCGATCCACAGTCGCAACGCCATTTCGGGCAGCGTTTGTCCATCGCTCGCGTGCAAGCCGAAATGACCGCCCAAGCCGCCGCGCTGTTCACGAATGCATTCCCATAACCGCTCGCCCGAGATTTCGAAGCCCTCTACGATGCGCTCGTTGATGATCGCCTGTCCCAACGAACGATCGGCCTCGCCGGTGATTGCCAGACAATGCCTAATGAACTCGTCGGGCGAAGTGGTTTGAGGATTCTGGCTCAATTCGTCCAGGCCGTACATGCGGATGGCGACGTTCGTTTGCGGCTGGATCATCAGCGCCGGGCCGTCGGGTTTACGCAGGAAAGTGAAACCGGCTGCTTGCGACGCCGCCGCGCCGCCGCCCAGGCCGTTCAACGAGCCGAAGAAACCCATGTCCAGATCGACGCGGGCGCCGCGGTCGTCCGACATGTACATGGTCCCGTCCATGACGGGCTCCTCGGACTCGTTCATATACATCGTGAGATCACAGACAATCGTACTCGCCTGGCGCATATGCTCGATGGCGGCGGCGAAAACGCTCTGCTTCGGCGTTAAGAACACTGCGACCGCTATGACAATGCAAGCGGCGGGCGCCAGGAATGCCATGGCGCGGCGTCTCTTCGTTCGGTTCAAACTCATGGCGATATCTCCCAGCCGACGCCGAGCTCGCCCAGCCAATCCTGCATGAACAACGGCGGGGGCTTCAATCGGCAGCACGGCCATCAATTGATCGCGGAGTTCGTCGTGTTCTCGGTCAAACGCTTCGTACATGCGCATCCGCTCAACATGCTCGCGACGGGTCTTTTGATAGAGGGCGCGGCACTTCTCGCACGCACGGGCGTGTCCGAGCATGTCACGAACGTCGCCCTCTTCAAGCAAATCCATGGCCAGCAGGTCCCATTGTTCGGCGTTCGGGCAATTCATCGTGACGCCTCCTGCCTGTTGAGCACGCGCCGCAAGCGTTCGACCGCCGACGACAACACGCGATAAAAGCCAGATCTTGACAGGCCCAGCACGACGCGGGCCTCTTCAACGTCGCGGCCCTGCAAATAGAACGTATGCAGAGCCAAACACTCCTGTTCAGTCAAAACGAAGCGTCTCTCGCCGCCGCGGTCGGCGATCGCCTCGCGCAACTCGATGAGCCGTTCATCAGGCGGATCGACTACGCCGCGGCGTCCTTTGCACCGGGCGAACCCGGCGACCTTCCGTTCGTCGCGCAGCTTCTGACGCTGCTGCTCGCGACACACCTGGCGAGCTATGCCCGTGATCCAGGCGGTGAAACGTTGCGGATCCCTCAGCTTGCCGAGATTCCGATAAGCCCGCAGGAACACTTCCTGCGTCAGATCCGCCGCCGCGTGAAGATCCTTCGTCGTGTCGTAGCAGACCGCGCGCACCAATCGGGCTCGGCGATCATAAAGTTCGGCGAACGCCGACTTATCGCCGTTGAGGACGCCCAACACCAGGGTTCCGTCGCTAGCAGCCAAGATTCAGATCTCCAGCGGCCATGATGGCCATCATGGTACTAGTGACCGCCGAACCGTTTTTGTCCACAAGAAGGTTAAATTTTTTGCCGAGCTGTTCGGCATTTGAAAACGAGCGGCTCGCGCCTCGATATCCCTGTCGCCGATAAACTTCTTGGTAAACGTGTCGGCGATTCGTTACAGTGGAACAGGGATGTTTTGTCAGGCGAGTTCTGGCGGGAAAGGATACCTGTGACTAAATACCGTTGCGAGGCGGCGATGATCCGCCTTCTTCCAATCGTTCTTATCGGAGCGCTGACGCTGGCGCCGGCTTTCGCCGACAATCTCGATCCGTCGCGCCTCGACGGGTGCCGGACCGACATCGACGGCGACGGCGACACCGATCTGGCCGACCTGGCCGAATTGCTCTCGGTTTATTCACTCACCAGCGGCGAGCCCGGATTCATCGAAGCCGCCGACTTCGACGACAACGGCGTGATCGATCTTTCCGATTTGGCAGAGTTGCTGTCCGAGTACGGCTGCGTCGGCGCGGTGCAGGTCGAACGTATGCAATTCACCGGCGCCTCGTTCGTCAACGTCGCGCACGACTGCGCCAGCGGAAACTGCTCGAACTACGGCACGCCCCACTGGCTCGACGCCAATCTCGACGGCGATACGGAAGATCCCGGCGACCGCGCCTACCCCGCGGCATACGTGCGCGGCGGCTACGTCTCGATCACCAATCTCCGCTTCGGCGTCTCGTCGGACGATCTCGAACTGACGGACGTCCCGGTGCTCGGCGCCGGCCCCGACGGGCTGATCTTCGAAGGCACGGGATCGGTCAGCGGCGGCGTACTTACCGTCGCGGGAACGCTGCAATCGAACACGACGCTGCCCGATGTCGTCGCCTGCTACGACACGTTCGATATCGCTTGGGAAGCTGCTCTCGACGGGGCGACTTTCTTCCCCGCCGGCGTCAGCAGCAATCGCATGTACGTTACGCTGGACGATCCGCTCGGACGCCGGCTCGAAAGCTTTTTCGACATTAGCACGCGCGCCGCGCACGGCGCCGACAGCGTTCAAAGCGCCATCGCCGCCCTCTGGGCGGGTTTCGCCGACCTGCACGTTGAAAACGTGCGCGGTGAGGTATTGGGCTATTACCGCGGCGTACTGTGTGCATCCGACTGCACCGTGTACGAAGCCCAGGGACTCGTCATGTACCTCAACGGCCAGTGCGGCTCGTGGGCCGATCTGCTGATGCAGTGCCTGCGGACGCTCGGAATCTCCGGCTCGGAATGGATCACGATTGAACCGATCATCTACAACCACGGCCTGCTGGTTCGGACGTATAAATTCGACGGCGTCGGCACGAGCGGCTGTTCGAGCCTGCCGTACACCTTCAACAGCCCCTGCGGCGGACCTTATTGGCCGGACGATCCCGAATGCACGGACGACGTCGGCTTGGCCGGACAGGACAATCCCAATCCCGCCAGTTACTTCTCGCGCCATTTCATCGTGCAGATCGACGGACGCTTCTACGATCCCTCCTACGGCGCCGGGCCGTTCACCGGCACGACCAACGAAGCCAACCTGGCGTGGGAACAGGCCGGGATCGACGGATATCACGGTTACTGCGGTTACTATCACGCCGCCCGCACGGACATTTATCAAAATCGGGAAACCGAATTCATATACTAGGAGCCGACGCATGAACAAGCTCGTAAAAGTCAATCTTATCGCCGTCACGCTGCTGGCGTCGTGTGCGACTATCGCTAATGCTCAGACGACCGACATCGGCGCCTTGACCGCGCGCGTCGGCGTTCTGCCGCGACTCAACCAATGGACGCTGATCGAGCCGGATTCGCGACCGGCCTTGAAGGACGTCGCCAAGCTCTCAAACGAACAGCGCGACGCGTTGGCCCGCTCCGATTCTCCCGTCGATCGCTCCATCGCGATTTTCATCGCCGATCAACAAGGCGACGTCGCCGCGCTGTTGTCGTACGCCCGCATGCTGGACGACCAGCGTCCCGGGCTGCCCTACGCCGCCCGCGTCGCCGGCGTCGATCAATACGATCGAAGCGACCAATCCGTCGCCGAGTATCTCACGTCGGCGTATCTCGACTGGTTCGGCGTGGACGTGGACTCGTCGATCAAACGCTTTGAACGCTATTTCGCCGAAGTCGATGAATCCGACAATCTCGTGAAGCCGTGGATCGTGCGTCTCCGCCGCGCCAAGCACGACGCCGGCAAGACCGCCGACCTCAAACAACACATCACAACGTTGCCGGCCGACGTGCGCTGGGCGGTGGTGACGCTGGGTTACAAGGAAAGCGTGTACACGTCGAAACAGGCTCGCAAGTTGTTGTCGCAGCTGCCGCCGGCGACTCGTCGAGCGGTCGATATTCGCGACAATATTCTGCCGGATGAGCCGCTGTTCAAAATCAACCGCGGGTCGATGCGGCGTTTGTTGCTGGATGAGTCGCGATCGTTGTTGGCGATCAGTGAGAAGCCGTAGTCCGGGCGGTCGGTATTGCGCGAAGTTTCGTTTTGGGGTGCGCATGTTCGGATTTCGCGTCCGATATAATTGCTGCTGGTGTACGGGAAACGGGAAGGTACTCAAGATACTCATGTTTTCGCCCTCTGGTTTTGAGCACCTTTGAAAACGCGTAACAAGGCAGCGAAACAGCAAAGTAACAAAACGCCCAGGCGACGATGTATCCAGGCCGTGAACGAGAGGTCGGCAACGGCATTTTTGTGCGCGAGGCATGCTGACGGGCTCCTTTCGTCCAGGCGCCGCGGGCACCCAGTTATCAATCACAGATATTCTATATTATCTATACCAATGGTAAAGGCGGATTCACGGGATGCGCGTCTGCGGGCGGAGATTGCCGCGGATTCGTGGAGATAGCGCAGGGTGGATCGTGTATTCGAGGAATCCACTGGGCACCCTGATTACATGTTACGAAAAGTTCCGGGGGCTGGCGCCCCCGGCTACTGACCGTCGCCCCGCTGGGGCTGGGTAAATTGCGGATCTGCGGTCCGGGGGCTGGCGCCCCCGGCTGCTGGCCGTCGCCCCGCTGGGGCTAAAAGCGCCGAGCGCCTATGCTTCCACGTTACGAAGCTGCGAGCTAGCATGTTTCATGGAGAAGAGATACGTGACGACGCTGTACAGCGGCATGGCGCCCGGCCTTTGAGGAGTCTTCCGCGATGAAGCGACGGTCGAGAAATCGAGGTCCGCTGATCAGTGGTACATTAGGGGGCTTGTCATTGGGATGTTCCGCGTTAACTCTTTTGCTAGGACGCGGCGAGCTATATGAGAAACATGGGAGCTTCGATAATGTCGCTTACGCACTGTTAACTAAGCCCGCGGACGTCCTCGTGGGATGGTTTGTGCCTGGGGGCTGCGAGGGCATGGCGCCACATTACTTAGTCGCCTACTTGGGCTCCATATTTCTCTCCTGGGCATGCGTGGGGGCATGCTTGAGCGCCGGCATGTGGTTGCTTATCGCCAAGCTGAACTCGCGGATAACACGTTGATTTCGACCAAATAGTCATCTCGCGCGCTCCTCCCTTATCCCTTCTCAAACACGAACGCATCGCCGTTGCAATCGACGTTAATCGCGTCTCCCGGGGTGAACTCACCGGTGACGATCCGCTTGGCCAACGGGTTTTCGATCTTCTGTTGGATCAGGCGCTTTAGGGGGCGGGCACCGTAGGCAGGTGAATAACCTTCCGACGCCAACTGGTCCTTTACCTCATCGGTCAGCGCCAACGACAGGTCGCGATCCGACAGGCGACGCTTCAGGCTTCGCACCAGCAGATCCACGATGCCGCGCAGGTGTTCGGGGGATAGGCGGTGGAAGATGATGGTCTCATCGATGCGGTTCAAAAACTCGGGGCGGAAGTGCTTGCGCAGCTCGCCCAGGACGACGATATCGAGTTCCGCGTCGGTCAAGGAGGTATCGTCGGGATCGGGGGATTTACGGCCGGTGCGGGGGCCGGCCGCGACATTTGCGGAGTGGCTGCTTGCCGCGTTGGCGATGTACTCGCTGCCGATGTTGCTCGTCATCGCGATGATCGTATTCTTGAAATCCACCGTCCGCCCGTGCCCGTCCGTCAACCGTCCGTCGTCGAGCACCTGCAACAGTACATTAAACACGTCGGCGTGGGCTTTCTCGATCTCGTCCAGCAAAATCACGCTGTACGGCCGCCGATGCACCGCCTCGGTCAACCGCCCGCCTTCCTCGTAACCGATGTATCCCGGCGGGGCGCCGATCAGTCGGGCGACGCTGTGCTGTTCCATGAATTCGCTCATATCGATGCGGATAAACGCCGACTCGTCGTCGAACAAGAACTCCGCCAGCGCCTTGCACAACTCGGTCTTCCCGACGCCCGTCGGTCCCAGGAACAAGAACGACCCGATCGGTCGCAGCGGATCGCCCAAACCCGCCCGACTGCGCCGCACCGCGTCCGACACCGCCCGCACCGCCTCGTCCTGCCCGATCACTCGATCGTGCAACCGCTCTTCCATCTTGATGAGCTTGGCCTTTTCGCCCTCCAACATCCGCGACACCGGCACGCCGGTCCACTTGCTGACCACCTCGGCGATTTCCTCGGCCGCGACCTCCTCGCGCAGAATCCCCCGGCCCGACTCGTGCAACTCCGTCAGCTTATCCTCGCGCTGCTTCAAATCCGCTTCGAGCTCCGGCAACTCGCCATAGCGAATCCGCGCCGCCTGCTCCAAATTTCCCTGTCGCTGAGCCTCATCGAGTTCGAGATGCTTGGCGTCGATCTGCTGCTTGATCGCCTTGGTCGCGTCGATCGCCCCCTTCTCGTTCTCCCACTGCGCGGTCAACGCCCCGTCGCGTTCCTTCAAATCCGCCAACTGCTTCTCAACGGCGCCGAGCTGCTTGCGGCTGCCGTCGTCCTTCTCCTTTTTCAACGCCTCGCGCTCGATCTCGAGTTGCATGATCTTGCGGCGGAGTTCGTCGAGTTCCGCCGGCAGCGAATCGTTTTCGATCCGCAATCGCGATGCGGCCTCGTCGATCAGGTCGATGGCCTTGTCGGGCAAATGCCGGTCGGCGATGTAGCGCTGCGAGAGCGTCGCGGCCGCTACCAGGGCGGCGTCCTGAATCCGCACGCCGTGATGCGCGTCGTAACGCGGCTTGAGGCCGCGCAGAATCGCGATCGTGTCCTCGACGCTCGGCTCGCCGACCTGGATCGGCTGAAAACGCCGTTCGAGCGCCTTGTCCTTTTCGACGTGCAGGCGATATTCCTCGAGCGTCGTGGCGCCGATGCAGCGCAGTTCGCCGCGGGCCAACGCCGGCTTGAGCAGGTTGCCCGCGTCCATCGAGCCTTCCGTCTTGCCCGCCCCGATGATCGTGTGCATCTCGTCGACGAACAGAATGACCTGCCCGTCCGACTCGACGACGGCGTTGACCACCGCCTTGAGTCGTTCCTCAAACTCGCCGCGATACTTCGCCCCGGCGATCAAGGCGCCCATGTCGAGCGCGACCAGCTTCTTGTCTTTCAATGCGGTCGGCACGTCGCCCGCGAGAATTCGCTGCGCCATGCCCTCGACGATCGCGGTTTTACCGACGCCCGCTTCGCCGATCAGCACGGGGTTGTTTTTCGTGCGGCGGGCGAGCACCTGCATACAGCGTCGAATTTCTTCGTCGCGTCCGATGACCGGATCGAGCTTGCCGCGTCGGGCCATCTCGATCAGGTCGTTTCCGTAACGCTTCAGCGGCTCGTAAGTGTCCTCGGGATTTTGCGAGGTGACGCTGGCCCCGCCGCGCACCGCCTGCAACGCCGCCAGGATTTCCTTCTTCCCGATCGCGTTGAGCTTGAGCAATTCCTTGGCGTCGCCGGCGACCTCGGCCAACGCGATCAGCAAATGCTCCGTCGAGATATATTGATCCTTCATCTGCCGCGCCAGCTTGTCGGCCGCGTTGACGACTTCGGTAAACGTCCGGTGCGGCGAAAGCGAGCCGCCGGATTGTTGCGGCAAGCGTCCCAACTCCGACTCGACCATCGACGATATCTGCTCGACCGGCGCCCCGGCTTTCTCCAACAGCGGCACGATAACTCCGCCGCCGTCCGCGTCCGGCTTCAACAGCGCCGCCAGCAGATGCAACGGCATAAGCTCCGGATTCCCCCGATCCTGAGCGATCTGATGCGCCGCATTAATCGCCTCGCCGGCCTTGATCGTGAATTTGTCAGCGTTCATATATACAGTATCCTTTCTCGCAGGCGGTTACGCCCGCGTAAGGATATCTTGCAAGCCGCGTTCCGTCGCTAAGCAATAACGTAACACCTTGTTGATTAAGGGGATACGTGAAGCATGTGCCGCCGGTATGCTGTCAGAATGGCACGAACAAACCCTGAACCGCTGCGAGGGCGACAGTGATATTGTGCGGCAAGCCGCGCCATACTCCTGTATCATATCTTCACTAAGGCCGTCGGCGTGGCGCCCGGCCCGTCCCAATATGATCTTCCTCCGACGTTCGCCGACACTACAAATAAAGCGTGGCCTTGTAATGGCGTCATGTCCTATTAGCGACGATACTGCATTCTGATTACTCAGGATGCCCGATCGCCGTGGAAGAGAGATGTTATGGAGACGCCGTCCCCATCCTCGAACGAACAGAAGCTGAGGCTGGCGCTGATTGGCGTCATCGTCGGCGCCGCCTGGGGCGGCCTGCTGTACGCTATGATCACTTGGGGGCAAATCAGCCCAGGCAACTACTACGCCGCGCGCGACATGACCGTCCTGATCGTCGGCGTGACGATTTGCATTTGCCTGGCCTGCGTGTGGCTAGGCCGCTGGTTCACCCAGCTCGACGGCCGCATCCATGCCCTCACCTGCGCCGTCGCCCTGATCACAGCCGCCGACGTCCTCTGGCTTACCGGCCGCCTGAACTTCTCATCGATGTCGCATGGAGAATTGTGGTGTTTGGTATTCGCCCTGGCGACCTTCATCTTCACCACCGGCTTCCTGGCCCGCCCCAAGGACAAGCTGTTTCACTGAAAAGCTTCTAAAATGCGCTTTCCCATATCGTATGAAGTGGCAAATGTGTAGGGTCCGCCGTGCGGACCCTACAAGACTAGCAAACCGCCTCGCGCCGGGCGATCCGAACTCTAAGGCACATATGGCTCCGTTATGTACACGGTCGCAAACCGGCGGTTTGCACTCCCCGGATGAAGCCGTGCTGCGTTTATCCCGTGCGGAGTTGCAACGCCGGGGCGTCGCCTACGGCCCATTTCGACATTTTTCGCAATTCGCCGGTCCAGGTCTTGTTAGTTCGCTTGAGCAGGAACAATTCAAAGAGGGCGTCGAGAAGATCCGCGGCGTCGGCCGTCAGTTCGAAACGTTGCTCGATCCGCGCGCGGGCGTCCTGCTCGGCTTCGTCCTCGGGCAATACCAGGCTCGACACCGTCATGCGCGGGCCGTCGAGCGTCAGGCGGAACTCGCCGACGGGGCAGCCGAGGATCAGGCCCATTTTTACCGGTTGCTTGCCGATCGACAGGGCCGCCTTCGCTTCGGGCAGGCTGGTCGGGCCGTCGGCGTTGATCGTGTCCGTGCCGGTCAAACCGAAATCGCAACGCAGGCAGATCGTGCGGTCGATCATCACGGTCACGTCGTCCGAACCGTGGACGCGCAGCGGGCCTTCCTCCGCGTCGGTCTGGTACCACAACCAGCTGAGGAACTCGCGGCCGAGGAAATTCATGTCAAACGAGCCCGCCAAGGCGGCGTCCGCGCCTTCCGGCGGACGAATCAGATGGCTGGGCAACAGATTTTCCAGCGCCCGGCTGTTATTCGCCGCCAGCAGGAGCCGCGTGGCGACGCGTTCGGGATCGGCCGGCTCGAGCGCGACGCCGAACGTGTCGGCGAACAACTGCATGAATTTTTCGCCGACGGCGCCGCCGAGATTGCCGAGGTACACGCTCGACGTTTCCAGGTCGATCAGGACGGGGAACGAACTGATGCGGCGATAGCGCCCGTCCTTGGCCTCCTGCTCGGCCCGCAGGACGGCGACGTCCTTGGCTCGGCGTTTCTCCTGGCGGCCGAGGAACTCGCGGCCGGACGCCTGCAAGGCCGTCTCTTCTTCCATGCGGATGTAGGCCTTGAGAACGTTGGCCGGGATTTTCAGCTTGTCTAGCCGCATGCCCAACTGCACGAAACGTCCGCTGCAAATCGAGTCGGCTTCGAGTTCGGTTTCGAAGAGATGTCGCGAGCCGATCCAGCCGACTTGCGTTTCGTCCGCGAGCATGGCGATTTTGCCGAAAGTCTTCTCGTTGAGGGCGGCCATGAACTTGTCGTCGGCCTCGGAGGGGATCGAGCCGGTGACATAGAAACGCTGGTATGAGACGGGACCGGATATAAACGCCACGTTGAATCTCCATGGATGATGTAAACGAGTACGCAATGCATCGAACGTTACTAATCCGCGGCATAGGCGTCAAAGCCGGCGCTTGTCAGAACGGCTGTCAACAGGCTGTCAATAATTCGCTTGGGATCTTCGTGACAAGAGGTTACGCGCGGTGGAATATTTTTGTCAGGATTTCGTTCGGGAGCTGCCGGCGTGCCGTTCCATAGCCCGGATTCGTTTTTTACGTAATTTTTCTTGACCGAGCATTATTAGTAGCTCATACTACTAATATGAGCAAAGAGGACTACATCGAACCGCTGCTGGATCTCGGCTTCACTGAAATCGAGGCGCGAGTCTATGGTTTTCTGGTCGAGGAATCGCCGGCGACCGGTTATCGCATCGCTCACGCGATCGGAAAGCAGCCGGCGAACACGTATAAGGCGATCGCCGCCCTGGAGGCGCGCGGGGCCGTCATCGTAGAGCAGGGCGACACGAAGCAGTGCCGGGCGGTTCCGCCGCCGGAGTTGCTAGATAATCTAGAACAGCAGTTTCGTCGAAGTCGTTCTCAAGCCGGCGAGAGGTTGGCCGCTTTGTCGCGTCGATCGACGGATCCGCGCATCTATCATCTCAAGAGCGTCGATCAAGTCTTGCAGCGGGCGAAGGCGATGCTCGAGCGGGCCGAGCGGATCGTGTTGTGCGACTTGTTTCCGAAGCCGTTCGAGGCGTTGACCGAGGCGTTGCGCGACGCGGCTAAGCGCGGCGTACGCATCGCGACCAAAGTCTATGCCGGTGAAACGCTGGCGGGGGTGGAACTAGTACAACTCCACGACGTCGAGAAATCGCTGGATGTCTGGCCGGGGCAGCAACTCAGCATCGTCGTGGACGCCGAGGAGCATCTGCTCAGCTTGCTGTCGCACGATATGAAGAGCGTGCATGAAGCGGTTTGGAGCAACAGCGCCTATTTGTCGTGCATGCAACACAACCATATCGCCAGCGAATTGAGATACACGCAATTGCTCGCCGAACGCGGCGATACGCCGGACGAGTTGGCGGCGATTTCGCTGCTGAATTTCCGACCGCCGGGCCTGGAAACGCTGATGCACCTATACGGCGAACAAAAACGCGAGCCCGCGCCGATCAAGGAGAAACGCAAATGAGACATCGAAACGCCCTTCTCACGCTTTCGTGCATTACGACGCTTGCCGTCGCTAGCGGCTGTACAGCTGATCGCGGTCGTGACTTGCTTGAGCTGCATATGAATTGGCGCGGCGGTCGGTCGAATCTGGAGAACCTGCGCGACATCACCGCGACGGGTAAGCTGAGCGTCGCCGGGCTGGAAGGACCGCTGACCGCGGTGCAGCAGAGCGAGGGTTATCGCAAGGTCGAGTACGACTTGAAGGTCGTGTCCGGCAAGGAATTCGTGACGCCCGAGGGCGGTTGGGAATTGAATGAAAGCGGGCAGCTCGACGCGATGGACATTGTTAAACTCGCGAACCAGCGCCGCCACATCGAGAGCGCGTTCGAGCGGCATTTGCTCGGCGGTGACGTCGTCTACGTCGGGACGGAAGAACACGACGGACGAAGTTGGGAAGTGCTTCGCCTCGGCGACGACGATGAAGATCGCGTTGAACTGTTTATTGATCCGAACGACGGCAGCATGAGTTGGGCTCGCACGGTCGAGGGCGAGCAGATTTCCTGGGAACATATGGAAGATTGGCGGATCATCGGCGGCGTGCGCATGTCTTTCAAGAACACTTCCCAGCCGCCCGGCGAGGCGCCGGCCACCACCGTGACATGGGACGAGATCCAGGTTAACCAGGGTTTGACGCCGACGGATTTCGACGCCCGACAAGCGGGTCGCAAGGTCGTGCATTTCGTCGCCGACGACGCCGAGTGGATACCGTTCACGCTATACCAGGATCGATACATTTACATGCCGTGCGTCGTGAACGGCGTCGAGACCGAGTTGCTGCTTGACTCGGGCGCGGGGATTACGGTGCTCGACAAGTCTTTCGCGGATCAGCTCGGGCTCGCGGGAAAGAGTCCGGTTACGGCGCGGGGGACCAGCGGGACGCAAGCCGCCACGCTGACCGACGGCGTGGATATCACCTTCGGCGACATACATCTTGAGAATCTGACCGTCGCGGTCATCGACCTGAGCGATCTGACGAAACGCTTCAACCGGTCGATGCCGGTCATCATGGGCAAGGAGCTGTTCAATAATGCGATCGTCGACATCGACTATCCCAATCGTCGTCTCACGTTCCACGACGCGGAGGGTTTCGCATACGAGGAAACCGGGCACAGTCTGGAGATGCACCCGACGCGCAACGGCAAGCGGCTGGTCGAGATGCGCGTCGAGAACCTGCCGCCCGCTCTGTTCCAGGTCGATACGGGCGGCGGCGGCAGCGTGGACCTCTTTCACGCATATACGAGCGAACATGGCTTGCTGGATAATCGCGAACGCGTCTCGACCTGTTACGGCGGCGGCGTGGGCGGCATGATTGAGGCGAAAGTCGCCGTGCTTGAGAGCATCGACTTCGCGGGATTTCATATTGAGAATGTTCCCGCCGGCTTCGCTCCGCCGGGCGAGGGGGGATTCGGCACGAGCGATTACGCGGGTAATCTTGGGGCGGGGATCTTCACGCGTTTTCGGTTGATTTTCGACTTTACGCGTAACCGTCTGCATGTCGAACCCGGCCCGGAATGGGACACGAAGCCGTTCAAAAGAAATCGCCTGGGCTTGGCGACGAACTTCGCCGACGGCCAGGTAAAGGTAATGCACGTCGCCAAGGGCAGCCCGGCGGAGAAAGCCGGGATCAAGGCGGGCGATGCAATCGAAACTGTGAACGGCGAGCCGCTGACCGAGGCTAACAGGTCGGCCACGATGAGGGAAGCCAGCCGTGCGCCGGCGGGTACGACGGCGACGCTTAAACTCGCCGACGGGCGCGAGTTGGGGATCGTGTTGGCGGATTATTATTAGGCGGCTCGCGCGGGAGATGCCGTTCTTTATAAAGGGGTCCGAGGGGCTTATATCCCGAAGAACGCCAGGGCGCCACGTTGGCGCCCACTATGTTTGACGTTCTTCAAAGGCGGTGACAAGGCGCCGAAGCAGCAAGGCGACGAGGGGCGTCGGCTTTTGGGGGCGCGCCTGATTGTCCGCGCATGGTTCATGGTCGGGGGCGCTTTGGGCGGACGGCGTCGCAGGGATTTCTCGGTGTTCGGGATTGGGGGATTGGGGGCATGGGGCAAGTCAGAACAGATGCGGAGGGAGCTTACGGGCAGGCGAAAATGAGCGAGATCTGGTCAGCCCCCCCGGCTGTGCATCCAGCTAATTACGGAAAAAATCATTTTCAAATCATTGATTTCGCCGAGGTCTGGAAGCGCGGATTACGTAAACAAGAATGAGAGGGACACATTGACAATGGAACGTCCGGGCCGTGCCCGGCGTTTCGTCGCAT
>Ga0180434_10004565_pt1 | contig 16770 bp, 11 predicted proteins | sample SS_ome_7_FD_132453 | JGI IMG/M metagenome (GOLD analysis project Ga0180434, IMG submission 132453) | Hypersaline lake sediment archaeal communities from the Salton Sea, California, USA - SS_1_D_2 metaG | ecosystem: Environmental > Aquatic > Non-marine Saline and Alkaline > Hypersaline >...
CACGTAGTCCGCGTGACCGGGACAGTCCACGTGAGCGTAGTGTCGCTTCGGGCTCTCATACTCAACGTGGCACGTCGCAATAGTGATCCCGCGCTCACGCTCCTCAGGTGCCTTGTCGATGTCGTCGAACGCCATGTACTTCGCGAGTCCTCGCTCCTGAAGACACAGCGTCATCGCTGACGTCAATGTCGACTTGCCGTGGTCCACGTGACCGATCGTACCCACGTTGACGTGAGGCTTAGTCCTCTCGAACTTCTCCTTCGCCATCTCGTTACTCCTTGGAAATCGTGCTTCCCTTTGTCTTTTCTACTCTTTCACTTCCCGGACCCACCCGACGCGCGTCGCGCCGCTTCAGGCCCCACTCTCTATGTCCAACCCCAGCCCGCCAGGATCTGCTCCTGTTTCTCGCGCGGCACCTCGGCGTAGCGAGAGAACTGGGTGGTGTATACGGCTCTTCCCTGAGTCAGCGAGCGGAGCGCCGTGGCGTATCCGAACATCCTCCCGAGCGGCACGGTGGCATCGACGATCTGCGATTCCCCTCGCATCTTCGTGCCCTCGATCCTGCCGCCCCTCGCGTTCAGGTCCGCGATGACCTCACCGACGAACTGCTCGGGGGCTACGACCTCCACGCTGACTATCGGCTCCAGCAGCACCGGGTGCGCCTTCATGGCCGCCTCCCTAAGCGCTATCGAGCCCGCCGCCTTGAAGGCGATGTCCGACGAGTCGGTGTCGTGGTAGCTTCCACCGAGAACGGTCACTTTGACGTCCACGACCGGATAGCCGGCCACGATCCCGTTCCCCAGCGCGCCCTTGACGCCGCTCTCTATCGCGGGGAAGAACTCCCGCGGTACCTCTCCGTCCCTGACTACGTTCTCGAACTCGATCCCGCCCTCGACGTTCGGCTCGATGCGGAGCCTGACGTCTCCGTACTGACCCTTGCCGCCGCTCTGGCGGATGAACTGACCCGACGCCTCCGCCGCGGACGTGACGGTCTCGCGGTAGGCGACCATGGGCTTGCCCACATTCGCCCTGACGCCGAACTCGCGCACGAGCCGGGTTGTCAGCACCTCCAGGTGCAGTTCGCCCATGCCGGAGATGATAAGCTGCCCGGTGTCCTCGTTCGTGTTCATGACGAACGTCGGGTCCTCGTCGGCGAGGCGTTCGAGCGCCTGCGTCAGCTTGTCCTCGTCGGCCTTCGTCTTTGGCTCGATGGCGACCGAGACCACGGGGTCCGGGAAGGCCATCGACTCGAGCACGATCGGCTTCTTCGGGTCGCAGAGCGTGTCGCCCGTGCCCGTGGCCTTCGGGCCCACTATGGCGACGATCTCGCCCGCCGACGCCTCGTCGAGGTCCTCCTGCTTGTTGGCGTGCATGAGCAGGATGCGACCGACCCTCTCCTTCTTGTCGGTGCGCGTGTTCAGCACCTGAGCGCCCTTCTTGAGCGTCCCGGAGTAGACCCGGAGGTACGTCAGTCTGCCGACGTACGAGTCGCTGGCGATCTTGAACGCCAGCCCCGCGAAGGGCTTGTCGTCGTCCGCCTCGCGCTCCTCCTCCTTCTCGGTGTAGGGGTTGACCCCCACGACAGGCGGGATGTCGACCGGCGAAGGCAGGTAGTGGATCACCGCGTCAAGTACCTGCTGGACGCCTATGTTCTTGAGGGCCGAGCCCGCGAAGACCGGTACGATCTTCCCGGCCAGCGTGCCCCTCCTCAAGCCTCGATGGATCTCGTCCTCGGACAGCTCCTCGCCACCCACGAACTTCTCGAGCAGCTCGTCGTCCGACTCGGCGGCGCTCTCGACGAGATGCTCTCGTCTAGTGGTCGCCTCGTCCATCAGGCCAGTCGGTATGTCCTCCTCGGCGTACACCGCCCCCTGCTTGCCCTGGTCGAACACTATCGACCTCATCCGAACGAGGTCGACGATCCCACTGAACGTGTCGCCCGCCCCCACCGGCATCGTCAGCGGCACCGGGTTGGCGTTCAGCCTCTCGACCATCATCGTCAGGGCGTTCTCGAAGTCGGCGCCGACGCGGTCCATCTTGTTGATGAACGCGATCTTCGGGATGCGATACTCCTCGGACTGCTTCCAGACCGTCTCCGACTGCGGCTCCACTCCGCCCACGCCGCAGAAGACCGCCACCGAACCGTCGAGCACCCTGAGGGACCTCTCGACCTCCATCGTGAAGTCGACGTGGCCCGGTGTGTCGATGATGTTGATCCTGTGATCGAGCCAATGCGTCGTCGTCGCGGCCGACGTGATCGTGATGCCGCGCTGGCGCTCCTGCTCCATCCAATCCATGACCGCGGCGCCGTCGTGCACCTCGCCCATCCGGTGGACCCTGCCCGTGTAGAACAGGACCCGCTCGGTCAGCGTGGTCTTACCCGCATCGATGTGGGCCATGATGCCTATGTTCCTGACCCGCTCAAGCGGACACTCGCGTGCCATGGTCCTCTTCCCGTTGCCCGCGCTCTTCTGCGCGGTGCGGTTCGCCCGGGGTCTGGTCTGTGCGCGCTCGCTCACGCCCGTGGACGCGACGGCTGCCTGCGACTGCTGCACGACTCTCCCCCCTGAACGTCCGGCTACTACCAGCGATAGTGCGCCAGCGCCTTGTTGGCCTCCGCCATTCTGTGCGTGTCGTCTCTCTTTTTCATGGCGGCGCCTTCCTTCTTGTACGCGGCCACGATCTCACCGGCGAGCTTCTCGGACATCGTGTGCTCGCTGCGCGAGCGCGAGAACCCGATGAGCCAACGGAAGGCCAGCGCTGTGCGACGCTCGGGTCTCACCTCCACAGGCACCTGATAGGTGCTTCCACCCACACGTCTCGACTTGACCTCGAGCATCGGCTTGATGTTGCTCACGGCCTTCTCGAACACCGCTAGGGGTTCTTCCTTCGTCCGCTCCGCGACGATGTCCATCGCGCCGTAGAAGATCTTCTCGGCCGTGCTCTTCTTGCCGCCCTTCATCAGGTTGTTGATGAAGCGCGTCACGAGGGGGCTTCCGAACCTCGGGTCCGGGATCCGTTCCCTCTTGGGCACCTCTCGCCTTCTCGGCATGTCTCACGTCCTCCTGGCCCGACCCGCACCCGCCCGCCGCCCCCGCGGCGCGCAGAAACGGACCGGATGATGCTCTCTCTACTTCGGCCTCTTCGTCCCGTACTTCGAACGCGACTGCTTCCGCCCGTCTACCCCGGACGCGTCCAGCGGTCCGCGGATGACGTGATAGCGGACGCCCGGAAGGTCCTTGACCCTGCCGCCTCTGATGAGGACGACCGAGTGCTCCTGCAGATTGTGACCCTCGCCCGGGATGTAAGCGGTGACGGAGTCGCCCTTCATCAGACGCACCCTCGCGACCTTGCGCAGTGCGGAGTTCGGCTTCTTCGCAGTCGTTGTGTAGACCCTCGTGCAGATGCCTCGCCTCTGCGGGTGCCCCTCTAGAGCCCTCGCGGGCTTCTTCTTGAGCTTCTGCTTCCGTCCGCGCTTCACCAGCTGGTTGATCGTCGGCAATCCATCCTCCTAGAATTCTCTTCTCTGCCGCCGCGCCCCTTCGGCGCGACCACTTCTGCCGCCCGTGGTTCTCGGTCTAGCTGCCCGCCGATGTCAGCGTACCGACATCGCCCTCCACGACCTCGTCGGGTCTCTCGATGACCCTCGGCTCCGGCTCGGCGGGCGTCAGGACCTCGATGTTCTCGTATTCCGAGAGACCTGTCCCCGCCGGGATCCGGCGGCCGATGATCACGTTCTCCTTGAGACCCCTCAGGTCGTCGGTCTTGCCCTCGGTGGCCGCCATCATCAGCACACGCGTGGTCTCCTGGAACGACGCGGCCGAGATGAAGCTGTCTGTCGTCAGCGCCGCCTTTGTTATGCCGAGCAGCAGCGCCTCGTGCTTGGCCGGGACCTGCTTCTCGTCCTTCTTCCGGACGCCCTTGTTCTCCTCGGCGATGCGACGATTCTCGGCCTCGAACTCCGAGCGAGACACCACCTGACCCTCGAGGAACCTCGTGTCGCCCGGATCGACCACCTTCACGCGCTGAAGCATCTGTCGCACTATCATCTCGATGTGCTTGTCGTTGATCTTCACGCCCTGCAGGCGGTAGACCTCCTGGATCTCGTTCAGGAGGTACTCCTGCACGGCCTTCTCACCCTTGATGGAGAGGATGTCGTGCGGGTCGATCGGACCCTCGGACAGCCTGTCTCCGGCCTTCACTGACTCGCCGTCGTGGACCCTGAGGTGCGTGCCGTGCGGGAGCTTGTAGGTCTTCTCCCCGTCCTCGACCTCGTCGTTGACGACACGGATCTCGCGCAGTCCCTTCTTGACCTCGCCGAACCTCAGCACGCCGTCGATCTCGCTGATCGTCGCGGGGCTCTTCGGAGGCCTGGCCTCGAACAGCTCCTCGACTCGCGGCAGGCCGCCGGTGATGTCTCGCGTCTTTCCGAACTCCCGCTGGATCTTAGCCAGGACGGTCCCCGGGGCGATCTCCTCTCCGTCGCGCACGAGCAGCCGCGCGCCCGTCGGACAGATGTACTCGCCTGCCGACTTGCCCGTGCTCGACTGCACTATGATCGACGGGTGAAGCTCCTTCTCCGGGTCCTCGACGATTACGCGCTCGCGGTGGCCCGTCGTCTCGTCGGCGACCCTCTCCATCGTGCGGCCCTCGACGACCTGGTCGAATACGATCTTGCCGCCGTTCCTCGCGATGATCGGGTCGTTGTAGGGGTCCCATTCGAACAGGGGCGCGCCCTCCTCGACGTGGTCACCTTCCTTGACGAACAGCGTCGCGCCGTACGGGATGTTGTATGCGCGCTCGCGACCGTCGTCGCCCTCCTTGACGAGCCTGGCGCTCCTGCCGATGACGATCCGGTGCCCCTCGCTGTCGGTCCTCAGCATCCTCGAAGCGTCGAACGGCAGCTTGATCGTGCCGGGGGCCGCGGCCTCGCGCCGCGAGCTCTCGGCGATACGCCCGGAGGTGCCGCCGATGTGGAACGTTCGGAGCGTCAGCTGGGTTCCCGGCTCGCCGATCGACTGCGCCGCCACGATGCCGACAACCTCACCGATCTCGACCATGCGTCCGGTGGCGAGGTTGCGCCCGTAGCAGGCGGCGCACACGCCGTGACCGGACTCGCAGGTGAGTACGGAACGGATGACGACCTCTTCGATGTTCATGTTCTGCAGCTTCTCGGTGGCCTCCTCGTCGATCAGCTCGTTGCGCTTGACGAGGACCTCCTTGGTCGCGGGGTCTATTACGTCCTCCGCCACGACCCTGCCCAGTACGCGCTCGTGCAGCGGCTCGACGATCTTGCCCGCCTCTATGAGCGCCGTCGTGTGCGTGCCGCGCGAGGTGCCGCAGTCGGGCTCGGAGATGACCACCTCCTGCGCGACGTCGACCAGGCGGCGCGTGAGATACCCCGCGTCCGCCGTCTTGAGCGCCGTGTCGGCCAGACCCTTACGGGCGCCGTGCGTCGAGATGAAGTACTCGAGCGCCGTGAGGCCCTCGCGGAAGTTGGAGCGGATCGGCGACTCGATGATCTCACCCATCTGGCCGACCAGCTTCTTAGCCGGCTTGGCCATCAGGCCGCGCATGCCTGCCAGCTGCCTGATCTGGTCCTTCGACCCTCGCGCGCCGGAGTCGGCCATCATGTGGATCGGGTTGAAGCCGCCCTCCGCGCGGGCCATCTCGTCGGACATCGCGTCTGCGACGTCGCCCGCGGCGTGGGTCCACGTGTCGACCACTCGGTTGTAGCGCTCGGTGTCTGTGATGACTCCGTCGCGGTAGTAGCGAGCGATCTTGTCGACCTCCTTCTGCGCGACGCCGAGTATGTCCTTCTTCTCGGGCGGCACGATCACGTCGTCGATGCCGATCGTGATGCCGCCCAGCGTCGCGTAGTGGAAGCCGAGGTCCTTGAGGTGATCGAGCGCGTCCGCCGTCGCCTCCTGTCCCAGGATGCGGTGGCACTTGCCGACCAGGTCCTTGAGCTTGCCGCCGTCCATCGCAGTGTTGACGAACCGCATCTCCTCAGGGAGCACCTGGTTGAAGAGAACGCGGCCCGGCGTCGTGACCTTGGTCTTGCCGTCCAGTCGGACCTTGACCCAGTCGTGCAGGCCGATGTTCGACTCGTCCAGAGCGAACACGACCTCGTCCGTCGACGCGAAGGCCTTCATCTTCTTCTCGTCCGGCTCACCCACCACCGACTTCGTCAGGTAGTAGCAGCCGAGGACGATGTCCTGCGACGGGCTGGCGACCGGTCGGCCGTCGGCCGGCAGGAGGATGTTGTTGACCGCGAGCATCAGCACGCGGCTCTCGACCTGGGCCTCGAACGACAGCGGCACGTGCACGGCCATCTGGTCGCCGTCGAAGTCGGCGTTGAACGCCGAGCAGACGAGCGGGTGGATCCTGATGGCCTTGCCCTCGACGAGGATCGGCTCGAACGCCTGGATGCCAAGTCGATGGAGTGTGGGCGCGCGGTTGAGGAAGATCGGGTGGTCCGTGATCACGTCCTCGAGCGCGTCCCAGACCTCTGGCGTGCGCCGGTCGATCAGGTTCTTGGCGGCCTTGACCGTCTGGGCGTGCCCCAGCTCCTGCAGCCTCCTGACGATGAACGGACTGAAGAGCTCCAGAGCCATCGTCTTGGGAATGCCGCACTGGTGCAGCCTGAGCTCGGGACCGACCACGATGACCGAGCGGCCGGAGTAGTCGACTCGCTTACCCAGCAGGTTCTGGCGGAAGCGCCCCTTCTTCCCCTTGAGGAGGTGCGAGAGCGACTTGAGGACGCGGCGTCCGCGTCCGCGCACCGCGCGGGAACCTCTGCCGTTGTCAAAGAGCGCGTCGACCGCCTGCTGGAGCATCCGCTTCTCGTTGCGCAGGATGATCTCGGGCGCCTTGATCTTCAGCAGGCTCTTCAGCCTGTTGTTCCTGTAGATGACGCGCCTGTAGAGGTCGTTCAGGTCCGACGTCGCGAACCGACCGCCCTCGAGCGGGACCAGCGGACGAAGGTCCGGCGGGAGCACCGGGATGACCTCCATCACCGTCCACGCGGGCTCATTGCCGGAGCCCAGGAACGCGTCGAACACCTGCAGCCTCTTCAGGGCCTTCTTCTTCGCCTGCTTGGTCGTGTCGGTTGCCCGGACCGCTGCGCGAAGCTCGTTGTACGTGTCCTCGACGACGACCTGCTCGAGCAGCTCGCGGATGGCCGCGGCGCCCATCTCGGCCCTGACCTCGAGGTCAGGCGCTGCGGCGTACTCCGCCATGCGCTCGCCGGAGAGGAGCTCGCCGACCTTGAGCTCGCTCTTGCCGGGGTCGAGAACAATGTAGGACTCGTAGTAGAGCACGCGCTCAAGGTCGCGGCGCTTCATGTCCAGGAGGCGACCGATGATGTTCGGGTTGCCCCTGAAGAACCACACGTGCGCCACCGGCACCGATAGCTCTATGTGTCCCAGCCGCTCGCGACGGACCTTCGACTGCGTGACCTCTACGCCGCAGTTCTCGCAGATCATGCCGCGGTAGCGGATGCGACGGTACTTCCCGCAGTTGCACTCCCAGTCCTTCACCGGGCCGAAGATGCGCTCGCAGAACAGCCCGCCCTTCTCGGGCTTGAAGGACCGGTAGTTGATCGTCTCGGGAAGGACCACTTCGCCGTGCGACCAGCTCCGTATGGCCTCGGGCGAGGCGAGCCTTATCTGGATCGCCTTGAACTCGTGAGGCCCCTTGTGCTCGTCAAAGACGCCGAAATACACCTAGTACCTCCTCGACAGGACCTATTCCTTAACCAGAGTGACGTCCAGACCGAGACTCTGCAGCTCTCGGATGAGAACGTCGAACGAAGCAGGCGTACCCGGTTGCGGAGGATCCTGCCCTTTGACAATCGCCTCGTACGTCTTGGATCTGCCGACCACGTCGTCCGACTTGACCGTCAGGAGTTCCTGCAATGTGTGCGCGGCTCCGTAGGCCTCGAGGGCCCAGACCTCCATCTCGCCGAAACGCTGGCCGCCGAACTGGGCCTTTCCGCCCAGCGGCTGCTGCGTCACGAGCGAGTAGGGGCCGATAGAGCGCGCGTGGATCTTGTCGTCCACCAGGTGCAGCAGCTTCATCGTGTAGATGTAGCCGACCGTCACCGTGTGCTCGAACGGTTCGCCGGTCCTGCCGTCGTAGAGCACGGTCTTGCCCGACTCGGGGAGCCCCGCCCTGCTGAGCTCGCTCTTGATAGCGTCGATGGTCGCGCCGTTGAACACCGGGGTCGCGGCGAGGTAGTCGAGGTCGTGCGCCGCCCAGCCCAAATGCGTCTCGAGGATCTGCCCGAGGTTCATACGCGACGGAACGCCGAGCGGGTTGAGAACGATGTCGACGGGGGTGCCGTCAGGCAGATGAGGCATGTCCTCTTCCGCCATGATCTTGGCGACGACTCCCTTGTTTCCGTGGCGACCGGCGACCTTGTCGCCTACCGAGAGCTTGCGCTTCGTGGCGACGTAGACCTTCGCGAGCTTGACGACGCCGCGCGGCAGGTCCTCGCCGAGCTTCAGGCGCTCGATCTGCCGGTCGCGCTCGGGCTCGATGTTCTCGAGTCGATCCCGGTACTCCCTGTAGAGCGCCCGGACCTTCTCGTTGATGCGATCGTCGTCGACGACGCCGTCGTCCCAGTCGAGGCGCTCGAACTTGAGGAGGCTCATGACCTCGTCGTTGACCTTGCGCCCGGCCCGGATGACCAGCTCGTTCGTCTTGGCGTCCCTCAGGGACCTGGTCTTCAGCCCTTCGATGAGGCCGAAGATGCGCTTGTCTCGTTCCCTCACCAGCCTCTTGAGCGAGGTCCGGGCGTCGGAGCGAATGCGCTCGATCTCCTTCTGGACGACTTTCTTGCTGCGCTCGTCCCTCGCGCGACGCGAGAAGAGGACCGTGTCGATCACGATGCCCTTCATGCCGGGGGGCGCCTTGAGCGACGTGTCGCGCACGTCGCCGGCGCGGTCTCCGAAGATCGCGCGAAGCAGGTTCTCCTCAGGCGTCAGTTCGGTCTCGCCCTTCGGCGTGACCTTGCCGATGAGGATGTCGCCCGCCTCGACGCGCGCGCCCACGCGGACGAGGCCGTTGTCGTCGAGGTTCTTCAGTCGCTCCTCGCTGACGTTCGGGATCTCAGGAGTGAACTCCTCCATGCCCCGCTTCGTCTCGCGGACCTGCGACTCGAACTCCTCGATGTGGATCGACGTCAGACGGTCCTTCTTGAGGATCCGCTCGCTGACGAGGATCGCGTCCTCGAAGTTGTATCCCTCCCACGGCATGAACGCCACGAGGAGGTTCGCGCCCAGTGCCAGCTCGCCGTCCCTGGTCGACGGCCCGTCGGCGATGACGTCGCCGGCCTCTACCGTCTGGCCTACGCGCACGATCGGACGCTGGTTGATGCACGTGTTCTGGTTCGTGCGCTGGAACTTCCTCAGCGGATACTCGTCGACCGCCTCGGAGCCGTCCAGCGTGTCGCTGTGCCTGACGGAGATGTTGTCGGCGTCGACGCTCTCGATGACGCCGCCGTGCTTCGCCGTGGTGACCGCACCGGAGTCGACCGCCACGCGGTGCTCGATGCCGGTGCCGACCAGAGGAGCCTCGGTCTTCACGAGCGGGACCGCCTGGCGCTGCATGTTGGAGCCCATAAGGGCCCGGTTCGCGTCGTCGTGCTCGAGGAACGGGATGAGCGCCGCGGCCGCCGAGACCAGCTGCTTCGGGGAGACGTCCATGTACTGGATGTCCTCCCTCTGGACGGTCGGGAAGTCGTCCCTGTGCCTCGCGAGCAGCGACTCGTCCTGGAGCTTACCCGAGGAGTCGAGCGGCTCGCCGGCCTGGGCGATGATGAACGCGTCCTCCTCGGAGGCGGTCAGGAACTCAACGTTACTCGTGACGACGCCGCCCTTCAGCCTGTAGTACGGCGTCTCGATGAAGCCGTAGTCGTTGATACGGCCGTAGGTCGAGAGCGAGCTGATGAGACCGATGTTCGGACCCTCGGGCGTCTCGATCGGACACATCCGGCCGTAGTGGCTGTAGTGAACGTCTCGGACCTCGAAGCCCGCGCGCTCCCTGGTGAGACCGCCCGGGCCCAGCGCGGAGAGCCTTCGCTTGTGAGTCAGTTCCGCGAGCGGGTTCGTCTGCTCCATGAACTGCGACAGCTGGTTGCTGCCGAAGAAAGCCCGGACGACCGCCGAGATGGGTCGCGAGTTGACGAGCGTCGCGAGGTCCAGCTCATCGGCGTCGCCGGTCGACATCCGGTCCTTGATGACCCTGACCATCCTCGAGAGACCGGCCGACAGCTGGTTCTCGAGCAGCTCGCCCACCGAGCGGACCCGGCGGTTGCCCAGATGGTCGATGTCGTCTATCTCGCGGTTGCCCTTCACGACGTCGAGCACCGCACGAATGGTCCCGATGAAGTCGCGGTGCGTCAGGCACACGGTGTCCAGCGGGATCTCATCGGTCGAGATGCCCAGCTGCTCGTTTATCTTGTACCGCCCGACGTTCTTCAGGTCGTAGCGGTTGGGGTCGAAGAACATGCGATGCACGAGCTCGCGTCCGGCCTCGATCGACGGGAGGTTCCCGCCCTTCATGGTCTTGTAGATCTCCTGAAGAGCCTCCTCCTCCGAGTGCGTCTTGTCGCGCGAGAGCGTCGACTCGATGACCTTGATGTCGACCGGGTCTATCTTCACGAGCTCGATGTCGCGGACCTTTGCCTTCCGCATCAGCTGGATGACCGTCAGAGTCAGCTTCTCGTCGTTCTTGACGACGATCTCCTTGGTCTCCGGATGCTTGTAGGTCCTCGCGACGATGCGCCCTACGAGCTCCGCGTCCCGCTCCTCGTCCTTCTTGGCGAGGATCTTCGCGCGCTCGGTCACGCGCACGGCCACGGCGTCGAGGCCCGCGTCCTTCATCGCCTTGACGTGCTTCGGCTCGATGACGTCACCGGGCTCACCGATGACCTCACCCGTCTCCTCGTCCACGACGCGGGACGCGAACAGCCGCCCGCAGGGCTCCGTGGCTCTGGTGGGCCTGCCGGACGGGAACTCGACGCTCTCCGTCTCGTAGAACAGGCTGCGGATCTCCTCGTCGCTCGAGTAGCCGAGCGCGCGCAGGAAGGTCGACATACGGAACTGGTGGCGCCTGTCCGTGCGGATGAACATCTCGTCCTTGATGCCCATCCTGACCTCGACCCACGTGCCGCGGTAAGGGATTATCTTGGCGAAGTAGAGCGTGGTCCCGTTCGGGTGGATCTTATCCTGGAAGAACACGCCCGGCGACCTGTGCAGCTGGCTGACGATGACCCTCTCGGCGCCGTTGACGATGAACGTCCCGCGCTCGGTGATCAGAGGGATGTCGCCGAGATAGATCTCGGACTCCTCGGCCTCGAGGAACTTCCTGGGACCCTTCTCTCTCGGCTCCCACCGCACCAGCCTCAGGGTGGCCTTCAGGGGCGCCTCGAACGTCAGGTTGCGCTCCCTGCACTCCTGGAGCGTGTGCTTCGGCTGGCCCAGCCGGAAGCCCTTGTATTCGAGGGTGTACGTACCCTGATGCCCTTCCACCGGGAAGAACTTCCTGAAGATGTCATCCAGTCCCGAAGTCTCCCCGTCGTCGGACCTGCCCGTGCCGAGACACGCCTTGAAGGACGCGAGCTGCACGTCCAGCAAGTTCGGCATCGGGAGTTCCTGATCGACCGGGAACTTGGAGAAGGTCTTTCTCTCTATGACTCGGGGTCCGATCAATGCTCTCTCACCCTCCATCAGAGGAATGCGCTCTCTGACCTCTTCCGCATAGGTACCTCTGGTGCGAGTCGACCGCGGCGCCCGTTCTCCGCGCCGACATGCGGTCGGCTCGCGCCAGACCCCGCGACCTCGAGCTCGAAAGCTCCGTGGCGGTCAGCCGGCGAACCGGCAGCCGCGGTGGCCGCGAGGGCCCGGCACGTGCGCTACTTCAGTTCGGCCTTGGCTCCGGCCTCTTCCAGCTTCTTCTTGACTTCCTCGGCCTCGTCCTTTGACACGCCCTTCTTGACGGCCTGGCCGGGATTGTCCACGAGTTCCTTGGCCTCCTTGAGACCGAGGTCGGTGACCTGACGAATGACCTTCACGACCTGGAACTTCTTCTCGCCGGTCTCGGCAAGGACGACGTCCCACTCGGTCTTCTCTTCGTCGGCGCCGCCACCACCGCCGCCGGCCGGCATCGCGGCCATCGCGACAGGAGCCGCAGCGGTCACACCGAACTTGTCCTCGAGAGCCTTGACCAGCTCGGACATCTCGAGCACGGTCATCTTCTCGATGGACTCGAGGATCTTCTCGATGTTCTTGCTGGGAGCGGCCTTCTTCTCGGCCTTCTCCTCGACCTTCTCCTCCGCCGCCGGCTCTTCGGCGGTCTCGACGACCTCGTTCTTCTCTTCAGCCATCTTGTCCTCCAGCGAGTGCACTGCTCTTGTTATCTTCCGGTCGTGTTCTCCGCCGCGACCATCGATGCGGCGTCCTGCGTCACTTCTACCGCGAGATGCCTCCGGTCTCCTGAGGCTTCGCCCAGACATGCTCCGGGTTCATTCACCGTTCCCCCGGCGCGGCCGTGCCTCCAAGCGGAGGTCGTTGAATCCCCTACGCGCCCTCTTTCTGTTCGCGCACCGCGTCCAGCGTCGCGACCAGCTTCCGCGACAGCTCGTTCAGGAGCCTCGCGAGACCCGCGACCGGCGCCTGGAACCCGGCGGCGATCTGCGCCAGCAGGACCTCTCTCGGCGGGAGCTCCGCTATGCGGCGGATCTCCGAGGCCGTGACGATCATCGAGTCGATGATCCCCGACCGTATCTGCGGCGTCTTCTTGCCCTTCTCGTACTCGACCATGATCTTGGCCGCGATGGCGGCGTCACCGTCCGTCATGACGAGACCGTTCGGCCCCTTGAGGTGTTCGGCCAGTCCCTCGAACTCCGTCCCCTCGACCGCCAGCCTGGCCAGCGAGTTCTTCACCACCCTGTAGGAGACCGATGCCTCTCGGAGCTTCGCCCGCATCTCGGTCGCCGTCGCCACGTCCATCCCGGTGAAGTCACCGATCAGGATGTGCTGCATCGACTGGAACTCCTTCTTGAGCTCCTCGACCCGGGCTTCCTTCTGTGCTTTCGTCAGTGGCATGTGTCGATCCTCATCCGTGCTGTCCCGTTTGACCGGGGCTACTGCTTGGCTTCGTCGACTAGAGACGCAACGTCCAGCGTGATGCCCGGGCCCATCGTCGTGCTGATGGAGACCTTCTTCATGTAGACGCCCTTGGTGGCCGCCGGCCTGGCGCGGACGATCTCGCGCGTCAGCTCGATCAGGTTGCCCCTGAGCTGCTCGAGCTCGAACGACGCCTTTCCGAAGACGACGTGAACGTTGGCGGTCTTGTCGGTCCTGTACTCGACCTTGCCGGCCTTGGCGTCGGTCACGGCCTTTGCGATGTCGAAGGTGACCGTTCCCGTCTTGGGATTGGGCATGAGCCCTCGCGGTCCCAGGATCTTGCCGAGCTTGCCGACGTCCTTCATCATGTCGGGCGTGGCGATGATCGTGTCGACGTCGAGCCATCCGCCCTGGATCTTCTCGATGTAGTCCTCGGCGCCCACGTGGTCGGCCCCTGCCTCTTCGGCCTCGCTGACCTTCTCGCCCTTGGCCAGGACGAGGATCCTGACGGACTGGCCGGTGCCGTGAGGCATGACGACCGTCCCTCGGACCTGCTGGTCGGAATGTCTCGGGTCGACGCCCAGCCTGAAGACGACCTCGGCCGTCTCGTCGAACTTGGCGCCGGCTGAGGCCTTGAGAAGCTCGAGTCCCTCCGCGAGCTCGTACGGGCCCCCGCCCCTCACCTTCTCCGCTACGGCGTTGTAGCGCTTGCTGTGCTTCATCGCTGCGTCCTTTCCTCGGGCCCGGGGTCTTCCGAGCCCTCCCGCTCCGCGCGGTGACGTCCGCCTCCGTGAGCGGAGGCGCGACCACTCCTACCCCACTACCTCGATGCCCATGCTGCGGGCGGTGCCCGCGATCATCTGCATCGCGGCCTCGTCGCTGGCTGCGTTCAGGTCCGGAGCCTTGAGCTTCGCGATCTCGAGAAGCTGAGCCTTCGTGACCTTCCCCACCTTGTCGCGGTTGGGAACGCCGGAGCCCTTCGCGAGCCCCGCGGCCTTCCGAAGAAGCACCGCCGCCGGCGGCGTCTTCGTGATGAAGCTGAAGGTGCGGTCCTGATAGACCGTGAGCACGACCGGGATGATCATCCCGGGCTGGCCCTGGGTCTTCGCGTTGAACTGCTTGCAGAACCCGCCGATGTCCATTCCGTAGGGACCGAGCGCCGGGCCGACCGGCGGCGCCGACGTCGCCTGTCCCGCGGGGATCTGGAGCTTGACGGTTCCGATGATCTTCTTCGCCATGTTTCTCCCTCGTGTCGCTGCGTCTGCTGTTCTCGCTCAGGCCCCACGCGTGCGAGGGGCCTGCGGCGGAGCCCGCCGTGTTCCCTAGGTCGACTCCACCTGAAGGAAGTCCAGCTCGACAGGGGTCGCGCGGCCGAAGATCGAGACCATGACCTTCACCTTGCCGCGTTCACCGTCGACCTCGTCGATAAGGCCGGAGAAGCCCGAGAAGGGCCCGTCGATTACGCGCACCTGCTCGCCGACCTGATACGGGATCTCCGGGCGCTCCTTGGACGGCTTGCGCTCGATCCTCCCCAGGATCCTGTCGATGTCCTCCTGGAGAAGCGGCTCCGGGACCTTCTCGGCCATTCCGGGGCCCATCGTGGCGCCGATGAACGAGGACACGCCCTGCGTGTTCGTCACGAGGAAGCGCGTCTGATCGTCCATCTCCATCTCTATAAGGAGATACCCGGGGAAGAGCTTCCTCTCGGAGGTCTTCCTCTTCCCGTCCTTCATCTCCACGAACTCCTCGGTCGCGACGATTATCTGACCGAAACGATCGTCGAGCCCGGAGCTCGCGATCGTCTTCTGGAGCTTGTCCCGGACCTTGAACTCGTGTCCGGAGTACGTATGGATCGCATACCAAAGCTTCACTGCGGACTACTCCCGGCAGTCAGCCCGACGGCAACGATGTTCTGCTTGGCTTGCGTCTAACCGAAGATGAGGCTTACCAGGTAGGTAAGCGCCCGGTCGACGAGGCCAATGAACACCGCAAGGACCAGAACGATGACGATCACAACGGTCGTTGAACCGCGGATCTCATCTCTCGAGGGCCACGAGACCCTCTTGAGCTCGTTCCGGACCTCCTTGATGAACTTGACTAGCCTCTGGAACATATCGACTCCACCGGACGCCTAGAGTTGTAGTTTGTGGCAGGCCTGGAGGGACTCGAACCCCCAACATCCGGTTTTGGAGACCGGCGCTCTAACCAATTAGAGCTACAGGCCTGCACAAGCTAGCAGCCTACTAAGGCGGACTACCCTTTGGCCGCGGGCATCGGACGTAGTGCTCCGCCAGGGTGCACTAGCCCCCGAGTACCCGGCCCGCGCAAACGGGATCTGCTCGCAACGAAGTTGTGAGCGCGCCTAGCGCGTCTGCTTATGCACAGTGTGCTTATTGCAGAAGCGACAGTACTTCTTGTACTCCAGGCGGTCCGGATGCTTTTGCTTGTTCTTCGTATATGTGTAATTGCGCCGCTTGCACGCGGTGCAAGCCAACACCACTATGTCTCGCAACTTCTCTGCTCTCCCCGGGCGTTTGCGCGCCCGGTTCTCTTACTGCTTTCCAGTGCAGCTATTCGATGATCTTCGTGATGGTGCCGGCGCCGACGGTCCTGCCACCCTCGCGGATCGCGAACCTCAGGCCCTCTTCCATCGCGATCGGGGTGATAAGCTCGATCGACAGGTCCACGTTGTCACCGGGCATCACCATCTCCGTACCTTCCGGAAGCGTGGCGGAACCCGTCACGTCCGTCGTACGGAAGTAGAACTGAGGACGATATCCGTTGAAGAACGCCGTGTGACGGCCGCCCTCATCACGCGTCAGGATGTAGGCCGTGCCCTCGAACTTCGTGTGAGGCGTCACGCTCTTCGGCTGGCACACGACCATCCCGCGCTCCAGATCGTCCTTCTCAACGCCTCGCAGAAGCAGACCGACGTTGTCGCCCGCCTGGCCCTCGTCGAGGATCTTACGGAACATCTCGACACCCGTCACAACCGTGTCGCGCGTGTCACGGATGCCCACGATCTCCACCTTGTCACCAGTGTGAACGATGCCACGCTCGATACGACCAGTCCCCACCGTGCCTCGCCCAGTGATCGAGAACACGTCCTCGATCGGCATCAGGAACGGCTTGTCCGTCTCACGGACAGGCTCCGGGAAGTAGTCGTCCATCGCTGTCACAAGCTCCCAGATCGAGTTGCACGCCTCGCACTCGTCCTTGCCGCAACCGCACTCCAGAGCCTTCAAGGCACTGCCCTTGACCACGGGGATCTCGTCGCCCGGGAACTCATACTCGTTCAGAAGCTCCCGAACCTCCAGCTCAACAAGCTCCAGAAGCTCAGGGTCGTCGACCTGGTCCGTCTTGTTCATGTAGACGATGATGTTCGGAACGCCCACCTGACGGGCCAGCAGGATGTGCTCGCGGGTCTGAGGCATCGGACCGTCCGCCGCGCTCACCACAACGATCGCACCGTCCATCTGCGCAGCGCCCGTGATCATGTTCTTCACGTAGTCCGCGTGACCGGGACAGTCCACGTGAGCGTAGTGACGCTTCGGGCTCTCATACTCAACGTGGCACGTCGCAATAGTGATCCCGCGCTCCCGCTCCTCAGGCGCCTTGTCGATGTCGTCGAACGCCA
>Ga0180434_10004566_pt1 | contig 16766 bp, 17 predicted proteins | sample SS_ome_7_FD_132453 | JGI IMG/M metagenome (GOLD analysis project Ga0180434, IMG submission 132453) | Hypersaline lake sediment archaeal communities from the Salton Sea, California, USA - SS_1_D_2 metaG | ecosystem: Environmental > Aquatic > Non-marine Saline and Alkaline > Hypersaline >...
AATTTAGTATAATACCTAACTAAATATTTGCTATTGACGATTGATTATTTCTCTGTGGCTCAAACAACAGTGTTAATCGGTGTAAATCCGTGTCTGACAGAGGGCTATTTGAAAAAACAAAGCCAATTTTATCGAAGCAAAAATTAACGTAAGCTCAGTAAATATAAAGTATTAAGGAGAAAATAGGCCGACTTTAGGCCGCAAAAAACAAAGCCAATCAAAGCCGAAATTGTGGTATATAGTTCGCGGATCATAGTTAAGCGTCATGGTTTTGTCATTCCCGTGAAAACGGGAATCCAGTCTTTCGGATAGTTATGTATTCCGCATCAAGTGCGGAATGACGTGCTTGTTGGCAAGTTTAAACAGATTCCTATTTGAAAAAACAAAGCCAATTTGCAGGCTGGTAAATTTGCGTAAAGTATTATTTGAAATGGGTTTATAGAGATATATCGGCCATTGTGGCACGAAAAAACAAACCCAATCAAAGCCAATTTTGGGCTGCTGGATTGACCAAATGAGGTATTTTCGTTGACTTGCGGGGGCGGATTGTTAGATTAAAGGCCAAGAGGCGGCAGTTATGTTCAGCTTCGATTTTATGTTTAACCGCAGAGGACGCCGAGGGCGCCGAGAAAATATTTAACAATAAAAACTCTGCGGTAAAAATGGCTGTTTAGGCCGTGTCGCGGGCATCTTGCCCGCGATTCGAGGGCGGGACGCCCTCGAGACGTAATACGCCTTTGACACAGGAAAGGAAACATATCATGGCTATCGATCGTCGGACATTTCTTAAAAGTTCAGTGGCATCCGGGCTGGCTCTTTCAGCACCGGCAATACTTCGGGCCGGCAGCGGCAAAACTTATCGCACGGCTCTTATCGGCAGCGGCTGGTGGGGTATGAATATCACCGGGGAAGCGATTAAGTCCGGCCGGTGCAAAATCGTCGCCATGTGCGACGTCGACCGGCGGCAACTGGATCCCGCGGCAGCGAAGGTGGAAAGACTTACCGGCGACAAACCCAAAAAGTACAAGGACTACCGCGAGCTGCTTGACAAAGAAAAGCCCGATATTGCCATCGTGGCCACGCCGGACCACTGGCACGCGCTGCCGACTATCGCCGCGGTCAAAGCCGGGGCGCACGTTTACGTTGAAAAGCCCATCAGCCATACGATTATGGAAGGCAGGGCGATGGTCAACGCCGCCCGCGCCGCCAACCGGGTCGTCCAGGTCGGCACGCATCGGCGGATATCGCCTCACAACGTCTCCGGCATGAAATTCCTTCGAGAAGGCGGGGCCGGTAAAATCGGCATGATCCGCGCATTTGTTCTCTATAGCGGCGGCGCCGAAAGACCGATGCCAAACGAGGAACCTCCAGCTTCTCTGGACTGGGACTTCTGGTGCGGGCCCGCGCCGCTGCGTCCTTACAACAGAAAAATCCATCCGAAGGGCTTCCGGCAGTTCCTCGATTATGGTAACGGCACGCTCGGCGACTGGGGAGTGCACTGGGTGGACCAGATTCTTTGGATCATGGAAGAGAAATGGCCCAGGACGATATACTCGGCCGGCGGACGGCCAATCCAGGGCCCGCCGGTCTTCACTGAAAAAGAACAAACCACCGACTCGCCGGACCACCTGCTCACAACGTACGAATTCGAGGACTTCACCGCTTTCTGGGAACACCGTCGGTTCGCGGGCAATCCGGCAGAGAAAACCGAGAGAGTCGGTTGCTATTTCTACGGCACCAAAGGTACGTTCCACATGGGCTGGCAGGCCGGCTGGACGTTCTTCCCGACCGGCAGGGGCCAGAAGGAGATTCACCAAGAGCCGCAGCTCAATGAGCCGGATAAGCAGAATATCAGGGGGCTGTGGATTGACTTTCTCAATTGCATCGAGAACGGCGGGCGGCCCGTCTGCGATATCGAGTTGGTTCACCGCTCGACAAATATGAGCCTGCTCGGCATGCTTTCATACAAAATCGGCCGGAGCGTCCAATGGGACGGCGAGAAGGAAAGAATCGTCGGCGACCCCGATGCGAACAAACTGCTCGCCCGCGAATACCGAAAACCCTGGTTCTATCCGGAAGCTTAGCTGTGCAGTCATCGTCCAGCCCGTCGGCAAACTTTTATTGCGACTGGACGTATTATGTGGTATAATTACAAATGTAGCGTATTTGACAAGTGAATACGGGGGCGAATGGCTTCGACCGGATGGTGGAGAGCCAAGTCGCATGCCCAGGACGCCGGTTGGCCTGGCTAATCATCCGGCAACTAATTTTTAATTGGCAACTCACAGTTGCGCATGGCTGCTTAATTAGCGGCCCGTCCTGCCTGACTTTGCCTGCGGGTTTGGTAAGGGCGTCAAACAGCAGGCTGGCCGAGCCGGTTGTTCGGGCCGGCAGGGTGAGATATCTCCGAAATAGCCGGGTTAAGTGCCTGTCGTTTGGCGCTTAACAAGGCGAAAAAACTTTCAAGCGACTAAGCATGTAGAAGCTTGTCTTGAAGCATCTCGGGACGGGGGTTCGAATCCCCCCGCCTCCATTGGGTCCTGTGAGCTCTAAAGGCCATTTCACACAAAAGCCGGTGGTGTTCGGGAGCAGTGCTGAAAAGACTCATAAGCTCGTTTGTAATCAGCATCCTTGGTTTTGTAAGGGGTCGGTGTTGTGTGGAAGGGTAATAAATTTTTAAGTGGATCTTCGAGAAGGTACTCCCGCTTGGCACTACCAGCCAACGACTTTTCAATGCTTCCGCGTAGTTATGCACGGCCCTGCCTGCTTTACCATCACGTTATTTTGACGGGCATAACTATTTATTTTTTACCGCTATGAGAATCGATATACTCTGCGAGATCCGAGATGGTCACAATTCCGAGTCTTTCAGCATGTTGTTGCCGCATTGTGAGCGTGTATGTGTTGTTGAAACCGAAGGGCTTAAGCCACAAAAGACCGTACTCTTCTAAGAACGCCCGCCGTACGATATCATACGTCTCGTTCGGGTCAGAGATTACCTCCCGCTTCATAATATTTACCAGGCCCGTCCCCGTGTATTCCGGATAAAGGTCAAGGTCTCCGGCCTTGAGAGCGTTGAAGCAAATCATCGTCCCGCCGAGGTTCAGTTTGCGGATTACCTTAATATTCGAATTGCACTCAATCAAGGATGCCATAATCTGCCCAAGGATTTCCTGCTCGGTAAACTGCTTTCCTCCAATCGTGATACTGCCTGCTGTCCTGTCGGCCGGCGTAGCATCTGGTTCAATAAGCCCAAGGGATATAAGAAACTCTCGAGCAACATTCTCGACCTTTCGGCCTTTCTCATCTACTTCGAAGTTAAGCGCCTGCATGGTCTCGCTGGAAATTCTTCCCGCAAGCCGGTTAAGGATTTGCTCAATTTCGGGGTATTTTTCTAAGGTTTGACTCCTTATAAGCGGAGCGGCATAATATGGAGGAAAGAATCCCTTGTCGTCTTTTAACACCACAAGTCCATAAGCGGGTATCCGTCCGTCAGTAGCAAAGCCGTCAATAACGTCAACGGCACTATCGGCCATGGCTCTGTACATCAAGCCTGGATCCATTTGGACGGGCTGGGATGCGAACTTTAAGCCGTAGCGTTTACACAGGCCTTCGTAGCCATCCGGCCGGGTAAGAAACTCAGCATCGAACGCCGCTTTTAGTCCATAAGAGTCATTAGTGTAACGGGGTATCAAAAGAACAACAGCGACAACGATTACAACGGCGACAATAATCTTAATGCGTACATTGGTTTTCATTTTGTGTCTCTCAAACAGATTAAGTTTGCAGCCAGAGTTTTTTTGTGCCTGAGATTACCATCTCAGTGGAGATAGCGCCAATGAGTAGGCCATTAATTCTCGACAAGGTATTAACATAACGTTCGAAGACTTTCTCTTTTGCTCCTTTTAGCCTGTCTTTGATCAGTTTGAAACCTATAATAACGACAAAACACACACATACTCCGAGGAATAGAAGGAACATAGAAGTATATGGCTCGTGTTTTTTACCGATCAAAATAGCTTGCGTGATGGTGCCGGCGCCAATCATAAAAGGCAAAGCAATAGCAGAAGGTAACTTTTCAAGGCTGCCTCTGAGAAATTCTGTGGCCTTGTAGCCTCTGGTCACATAGTTATATGCCACCACGGAAAAAATTACACCGCCAAAAATGCGTAGCGCTTCCGGCTTTACCCCAAAAAAATTGACCAGCAATGATTCACCCACCAGCGCAAATAAGCAAAACACGGCCAAAGAGATAAGAGAAGCTTCGGAAAGAACTCTGATAAAGGTGCGTGAGTCCAGGTCATCCATTACGCCCGCCAAATAAAGGCAGAGTGCAAATGGATTTAATAGGGCCAGGAAAGGCAAAAGGGAATCAAGCATCATGCTGTCACCTGTTTCATTAAAATATACGGCTTTAATTCAAAACAAAACTATCTTGTCATAAGCGTAGAAGATCCTTATACTTGGCTATCAGGTCCAACTCTGAGACCTTCCGGAGTCAGCCATTTTTCCACAAGACCTAAAAGCCAGTCAAAAACGAGCGCCAATACTGCTGCAGGTAAAGTCCCGGCTAACAGGTAATCAGGTCGAATGCTTCGAAGCCCTTTAATAATCAGGTCTCCGAGGCCGCCGGCCCCTATCAAGCCGCACAGAGTAGCGACGCCAATCGTCCAAACAGTTGAGATACGGATTCCAGCCATTATTACAGGCAGAGATAGCGGCAGTTCCACTGAAAACAGTATCTGATGCGATTTCATTCCCATTCCCACAGCAACCTCAATTATCGAGTCATCCACCTGGCGGATACCTGTATAGGTATTTCGCAGAATCGGCAGAAGCGCGTAAAGCACGAGTGCGACCAGAGCGGGAATGGCGCCAATGGTCGGCAATTTAATAATCGCAAACACAACTACAATAAACGCAATAAGAGCCAAACTCGGGATTGTCTGGATGGCTCCGGCTATAGCCATTACAACGGATACAAACTTTGGCCAGCGGCACCGTGTCAGATAAATACCCAAAGACAGGGCAATGACAACGGCGATTACCATGGATAGAAACACAAGGTAAATGTGTTCGTAAGTACGCGTAAGTATCTCCGGCCCAAGTTTCTGAAATATTTCCATGAATGAACTCATGTAGTTTCTCCGGTTTCACCTATTACCCGGGTGATAGCCTTGAGAAGGTGAGACTTTTCGAGATTGCCGATGAAACGCTGCCCGTCATAAACAGGCAGGGTAACCTTTTTGAATTTCTTAAACATATCGAGAGCTTCAATCAACGAACTCCTGGCACGGAGGCGTAACGATGGAATAGATGTGTCAGGACCGGGTGTTTTTTGATTTATTCCGGACATAATTATCTTTATCGTCCTTGTCAGCAGTGACAGTTGAAATCGATGTTGACCGAGAAACTGATCTACAAATTCGTTTGCAGGATTTTCCACAAGCTCGACGGGCGTAGCGAGTTGCTGTAAACGTCCGGCATCCAGCAGAGCAATACGGTCGCCCATCTTGACCGCTTCGAACACATCGTGGGTAACAAAGATAATTGTCTTTTTGATTTTCGATACAAGCTCAATGAACTCATTTTGAAGTTGTTCGCGCGTTATGGGGTCCAAAGCTCCGAATGGTTCGTCCATCAATACGATTGGTGGGTCGGCGGCAAGAGCCCGTGCAACACCGATTCTCTGTCTCTGACCGCCACTAAGCTGTGCAGGGTATCGATCACTGAAGTCTTCAGGTTCGAGGCCGACCATTGCCAAAAGCACATTGACACGTTTATCAATCTGACTAACAGGCCACCTTAGAAGTCCGGGGACCACGGCGATATTCTCAGCGACGGTCATATGCGGAAACAAGCCGACATGCTGGATTGCATACCCAATCTTACGGCGCAACTGTATAGGGTCTTGCCGGCCAATGTCTTTTCCGTTGATGAATATCTTGCCGGAAGTAGGTTCAATGAGCCTATTGACCATTTTCATCGTGGTGGTTTTGCCACTGCCGCTGGTCCCTAACAGGACGATGGTTTCGCCTTCTGCAATCTCCAATGAGAGATCGCAAATGGCATTTGTACCATTAGGATAAGTCTTACATACCCGCTGTAAGGTTATCAAGACCTACTCCTTGAATCATGTTTTATCGACTTCAAATATTCCAACAAGGCCGTGGGCGCAACCTTGACCCTGTTGCAGCTTCGTTATTAGATGCCGCAGTGCATATCCGAGCTGGGGTTCGATAATATTCTCTCGCGGTAAGCCGATACCAAGCCAGCCTACTCCCTCTACAACCTGCCTCATTCGATCCATCATATCACGTAAAGCTGGTGGATATGATCCTGGTATCAAGGGCAATTCAATCGAAAAACGCTGCTGTTTTTCATCGTAGCTCTGGAAAAGCCCTCCGACGTACTGTACTAAAGTATTCCAACACATTTGCAGATGGTCGAAATAGTCGTTAAGAAATTCGAAGCCCTGTTTTGGCACATAGTCGATCAGCAAATGCATCAGGTTAGTGCGCATGTTCACTTCGTGGAGAGAATTAACTGCCTGGCGGATAGGTTGTGCGTGTGGGTTGTATTCTGCCGTGTCCATATGCCTGCCCGTAAATATCGAACGGTCGAAGTAGACCAGCGGTTTGATCTCGACACCAGACTTTTTGCTTGCCTCAGTCACGATCGACTCTGCTTCTTTGCGGCTAACGAGCCGTAGGTTAAGGTGCTGCAGCTCGCCCCTGCGTTGTTCGCGTTCTCTCTTGTCGTAAATGTAGGATACTACATAGTCCATGTTCCGTTCTTTTGAAAAGTCATTTGTCCACAGGTTCTGCCACTCGTACGAATACCGTCCGACCCAATCACAGACGATCAAAGAGTATTTCTTGGTCCGTCCGGCGATATCCGCGAGCAAACGTATTATCGTTTGGTCTTTGTTATGATGAGAACAAGTACCATACGATGTAAAGTAAAGATCGTAGGGATCTTCGTTTTTGGATACAGGAAGACCGTGGGCAAAATCCCCCTGCTCAAACACCATTTTAGGATTATGGCCATAAATTTCACGGGCCTGCAGAATCAGGTCTTTGTTGAGGTCGAGGCCTTTGTAGACACCCAGGACATCCGGTGTTAGAAGATCTACCTCAACTTCCTGCAGGCTGGGATCGCGGTGTCGAATACCGGCGAGCAGCTCGTAGCCGTCTGCGCTGCCGCATCCGAGGTCCAGTATCCGCAAGCGCTTCATTTGTGACTGGGTTCGGTGCAGCAGTTTCTGGAGATGTGGGCGTATAAACTGCCGTGTTATCTCGTCCTCCCAATAGCGACGAACGTTGTCGTATTTACCCACAAGTCCTGATTGTTTCGCGTACAAACCACTCTTAACAGCTTCTGTATAGGCTTCCATCTGCTGATCTTGTTTTTGCTCTGGCATAGTTATTCTCCGGTTCTTATGATTCCAGTGTCCACGATAGAATTCCTGGAATCTTTGATAGTATTTCCTTCTGCACCTCCTCCGGAAGCTGGTTGCGAGGTCTATCCATAATTTCTTGATATTGCTTGTGGGCCGCGTATAAGGCCCCGGCGTCATCATCTTCGAGGGGATAGCGTACGTATACTGCCTCTCGAGTCGGCAGCGGCAAATGATACATATACGTTTTATGGTCTGTCTTCAGTACTTCGCGAATCATGTTCAATACCGTTTGCCGCCTTTCCTTACAGATTGACGCATTAGGTTGCGACATGAGCATCTGCTTGACAATGCCAATGTGAGCATTATCCATTACGGCTTGTTCGGGACTGAAAACGTTAGTGCGCTCCAGCAGGCCGAAGGCATAATGAATATACTGGGCGCCGGAATGTGGTATTGTTGTCAACGTTAACAATTTCTCTGCCGTGGCCTGGATACCGGGGGCTGCGGTATCACCCACTGCTGCAGTGGAATAGCAGGGCAGTCCGTAGAACCGAGCCATCTGCGCGCAATCCACAGTGTAGTGAATCACTTCAGGGGCGCCGTACATGTCGTTGAGATTATCAAGCCTGGTTCTGACGGGCACGGCACCGTAGAGTACCGGAGTCCCTGGCCCAACCAATTGAGTCAATGTCACACCTGCCAGCACCTCAGCATTTATCTGGGCGACCATTCCGAATTCATCGAAGGGGCCGGTAGCCCCGCCCATCGGACAGCTTGATATTACCACAGGGACGCGCAACTTCGAAATTTCCATGAGTTTTGCCGCGGTATCATCTACAATCTGCAAGGGGCTCTTGATTACACACGTGATAAAGGACAAGACCGGCTCTTTCCGGAAAGCCTCTTTTCCCCCGGCTATGATCTCGCCCATGCGTACAACATCGTTCAGGGCTCCAATACTTGTGAGGCCGGCCTGGACGTGTTTTGTTATATTGTTCAGGCTCGCAAGGAATTTGTTTACGTCTTTGTTCTTGTATGTAACTTCTTTGTCACGAATATTTACACAGCGAATGAAAAAGTCGAGATGCTCCAGATTCTCACAGAGATGCGCCGCCCTGCACAGACGCTGAATTGTGCCTTCAGAGCGAGTTAAGGTGGGCTGCTCTTTGGTAAAATCCGCATCCAGCCACACATTTGTCTCTGAACCGCTTCCAAATCTTACACGCGGCTCGTTGGCGTCAAGGATGAGACGGTTCTCCCGTTTGCGAGCACCGAGTATAATTTTTGACGGAGCGCTCTTTAGCGCCCTGTCTACGATTGTGCCAGGCACTCGGATGCGAACACACTCGCCCGCATCTTCAACTTGCGCCCCGGCCTTTTTAAAAACTTTTGCAGCGTTTTCGTTATAGCATAACAAGCCCGGGTCTTGGAGTAATTCCCGTGACGCGGCATTTACAAGTTCTATTTGATCGTCGGCAAGCCGGTACTGTGGCTTAACTAATACACCTTCACGTTGTTTTTGCACGAAGTACACTCCTAAAATTAATTACAAACTTTATTTCCATTTCTCAATTTCCGTCTCTCAATATTCCGTCATTATACAGCAATACAATGCTCATGCCAACTATAACGCTGGCTAATCGTCCAATCGTGTTTCACGTATCGAACGGTTAGTCCACAGTAGGTTTGCTCTCGAGCGATATTACTCTGAAACGCTCGCATTTATTTAGCTCGGGCTTATGACAACGATATTTTCTCCACAGGCGCCTCGGATGAAATTCCGTAAGTCTCACGAACATATTCTGTTGTGGTTTCAACCGATTCCAGACATGATTTGCCAATTACATGGCCTTCCTTGCCAAGAGCGTTGACGAGCATACGAGCAGCCAGTCTATCTAGCGCAAAAGGATTCTTTCCAATTAGAAAGCCGAGGTCATGTTCAAGCAGAGGCTCCTGTCGTATGTTCACGCAGTCGCAACGGTTCGTGATGGCGTACATATGAAGCACGTGAACGACATTGTTCCACTTGCCGTTCATCAGCCCAATCACGTAATCAGCCATACGAACCGGCAGAGTTTCACCACCTCGATCCCAGTCTGTTATCTTTTCGCCTTTCATGACCACGGCACGCTGATTTCCGTAGCACACAGCCTCACATTCGCCGCAGCCGATACAGAGATCCGGATCGACACGGGGAAAGTGGTCACCTTGTTCCAGTTGCAAGGCACCTTCGGGGCAGCTTTCTACGCACTCTCCGCAGCAGATACAAAGTTCGCGGTCGAATTGCGGCAGTAGCGACTTGTGCATCTGCAGCTTCCCGGTCAGTCCCGAGCATCCCATCGCGATGCTCTTTATACTGCCGGCAAAACCTGCCAGGCCATGTAATGTCACATGTGCGTGATTGATGACATAATCGGCTGCGTCAAAGCCTCCGGAAATACTAAAATCGCGATAATGTTTGACTCCACTGATTTTGATGTGTCTCTGCTCGTCGTCAAACTCGAACTCGCCCTGCCTGGCAGTTATGGGTCGGTCGAGTACGACAAAAGGCATGCTCGCCTCATCTTGTTTTGACCAGCCATGTTCCCGGGCCAACTGCAGGTACCGCGAGCAGTCCGTGGATGTGTTTTCTCTGTGACCCCGCGGGCCGGTATAAGCCACAGTTGTATCCCCGGCGACAATACCTTCGGCCCCGTTATCACGGAGAAACTGCGCGCTACCTATGACATATTCAGGTCTCATCCGCGTGACGCATTTTGGCTCGCCGATGTGCACCTTGAGCAGCGTTTGACCGTGCACAGGCTTGTTATGAACTTGCTTTATTGCTCCACCCACAACATCGCTGATGAGGCAAGCCACACTCTTTGCCTCCTTTAATAAGTTCGCGCCCATTATTTGGACATAAATGATGGGCCATGCTTGTTTCGACGACTTCATCTCTTTTGGTATTTGCAGTCTATGTTCGTCTGGTTCCATAATTATCCTGTGCGTTACATTACTGACTTATGGCAGAATAAAAGCATTTCGTTTCTGCTCCTGCGCCATTTTGAGCTTTTTTTCTTGACGGTCTGAACTTCGGCTCCAGCTTCTGCAGCTTGTAGTTTTGCCTCTTCAACCTCTTTTATCTTTGATCGTCCGGACGGCGGGCTAACGTCCACGTACTTGTCTTCGGACAACCTCTCGGTTGACAGTGCAAGCCAAAGGCATTGCCATCCTATTGGCGCTTTTCTGCCCCGTAAACGCCTTACTCCTTCTTTGATGTTTTTTCTGTCTCGCTTTGGGCCTCTTCACTTTTCTCCGGGACGGTAAGTTTTTTCTTACAGTTAGGGCACGTACCTTCCTTTCCCGCAAAATCACTTCCAACGTTTAATGCCGCCTGACAGTGTGGACAATGAAATTTGATAAGCATGTCTAAAACTCCTTTCGTTAATAAAAGCTGTCAACCATAATACCAAAACACTCTTACTTGAATGTACATGTCAAGCCCTGCGGACAGAGCTGAGATGCTTTTTCGTTTTTTTAAGGCCAAGCACAAAGGCTTTATACTGCACACTGGAAACAGTCCTTCCCATTTTCTTAGCCACATCAGTAGTGCGCATGTTACGATAGATCTTTCTCAAACGCCTGATCTCTTCACTTGACCACCTTTTTCTTGTAAACTTTCGTTTTCTTTTAGCCATCAGTTATTCTCCCTAATTTTCGTTTCCGAAATCCCGTCCCGCATGTTTTTTGCCTTAGCCGGACCGTACAATTTCCGGAAAGCTTTTCAGAATCTCTTGACGGATTGCGATTGGCAAGCAACTTTTGCTGCTTTTTCGAAGCGTTTGCACAAAGTTCTTTGCTCGTGAGAGTGCGTCGCTTTGGTCATTCAGGCTTTCTCTCTTTTCGCGATTTGCCAACTGCGGCATAAAGAATTCGTCCCGCATGTGTTTTACTGTGTGCTGCTCGGCGAGAAAATCATTACCCGGACCCTTTCTTATCATTAAATCGACAGCAAGGGTTTCGTCATTGACTTTTATACCCCGTAAGACCCGTTGGCACATACCCAGTATTTCGTTATCCATCACGAGTTTTTCATAAGATACTGTAAGGTCCTGCTCCATTAATCCGGCAATATCATGGATGTAGTTGGCCCCGGACATTGCCACAAGCAGACTGGACATAGCGCTTTCATAGGCTGCCTGGATATCGACTTGCTTTGCATCCGATGTCCCCGCGGTCGAATAAAGAGGAATTTCAAAGTGCTGGGCCATTTGCGAAACTGCAGCGTTAATCATTGCTCTTTCTATCGGGCCCCCAAGATGGTTCATGGTTCTAAGGTCCGTAATCGATCCGACACTTCCGCAGATACCGGGAGCACCTTTGTTGACACATTGCACTAATGTGATGCCGCCGAGTGTTTCAGCCACGTGCGTCAAGATATTCCCGGCGAGCGTAACGGGCGAAGTTGTTCCGCAGATAGGTTCGGTGGGAACCACAACGGGCAAGCCCTGCTTAGCCAGTTCACAGGTCATTTCACCGTAATGTTCGTCAATCTTGAACGGACTTATGATTAGCGTTATGAACGACACGAAAGGTCTTTCCTGCAGTGCTTGGCGACTGCCGGCGACCATTTGCGCCATTTCCACAACTTTGCGGCAGCCGGCCGAAGAGTAAATACCGCCCATTACGTGTTTTGTTGTGTTATCCAGCGCATGAAAAAAACGGTTGGTGTCAATATTATCCTTGTTCTCAATTTCATTGGGAAAGACATTGATGGTAAACACGTGTACGTTTTCCAACGCATCCACTATCCGGGCATTTAGAATAACATCCTCAACTCTCGAAGGACGTCGCTCAGAAGTATCAGGGTCTAATACGTAGATCGCAGTCCCTCCCGTTCCGTAATGTACGCGGTTCTTTTCAAGAACTGCATCACCTTCGCCGTCACGAGAATATAGAGTGATCGACGACGGATTGGAGGCGATGGCATCTTCAACCAGAGATCTGGGAAGTTTCACGATGCGGCTTTCGGCGTCTGTTTCAGCACCGGCCGATTCAAACGCCCGGAAAGCTGTAGCCGAATAGACCAACATTCCCGACTCAGCTAAAATCCGGAATGCAGCGTCAGCCATTTTTATGACGTCGCTGCTGTTCAGTGGTTTGTAAAGCGACGCATAGAGTCCTGCTTGTTTGTGATTAAGTTTATTCGTTGCTGTCATTAAAATCTCCAAATAATTGGGTCAAAGTCTCCATGTGTTTAGCAAGGCGTCAATGCCGCCGTTCTCAAACAAATCTTCTGCCTGATCGGCGGGGCAGCTAAACTCACACAGGCGTTTTTCCAGAGGCTTAAGAAATTTTTCTTCACCGAGGCCCCGGCGCAGCAGTCCCCGACGGGCTGTAGCCCACATTCGAAGAGCAACTACGGCAAGTGGTATCTCTCCGATTTTACCGAGCAGGCCCTGTCGGCATGCAACCTCTCGCGCTTCCCGGAGCTCTTCCCAATGGTAGGAGGAAAGCTCCTCCTTCGCTTCAGAAAGGGCGGAAACAAGGCCGAGTGTCACAGCCGATATGCATATCAGATCATCGGGAGGCTGCTGGTCATTAACTCGGTTTTCGACTGTAAAATAGCGAGAAATCCTCGCGTTGTACCAATAGCAGGAGTTGTGAACGTCGATGTCGGATTCTTTAGGTATAAAGGAAACTTCTCGCCCTTTAGTATCACGACCCACTGCTCGTCCGAGCTTGTAATACTCCTCAAAAGTTTTATATCCTTCCAAAATAATTGGCTTACCATTTCGGACTACATAGACGGGCTTAATATTCGCAATTGTGTGTACATAGTCTTTAATGTCTCTGAACGGGCTGTTAGGCATACCTACCCGGTTAGAGCCGGGCATCCACCAATCCCAGAATTTCTCTGCCACGCATTTGTAGTGTGGATCCGTTTGGCCTCGCCAGATATTGGAGTTGGCTGTAAGGGCAATCTGTGCCCCCGAAAATCCATTCAAAACATTGACGGCATCAATAGCTTCTTCAGGGCAAACGCTCACATGGACATGGTTGGCGGCATTGATAGTGAACAGATGAAGGTCGTCACCGTCCTTTCTGTCGATGTGCCGATTCGAGCCAAAGACTTTTGTCCACGGGCTTGTACGGCCCTTTTTCATCATTAGCTTCTTGGAAGGCGGCGTCACCGGCTGAATCCCGTAGCAGAGGAAATGCACGTTGTTTAGCTCACAAAACGGTTCGAGTTCTGCGCGGAGTTCATCGATCTGCTGCTGTAAATCGAATAGATTCGCCACGTGTGCGAGCGAGAATTCAGCCTTGCAGAATCCAGTTTCACAGCTTGCGACAGTATCATTTTGCGGGCCGGGTTTCTTGGCTCCCACCACCTGACCGGTCATCTTATCTTCCACCGGCTGCCAGCCCTTGGATTGTAAGTAGTTCCATAGCGCACGAACTGTTTCAAGGCTCGCAGCGGTTCCATCAAGATTAACCATTGGAAATTTCAGTTCCGACCCTATCCTTCTTTCGGCGAAACTTTGCGAAGCAGAAGCCTCCTGAAATCTTTCCATGAAGTATTTGTATATTTTGTCCATGCTTTCCTGCTTAAACTTTTTTTGTCTCTTTCATGAAAATCCTGGGATCTCCCATTACATGCCCGTTACCGCGAATGACAACCTTGTAACTCGTTAGCTCCTCCGAACCCATTGGACCTCGAGCGTGCAGTTTATCAGTGGAAATCCCGATTTCTGCGCCCATACCGAGCGATTCACCGTCACAGAACATCGTAGAGGCGTTCGAGAGAACAACCGCAGAATTCACACATTGAACAAACTTTTCGGCATTTTCGATATTTTCGGTGACTATGGTATCCGTATGGTGGGACCCATATTTGTTGATATGCTGTATTGCCTCTTCTACATCAGAAACAGCACGGACGGACACGATGTTATCCAGATACTCCGCTTTCCAGTCGTCTTCTGTTGCTGGTTTGATGTCATGTGCTAATTCCCGTATTTTGCTGCATCCTCTGACCTGTACACCACATCGCCTAAAGGCATCCAGAAACCTTGGAATCTCAGCCGACAGCTCTTGGGACACTAAGAGGGTTTCCATGGCGTTACACACTTCAGGCATCAGGCATTTCGAGTCTAAAGTCACTTCAATCGCCTTATCTACGTCGGCAAACCGGTCAACGTAAACGTGGCATACCCCGCTGTAGTGCTTGATTACGGGAATCTTGGAATTCTTATTGATTGTTTCGATCAAGGCTTTGCCTCCACGGGGGATAACCAGATCAATTGCCCCGGATTCCTGAAGCAAACTTCTGATCTCCTCGTGGGAGCCACTCACAACCTGGATTGCTTCGCTGGGCAAACCAGCCTTGGTCAAAGATTCTTGCCACAGAGCACCCAGCAGTTCGTTACACCGTTTTGCTTCGGAGCCACCACGCAGAATAACCGAATTAGCGGCCTTCAAACAAAGAGCTCCGGCATTAACGGTAACATGCGGGCGCGCTTCAAATATCATCAGGACCACTCCCAGCGGGACCCGCACACGCATTACCTCCAGGCCGTTCGGGAGATGTTTCAGGCCGAAAGAACGCCCAACAGGATCAGGCAGTGCCTCGATCTTTGACAAGGCACGGATCCGCGCGTCAATCTTTTCTTCGCCGAAGCCGAGGCGGTCAATAAAGTGGTTCGGCGTTCCCTTCGTTCTGGCCTCTGCAACATCGGCCAAGTTTGCCGCAACGATCTCAGACCTTCTGGCGGCTAATTTTTCCGCCATAGTAAGAATGACGGCATTCCTCTTCTCGGTTGTGGCCAGGGCGACAACTCGCGAGGCTTCCTTTGCTCTTTGGGCTATTATTGGTGCGGTCATAATTATCCTAAGAACTCACATTTACGTTCTTCTTCATTTTGTTTAAAAGCTTGTCTTCATTAATCGGCTTAAAAAGAAAATCTCCTCGCGGCAACCGCCTTACTGCATGTGCAAGATCCATCTGGTACCGATTGCCCACTATGAAAAGCGGAATACCTTCCATTTCTTTTTTATCACATATGCGCATGCAGACATCGAGCGCCTCCTTTTCTTTGTTTTTACGGGCAAAGACTATGACTGCATCAATAGATTGGCCGGCGGGTTTGAAGTCCAAATCGGAACGCTTATCCTCGCCGAACCAGAGCCAGCCGGGCATCTCTTTGTGAAGCTGCATAATTTCTTCTTGGGTGGCATCCACAAGTAAGATGGCACGTGAATCGCGCGTGTGGCTACTTTCAGACATTTTCATTCTTACTGCCTTTAAGTGAATGAATTAATTTCTCACCAAGTGTATCATCCCTTTCAGAACCATTGAGCATTATCGTACGGCCCAGTCTGCTGATTTTTTTATCAATTCGTTCGTCGTTTCCGGGACCTATTACTATTACAGGAATCTCCTCATTAATGTCTCGTACATTGAGGATAAACTCCAAAACATCGGCATTCGTGAACTTCCGATCTACGATGACGGCCGCAAATCTTTGGTGGACGAGTTTCTGCAGAGAGTGTCGCATACTCCCCCACACTTGGGGAACAAAGCCGACACTCGAGAGAGTTTGCACCAAGTCCCTGTTGGCGTGGTTGCCTAATACCAAAACAGCTTGTGAATTCATGGTTTAGCTCCTATTAAAAGAAACCATTGGTACTCCGAATGGAGCTATTATCTTTTATACGTAAATCAAGAGTTGCAATTGGTGTGCCAGAGAATGGCATATGCTTCGCAAGTCTATATGGAAAAAGATGTTATAAGATTAAGTATCGCTGTCGGGAGCGAAATTCCAGGAGTATTCTTTTCTGCCCAGGCTCAATATGTGCACAAATGGTACACTTTTGTCGGAAAGAAGAGATTTTATGTAACAAACTCGTACATTAACGAATTTTCTACTATCGAGTCATCCTGGTTTTTATCTTATATACTTTATACGTCAAATAACCTTAGTAACTCATGACTATGGCCTCTTTCTAACCCCTTCAAAAGAGATTCTAAGGCCTGTTTTCCCACTAAACCTCACACAATTAAGTACTTATGGCATCTGTATGATCTTCGAATTTAAGGCCGGAGTTATCCTGTCTCTTACAAGAGCCATAATGTGTGCACAAACGGTACACTCATAATGCAAAAGGATATTTATTGCCACAGATTGGTTCGCATCTGCCATGTCATGAGAAGTTACGGATTTAATTCTCATGCTTTCTGTTCTTTGCACTACGATTTGGCTAACCCGCATTTCTCACAACCCCATTGAAAAAAGCTCCTTGTTCTGATATAACATTTTTATTCAAAAAGATTTAAACCAGAGACAAGGAGCTGTCTTATGAAAACACACTGTAATCAACA
>Ga0180434_10004567_pt1 | contig 16754 bp, 11 predicted proteins | sample SS_ome_7_FD_132453 | JGI IMG/M metagenome (GOLD analysis project Ga0180434, IMG submission 132453) | Hypersaline lake sediment archaeal communities from the Salton Sea, California, USA - SS_1_D_2 metaG | ecosystem: Environmental > Aquatic > Non-marine Saline and Alkaline > Hypersaline >...
TAGATCTTTAGATTTTGAAGATAATGTATCTGAAAATATTAACACTGGGTATGGCGCTCCTATACAGATAAATTTAGATACGGGTGAAGGGGATAGAGCAGTATCACTTGAAAAATCATCAGAGGTTTTCGGAAAGGCATTTGCTGCTAAGATAGTACCAGTTCTTGTAAATAAAATTGATGAATTCATAAAAAGCGGGGATGTTGTAATAGATCCTGGTATTCAAATAGGTGTTAATGTTGTAACTGGAACAGGTTCTACAGAAACAGAAGGTAAGGGTAAAGTGAAATAAACAATACTTTACTTTCTTATATAATTATTAAACTTTTAAATTAAATTTAATATGATTGAACAAGAAATTGAAATTCAATGTAGCGATGACCCCTTTGACGTAAAGATGGTAAAGGTAAAATTACCTAAAGGCGTAAAAGTTACGTCTAGTGAGCCTTATACATTAGAACTTTTGAAAGCTTATGGTTATTTAGAGGATAATGTACCTTCATCTAATATACCGGATGGTTCAATGGTTGAGGGGGAAATCGTATCAATGTCAGAAAAAATGGCATTAATTGATATAGGCGGTGGAAAATTCACAGCTGTTTGTATGTTGGATAAAGAATCCAAAGATATTGTAGAACAACTTAAAGTTGGTAAAATGGTTACCGTATCTATTAAGTATAAAGGAAACGGAGAATATTTTGCTTCAATATCAGATGCAATGAGAGTTAAATTAAAACAAGATATTAAAAACTCTATAGGTAATACTGAAGTTGCTTATGAAGGTAAAGTTGTTGAATTGATTGATGGGGCTGGATATTGGGTTGATATTTTAGGAGTTAAATGTTTTATGCCAGGTTCGTTAGGAGCATTAAACAAAATTCAAGATTTTGAATCTCTTTTAGGTAAAACTTTAGTATTTATGCCTATTAACTATTCTGACGAAAAAAATACAATTGTAGTTTCTCATAGAGAATACCTAAGATCACTTATTCCTTCTGCTATTCTTAATCTTAAAAAGAATATGAAAGAAGAAATCACCGGTATTGTAACAGGTACTACTAAGTTTGGCGTATTTGCTGAATTTAATACATGTCTTACTGGATTAATTCCAGCCGAATCTTTAGAAGGTGAAAATCTTGAAAGATTTAATTCAAAAAATATTAAACCTGGAGATGAAATATCATTTTGGGTAAATAATATTATTTCAAATAATAAAATTATTCTAACTCAAAAGGGTCCTAAATATGATCCTTGGGATGATGCTGCTGTAAAATTTGAACCAGGTTCAATTGTTAATGGTAAAGTTACAAAGGTAACAAATTATGGCGCATTTGTAGAACTAAGTAAAGGTGTAAGTGGATTAATTCATAAAACTCAAATCAAAGGAACAGTTTTACACAAAGGTGATTTTATTGATGTTAAAATCATTCAAGTTAATCCTAATGAAAGAAAGATTAGTATGACATTACCAAATGTCACTATTAATTAAGCATAAGATAATATTCTTATAATGAAGGGACTGCTATTAATAGCAGTCCCTTTTCAAATATATAAAAAAAGATATTCCTTAATGTATACCAATGAGCAATTAAATGCTATTTATTCTTCATTAGTTGGATTTGAATTTGAGTTCTTTTCAAATTATGAATTGAATAAAACAAAGGAGTCTTTAAAAGATATTCTTAACAAGAAAATAAGAATTGAAGAAAAGGCTCATAGTGACTTTAAACCAACTGAAGATGTTTTTAAATTAGAACCTGATAATTCAGGTGGTAGTGGTATGATAGAACTTGTCACCGGGCCATTAGGTTTTAGTGAAGCTAAAATAGTTTTAGCAAGAACATTAAAGTGGATAAAGGAAAATGGATATACCAATGATAGATGTTCTATTCATATTAACTTGGCATTCAATTTAAAAAAGATTGGTAAAGGGTTTAGTATGCTTAGATTGGATGTATTAAAATTTATTTTAAATTTTGATGAAGATCTTATTTATAAGTTATTCCCTAATAGAGAAAATTCAATTTATGCAAGAAGTATAAAATTTATTATTCCTAATAATCCACTTAGTTTGCTACCTATAGAATCCATAGATGGTATAATATCAAACATATATGAAGTACCTTCTGAAAAATACTTTGGGGTAAATTTCAGTAAGCAAGAAAAAGGTTATTTAGAGTTTAGATATTTGGGTGGAGAGAATTATGAAGATAGATACGACTCTATTTTAAAACTCATGGAACATTTTATTGTTTCATTGTATGATACAATAGCAAATCCAAGATATACTAAAGAGGATGTAAATAAACTTAAAGATATTCTTAATAAGAATAAGAAAGCTATATTTTCATATAGGTCCTATGAAAATTTTAAAAAGTCTTATCCTAGTATTAAACTTATGGTTGACTTAAAAACCACGCCTGAATTAATTAATATGTATTATGGTAGAATGAGAGGTGAATTATTTAATCTTGTAACAAGATCTGACTTAAAAGAAGGATTGATTAATTATGACACAGATATTGGTAAATTACAAATTAAAGATACAGATTTAAGTAAATGTTATGACATTCGTAATATTGATATAGTAGACTCAAAAATACGAGGCAAAATTGTTGATTGTGATATTTTTGATTGTGAAGTAAACCAGTCTTCATTAATAACATGCAATGTATTTGGTACAAGTGAATTAGACCAATGTAAACTTGAAGATTCATATGTAAGTAGAAATGCGGTAGTAAAGAATTCATATATAATGGGTAACATGGGTATTTTTAGTGGTATTATGGAAGGTGGAATTTTTAGAAAAGGTAGAGTAACAAAGTTTGCTCAATTTGACGATAACGCAGAAATTATCGAAATGACAAAAATATAATTAAAATGGGAATTTTAGATTGCAACTCAGCAGAATCAAAAGAATGTATGGATGCTCTTATTAAAGAGATTAATGACGAGCTTACTATAGCTTGCCAAATACCGTTCACTGTACCTAAAAAAGCATTAGCTAGAATAGTGGAAAGAGCAAAGAAGCTTTTCTATAAAATATATGAAGATAGCGTTGAGGAAATGTATATAGGTCTTCCTGATGCAAGCGTTTTAAAGAAAAACTTTAGACAAGGTATTAATATCGATAATGAAGAATTGAGTGAAAGTAATCTTACATCAGAAAGAGGTGTTATTGAAATGCCTGAAAGAGTGTTTTCTGTTAATAATGTATTTGAGATTAATAAATTTTCTGGAGAAGACGGTGGGTTTGGTTCTCAATCATTTTCAGCAAATGATTCTGACTTTGCCATAGACAAATTTATTTATAGTAATACATACGGTGCAGGTATAGGAAGTGAAAATTTAATGTATTATGTAATTAATGAAAAGTTTTTGGATAATGCAAGACAAGTACTCCAACCTCAAATATCATATACATATAATAGACTTACAAAAAAATTTAGATTTCAGGGTGAACTGCCTACAAACGCTGTAATATTTCAGGTTTATGTTACTATTCCTGATTGTGACCTATTCCAAGATGAAATTTTTATAAGATATTGTATAGCAAAAGCAAAAACACAATTATCAAGAATTCTTGGTACATTCAATTATAATTTGCCTGGTAACATTACAATTAATTATGATATGTTACAATCGGAAGGGCAGGAAGAATTAAATGCAATTTTAGAAGAAATTAAAGGCGATGAAGGGTGTGACTGGTTTTTAACTGGGTGAGAAAAAATGAGAAAAAAATACTTTCTTTGATATATTTTAATTTTATGATCTTAGCATATGTTAAAAATTCCAATTTTAAATTTTACTTTAAATCTTAATTATTATAATATTTCATTCATATTTTATAAGTGTAATATATATTAAAAGTAGACATTATGCTTAAAGATATTTACACTAGAGATGATGAGGCACCTAAGTACGATCCTTTAAGATTAGAGGTTGATGATAAGCTATCTCAACTTATACTTAAAATAGAGAACACTCTTTTCACTAGAAAGGGTGAAGTGTTAGGTGATAATAATTTTGGTGCTAACTTAGATGATTTGATTTTTTCATTAGTTCATAATGAAAACACAATTGCAAACCAAATTAATAAACAAATCCAAGCATATTGTTTACAGGGATCTGATTTTAATATCAATACCCAAGTACAGTTCTTCAAGACACCCGAAAGAAACGGTTGTCTTGTTGACATATATATTAATGAAAATAGGGTAGTAGGAATCTTATTTTAAAAATAGCAAATATGAATGTCATTTTTCAGTAAAACAAGATTAAGAGCAACTCAATTATTTCAAGATGCTTTTAATTTTTTAAATGATCAGTATGGACAAGCAGTTGAAGTATTTACTCCTGCGTCGCCATTTGGTCAAGTTTTAACAGTTCTTGCCAATCTTGGAGAAATGATATTCTTTTATATAGAAGCTGCAGCTACTGAATTAAATATTGCGAGGGCAAGAAATATTGAATCTATTTATGGTCTTTCAAGATTAACTGGACATGATCCATCGAGAGGTATATCATCAAGAGGCATAATAGGATTAAGACTAAACACAACAGCTGCATCAAGAATAGAAGGTAATTATGTTCAAATTAATAAAGGAACGCAGCTTCAAGTTGAGCAAAACGGTCTTACATACTTTTTAAATTTTGATAGTGATTTTATTAGACTTCAAAAAAATAATAGAAGTTTTGTAAATATTGAAATTATACAAGGTGAAATTGATTCACAAACATTCACAGGAACTGGTACTGACATACAAAGTTATAACCTAACAACAAGAGACGCTACAGACCAAAATCTTGTTAAAGTAACGGTTGATGGAGAACTTTATGAAAATTTTGATTCTCTATATGATATGAGATCTGGACAAAAAGGTGTTCTTGTAAAGACTGGTATTTCAGGCGGTTTAAGTATTTTCTTTGGGACAGAGCAATTTGGATTTAGACCACCTCTAGGTTCAACTATTGAAGTAGAGTATGTAAAAACAAGAGGGTCGTCTGGGGATGTTGGTGGAAAAGGCATAAGCTTTAAATTTATAGACTCTGCCCAAGATCAATTTGGTAATGATGTTGATCTTAATGAACTTCTTTCAATAAATGTTATAAGAAACCCTCAATTTGGTGGAGACCCAGAGGATCCGGATTTTACAAGGCTTATTGCCCCAATGGCAAGTAAATCATTTGTTTTGGCTAACCCAACTAATTACATATACTTCTTAAGCAGATATGATTTCTTTTCATTTGTAAATGCATATAACACAAAAGATGATCGTTATCTTGATGATGATAACATTGTGTATCTTTTCTTAATACCTGATATTAATAGAAAGCTAACAAGTGATGTTGATTATTTTAGCGTAGATGAAAATGAGTTTGTAATGACGACAGAAGAAAAGGAACAGGTCATAGATATTCTAAATGAAAGTACTCAACAAATTGTTACATCAGAGGTTAAAATAGTTGATCCTATCGTTAAAAAATATGTACTTAATATTGTGTTAAGATATTTTGATAATTATGATAAGGATGAAATTAATACTCAAATCAGAAAAAATCTAAATGATTACTTCTTATCAGTTAGACGAAGAGATAGGGTACCAAGATCAGACATTATTTCAATAATTGAAAATGTTGAGGGTGTTGATTCTGTAAATGTCTTTTTTGTATCTGAAGAAAACGAAGAGGCTATAAAGAATGGTTATTATACCGTTCCGGTTTACGGTACAGACCCAGTAACAGACCAAAAGGTATTGATAGAAAACAAGAAAATAGTATTAAATGAAGGTGATGATCCTAACTTAGGTCTTGATGAATTTGGTGATATTAAAATTGATGAAAATGAATTACCTATTATAAGAGGTGGATTTACTGATAGAAATGATAATTATTATGAAGAAATTCCTAAACCAAATACACTATGTTCACTTAATGTATTCTTTAAAGAATCTGTTGTAAATAATCTTTATAATAAAACTCAACAAAATAATTTTAATAAACTTAAAAGAAACAGGGGAACTAAAATATCTACTGGTAGAGGTTCTGTTTCATCAAATACAACTCTAAAAAAGCTTAGATCATGAACAAGGATATGAGAGTAGGTTTCCCAAGTGTATTTAAAGCCACATATAGAAATGGTTGGGATATTAAAAATACTGGGTATGATTATTCAAACACTCTTTTAAATAAGACAATGTCTAATTATATGTTTAAGAATATTAATGTTAAAAACTTTCTTGAAAAGTATCTTAATCCTATTATAGTATCATTCATAAATGATGTTAAGTTTTTAAGAGTCTTTTATAATTATGCTGTACCTAAAGATTATGACAAAATAAATTAATAAGATTTGAGTCGTTGGAAAAATTTAAGTTTCTTTGATAAGAATGGAAATAACCTAAACTTCGATTATGATGAGTTTAATGATAAGTGGAGTGGTAAGGTTTATCTCCCAGAGGTTTCTATTGATTTATTTGAAGTAGGTCAACTTTTCATATTAGAAGAATTTATTAATACAAACACAGGATTAAAGGAATGGGGATTTCCTCATACTATTTCAAGCGGTGATACTAATGGGTGTGGATGGAATGTTGAGTGGAAAGATTCTGACCCTACGGAATTTATATTATTTCAATTTGATGTTGATTTTATAACAGGAACACAAAGTTCATTTGTGTTAGAAGAAGATGGTCCACCGTTAGAAAAATATGATGAGATTTATTATCAACTTGATTATGATGATAATCAAGAACTTAATACGGAAGGTTATATTGAAACTAATAAAATAGTAAAAGAAGCCCTCCAGATTAATGTTGCTATTTCATCCGATGGGGCTAATACATATAGAAGAACTCTTATTATAAAGGATACGTGTACAAATAAAACTGTAGCGGAGATTGAATTTTATGGTGAGACTGTTGAAGAAGATGAACGTCTTAAGATAATGACAGAAAACTTTGGATATAGAGTTTTAGCAGATGACAGTAGAATCTTTAAGAATGTTGACATAAATGAAATTCTTCCAAACTATATAGATGTAAATCTTAAGAGAAAGGAAATGATGTTAGAGGGTCATAACATTTATCCTTTTATAGGTTCATATAAAGGTCTTATCAATGTTATTAAATTCTTTGGGTATGATAATTTACAAATTAAAGAATTTTGGAAAAATGTTGATAAAAATTCTCCTAGTTTTGGTAAATATGTTCATAGTAACCCTATTTCAGTAGCGGACCCTATCATCACTACGGCTAAAAATAAATTTACATTACCTAATAAGAAATTTAGAAAGACAAACTTATTTAGTCTTATCTATAAGATTAATCAAATAAAGCCTGACGAATTTGGATTTGAAGATTTACCTATCACTGAAGAAACAAGTGATTTTACATTAGAGGAAATAATCATTAAGTTATTTGGTTTAAAGAAAAAATTGGAAAGAGATTTTCTCCCTCTTAATGCAAGGATTAAAGATATTGTTGGTGAGGCCGATTTCTTTAGCTTAGTAGAATTAAATAACACTATAAGCAGAAATGAAAAGTTTAACATTAATGCAGGTATAGATGTTGATTTTAAAGTCACACCAAACGAATGTACATATTTACAAGATTTAAGAAGTCTTATAAAGTTATTACCACCATGTGCTGTTATTGATTCATCTTTTGTGGGAGAATCCTTTATATGCCCAATTCCAGGGTATCCGGATCAAAATATGGTTCTTGGGCCATATTCTACAGATAGTCAAATTCCACTTCCTCCAATAGGACCAGACCCTAATAGCACACTCGGCGCGCCTATTGATGGGAATGATTTTACAATTTCTGATCTTGCTGATTTTTATCTTGCATATTTCAGTAATTATGCACCAAACATAAATACTCTTGATCATACTGATGGGTACTCATCTCATAGATTACCAGATAAACCCGATATACCTATAGGGGCTCCTATTGTTTTGGAAAATGATAGTTTTGGTAAATTAACATGGGATGACGTTGAATCAACTTGGGAAAGATTAGATAATGGTGGAATTTATTATAAAATAGATTTTGAACCAGTTGACCCGGTTGAAGGTGACATTTTCAGGTTAATAGACCCTGTGACTGGGACAGGGGCAGAATATACAGTTGGCGCGGGTGATACTTCAACAACAGTTAGGAATGCTATTTATAATCAAATAGAAGTATTAAGAACTTCATTTACTGACCCTTGGTTATTTTATGATATATCAAAGGCCACCACAGCATCGGGGCCTACTATAAGAATTTTTAGTGATAATGCTAATAGGTTAATCCCATCTGTTGAAAAGTTTCAAAATTGGAGTAATGCAGCATTTAGAAAAGAAAATTTACCCGGCCCTACACTTTATACATGGGATTCTATTTTAAGAGGTAACTATAATGAAATTGAGTGGACTGTACAAAAAGAGTCCACAGATGTTTCACCAGCTTTCTTTTATACTGTAAGAGGTTCTCTTGCTGATTATGATAAGCTACCTTTAATATTACCGTATGTTGGGAATTATTCAGTTACGATGACTTTATATGATTTATATAATAATATTTCATCTGAGGTTAAAGAAGACTTTTTATGCGTTGAACCTATTGAGGTTGAATATTCAGGTTGGTACCAAGCAAGAAAGGAAAAGTATACATGGGAATCTGAAGGTTTTTATGAATGGGCAGATTATGGTTCTTATTGGAATTTACCTATTTCACCGAAAGTTGATTGGGAAGAAGAAACACCAAGCTTATATGAATCATTAGATGTCGTTAATGCGATTCTTAATAATTTTGGAATAGAACCTAATCAAGATTTTCAAGTAATGAACTTTCAAAATAGCGGTGAAGTTAGTTTTTCTGGACCATATACATGGAATAATATGACCGAAGGCGATTGGAATGATACTTATCATTTATGGTGGGATGGTACATGTATAAGCGGTGATACTCCAGCATTCTTTGAATGGAGTGAACTTGTACAAAATTCATATTTAAGAATCATTGACTTAAATGGGGATGTTGGGGAATTTTTCGTGGACCCTTCAATAAGTACACTTATGGAACTTAGGACAGCTCTTAATTTAAGTACTGACCCTATCATACATAAGTACATTTATAATATTGTACTTAATTCATCTAATCAGCAGCTTTATATTCAAGCTGTATCAAGATATCCAGGACACTATGGGGATTTTAAAGAAGTTGATTTTGTTGATGTGAATGGAAATAGAATTTGCGCAGGACAATCAACTGGAAATTCAAGTGATTTTACTGGGTGTGAAAGTTTAATTTATAACTTTAGTCAAAGTGTTTCATGTAATCCAACATGGAATACCGCAAAATTCATTAATGATGGTAAAGTTTTACCAAGATATACTTGGGCTATGTTTGTATATGATAAATGTAAAATAGCAGGAAAGAAAAATCCAAGATGGAGAATTAAAAATTTAACAAAAGGAACACCTAATATATATTTTGAGACCAAATACCTAACTTATCTTTTTAAAGATTTAGGAAGATACGAAATAGAACTGGAATTAGAAGACTCAAACGGTAATTTTTATACAAAAACAAGAAATATACTAAACATAAAATAAAGAATAAACATGGCAATAACCGTGACCGAAATTTTAGGAACCGATTCATTATCAGGTTCAAGACTAGTTATTAATGATAATTTTAACATTCTTGCTAGTGAGATTAACGCAATTGAGAATTACTTTAATCCAACTGCAGGTACCATCACAAACCTAAATGATGTAAAAACAGAATCTCTTAGAGTAGGTTTAAGTACAATTTTACTTGATATAAATGCTAGTACATTTGATATTCTTGTTGATGTTGATATTGAAAATGGTGACCTAAGTCTTAATGGCGGTAACCTTATAAGAAATAATATTGATCCTCAAGTAATTAATGATACATTTGCTGGAGGCAGTTTAACTGTTCAGATTGGAACCAGTACAGCGCCACCTGCTTATAGTATAGAAAGAGTAGGAAATTCAAACACAGGTGCGTTAAATGTTTTACTTAACGATGGTGTAATAGGCCAAGAAATATTCTTTGTTTATTCCGAGGCTTCCACTGGAGATGTTGAAATTAAAGGTGCAGTTAATCCTTTAATATTACCGGGTGCCGGTGCTACACCGACAGTTACACTTAATGAAAAAGGGCAATCAGTTCATTTAATGTGTATAGATGATGGTACAGGAAATGGCGAGTGGTACTTAATTGGTGGAAATGGATATACAATATCATAAATTAAAAAAAAAGATAAGCTATGAATAATATTAAAAAATACAATGATTTTTTAAATAAATCTAAAAAACTTAATGAAAAAAAAGGTATGAGTGATAAAGAGGTTAGAGAATGGCTTTATAGTTTTTTAAAATCAACAGGTGTTGATTTTAGAATGTTTTCAAAGTCTGTTGTACTTATGGATGATATTCATGAAGTTGAATTAAAAATTTATGGAGGGAAGTATAAAGATGATATTGATGAGAGTTTAATTAATGAAGAAAAAGTTAATAGCGATGATGTTGAGGTCATTGATCGTTTATTAAAAGTACTCAGAGATAATAAATTTCCTGCAAGATTTGATAAAAGTAAAGGTACACTATCTATGATAGACAATAAAACTGACAAAATGTTACAATTTAAATTTGCCGGATCTAATTAAAAAATTAAAATAATAAAAATCTAATATGGCTACAACGCCACTCTTAAGAACACCGCAAGTCGATGGGGGATCATTATATACATTCTCTTCATCGGCTAGAGATTTAACAAGAACACGAGGAGACGAAAATCTAAAACTCGTATTCTCTAAATTTGTGTTGCTTAATTTACCAGATTTTGATAGATTAGATTTTAATTCATTTAGTAGTTACCAGAACTACATGCAGTTTGATACAATAGATGGGATGATTGCTAACGGTGGATTGAAAGCAGACCCTAATGTGAATTGGGTAGAAAGCTTACAAAACTACGCATTTAATTTAGAAGAACTTATCTTAAGTGATACTGATTATGATAACACAACAAATAAATCTGTAGCAGAAAGAGTATTTTTTAAATGGCTTAAAGAAACTGGAGCCATAAGATTTAGAACCGCAACAACACAAGAGAGAAGCGGTTCAGTTACAACACCAAGATTTGTTGAGGAAGATGAGATCACAACGGGCTCAGAACAGTATAGGAGAGTAGTTAAATATGTTGGTGATATTGACATGATAAATAGTGTTAACAAAGCCGGAGAATCTTATACTGAAATTTACATAAATGTACCAACTGAAGCTGGTAATACTCCTACTATTTTATTTGAAGCTCTTGAAGATAATAATTATCAATCCGGTTTAAAAATACAAGGCGAGAGTGAATTTATATTAGGAAGGAATTCTTCATCATCTCATCCACAAGGCTTGGATATGGTTGCATTTTATGATTATGATCAACCTCTTTTAGGCGGTGGGCCTGCAGGTTATACTGACCCTGATGCAAACTGGATGGATGAACCTACTCCACCTAACACAACAGATACATATTTTACCGAACCTACTACATTTATTGATCCTACTAATGATGATATAAGAAAATATCCAGCCGATTATGGGAGTCCTGCTGGATTTAGCGGTGTTGCATATAGGAGATCTAGGTTAGACGGAATTTCCGTTGATTTTAATCCTAATGATTATCAGCAAATTGTTAACGACCCTGAGGTAAGCACAATACAAGAATTTAATGGTTCTGATCTTTCAGGCAATTTTGAATTTAATGCTGTTCTTATTTATTATGATTTAGTTGATTTGAGCAATAGTGATAACACAGTTACTAATCTTTATGGCATTTTATTGCTTGATAATATTACACCGACCACTGATGGTGGGTATGTTCAAAGAGTACCTAAATTTAAACCTAATCCTGTTACAGGACAGAATGGTAATTCTTATGGATTTAAAGCTAATCTAAGATTTGATGTTTCTGCTGGTAGCGCTGGAATTGATACTATCGTTAATGACTATAATACATTCTCAATGGGTTTATTTGTTGATGCAGTTGCACAGTTACAGGAATCTGCTAAAATATTCCAAGGTCAACAGCAAAGAATTTCTGAACTTGAACAACATGTACAAGAACTTCAAAATGTTATAGGCTCGGTTAGTCAGTTAACATTTTTACAGTCACAAATTGATAGTTTACAGAATCAAATAGATAATGCATCGCTTGCATTTGCAGATGGAGCAAACTTATTGGATTTAATTTCTGCAAATGCTGATGAAATTCAAAATCTTGCACAAGGTGATGTTTCTGTTAATCTTCAATATAATACTGATGTGTTAGCGCAAGGTCCTGGTATTACTCTTGATAAAACAACACCAAATAAAGTTAAAATTGAATTAAAGGCTCAAGAATATGCATTAATGGAACCTTTTGATGAGGATGGTGTTTCAATCACAGATGCAGCTCCAATTAATATAAATGTGGCAACTCCTAAAATATATGCAGATCTTCAACCATATACAAACATGTTAAGAATGTATACACAAAATACAGCAGGTGGTGATCTTTTAATTTATATTGACGATAGTGCTATACAGTTTAAGACAGGGCAAACTGTAAGAATTGTATTTAATAACTTAAGTATAGGTTCAAAAAACATTAAGATATTTACTGACTCTCTTAATAGATTAAACCAAGGAGAATATGGTGTTCAGATTGCTGAAATTTCAAACAGTGACATAACATCAAAATGTATAATAGAGGCAGTTTGTTTAGAACAAGGAACACTTAAATTTGCCGCAGATGTTCTTAAATAAATAATATACAATAAAAAATACAGCGCATTTACGACGGTAAATATAAAAGATAAATTAAATGGCAGAACAAAACTCAATATCTACACTTTTACCTGAACTATTAAGACTTTTCAATAATTCAATGGAATCATTTGAAAAGATTAATAAAGCCATAACTTCTAATGAAGAGTCGGTAACTATAGATATACAAGAATCTGATGGTACAATTAATAAAGTAACCATTCCAAGTTTTGGATTTCTTAAAAATTCATTAGATAGAGTTAACCAAAATTTTGAAACTGTTTCAAATATAAGCGGAGCAGGTAGTTCTGTAAGATTGTCTGATGGGACATTTAGAAAGTTATTAATGTCAAAGCTTCCAACCGAAGCAAAGGATCTTATTGATATAAATTCTGTTAATAATTTTAACATTAAATCAAATTGGTTTTTCGAAAACTTGATTAATCCTCTTCTATATGTTACATTTAATATTACAGGACAAGCTCCTATCAATACAGAGAGAGCTATAGTTAAAAGATACATCCTAAAAACAGATACTCAATCTAAGATAAACTTTTTTGATAATGAACTAAGAGGTAGATCGGATATTTCATATGATGAGTTTTTACTTCAAGTCGTTCAAAAAAATATTTCATATGTTCTTGATGAGTCTACGTTAGATTTACCACCAAGAACTAAAAGATATAGTGGTAAATTCAATGTTACAAGAATTTCTAATGTTGAGGTAACTGAAGAGGTAAATGGCGTTACTCAAACAGTTGAAAAAAAGCTTTATAAACTTAATAAGATATTTTATTCGGATATAGAAGCAGACTTTCCAGACACTATTCAATTAAAAGTAGGTGATAGTCTTGAAGTTATATCAGACCCAATAGACACAAGATATATCGTAAGACAGGTTGATAGCAGCACAAATTCTGTTGTCCTTGAATTAGTTGAAGGCACACGACCAATTGGAATTGGGGCAGATGTACTTAAAATAGGTTCAGGGTTAAATAACAATCTTGAGGTTGAAGTTCCTGTGGGATTTGATGAAAGATGTGTTGTTTTCTTAAAACCTATTGACCCAGATTCAAAAATACCAGCAACAAACTGGTCATCTGGGAGTGCGTTTTTTACTAATGAACTTACGACTATTGATAATAATGGTAATGAGGAATCGCTTTCTCAGTTTTATCAAAACAGTGCAGTGGACTTTGGTAAGTTTTTATTATCATTTGCTGATGATAAGATGCCAACGAGTAAGGAAGGTCTTGTTCCAAATGCCCCTACACCAACAGCTGACGATTTTTCTGTTAAAATTATCAATCAACAAGTTGCTGATTCTGATGCTGTAGTTCAATTAAAAGATCTTAATAACCAAAGAAATAGTTTAGAGAAATCTTTAAAGGAATTAGACTCTGCTATAGCTAAGAAAAAGACCAGAATCCAAACAACTAATTATAAAAGTGAAGTTGAAAGAGATGCTGATAAAAACGAACTTCAAGGTTTAGTGACTGAAAGAAGTTCTCAATCAGAATTATATTCATCTGTTGTTAAAGAAATTTCAGCAAGAGGTGAAAGTGATTCTGTTAAAAGCATATTACCTAAATATAGAGTAAGAGGATTTTTTGGTATGCCTGTTGAGAAATCTTCTCCTGAAACAGGTGTACAGGAAATTATAAAATTTATTATAAGATATAGATACTTATCTGAGGATGGTGCAGCAAATCCTGTAAATGAATTTAAATATACAGATGGAGAAGGTGAAAGTGCTGGTGCATTTTCTAATTATACTCAAGTAGAAAGTGTAATTAGAAAAAGAGTAAAAAATAAAATAACTGGTAAATTTGAATGGGCAGCTATAGATAATGAAAATGCGGATGAGGTTAATATAAACCAAGTTGATATTCCTATAAGAAAGGGTGAAATTGTAGAATTTCAAATTAAATCAGTTTCTGAGGCAGGTTTCCCAAGCAACCCTTTAATAAGCGATTGGTCAAATCCTGTTAGAGTGGAATTTCCAGCCAATCTTAGTTCTGATAGTGCAGTTGATTCAATTCTTGAACAGAACAAAGAGGATCTTGCAAAAGTTACTCTTCAAGAAGATCTTGATTCTAAAGGTATAATTGAACATTTAGCTACACAATTTAGAGCTAATGAAAAGCTTTATACTCACACAGCTGAAACTATTGCATCTGGATTTTTATCAGAAGGACAAACACCTATAAGCTTATTTGAAATGTTAACACAAATGAAAGCTCAACTTACAGAGTTTTCTGAAATTCTTAAAAATGCTGCAGGTGAACTTAAAGTTTCTATTCTTGATGATAGCGGAAATGAAATTAAAATATTAAGAGATACCACAACAAAAATCTTTGCAGGCTTTTATTCTCAAGAGGTTGAAAATTTAGATGACCCTCGCGGTGCTATTGTTTCAAAAACATTTTTCATTAATATATCAGATGCTGAACAAACACCACTTCAATTAATTTCAAGAATTGCTGGTAGTAGAACAAGAATGGTAAAACAATCAGAAAATCCTGCATTTTCTTTATCTGAGGCTCAAGGTGGTTCTGTTATTTTACCTGCAACATATCCATATTTAAATAACAGTGCAGCTAATCAAAGTGATGGTGTTGCTACATATAAAACTAATGATAGTGACTATAACACATTAAGAAAATATGACTTAACGCCAATCGTATTAACTGCACCTGAAGTAGATGGAGATAATCCTCATGGTCAAATTAAATCAATTTCTCCATATCAATCAGTTCAGGCAAAAAACCAATTCATTTATAGCAGATTTAAAGATGTATCATCTGAAGATAGTTTTTACAGTTATATTAATCCGGATGGAGAATTTATTATAAATCTTGATACAGCTGAAAATTTTTATGGTAGAAGTTCATTTATACCATATACTGGAAATTATGGCGATGATGACTTTATTTGGGGTGGTTTATTTGACGGAGAAACCGGTGCAATAAGTCAAACATCTTCGTTTAGCGGTGGAAATGATGATACTATTGAAGTTCATATAGAACACCCATACCTACAAGCAACAGCTTCATCAAATGCATTTAATACTTTTAAAGCTGCATATGAACAGCTGACAGGAGATGATGTAACATTTTCTTCTATTCCATTCCCATTTACTACCCCAGCTGAAGTTTTTGCTGCAAATTTGGCAATTGGGGCTGCTACAAAGGTTATGTTTAGACATTCTAAATTTGCATCTTTAAAATCTGACGAAGATAAAGGGAAGCAACAATCTATATACTTAAATGAAAATGTTGTTGAATTAGATGCATTACCAGGCACTGGTAATTATCCTAACATTCTAGAGGCACCTGGTAATACTTCACAACAATTCCAAGCAAGTCTAACATATAATAACACAGTTCTTAATGGATTAACAACGGTTGAGTATGATCGTAATGTAAAAACTTCATTTGATATATTTGATCAATATTTACTTGGTAGAAAAAGTTGCGGTTCTTATCTATTTATTGCATCGGATGATCATGAATCTATACAAGTTGATGGAGATGCTGTTAATTCTACTAAAACAATACAGTTCGGTAGCCAAAATTCAATTAACATACCTTTAGTCTTCCAATATAGAATGACAGATTACTTTGGAGTTGGAAGTGGGGTAGATGGTGGATTAGGAAATATTGGTGGTGATAGTACAGGTGCTACTACAAATCTCGTTTATTCTAAGAAAATAGGATTTGACATTTATCCTAACGCTAATGATGTTTATCAATTTGATATTGAGGTATTTGCCAAATATAGACCTGATAATTTAAATATTGATGTATTTCCATCGGCTACAGTTTCTAAAGGATTGCAGGATTTAGAAAAGACTGTTAGCGGACTTACACCATCAGTTAACGGATAATATAATTATTATTTTATTTAGACTTTTTTAAAGTTGAATAAATAA
>Ga0180434_10004569_pt1 | contig 16748 bp, 15 predicted proteins | sample SS_ome_7_FD_132453 | JGI IMG/M metagenome (GOLD analysis project Ga0180434, IMG submission 132453) | Hypersaline lake sediment archaeal communities from the Salton Sea, California, USA - SS_1_D_2 metaG | ecosystem: Environmental > Aquatic > Non-marine Saline and Alkaline > Hypersaline >...
ACAGAATAATAAAATTCACTTCCATCAGGAGAAAAGGCGGAATTGAAAGGGGTACCGCCATTGGCCAGAATTCCAGGAGCGAATACTTCTGGTATCATCCCCGGTGGTTTCTGGCCCAGGTAGGGACCGGTCAGTACCGGGAAATCCTTTTGAAGAGCATCATCACAAGTAAAACAGAAAGACAGTACCATGAACAGAATAATGATATTTCTCATATTTACACCACTTTCCCCCGCACTTTTAATTTACGTTCTTCACCCATATATCATTGGTCCCTTTACCGGCCCGTTTTGAGGCAAAAGCGATCCTTTTCCCGTCAGGGGACCAGGAGGGCCAGGAGTTGTCCGATTTTTCCGTGAATCGAACCAGCTTGCCACTTGATACCGATATGATCCAGATGTCCCCCTTTCCGCTGCGCCTGGACATGAAGGCAATCCGGGTACCGTCGGGTGACCAGCAGGCCTGGTCGTCATGGCTCTCATGAAAGGTCAATTGCCTGGCTTCTCCTCCAGGAAAAGGGATGATCCAGATATCGAAATTCCCTCTTCGCTGGGAGGTGAAGGCGATTTCTGACCCGTCGGGTGACCAGACCGGGTGATGATCTGTGGCCGCATGGCGGGTGATTTGTTTAGGATCTTTTCCTTTGGAAGACATCCACCATATATCCGCATTGCCGCTGCGGATAGATGCAAATAGGATTCGTGTACCGTCAGGGGACCAGGAGGGATGAAAATTGGCTCCTCCATCCGTCAGTTGAACCGCTTTCCCTCCCTTGACCGGCATCCGGTATATGTTCGGCGGGCCCCCGGTTCGGGCATCAAAGGCAATATGCCGGCTGTCCGGTGACCACCCGATATGATGGTCTCCGGACAATCCTGTTTCTAAGATCACTGCTTCCCCCCCCTCCGCCGGAACCAGCCATATTTTGGGTTCCCCACTCCTCCAGGAGGCAAAGGCCAGGGTTTTCCCGTCCGGGGACCATTTGACATGATAATCCGGTGCCGGATCAAAGGTAATCTGCTTGATACCTTGGCTTGGTATCAAGTGGGTCATCAACAGGATCGCTGTTGCAGAGATGAACAACAATTTGAATGATTGATGCAACATGGGGATCTCCTTTTCTTAAAACCCATTTTTTATCTGGATTTCTTTGGATCTAAATATGTCAATAATTCAGGCATCCACCCAGCACATATCTTCACTTCAATTCAAGAACAAAAATCTTCAATCTGGTCAAAAAGCCGGTTTGATCTGATGTAATTCTGTCAGGATATTTTCCTGGGGAAAAACCTCCCGCTTCCTTTGATCAATTTATTTCCTGGTAATCCGATAGGACCGTCGGATAAAGGATAACTGGGCATGGTCTATTTTACCCTCGTTATCCCGGCTGAATATCAGGGTCCAGGGGGCCTGGCGAAAATAGAAAAAATCCCGGGCCACCGGGTAAATTTCATCGGGACCGAATTCCATAACTTTCAGTTGGTGGCCTTCCCTCCAGATTTCCAGCATCAGGTACTCCCCTATGTAGTACTTCCCCAGGTAATCATCCAGCTCTTGATCAGACAATTTGACGGGGTTGGGTTTTTTAAAATACAAGTGCCGGGGATATCGGCCGTTATTGTCCTGTACTCTCAGGGAAAGACCTTTTTCTCTCAGAAGCCTGATTACATGATCATGGCCGCTGCGGTAAGCGTAATGCATGGCGGTCCAGCCCTCTTGGGTCCGGATCATGGGATCCGATCCCTGTTCCAGAAGATAATCAACCACCTTCCCACACCCCCGCCAGATGGCCGTATGCAGTTCGGTCATCCCCCACTGATTTTGAATATTGATTGCAGCTCCCTGGTCGATCATCAATTTTACGATCGTAACGTTGTCATGATGTACGGCCCAGTTGAGGGGGGTGCCCCCGTCTCCCCCCACGGCATTCAGGTCCGCACCGTTCTTTATCAGGAATTCAGCCACCTCCCAGTTTGCCCGAATCAGGGCCCAGTGCAGCGCCGTGTACTGACGGTCATCGGTTGCCTGAATTGCCGAAGGATCCTTTGCCAGGATTTCCCGAACCAACGGCAGATTCCCGTTTTTTGCCGCTTCCACTATATCTGTACCGGCTGATATCGGGGAAAACAGCAGCACAATACCAAAGCATACCAGAATTTTTTTTCTGTTCACCCGACCTCCATTCATACGGTATTCATCGCTTTGAGTGTCTTGATAATCCCCGCATCCACCCAGTACATATTACCCCGCTTCTTCTGCCGGTCGTAGCGGTGGAAGAAAAAATATCTGCCATCGGGGGAGACGGCCGGGCAATTCTCACCGGCGGCCCGGGTATTGATGTCCGGGCCCATATTGACGGGACACCCCCAGGAGCCGTCGGACCTCTTAAAAAGAATATTCAGGTCAAGGATCTTTGAACCGATTTTACCCTCGGGATCCCGGCCGGACACAATCAGGTAGCTTTCATCCGGGGCGACAAAAAGGTCGCCATGGATATAATCCTGGCTGAAGAGAGTGATTACATATTCCGGGGTTTGATATTCGCCGTTCACCCGCTTTGACCGGTACACCCCCAGACGTCCCTTCTGCCGGTGACTGAAATACAAAGTATTGCTGCCACTGGCCGACGGATAGCCGGTCCGAACCGGTTCTCCTCCACACAGAAGAGGTCTGGCCGCACTCCAGCCCCCTTCTCCCCTGGTTACATACCATAGAAAGGTGTTCTCCGGCCGTCTCCCTGCAGGCAGGGGCCGGCGGGACCGGAAAATCATGGTATTGCCGTCTGGTAACAGACACATGTCATTGTCATCAAAATCACCGCTGCTGAATCCAAGGATTTCAGGCCGGGTCCACACCCCGTCAACCCGACGAATCCAGGCGATTCCTGAGACGGCATTTTCAGCCCTCTGATAGTAGGTGAAGTACATTTGATCCATTTCCGGAGTAAACACATTGCAAAAAGCGCCGGTGGTAACGGTATTCAGCAGGCCGGTCAGAAACACCTCCGGGATCCTTCCCGGCGGATCCTGGCCCAGGTAAGGGCCGGTGAGGGTGGGGAAATCAGGGTCAAGAGAACGAACCCGGTCGTTGCGGATCAGGGCGGCGTTATTCACCTCTCGCCAGAAGAGCCATCTTTTTCTCCTGATCTTCCGGAACCGGAAGGGATAGGTGATCCTCCCTTCGGGGTCGGCGGTGGGTTTGTTCTGGATATGTATGTGCAGGTGGGGAAAGAAGGTGTTGCCGGAATTGCCGATATACCCCAGCAGGGCCCCGGACGTCACCACCTGGCCTTCCCGCACCAAAATGCGGTCCTTCATCAAATGTCCCACGTAAAAATATTTCCCCTTCCCGATATCCAGGATGACGTAATTGCCCCCGGGGTTATCGGTGTCCCGCTTCCCCATCCGGTCGCTGGGATTACCGTCCACCCGCTCGGTGACCCGGCCGTCCGCCGGGGCATAGACCGGTTCTTCGTAGGAATAAAAATCCGTCACCTCTTTCTCGTTTCCCCGGTAAAATCGGCCGTCGGGACCGATCTTCAGGCAGTCTATGGCATACCGGTTCTTGAAATGGGCGTTGGTCAGGGTGGTGGCCCCGGCATGGCCGGCCAGCCATTCTCCCCGGACCGGAAAATCAATTATTACACATTCCGATTCCGGAGGAAAAGGGCAGGATTGGAGGATCTTGGGGAACAGAACCACGGCCACCGCCAGGCAAAGCAGTACCGTCAGAAAATAGAGGCTTCGGCGAAAAACCGATTGCCCGCTGAGTTTCTCTGAAATAAAAAGGCTCATCACGGCTTCTATCAGCACCCAGAGGCCAAAGGAAAGGATAAACAGGGTTTTCACTGTCTCCCTCAGCACGGCGGTCTGGATAGCAATAATAAAAACAAAATAAAGCAGACCGAAACCCGCGGCGAACAGGGAAAGGGTTCTTATCGGCGCGGCTGCCCTGACCAATACATTCCCGGGACCTTTCCAGAAAGGTACCCTGGGGTTTCTCCGCAGGATCAGGCCCCGGATCCGCAGTATTATAAGCACCAGAAAAAGCGTACTCAGTCCCAGAAAACCCGGTTTCAAAATCTTCTCAAATTGTTGAAACATCGTTCGCACCTCCCTGGTCTTTTCTTATTCCGTTATCCCGGAATCAGGGGCTTCTTCTCCCAGTTTCTTCAGCATCTCTCCGGCATTCTTATGGTTGGGATTCAGCTCAAGAGATTTTTTATAACTGATAATGGCCTTTCGTTTTTCACCCTTTTTCATATATGCTTCACCCAGGCTGTCGTAGGCATTGGCCGATTCCGGATACAACGCCACGTTGAGCTTGAATATTTCCAGGGCCTCGTTGGTTTTCCCGGTTTGCATGAGCCGGTACCCCAGCTGGTTGAATTCCCCTTCTTCAAAGTAAAAAGAAGAAGATGGGTTTCTCAATTCATGAAACTTTTGAATTCCGGCAGCCAGACCCGTTAGCCGGATGGCCTTCTCCACCTGGTAAGCGGCAGATCCGGCGATTCTTTTGTCCACCCCGGCCAGCCACCGGCGGAGACCACCGCTGTCCCGGGGTACCCGGTCCACTGTTTTCTGCAGATATTCTCTCCCTTCTTCGAGTTTTCCCTCTTGGAACAGAATACGGGCCATCTGGAAATAGCTGTTGGCGGCAGAGGGATACCGCTCCATGGTGAACCTGATGATTTCCAGAACGTCGCTGGTTTTGCCCTGTTCCATTGCCTTATCTGCCTGAACAGTCAACACATGTTCAGGGGGATCCACCTCAAAGCCGTATTTCCCGGATAACTCCCGGTAAAAAGCGAGAATATCATCCAGGTCCTGTACCGGCCGGTCATCCGGAAAGGGATACCGGGCAAAGAGGGTTTTCATTCCCTTCCGCATTCCCAGGGGCTGTAAAAATTCATCGTTATCGGGGACAAAGTTCAATTCCAGTTGAACACCCGTCGAACGGGATCCCTGTACCATTTTGGCCAATTTGTCAAGATATGGGATTCCTTCTTTTGCCAATGGATCCGAGTCGTCGTAGGTAACAAAAACGAACCTCTTAGACCGGGATCCCTGACGAAAAAAATCCCCCGCCGCTTCCATGATAAGATCCCTACCTCCCCGCCAGCGAAAGGGATGGTTGACAATCAACGCATCGAACAGATCCGGTTGAGTAAAGAGAGTGTACAACGCAAAATTGGCGCCGGCCTGGGGGCCGATCAGGATCCGAAAATCCTTTGTCCGGTAGTTATTTTCGATAAAGGGGAAGAGCTCCTCTGTGATGAACCGGGTAAAATTCCCGATTCCCGTGGCCTTTCCCTCCGGGGTTTCGGGCAGCAGGTCCCGGTATCGGTCGGTATTCATGATTCCCACCAGGAGACAGTCGGGGATCCGGCCGGTGGGTCCCAGGTTGTCCAGGACCGATACCGCCTCGGCGAAATAGGTGGTGACATGGTTGCCGTAGAGCATATATACCACCGGGTACCGATTATCGTTCCCGTTATAATTGCGGGGAAGATGGACCAGCAGGGTGCGGTCTTCCCCCAGACTGGTCGAATGAATGACCCGGTATGTCCCGATGGTGATATCCGCCCCGTTCGCCGGTCCGAAATACACGGGATGCCCCGCATACAAAATTCCGGTCAGGAAGGGTAACATGAAGAGAACATTCCTGATTTTTTCCATGGCCAGATCTCCTGTGGATTTTAAGATGGGCTTCCGCCATCGGCCCCGCATCATCGCGGAACCCGGGCACAATCGGACATGCAGTGCAAGAGGCCCACCGTATTTTTATACGTGGACCGGCAGGGAGATTACATAGTACTTTGGTGTGGTTTTGGATTTTTTCGGTTTGGGAGGGACAAACGGCCGGTTTTCACCCTCCCGGAAAACGGATGGGCCCTCGAATTCAGATCAGGTCAGGCAGGGAATGATCGGTGTCTTTCCGGTTCAGCTGGCTGAGGACATGGAAGGGGAAATCGGGATAATTCTTGAAAAACTGTTTGAATTTGGACTTTTTGAACAGGTTGCCGTTGAACTCCACCTCCAGGGCCACCGACCGGTTGAGGATGAAATCCACCTCGTGCTTGGTCTGGGTTCGCCAGTAATGGATCTGTTGTACCCGGGGATGGGCCAGGAGGAAGGTGTAGACGATGTTTTCAAAACAGCCTTCCTTGTCCATGCGTTCCTCGGGGGCTTCAAAATTATCGAGGATCAGGTTGCGAATCCCGTTGTCCAGAAAGTACATCTTGGGCATCTTGCGGATTTCCTTGCTGAAACTCCTGGCAAAAGGCCGGACCTTGCGCACAAAAAAGGCCCGTTCCACGATGTCCAGGTAATTCTCCACCGCGGTAATGGACAACCCCAGGCTGTTGGCGATCCCGTTCTGGTTGAGGGGCAGGGAGGTGGTTTCAGCGATATTCCGGATCATGGCGTACAGTTTGGGCTTGTTGTGAATCCGCTTCTTTTCCACATCTTTGAGCAGGAAGGTATTGTAAATATCCTCGAGGATGGCCACCTTCTCCTCCTCACTCTTTTCCCGTACCACATCCGGATAGCCCCCGAACTTGACGAATTCCTCCAGCAGCAGCTTTATATCGCTGGCCTGGTGTTCCGGGATCTGTTTTTGGGGGATCAATTCGCCTTTGTTCCCGACGGTGAGGGCCGCCAGAAGATCTTCCCGCTGACGGAAGGTCAGAAATTCCCGGAAATTCAGGGTGTGAAGCTGAAAGACATCGACCTGATCCCAGAAACGGGGATCCGGATTTTCGAACTTGTCATAGGAGGCGGTCACCAGCAATTTGATCCTATCCCGGTAGCGTTCATCGATATATTTGAGGAATTCCACCGGCCGGGAAAGGTTCTGGATCTCCTCGAGCAACAAGTAGGTTCTTTTGGCGCCGGGAGAATCGATCATCCGAAACAGGTTGCCAAAATCCTTCTCCAGCTTCATCAGGTATTTGAGGTTCTCCAGGTTGATGGAGGCCACCGGATGGCCCTGCGCCCTCAGATCCTCGCAAAACCGCTTCATCATTGCGGTTTTCCCCACAAACCGCCCCCCCTGCACCAGCAGGATATTGGCATTGTTCAGTACCGGTCGAATATTCTCTTCCAGTTCTCTAACACCGACCATTCTGCACTCCTTTTTCAGACGGAATCGCCCGGTCTATCTCCTCCCCGATTCATTTATTTCTTTCCTGGATGCAAATTCACTGGAATTACCAGATTCCACTAATATAATAAATAGATATATGATTTTTTCCACTCTTTTATCCCCGGTTATTTGGAATCTGGCAAAAAAAAAATCGGGGCGAGAGGATTTGAACCTCCGACCTCACGGTCCCGAACCGTGCGTGCTGCCAGACTGCACCACGCCCCGATTGATGGCAAAATCACGGCCCCTTTCCGGTCCGCTTTTAAAACAGCAGGAAATAAACAATAAGCCGGATTCTGTAGGTTGGAATCATTTATCTAGGCCGCCAATCGCTTGACGGCTCCAGCGGCCAACCTGAAGGTATCTGCCGGGCCGGCAACCTTACGCTTTGGCCTTGCTCCGGATGGGGTTTATCTCAGTTTCCCCTGTCACCAGGGGAAACAGTGAGCTCTTACCTCACTCTTTCACCTTTACCCGCCAACGGCGGGAAGTCTGGTCTCTTTGACACTTTCCTTGTTCACTGGTAAACAGTGAACAGTTCCCGTTAGGAACCATCCTGCCCTGCGGAGTCCGGACTTTCCTCTTGCTTTAAAATCAGATCTTAAAACAAGCGATTCCATATCTATTTCCCGCAAAATTCAAGCCTTGACTATTATACCATACTGTTCGATTTTTTTATAGAGATTGCTGCGCGGGATGCCGATTTCCCGGCCGGTCCGTGCGATGTTGTAATCGTATTTTTTCAGCTTTTCCATTAAAAACTGTTTTTCAGACTGCTGCTTGAAGTCTTTCCACTTCTCGATGGTCTGGAAGATATTCCGCTGATGCTCGGTCTCTCTCGACAGGTAATCCGGCAGATCTTTTTTTCTGATCACCGGAGCGGCGGTCATGATCATCAGCCGCTCTACCAGATTGCGTAATTCCCGCACGTTTCCTTTCCATTCATATCCCTTGAATACCTCAATGACCTCCGGAGAAAATTCCTTCTGTTTGAAGTTGTTTTCCCGGGAAAAATAGTCGATGAAATGGTCCACCAGGACCGGAATATCCTCCAGATGCTCCTTGAGGGCGGGGGAATAGAGGGGGATCACGTTCAACCGGAAATAAAGGTCTTCCCGAAAGGTCCCGTTCTTGATCTCTTTTTTTAAATCCTTGTTGGTGGCGGCGATGACCCGGACATCGACGTTCTTGATCTCGGAGGAGCCGACCCGCTGAACCTCTCCCTCTTCCAGCGCCCGCAGCACCTTGGCCTGGGCCCGGAGGCTTAGATCTCCGATCTCATCCAGAAAGAGGGTTCCCTTGTTGGCGATCTCGAATTTCCCGATCTTCTTCTCCGAAGCGCCGGTAAAGGATCCCTTTTCGTGACCGAAAAGTTCGCTCTCGATCAATTCTTCGGGAATGGCCGCGCAATTGACCTGCACAAAACGGTTGCGACGATACTTGGACAGGAGATGAATCTGACGGGCGATCAACTCTTTGCCGGTTCCGCTGTCCCCGTGGATCAATACGTAGGAATCGCTCTTGGCTACTTTCTTGATCGATTCCCGCAGGTCCCGAATCAGCCTGGAATCTCCCACCAGCTGGTATTTCTTGAGGGAGTGACTCTTGAGGTTGTAGTTTTCCTTGAGCAGTTTCACTTTCTCCAGGGCATTGTTGACGGTGAGCAGCAGTTTGTCCCGTGAGATCGGTTTTTCCAGAAAATCGAAGCCGCCCAGTTTGGAGGCGGTGATGGCTTCGCTGATACCCGAGTGGCCGGATATCATGATCACCTCTGCAAACTGGGAGAGGTCCTTGAATTGCCGCAACAGATCCAGGCCCTTGATACCGGGCATCTTTACGTCCAGGAGCACGACTTCCGGTTTTTCCTTCTTGAAGAATTCCAGGCCGTCCAGCCCGGTGCTGAAAGTAAAAACCTGGTAATCCTCGTAACCCAGAACCATCTTGAGGGATTTGAGGATATTTTCTTCATCATCGATGACCAGAATCTTTTCTTCTTTCATTTGATTCTTATAGCAGAGTCCTAAAGTTTGCGCAAGTATCCGCACACCTTCGCCCCCTTCCTGCAAGAAATCCGCCCGCCGTTTGTTAAGGGGTCAGTAAAACCCCAAAGGAGGTTAAAATGAAACAACACCGAATAATCATCATCGCCCTGACCGGAATACTGCTTGCCTCATCCGCCGTATGCCTCTGGTCCCAGGGCAATCGTTCCTACGCTCCCCATTACCGGGAGATGAGAGAAGGGCGCGATCATTTCCGTACCCACATGATTCATCGCCACATGGTTTCCGCCCAGATGTTACTGAACCTGAAAGATGAACTCTCCCTGACCGAGTCCCAATTGAACAAAATCAGGGATCTTCAGTCCCGCCATGCCAAGGACAACATCGACCTGGAATCAAAAATCAAGTTGCAGCGGGTGGAACTGCAGGAACTGCTGACCCGGGAAAATATCAATCGCCAGAAGATAGAGGCGGTACTGACCGAGCTGGGCGATCTGAAAACCCGGTTTGAAATCTCCCTGGTCAATCACCTGCTGGACCTGAAGGATGTGCTCACCGACGACCAGCAGAAAAAACTGGAAAGTATGAAAAATGAGCGGCGCAGAGAATTCTGGGATCGTCGCCGCGAATCCTTTCGCCGGGAGAAAAACCGCTAAGGTTCCACCGGCAACCGGTACCACGGATCCATCACAGGGGAATCTTCGGATTCCCCTTTTTTTATACGCGATGATAAATCCCTCTGCCCTCTTGAAATCTCAGGCCTTTGACTATATAATGAGGAAACCCTTTTTCAGACAGGGAACCAGTATGGCGGATATCAGACTGGAAATCAACGGACCGACCCGACTGCACGGGGCCGTATCTATCTCGGGCGCCAAGAACGCCGCCCTGCCGGAAATGGCCGCCACCCTGCTGACCCCTTCCCCCTGTCAACTGGGCAATGTTCCGATGGTAGAGGACACCAGGATCATGCTCCAGACCATTGCCCGTCTGGGGGGTGTCGGAAGGCTGGAAAAAAACCAGCTGCGGATCCAGAATACCCGCCTGACCACCTTCGAAGTGGACCGCGAGCTGGCCCGGAAAACCCGGGCCTCACTCTTGATCCTGGGTCCCCTGCTGGCCCGTTCCGGCCGGGTAACCCTCTCCCTGCCCGGCGGATGCCCGATCGGAGAACGAAAAGTCAACTATCACCTGGACGGATTGTCCCGAATGGGGGCCCGGATCTCCCAGAGGGACGGGCGGATCACCGCGGCCGCGGACCGTCTGAAATCCACCCGTTATCACTTCCCCTCCGTATCGGTGACCGGCACCGAGAACCTGGTCATGGCGGCGGTCCTGGCCCAGGGGACCACGGTGCTGGAAAACTGCGCCCGGGAACCCGAAGTAGATGACCTGATCGATTTGCTCAACCGTTCAGGCGCCCGGATCACCCGCAACGGATCCGATATTGCCATCACCGGAGTCAAAGCGCTCTGCGGGTTCACCCACCGGGTCATCCCCGACCGGATCGAAGCCGGCACCTATATGATCGCCGGCGCCCTTCCCCCCAACGAAATCACCGTACGGGATTGTGATGCCTCTCACAACCGGCGCCTTCTGGATATCCTGACCGCCGTTGGGTGTACCATTTCGCGGGGAAAGGATTGGGTCCGGATCACCTCTTCACCCGCTCCCGCGCCCGTTACCATCGCCACCCGGCCCTACCCCGGGTTTCCGACCGACCTGCAGGCCCAGATGACCACCCTGCTGACCCAGGCCGACGGTTCCTCCACCCTGACCGAAAACATTTTCGAAAACCGTTTCCAGCACAGCAGTGAACTGAACAAGATGGGCGCCCGAATCCGTCAGTCCGGTCCCGGCGATCTGCTGATCAAGGGCCCCACCCCCCTTCGGGGAGCCACCCTCAAATCCACCGACCTGCGGGCCTCCGCCGCACTGGTTCTCGCCGGCATCATTGCCGAGGGGAAAACCACTATTCTCAATGCCATGCAACTGTTTCGGGGCTACGAGCGGATGCCACAGAAACTGAATCGTCTGGGGGCCAGCATCAAATCAATCAAGGAGTAACCATGGATCAAAAAGACTGCATTTTCTGCCGGATCGCCAGCCGGGAGATCGACAGCCGGCTGGTCTTCGAAGACGATCAGGTGGTGGCCTTTCACGATCTTGTCCCCCAGGCGCCCATCCACATCCTGATTATCCCCAGAAAGCATTACGATTCAGTCATGGAGCTGGAGGATCCCGCCATCGCCGGACGGTTGCTCCTGGCCGCCCGGAAAATTGCCCGCCAGCTTCAACTGACGGATTTCCGTCTGGTGGTCAACACCGGAGTAACGGCCGGCCAGTCCGTTTTCCACCTTCATCTCCATCTTCTGTCCGGCCGTAAAATGACCTGGCCTCCAGGCTGATTTTGTATTATAATGGGAAGGAAAATGCCGTAAGGAGAAACAAAATGAACCTAACATGGATCGGGCATTCTGCCGTCAGGATCGTTTCCAGCCGGGCCACCCTCTATCTGGATCCCTTTATCTCCGAGAATCCCGCCGCCAGAATGGAAGTGGATTCGATCAAGGAAGCCGATATCGTTCTGGTAACCCACGATCACTCCGATCACATCGGGGACAGTTTCAAGATCTGTAAAACCACCGGCGCCACCCTGGTCTCCACCTTTGAAATCGCCCAGGCCGCCGCGGCCGAAGGGATCAATGCCGAGATGATGAATGTGGGAGGCACGGTGACCGCCAAGGGGGTGAAAATATCCATGGTGCCGGCCCTTCATACCGGTGATCTGGGTGGAACCGCCATCGGTTTCATCCTGGAAATAGACGGCCAGACCCTATACTTTGCCGGGGATACCGGTCTTTCCGCCGAAATGAAGGTAATCGCCGAAATGTATCGCCCGGACATTGCCCTGCTGCCGATCGACGGAAGGTTCAACATGACCCCGGAACTGGCGGCCAAAGCCTGTGAATACCTTGGCGTATCCAGGGCCATCCCCATTCACTACAATACATTCCCCGCCATCCAGTCCTCTCCGGAAAAATTTCAATCCCTCTGCCAGGGCAAATGCCAGGTCCTCATCATGAACCCGGGAGATACCCGGGAATTGTAACATGCCTCTTCTGATCGACGGCAACAACCTGATCGGCACCATCCCCTTCCTCAACCTGGAAGATGACAACGCCAAGGAAAAACTGATTGCCATTATCCAATCTTACCAGGCCCGCAAAAAAAACAACATCATCCTGTTTTTCGATGGACAACCGCTGCATTGCCCCCTGGAGGAAAAGATCAACCGCAAATTCACCGTCCGTTATCCCCGGTTTGAGGAGATGAACGCCGACCGGGAGATCAAGAGGCAACTGGATTCCTACAACGATTTTCGGAACGTCACCCTGGTGACCTCGGATCGTGACCTGAAGGAATATGCCAAAAAGAAAAAAGCCCGGATTATGAATTCCATCGAATTCTACCATATCATCAAGCATTATTACCGGATACAGGGAAAACAGATGGAAAACAAGCAACGGATCAACGTGGAACTCTCCGACTCCGAGATCGACCAGTGGATGCGGGTATTCGATGACGAGTAATCAGATTAGGATTCGTTGTCCATAAACTTCATTTCTTCAATATTTTCCAGCCGCAAGGGTCGGTAATCCCGATCGATGGCCGCACCGGTCACCCGGGCCTCCAGGATCAGGCGTTGATCCCGGGAACGGCGGATCGTCTGCTGGAACCGGATCTTCAGCCGCGACTCCCGGCCGATAACGGTGGTCACAGTGAAGTCATCCCCCGATTGGAGAGGATGCCGGTAGTGGATCAGATTCTGAATCACCACCAGGTAGATCCCTTTTTTGGCCAAACCGGTGAAGTCCACCCCCAGTCCCCTGAGCATCTTGTGCCGGGCATGTTCAAGGTAATTCAGGTAAACGGAATTGTTCACGATTCCCTGGACGTCGCATTCATGGTCCCGCACTTCCATCTGGATAGTGAATTCCCGGGTCATTTTATTCTCCAAAATGGGGGAGGTCCAGGATTTCGCCGGAGTAAAAAATCTTCTCCCGGCCTCCAGAAACCTCTATTCGGGCGCCCCCGTCATCCCGGATTCCCCGGAAAACACCGTGGATCCGTCGGGGGCTCCCGTTCCTGAAAGCAACAGGCTGATTGATCATCCCCCGACTTAATGCCTTCACCCGATCCAGGACCGGCCGGGTATCGCCGGTTCTCAGGCAACGGATCCATCGCAGCAGCCGATCGGCCACTTTCGGGCTTATCCCGTCGGGGGAATACTCCCGACCACTGATCATTTTCAAAGAAATGGCCTTGCCCTGAAGAAAAGCGGGGAAATCACCCTCCTGCTGGTTCAGGTTGATGCCCGTTCCGATAATGCAGAAGATATCTTCCCCGAAAAAAATATTTTCCACCAGAATCCCGGCGATCTTTTTGCCTCCGCACAGAATATCGTTGGGCCACTTTAGAGTGTAATCGGCCCGGTGCAGTTCCAGCAGTGTATCGGCCACTCCGGCGGCCGCTGCCATGGACAGCAGCCCGATCTTGTGACTGGTCGTCAACCGGATTCCCAGGGAACTGGTGAGACCCGCTCCCGGGGTGGAAAACCAGCGGTTTTCTCCCCGACCCCGGCCCCGGGTCTGTTCCCGGCTGGTGATCAGCACCGGCACCTGATCCCAAAGATCCGCGGCATGATCCCTGAGGTAATCATTGGTGGATTCACATCGGGCCAGTGAGAGGATATTCACCCTTGTCATTCCCAGACCTGATCCCTGGAGGGCTCAATTCTCACTCCCCACCCCGACCGGTCATCCCCTGACTGTCCGGTGGAATGATCGGAAGCATGCCGGACGGTGGTGATCAACACCTCCCGGGCCCGGGTCATGTCCAAAAGACGGGACCGGTAGCGATCCAGCATTTTCCCGGTTTCCCGGTCCCGGACCCGGAGGGTCACCCGCCGGCCATGGAGGGAAGGCAGGTTCTGCAGATGGGCGGCTCTTCTGATCAGTCGGATCCACTGCTTGAGGGATTCGATCTCCCGATACTCCCGGGGGAAAATCCAGTTTCCCCGGTAACCGCTGCTGTCCGCCGGGGCCGGCGGCGGCAGGGAACAGCCGTACAGGTTTGCGGCGATCTGGTCACAGGCCGATGGGAAGAGGGGAGCGCTCATCCGCAGCAGGCAATCAAAGATGACCAGGAGATTCTGTTTTCGGAAGCGAACCGATTGAGCGGTATCTCCTTCAGCCTTGACAAACTCCAGATACCACCGGGAAAACTCCTTGACCAGGATCGGGTGCAGAATCCGTCCCGCCTCCACATACCGCCTGCGGTACAGCAGGTCATCGATATCCAGCAGCCGGATGTTCAGCAGGTGAAAAAACCAGCGATCCAGGGGATCTTCCACACGGGGTCGGGGATGACGCTCCCCGGGGCCGTAGCGGATCCGGATGAAGCGGCAGACATTCCACATTTTGCGGATGTAGGCGCCGGCACCGCCGGGAATCGCCACCGGTACCGGAGTGCGGCTCGCGCGGGGTTCATCGAAGGCGGAAGAGGGATCCGTCTTGGGGACTTCCCGGGGTACGAGGGTCACTTTTCAATCCCGCAGGGGGTTTTGAGGGTTGATTACTCTTTGGTTTGCTCTTCTATTTTACTCTTGATATCGTTGATTTCCCGGTTGATGATCTTTTCCGCCATGGTGGGGATCACCTCCCACAGGATTTCCCGGATCGACAACTCCAGCTTATTTTCCAGTTTGTCAATCATCACGTTTTTGTCGATGCCCAGCTCGTCCAGGGAGGAGGCCTTTTCCTTGTTGACCTTGGCCGGTGCTTTTTGCTCCCGCAGGCTGTCCAGATCCCGCTGGATCTTGTCTTCCGGCGGGACTGGTACTTCCGGAAAATCCGCTTCATCCAGGGTATTTTTACGGGGGGATTCGGTATCCTTCGTTTCCTCTTCCTCGTCTGTTTCCGATTCCCCGGTCACGGATTCCTTGGTGGGTTCCCGGGCCAGGTCATCCAGTTCGTTCTGGGCCACAGAGGGCAAATCCCCCGGCTCGTCCGATTCCGGTTCACGGGAATCTTTTTCCACGGGCTGATCCTCCTGAGCCAGCGGTTCCGCTTCCCCCAGGTCGATTTCCTCTTCATCGAATCCCATATCTTCTTGATCGAATTCGGAATCCTCTTCCCCGGAAGGGGATTCATCCGTCGGTTCCGCCATTTCGGCCTGCTTGGCCTTTTTCATGGCCTTGCGCTGCCGTTCAAACTCATCGGTATCATCGCCGTCGGAGGTAATCTCCAGGTTTTTTTCCTCGGTGGAAAATCCGAAATCGCCATCGTCGATATCCACCCCCGATCCCTCCTCCCCTTCCTTGAAAGGATTGGCCATTTCTTCCTTCTGTTCATCGGCCAGCAAACCGTCTTTGTCATTATATGCAGAATCCTGGGTGCGTTCCTCACTGGGTTCCACGTCCATCAGGGCCGGGTCTGCCTGGGATTTGGCTGCCGGTTCAGGCTCAACCCCCTGCTCATCGATCTCGTCCTTGACATCGGAAAAACTGATATCATCGGAACTTTCCTCATCGATATCGTCAATCTCCGGGATATCGTCCGGGGCGGCACCAGGCTCCGCCTTGAGTTCCTTTTCGGCGGGAAACAGGCACTCCTTGATCTTCTCGATGACTTCGGTGGAATCGAAGGGTTTGGATATGATCTCCTGGTACTTCAGGCTGGCCAGTTTGTCATCGTCCACCGCCTCAAAGCCGCCCCGCATCAAAAAAACCTTGGTCTCCTCCAACTGATCGTTCTGGTTGATGAACGCACAGATATCATAACCGCTTTTGAAGGGGAGTTTGATATCGGTAATCACCACGGACGGAAGCAATTCCGCTAATTTATCGGTAAGGCCTTCACCACTTTCAAAGGTATGGATTTCTATTTCTTCTTCATCTTCAAAGGAGAGTTCGAGGATTCTGCGGATGGTATAGCTGCTGTCTGCAACCACAATCTTATGCTTTTTCATTTCACCTCCTTATACTCTATTACATTTTTTTTAAAAAAATGTCAAGCCTTTTGTGAAAACCCTCCAGGCCTGTCATACCATGGTTTTGGGGGGATTGGAACACCGGAAAAACGTCCCTTACCGGACGGATTTTTTCAGTTCTGTCACCCTGCCTTCCACGTGCTTCTGAAAGCGGTAAAAATAATAGTACAGGGCCGGCAGAATAAAAAACATCAGGATGGTGGAAGAGGTCAGCCCGCCCACCGAACAGAGGGCCAGGGTGGACCACATCTCGGTCTGGGATTTGGCGGTTTTCAGCACCAGGGGCAGCATGCCGATCACCGTGGTGCTGGTGGTCATGATGATCGGCCGGATCCGTTCCTTGGTGCCGATGGCGATGGCATCGATAATTCTTCCCCCGGTATCCCTGAGGCGGTGGTTGATGTTGTCGATCATCAGGATGGCGTTGTTCACCACGATTCCCAGCAGCAGGATCACCCCCACATGGGCGGAGGAATCAAAACTGAAATCGGCGATCACGAACCCGAAGGCCACTCCGATCAGGGCCAGGGGAACGGTCATGAATATCAG
>Ga0180434_10004570_pt1 | contig 16747 bp, 10 predicted proteins | sample SS_ome_7_FD_132453 | JGI IMG/M metagenome (GOLD analysis project Ga0180434, IMG submission 132453) | Hypersaline lake sediment archaeal communities from the Salton Sea, California, USA - SS_1_D_2 metaG | ecosystem: Environmental > Aquatic > Non-marine Saline and Alkaline > Hypersaline >...
AAAATGGTTCGAAACTCATCAGAAACGTAATTGATTCTACTCAAATTTTCACCAGAGACGGAACAATTCTTCTGAATAGAAAAAGCGATCTCGAATTGTATGATATCAGAGTGGATCCACGGGAAAGAGACAATCTTACCGAGGCATTCCCTTCACTGACCGAGAGCCTTGAAACACTGTTTCATTCAGCGGAGCACACTATCGTTGATCCGATTTTCAAGGGTGAAAAAACTCGGAGGGAGGAGGTTCTCTCTCAGGATGCTTACGAAAAACTGAGAGCCCTCGGATACATTGATTCACGCTGAATCTCTCTTATCCTTCATCCAATACATTGCGACACGGCATCATTCTACGGTAAAAGCCGCATAGAAAACTTTTCCCCAGCCGGCACGCCTCCCATATTGTTCTTATTATCCAAAACCACCATAAGAGTGGATACCGCGGAATCAAATGAAACGGAGATCAATAATGCATTTCATTCTATGTCTTGTGATTCTTTTACCGGTGGCGGCACGGGCCTGGGAGACAACATTCGGTGGAGAAGAATATGACCGGGGATTTTCCGTTATTCAGACAAATGATGGAAATCTTGTAATAGCGGGTGAAACCGAATCATTTGGAAATGGGAATAACGATATCTATCTGATTAAATCATCTCGTACCGGGGAGCCCATCTGGGAAAAGACATTTGGCTATAGCAACAGTGAAGTCGGGTATGCCGTCTCCGAGTGTGTAAACGGCGATCTGATTATTGCAGGTGTGACTTCATCGTTTGGTCCCAGTTACAATGATATGTATCTACTCCGAACTACTGCAGACGGCGAACTGATCTGGGAGCAGGCAATCGGTGGCGAAAATGAGGAAGTAGCATATGATCTGCTGGAATCTTCGGATGGCGGTATTATCATAGTGGGACGAAGAGGCTTTTCTGAGTCTGATTTATGTATCGTCAAAACTGACGAAAATGGCGCAGTACTCTGGGAAAAGACATGGCAAGAAGGAGTCGCACGAGCTGTTACTGAAACTGATAACGGCAATCTGGTCATCGCCGGGCATACGGGCGGGGATTCGGATGCGTCATCTCATGATGTATGGATCATAGGTACCGACGGGAATGGAGACGAGGAATGGTCGATGTTCCATCCGGGTGACGGCGACAATAGAGCGTATGACGTCATGGAAGCATCGGACGGGAACTTCATTATATGCGGATACGATCATGAAGGTTACGGTCATGGTCGTGAGGATGCCTTTCTTCTCAAAGTTTCGAACGACGGGCAGTTTATCTGGGAACGGGAATTCGGAGGCGACTCCGATGATCGGGCGTATGCCGCCGTGCATATGACGGATGGAAGTATCGGCATATGTGGAGAAACCTACTCGTATGGTGCCGGCGCCAGTGATGTCTACGTAGTTCAAACCAGTGATTTCGGAGCATTGCAACGCGAAATAACATTTGGGGGTGACCACTTTGACGGCGGGACAGCGCTCATTCAGTCGGAAGATGGAGACCTGGTGGCGGTAGGGACGACTATGTCTTCGGGCGCGGGCCTTATCGATGTATACCTTATCAATATCGAGCCACAGCACGGAACACGTTCACCGACTCCTGACATGTACCGTAGTACAATTTATCACACACCGAATCCCTGTTCTGATACCGTATTACTCTCTTTCTCTCTACCGAATGCCGGAAATGTTCAAGTTTCCCTCTACGATACGGGCGGAAGACTCGTTACGATGATTCACGAATCATTCATGTCCCAGGGGAATCATTCATTTCTTTGGAACATGAGGGAGACACATGATTGGATTAAGCCGGGACACTATGTCAGCACACTCACACTGGATCAGAAAATCCTCATCGCGCGGGGGATAAGCATCGTCCGGTAGCGATACTGAACGGCTTTGTCAGGGACAATGACATACTCCATCTATCGCCCGTACAGAGGGGATTAGTTCCGGAAATACGTTACCAGCGCCGCTCCGCTAACGCACAAACAGATCCCAAGGATTTGTACGGGAGCAAGTTTTTCTTGAAGGAAAACAAATCCTAGTACTACCCCTATAACAGGTGCCAGACAGAATGCCACAGTCATGACCGTGGACAGGTGACCATATTTCAAGCCGGTGTATAGAAAGGCAATACCTAGACCGCCGGCCAAAACACCGCCACCCAGTGCAATAAACGAAACCGATCGTATCCCGGCGGTTTTAATCTGACTCCAGTGCGGATGTGACAGCAATAGAAGCAATAAAAGAGAAAAAGACGTCCGCAGGGTCGTTCCCATAATTGGGGCGAACCCGCCGATGATAACCCCACGCTTTTCGATCATTGAACCTATGCCCCAGCAGAGGGCGGTTAATATTGCATAGAACTCGGCCACAGGTAACTATCCTTTCTGAAATACTGGAAATGATTCCTATTCCGGATCATGAATGTCGTGTTCGTTGCACTGAACCAGCCGACTGAACCATCTACCCGATTTTTCATGCAAAACCATGAATCAATACGATCCACTTCTGTTGACAATCCTGATGTTTTTGTGCTTCTGTCCAACAACTTCAAGAGAGAAGGGGTGATGCATCTTGAATTCTACCTGGTTTAAAGAACCCTATCCCATTCCATACCGCCTCGTATTCCGGGTTCTGAGTTGTGCCATGCTGATTATGGCATGTACTGCGCCGCCACACGGAACGATAAGCCTCTTTGATCAAATCCCGGAATATCATAAATCGTCGTTCTGGCAAGAAATCCTGAATGTAAAAGACACGGAACGTTTTTACCGATCGAGTACGGGGCTCAGAAAGCAACCGCGCGGTTTCTATCTTACTCAGTCTGGAGGTGAATCCGAAATTCTGTTTAATATTCAAGCCGATTCCTGTGAAAGTTTCGTTGTACTTCTACGGTATGATCAAGGAACACCTTGGACGGCTTCCTGGGCGGATGAATCGGACTCCGTAGAGGTCTTTATAAACGAAGCCGGAGGTCGCATTGTATCGAAAAAACACGCCGCAGGTAACTATTCAGCTGTGTTCCATCTCCGCTCGGAAACATTCCTACCCCATACATTGGGCATACGGCACCTTGTCAAACGAGGTCGTGTAATACCACTTCAATGGGTATTCGCCGTCGGTGTACCAGCCCACAGCCCCGAAGGCAGGATCGCCCGAATCAATTTCATCTTCAATCGACTTTCACGGATCGGTCCCGAATATGACGAGAATATCGAAACCGACTTTCTTCGTTTCGCAACGAATCAAAGAGCTCCTTTGGCTTCAGAAACATCATCCGGTGGTTGTACCAAGGACTGCATTCTACTCGCCCCGGGTGACTCAATAACGTTTGATCGTCATTCCATTGATAACAGATACGACCTGCGCTTCGACATCCTCAGATATCATGACAACGTGGATCCCATAAGTCAGCTCTGTATTATGGGTTTGGAGCATGATATCTGGAAGACTGAAACCCGATATTCCCTCTCTGATATGGCACCCATGGTGTGGAATCGGGTGGAATTCAAATTATCAACCCGACCAGATATACATCGGCTCTCTGTAACAATCGATAAAGGCAACTCGATTGTAGCCATGGGTGAGCCTGTTTTGATCCCAGACAAAGCATACGAACAACCGAAAAAAAACTTGATAGTAATTGATCTCGATACTATGCGAGCCGACAGACTCGGGTGCTATGGATATACAGAACGCCCGACTACAACTCGACTCGATTCACTTCTCGATGCATATGGGTTTTACATATTCAATACTGCGTATTCCCCTTCCCCGTGGACATTACCGGCCACGGCTAAAATGCTGACTTCCCGGTACATTGACATCGATGAAATGGCTTCCGTCCCCAGGAGCTATGCGACCCTGGCGGAAATATTGAGAAATCACGGGTATTACTGTATTGCATATACAGGTGGAGTCGTCCTTCGGTTCAATGGATTTGAGCAGGGATTCCACGAGTATCACTGGACCAAGGAAGTAGGGAAGATCGAGGATACCTTCCCTCCGGCACACGAGTGGTTGATCAACAACAGAATAGAGCCGTTTGTTCTCTTTCTTCATACCTACGAAACACACACACCATACACCAGAGATACATTTTGTCGCGATCTTCCGAACGGAAGACTCGGAAATCTGACAAGCGGGGAGATGATTATATCTGATCCTCCCCGAAATTGGCGCTGTAACGAGCTGACAGCTGCGGAAAGCCTCTACATGCAAGCGGCGTATGACGGTGGAGTACGGTACGCCTGCGATGGTGTAACTGATTTCGTCCTCCGTTTGGATAGGGAGGGTCTCCTGAATAATACTGTTATTTTCATTGTCAGTGATCATGGCGAAGAGCTCTGGGATCATTTCCCGGGCTACTCCAAACACGGTCATTCTTTGTATGCGGAAATGCTCAATATACCGTTTATGATATACTCCCCGGCTCATAGAAAACAGTCGGGAATCCTGAAGGATGATGAAGTTTCGCTTGTTGATTTACTCCCTACGGCTTTGGATCTTTTAGGAATCAATGACAACGTATCCTGCGATGGCGTCAGTCTTGTTCCGGCTTTGAACGGTCAATCAATAGAAAGGGAAATACCGATTCTCGCTCTGCGTCGCGATTATTCCAATCAACAGATGCAACGTGCCTGTGTTGTGTCTGAGGGAATGAAGTTTATAACACCGGTGGGAGAAATTGCCGACCCGCCTCCGTTACAGTACAGATCCTGTTTCTATTGGCCGCCACAAAACGAGGTATATGATCTCTCCATTGATATACTTGAACGGGTAAACAGGGCCGGGCAAATACAGGAGGTGGAATCGGAACTTTCTGATTTACTCCGACTCGGATTATCTCACGCTCAACAACCACTGGAAAAGGATCCCGACGCAACGGATCTACCGATTATATCCAACGACCTTAAAAAACAACTCACGGTGCTTGGATATCTATCTGAGGAGTAGCAGGTACTATGAACCCGACAGCTGAAATAAACGTAGACTCGCTGGTCCACCGTTTGTCTCTCAATTCATTTGAAACGAATGTTCCCACCCTAAAAATGATTGCCATCGGTTGTTTTCATCCAATAATCCACTACACGCTTTTCGGTTCTGATACCCCGTAAGAACGACGCAACTTTTCTATGCTCCGGATGATTTTGATATCTCTCCAATGCGGCTTCATCCGTGAATTCAGCATATAAAACAAGATCGTGGGCATCTTCAGTTGGATTGAAGTTGAGACCAACCTCAATGGCTTTGATATCCGGTATCTTATCCTGTAATCCAAGGAGAAGTCGTTTTGCTTTTCGACGATTTTCGTCCTTGGTCGCCTCTCCGGCATAATCTTTCAACTTCCACATGACGACGTGTCTTACCACGGTTCACCATTCCTGTTCGGGTTATGTTGAGAGATCGCGCTTCGGTAGTCCGTACTGTCAGGCAATCCATCGTTTTAATTCAGGCAAATATCTTAATTAAACTGCTCCCCACCACGCTGGTGGTGTAATCGTGTGATCCTGATAAAACGCTTCCAGTTTTTTCCGGGGAGGATCGCCTCGATTCAATCCCAGAAAATTGATGGCATTACCACCGAAAAAGTATTCTATATCCTCATCCAGGAAAAGATCATCGTGTCGTAAAATCCGCTCATACGCCTCCTTGAATTTCCTGTAATCCTTCACTCGTTTGATAACGTGCCAATCGATCCCAAATAGAAGTCTACGTTTGATTTTCGACCAGTGATTGCTCGACCGAAAGTCTTTACGAATCTCGCGGTAGCCAGATAGGAACATATCCCGTTTGTTGTTCTGTGTAACCCGGTGATGCGAGACATCAGCATAGAGATTATCGTAGAGTGTAATCATCTGGCAAATGATCTTCACCCAACTCTTATCGCCCGCGTATCCCTGGCCCTTCGCTTGATTCCAACCGAAATGCGCGAGATTCACCTTGAGTCCCGGATATTGATTTAAAACGTCAGACCAGAATTCCGGTCTGCAGAAAACATAACTCGCCTTTGGATATGCTTCGATTCCATCCATGACGCAGTGCGCCGTTATGGGAACTCCATTCTCTTCGCAATACTGGTAGAGTTCTGCGAGAACACTGTCTATTTCATTCCCCGTGAATACTCCATAAATCTGATTACCGGTTTTTCTGAAGATTTCTCTCCGTTCAGCATCCACCAGACCATTGCCGATTGGACGATATCCGAGAGAATTGTACACCTTTACGCCGAGAAACCCCTGGTACTCTATGGCTGTTTTGACGAGGTTCAGAGAACCAAATTCCTCAGGATTTCCATCCGGATTATTCATTCCTTTCCGGAATGCCAGTTCTCTCACGGGATCAAACGGCACAAACGGATGAATCCTGCCGCCACCCTCGGGAAGCACATGATCCGCGATGTACTCAATCTGATCGCGAATCGGAGTATCTGCCGTATTCTTGAACCAATATTCGAAATCGATCATGAGAGGAACATATAAGTCGATCCCCGCCGAGTCGTAGGTGTCAAAGAGCTCTTTCACGATATCGGGAATGCTTTTGGATAGTGTCATTGCCCAATTGTGGTAGTGATCGCCCATTATGAGGCGAAACAAGCCCAAAGCCATCCTGCACTTCATATACTTCTGTTCTGAATCAGGCTTTCGTATGCACTCGGATATGGCTGGAATGAGCGCGGGACCAATGACTTTTTCGGCAAACTGCTTGCTCTTCCTCGACAAAAGATACCCTTTAACCGGAATATCCTTGGCACAGAAAATATGCGAATGAACATCAATGACCGGTTTCATATCATGCCCCCTCACTCTGCTGAAAACGGCCGTACCGGAGATACCGGTGAAATATCGGTTTGATTACATTCTTATCTGCAGTCGGGGGTATAGTCTATGAATCCTGATCCTGCACGCAATAGCGCACGCAGTCTCCGGAGCATATCCTGTGATTTCTTCGATTCTAAATTTGCCGGAGTGTCTTCTTTTTTCGGGTAAAAAATCGGTGCATTGTCAGCATGTTTCTCTGCGATTGCTACCCACGCCCGGTAACTGCCACGTCGGCAATGGCGACCGATGGATAGTAACAACTACCGCTGAATCCCTTTTCATTCTCAATCATTATGACATTTTGCATAACGTCGTAGATATTTCCTGAAATCATTGCATCCCGAGTTCTTCCAAGAATTTTTCCATGTTCCACATACAGCCCCGGATTGAGCCCCATGGAAAAATCACCGTTAAGAATATTTCCGGAATGTGGACCAAGAACACCGAGTACAAGGATACCCTTATCGATATTCCGGACTATATCATCAAAACCAGTACCTCCCGGCAGGATGGTTAGATGGGCCAGACCCGGAGAGGGTGTCAGTGTTATCTCATCGCCGCCCCATACTGCTGCACGGAATCCATTTCCCGTGGGAGTTCGACCCAGTTTTTCAGCGAAATCCAGATCAAGATACGGTCCGTTAAATACACCGTTTTTTATCAATTCCAATTTTTGTGTGGGCATGCCCTCATCGTCGAACCAACGGGCATTGATTATATTCGTATCATGAGGATCATTGATAACCGTGACTTTGTCGGAGAATATCTTGTCGCCCTCGCGATCCAAAAGTGGACCGATTTTTTGATGAAAAACCCGTCCCGATGATGCATCCTCTATACGCCAAATCAGACTGAAAACCGTTTCCGGCAGAAAGACAACAACCATTTTCCCCGTGGAAACATCCACTTCCGGTAATCCTGCTGTATAGAGAGAAATGGCACGTTCAATGTTTTTCTCAGGTATACCGGTCGGTCCGATAGAGCCATGCAGAATTGAAACTCCCGCTTCCGTATTGGGAAAGAGCATCTCTGATCCTACTTCATAGGTTGATCGCTTCTGAGAAACATCAAGACCATTGGAGTTTTTTATAATCACGGTTTTTTCTACGGTAGTCGCCCGAACATCGACTTGTCCGGTAATTCGCTCATTGAGAAATCTGACTAACTCCGAATTGCGATCGTAAAGATCACCGGGTCGAGTATCGGAGATAGCCGGATCGAACTGATCGAACCCGGCAATCCCGGATGGTCCCGGAAAATCAAATGCAACCCGTTTCCCTCCCTCGAGCGATTCGACGGCGTTTCGAACCAGCTCGTCACGATCGTTCAGATTTTTCGTATATGATATGCCCATAGCTCCGTCTTTTATGATACGAAGACTGAATCCTGACTGTATATCGGAAGTTATCTCATTGAGTTCACTGTTACGTATTTCGATGTTAGTCTCGTCGGTCTCAACGAAGTATACTTCGGCCTGATCCGATACAGCGGCCGCTATTTCAAGTAGGCGTTCCATTATGATACTCCTCCCACAACCATATCCTCGACGAGAACATGAGGACCACCAAGGTTAGATCGGATATTCGTCTGCCCCTTGCCACAGCCTCCCCGCTCCGACAATTCCACTTTATCACTGACGGCTACAATATTTTTCAAGGTCGAGAACAGATTGCCCATGATGTTTATATCTCGAATCATGGGACCGATCTGCCCATTTTCCACGATATATCCATACTGAGCGCCGAAGGTAAAATTCTCACCTGCGGTTTGTCCTCCTTTGCCGTCTATAAGGTAGAGACCATCATCGAGATCCTTAAGAAGTTCCTCAAAACTCTTCGTTCCCGCTCCAATGAAAATCGTTCCCATACGCACGATGGGTGCATACCGGAAATCCTCGGCAATGCAATGCCCCGTTACGTCTTCTCCAAATGCCGCCGCGGTTCTTCTCGAATGTAACCGCCCCGTCAGAATGCCTTTTTCCATGAGAGTGACCGGTTTTACCGCAACACCCTCATCGTCATAGCGATAGAAACCAAGCTGATTCGGGAGTGTTGAATCAGCAATAATCGTTACCGCGGATGATCCGAGCTTCGCTCCCAACTCCATTTTACTACGGAGACTCGGATTCTTCTCAATGATATCCGCTTCACTGAAATGACCGAATGCCTCGTGGGTGAACACACCTGCGAGCAGGGGGCTCATCACAACTCGGTACTTTCCTCCTCGCACCGGCTCGGCATCCAGAAGCTCCCGGGCAATTCTGGCCCGCTTCAGAAATACATCCTCACGTCCTCTTACTCGGGAAAAGCCGTCTGAACCTCCAACGGATACTCGCATATCCTGTGTTAGCGATCCGCGCCGCGCGATTACCGCGCCGCTGATATTCGTGGTTATCAGTCGCTCATCTATCTTTGCACCTTCTGAGTTGACATAATATCGATCCCTGTTGACCTCAGAGTAAACCAATGTGGTGCTCGCGATCTCAGGTTCATTGAGTAACATCCGATTGTATTTTTCGACGATCTCAACCTTTTCCTGAGCGGAAATATTCAGGGGATCCTCGTTCAGATTCGGGGTAATGGAATCTTCCATCACCGGATACCGTTCGAGTTTTACGGGACTTGCACCGGCTCCGGCCATTGTTTCCGCTGCATCTGTCGCACGCGTGACGGCCGTAGCTATGTCTTCAAATTTCGTTACGGCAGAAAAACCGAATCCGCCGTTTTTCAATACCCGAACAACAAATCCATCGGTGGAATTCGCCCCGGTTTCGCTGAGATCTCTACCCCTGAAAACCACACGGGTATCCTTCCTGACTTCATATCGAATGTCCGAGAAGTCGGCTTCAACACCGTCGACAATCTTTTTCAGTTTCTCGATCATATACTTTTCCCTTCATTGACTATTCTCTTCGGTGGCCGAGTTTCCGGTTCATGACCTCGTCATGATACCGCCGGAGAAATACTTTCATATCCAATACGTGACAACACAAGTTTCAGATCCGCAGACATGCTTCATTCTCGAAGCATTCAGATAGTCCTACTGATAGTCCTACTGAGGAATTTATTCTATACACGGTTTCTGTCTCATTCGCAAGAATGATTCCACCGGGTAATCGTTAATACACGGTGATTGAATTGTTCTCTCTGTCCGGAAATGAACAAGTATTATGTTCAGGAATGTTCGCATCGACATTGATTCCGTTTCGGATCGGATTCCCGGATTCCGTCGATATATTACGGAATCCTGATAATCCGATTCACACTTTTTTCGCCGCCAGGCGTGGCAACGGAACACATAAAGAGACCCGCGGTCAGATCACGGGTGTCGAGCAACACGAGTTGGGTACCTGCACTCCGCAGTTCTGCCGGCTCTGACCTCACGCATCGCCCGTACATATCATATAGCCTTATTTCAACGTAATCCGGAGTGTCAAGCGTGAAACGGAGCATTGTTTTATCCGAACACGGATTGGGATATGCTTCTATTTGGATAGCCGAGGGGCTGACTTTTGATTTTTCACCCGATACGGTCCCGTATTCAAGAACATAGACGCCGTTATCAGCGTCTGCAACAAAGACTGTGTTATCAACAGAAGCTATCCCCTGGGCGTCCCGTCCCGTTTCGAAGAATCCTGCATCCACTGGATTAATCGGATCCGAAACATCCACGGCAATAACCCCTCGCGTTCCCGTGGCGATGAACAGGAGATTTCCGTGCATTGCAACCGATTCCCCCGTTCCGGCAAAATCAAACTGACTGATCGTCCGAGGTAAAGCCGGATCGGTTATGTCGACGATACACAGGGAACCGCCCGTTCCGACTACATATGCTTTTTCTTCGCTGCACAATACATCGCACACATACATCCCGGGGTTAAGCGAACCGACTTCTATGGGAAATTCTTTATCTGTCACATCCACAACGCGAAGTCCACTGTCACCTGCTGCCACATATGCGAAATTGCCGGCTACACAGATGCCGTGAGCGTATCCGCCGGAAACGGATGCGCCTGTTTCAACAGGCATGGCCAAATCGGAAATATCCACCACCCGCAACCCCTCATACCCCGCGGTCACATATGCGTAATCACCGACTATATCCACATCCCAGGCGATACTGGGAATATCGCAACTTCCAATCTCCTCGGGCGAGGTCTCGTCGGAAATATCCACGATACGAAGCCCGCCCCTCTGATCGGCTATGAACGCCATATTCCCTTCGACCGTAATTCCGGATGCGGATGACGGAGTATCAATGGTTCCTATATGCCGGGGTTCCGAAGGATTCGAAAAATCGATTATCAACATGCCCGCATTTCCGTCCGCCACAAACGCTGTCTCACCCACTGCATCGATATCCCAGGCGCAATCCCCCGTGATATAGGTTCCATCGAGTACGGGATTATCCGGATCCCCCACATCAATGGAGGTGAGACCTCCACTTCGATTGGCCGAATAGAGTCTTCCATTATTGGGCTCCAAGTCATCCGCAAATCCCGCCACCGACAATTCTCCCACATACCGTGGGTTCTCCGGATCCGAGATATCCAGAGTCTGAATACCTGAGTATCCGCACGCGATGAAAGCGCGATCACCGTATGGTACCGCATCAGGCACCAAACCCGGATCATACGAACCGATCTCCATCGGATTTTCCGGGTCCGTGATATCAACCATGAGAAATCCGTTCGACCAGTCGGCGACCAGGGCATAGGATCCGCTGAGTGAAATCTGATACACCGATCCCGGTGAATCGAACGTCCCGATAGATACGGGCTGTGAAGACTCAGAGACATCGACGATATGAAACCCCTGAGACTCGGACGCCACGTAGGCATACCCGTCTCTTACACAGACTCCCGTCGTTCTATAATCAGTATCGCATGATCCGAGCAGAACGGGATTGTGTGGCGCCGAGACGTCGAGAATTCTCAAATAACCATCATAATCGGCTACATACGCCAAACCATCATGTATAATTACATCATCCCCCCGGAAAATCTCCGATGAACTACCTATCTCTACGGGATAACCGGGATCAGTAATGTCGATTATTCTCAAGCCTGCCATGTCATTGGCAACGTATGCAATATTATCTTCGATATCCATACCCCTGATCACCGAGGGAGTGGCTATGCGGCCCCGAAGTAGAGGTTCACCCGGATCCGAGAAATCCACCACGTCGAAGGATCCTCCGTTTCCAACGCAAACAATGTCCCCGTTAGCTGCAGAGGTTTTGCAGGCACCGCAAGCCCATCTACCAAGCAGGTTGAAATTACTGTCTGCATAGTCGATATGATTCTCAGGTACCGTTGATTGGATTGTCGACGTGTTTCCCGCGACTATCGATCCGTACAAACAGCCGATAATAAAGGCGGAGATGTGAATCCGTAGTCGCGTATGAAGAATGATCTGCATGGAATGACTCCTTTCGAGGCGTATCCGGGACAGTAATCGGGATTCAATCCGATCCGAATGCGTATTCTACTCGAATCAGTATTTCAGTTATTCGTTCCATGTATATTGTACGGATGCTTCTCAGATTTCGATCAGAGTACACTCAAATTAACACCGTTATCGACCTGTTTACACCTAAAGAGCTCTTTCTTGTTATCCGGAATTCATTCATAACACAGTCAACACCTCACAATAATCACATTGTACTCTCCTGAGTGCATCCGACTCGAAATACCCGTAGGCATACCCGTCACACCAGCCGCTCGAACGCAACTTGGGTATCGAATATGATGATTCAGATCTTCAGACATTGTTCAACGGTGATGCAAAATCGATTCTTCCTTTGTTTATTCTCCGGACATCTGCAGTTGAAACCCGGAGAATGTACATGAATTACAGTTCGATGACCAAAAAGCAGCTCATCCAGGAGCTTTGCGGGCGTGATGACTATATCAGGGACCTCGAATGCAAACAAACGAGCGCTGAACCGAACAATTCAACCGCACGTCGTCTCTCTAAACTCATTGGAAATCTTCCCGGTGGTATCATCATCGAGACTTCGGATCGAACTATCTGTGAAGTGAATACGGTGTTCTGCAGTATGTTTGGCATTGCATATTCGCCTGATGCTCTCAAGGGTCTTGATTGCAAAAAGGCGGCCCGGCAATCGAAACATCTATTTAGAGATGAGACTCAATTCCTTTGTAGAATCGAGACGATCCTATCCGAAGGAAAACCCGTATACAATGAAGAAATCGTTCTCAAGGACGGTCGAGTATTCGAACGAGACTATATACCAATACAGATTGAATCGAAGCGAGTCGAACACCTCTGGCACTATCGGGATATAACAGACCGAAAGAAAGATCAGGAAGCTCTATTCGAAAAAGAAAAAATGTACAGACATCTGGTGGAAACCATCCATGATGTCATTTTTCAAACAGATATCGACGGTATCATTACATATGTGAGCCCCGTCATGAAAACATGGAGCGGATATTCTAATTCCGAAGTAGTGGGCCGCCCATTCATGGACTTCATTCACCCTGATGATTTAGAGGGTTTGGTAGAAAGCTTCAAACGAACGATTTCCAATAACTATGAACCCTGGGAGTTTCGGATAAGAACAGCAAACGGTCAGTATCGTTGGGTACGGACCTCCAGTACGACCATCATCGAAGACGGCAACGTTGTCGGCATATCCGGTGTCCTTACCGACATTACCGATCGCATAATAACCGAACACGCGTTGAAAGAGAGCGAACTCAATTACAGAAACCTCTATACGCTGTTCCGGACCATAAGCGATAACATGACAGACATGCTCTGGGCCAAGGATCTGAATAAAAAATACCTGTTCGCCAACAAAGCTATTTGCATGAATCTACTCAATGCCAGAAATCCCGAGGAAGTCATTGGCAAGACGGATCTTTATTTTGCGGAACGGACACGAGCGGAGCGTCCCGATGATCCGAACTGGCATACATTCGGTGAGATATGCAGGGATTCGGACCAGGTTGTAATTGACTCGGGGAAATCGGAGCAGTTCGACGAATTCGGAAATGTTCGCGGTAAATTCTTGTTTCTCGATGTGCACAAATCTCCCTTATTTAACGATAAGGGGGAAATGATAGGTGTAGTCGGGAGTGGTCGCGACGTAACTCAGGAGAAAGAGATTCAGCGGAGACTGGAAGAAAGCGAACAGAAATACCGTCATATCATCCAACATTCCGGGGACGCCATCTACCTGCTTTACAATCGTCGTTTCGAGATTATCAATGAGGAATTCACGAGGCTGTTCGGAGTCACGCTGGACGATATCAACAGCGATGATTATGATTTCATCAACCTCGTAGCACCTCAGAGCCGCACATTGGTGGAAAACCGCATTCGAGGTCGAAACCAAGGGGACAAGCTCGAATCCAAGTATGAATTCACCGCACTCGACGTTCATGGGCGGGAGATAGAAGTGGAAGCCTCTGTAACGCATATCCGCTATAAAGACGGTATGGCGACACAAGGCATCATACGCGACATCACCGAACGAAAACGGCTTGAACGTCAGCTTCGTCATGCACAGAAGATGGAAGCAGTAGGTCAACTGGCAGGTGGCGTTGCTCATGATTTCAATAACCTGCTTACTGTGATAAGCGGTTATTGCGATTTGTTGTTACTTAAGAAACCGCCGTCGGAATTAGCTGCATCTATCAAACAGATCAGACGAGCAGGAGAACGGGCTGAGAGTCTTGTCAGCCAATTACTGGCGTATAGTCGCAAGCAGATCATTCAGCCTAAAACTATCAATCTCAACGAACTCGTTAATGAATATTCGTCAATTCTGGCACGGTTGCTTGGTGAAGATATCGAAATAAGTACGATTCTTGATCCGAATCTCAAGTCGATTCATATCGATCCCGGTCAGATGGAACAGATAATCATGAATATCAGTGTCAACGCCCGAGACGCCATGCCAAACGGCGGACGACTGAACATTGAAACCACGAATGTCGAATTCGATCAGACTATGCTCGAAACCCACGGTGGGTCTCCACCGGGAAATTATATCATGTTGGCCATATCGGATACGGGTATCGGTATGGATGAAACAACGAAGAATCGAATGTTTGAACCGTTTTATACCACAAAAGAACGTGATAAGGGTACCGGTCTCGGTCTCTCAAGTGTATATGGCATAGTAAAACAGAATCAGGGATTAATTCAGGTCTCCAGCGAATCGCAAAAGGGAACAACGTTTCGAATCTACCTTCCCGCCGTAGTTGATCCACACGATACAGGAGACGGTGACAAACAGACTCATTCCGTCGAGCAAGGTCTTGAAACGATCCTGCTGGTCGAAGATGATACAAGTGTACGTGATGTTACCAAGGCTGCATTGACCGTATATGGCTACACGGTAATAGATGCGTCCAACGGTGAGGAAGCACTTCGAATTTTCCTCAATCGAGAAGATAATATCGATCTCCTCCTCACTGATGTTGTCATGCCCCGGATGAGCGGGAACAAGTTGGCTCGGTTGTTACGAGAGAGAGAACCTGATCTCAAGGTGCTTTTTTTCTCAGGATACACAGATGACGCCATGGTCCAACGCGGTATCGAAAACGATGGCATGGACTACATACAAAAACCGTATTCCCATGTGAATCTATCCAGAAAAATCCGAGAAGTTCTGGATCGGGATTCCTCATAAAGGCATAAGTCAAACAACTTGAGCGCTATGTAATCAAGGAATCGTTCTCTATCTATTTCCAGGCGTCCGATAAAATCAATCAGATAATAAATCGCCGGCTACCCGGGCGTGATTACTGATTCACCTAATTTCCGCTTCAAACTCCACCCTCTCCCGGATCTCGGGATATAGATACCCGTCTTTTTCTCCTGCGGCACAGTAATCCATGCGTTTTAATTCGAATCCCTTTCGCTTGGCTACAACGCGATAATCGAAAGTTCCGTTGGACGTTCCATTCCACAATTCGACGACGTCGAATCCCGTGAATCCTTTCTCAACCGCGACGCCTTTGCAATCTCTGTCATTGAGTTCCACGAACACCTTCATGGGATTCGCCTCATCTATGGTTACCGTCTCGAGGAACAGCGGATCGAGTTCGATATGGCATTGTCCATTGACGAGTCTTCCTTCACCGAAGTCTTCAAACCAGTTCTCCGGGCTCTCCTGGCAGTACATCAGTGTCGGACCCTGCGATGTTTTCACCACGCAACTCTTGGTTCCCGAACCTGCGAGTCCTCCCACGTAATAAACACCGTAACCGGTTGTAGAGAGAGTCTCTCCATAAACTCCGTAAGTAACACCCTCCGTTGCTGTGGTTTTTCCGAGAACGGCGTAGCCTGATGTGGACAAATTCTGGCCATATACTCCAGCTGTGGCGCCGGTGGAGTTTAAACATGAGCCTATGACGCCGACTCCGTCAGGCGAATTGATTTGGCCGATAACACCATAACAGTTACCCGTAGTGGCGAAAGTATAACCCCCGACTCCTCTCCCCCCCGGTGATTCACTCTCAAACCTACCTCCAAAAGTGACTCCGGACGTAGCTGAAACGTGTCCCAAGACACCGGTACCGTGGGTTGAGCCTGATGAACCATAGACCCCGTAGGTATCGCCAGCGGACGCTGATGCCTGACCAAAAACGCCCCTCCCGTCAGTGGAATTACTTATTCCGTAGACCCCGTATGCATTACCTGTCGGGGCATCCGCGAACCCATACACGGCACGACCTGTTGTGGAGCTGCTCTTCCCGTAGACTCCATATGTGACTCCCGTAGTGGATGGAGTTTCTCCGTATACCCCGCGGCCGGTTGTGGAATTACTCAAGCCGTGCACTCCGTAGGAATTACCCGAGGATGTGAAAGCTGCAGCATATACGCCTGTTCCTTCTGTGGAATAATTCTCAAACCTTCCGCCGAAGGCGAAAC
>Ga0180434_10004574_pt1 | contig 16745 bp, 11 predicted proteins | sample SS_ome_7_FD_132453 | JGI IMG/M metagenome (GOLD analysis project Ga0180434, IMG submission 132453) | Hypersaline lake sediment archaeal communities from the Salton Sea, California, USA - SS_1_D_2 metaG | ecosystem: Environmental > Aquatic > Non-marine Saline and Alkaline > Hypersaline >...
CCAGGAGGTGGTCCGCAACGGCGAACGCACCGGCCAGGTGTCGACGATGCTCCTGAGCGCCGCCGACTTCCTGGACGAGGAAAACGAACTGATCGTCCGCAGCCTGACGAGCATCGTCGAACCGGTCATCCTCATCGGCATGGGCCTGGTCGTCGGCCTCGTGGCCGTCAGCCTCTTCATGCCGCTGTTCGACCTGACCAGCATGACGCAAGGAGGCGCCCCGTGACGCCCCTGTTCGCCCATCGCGCCGCGCCTATCGGCGTGGACTACGACGGCCGATACCTTCGGGCCGCCCAGGTGGCCCGGGCCGGCGACGGCTGGCGGCTGAAGGCGGCCACCCGCGTGCCGCGCGTCACGCCCGGCGAAAACTTGGGCCCTAAGGACGTGGCCAACCTCCGCGGGACGCTCACGCGCCTGGGCTTCACGGGCCGCCGTCTCGTCCTGGCCGCCCCGGAAGAGAAACTGGCCGTCGACACGCTGGAACTGCCGCCGCGAGGCTCCAGCGCGCCGGTCGACGACATCGCCCGGACCGAACTCGCACGCACGCACGGCTACGAGCCGACCGACGCTGAGATGATCGGATGGGACCTTCCCCGCTCCAGCCGGACCAAGGACATGACGCAGGTGCTGGCGGTGGCCCTCCGCCACGCCGACGCCGACGCTCTGCTCGACACCTTCGACGACGCCGGTCTCGAGGTCGACGTTCTCGACACCGCCATGGGCGCCCTGGTGCGGGCCTGCCGCGGCCTGCTGGCCGAGAAGGGGCTGACGGCCATCCTCGACTGCGGCTGGGACTGGGCTCTGTTGCTCGTCCTGCGCGAGGGCACCGTTATCTATCGCCGCCTGATGCCGGAAAACTCGCTTCGGGCCGCCGCCCAGACCATCGGCAAGAACTTCAACCTGTCGGCGGAATCGGTCGACTGTCTCCTGGAAGAGGTCGGCCTGGCCGGTTCCGTCCGGTGCGAACGGGCCGCCTCGGTCCCCACCGATGCCGTCACGACGTGTCTGCGCCGGCCGCTCGACGCCTGCGCCGAGGCGCTGCAGGCCGCTTTCTCGTACGCCGGCCAGATGTACGCCGGCGCGGTGCCCGAAAGCGCCCTCCTGACGGGCCTGGGAGCGGCGATTCCGGGCGTCGACCGCCGCCTGGAAGCCCGACTGAACGTGGAAACGCAGGTTGTGATCCCCAGCGACATCGCCCCGCCCGACCCTGCGGTTACCGACGCCGCCAGGGACCCGGCCCTGGTGGCTACGGTCGGGCTCGCCATGGCCCAGCAAGGCAGCGCTCATGCTGAACACGAATCTCATTCCGTCGTATCGGCTTGAGGCCCGGCGGCGACGCCGGTGCATCCGGGCCTGGACGGTGGGCGTGCTGTGCTATGCCCTCACCCTGGTCGGGGCCTATGCCGGCTGCCGGGTGGCCTGGGGCGTGGACCTCGAGGCCGTGGCAGGCCGACGTCAGGCCGTCGCCCAGCGCATCCATGCGCTCGGTCAGCAGATTACCTACGTCCAGGGCGAACTGGCTGAAGCCAACTGCAGCATCAAGGCCAACGAGGTGGTCGGCGGTCATCCGGACTGGAGTCTGCTGCTGATGCTGCTGGCGCGCAACATGAACGACGAGGTCGTCCTGCGCCAGTGCGCGCTTGGGCCATCCAAAGCCGGCACCGAAGACCACGGGCCAGGCCCGGACAACAACGCCGCCGGCGCTTGGCGGCTCGACATGACCGGCTACGGCCGGACCGTCACCTCGGTTTCCCAGTACGCCCTGGCGCTGGAACGGACGGGCCTGTTTCAGGAGGTCCGGCTGATGAAGACGGTCCGGCAGCCGTTCATGGCCGGATCGGCGACGCACTTCCAGATTCGATGCGCCCTGGGGTCCGCCGCGGAGGGCTTGCCGTGAAAACCGACGCCCTGTTGAAGAAAGGCTGGCACATCCACGCCGCGGGAGCGGCGGTGTGCCTCGCCCTGACGGCCGGCGTGTACCTGGCAGGCGTCGAGCCGTTGCTTAGCCGACAAGACGATTACGCCGCCGAAGGCAAGGCCCTCGATGCCGAGCAAGACCGGGCCGACCGCCTGCAGCAGACCCTCAAGACCCTCCAGGCCCACTTGGCGGAAGTCCAGCGTCAGGCAGCCGAGGGGACGCTCCGTCTCCAGCCGCTTGCCAAGGCCCCGCTGCATGTGGCCGAGATCTCGCAACTCGCTTCCGACAGCGGACTCGTGATTGACGACATTCAGACGGCCGCCCCCGTCGCCGGCGAGTTCGCCGTCGCCGTGCCCGTTCACCTGTCCGGCACGGGCACCTACACGGCGTGCACGCTGTTCCTGGCCCGCCTGCGGCGGGCATTGCCGGAGACGTGCGTGCTCTCGTTCACGCTGTCGGATCGAGGTCGGCAGGCGACGTCGCCGGCGGCGTTCGAGATGGACCTGCGTTGGCACGCGGGCCGCAAGGACGCGCCGGCGTCGACCGGCGCGTCGCAGGCCCGCAGCGCGAATTCCCCGAACCCGGAACCCGAAACATGACCCGGACACGGTCCCGGAAAATCTGCCTGGCTGTTCTCGGCTTGGCCGCCCTGGCCCTGGGCGTGGACCGGCTCTTCCTGGCCGGGACGAGCGGACCGCAGCCGGCGTCGGCTTCGTCGCTTCCGGCGGCGGACGGCTCCGGCTCGACCGCGGCGCCGCAGGACACGAAGGCCGTGCCAACCGACAAACGTCCGCCGACGCTGGCGTCGCTTCTGGAGAAGGCGGCGGAACCGTTCGGGCTGGCCCCGGCCGAGATGCGCGACGCCTTCACCATCGCCGAGGTGTGGCTGGCGGAACTCCAGGGACCGCCCCCCGAACCGCCGCCCGAGCCGGCCGAGCCCACCGAACCTCAGCCGACGGCCGGCGAGGCGTTCGCCGGTCGGCACAAGTTGACCTCGGTCATTCTGAGTTCGCGCGGCGGCAGTGCGGTGGTCGATGGAAAAATCGTGCCCGTGGGGCAGGCCCTCGACGGTTTCACGCTACTGCGCGTCACGCGCGACAGCGCCATCTTCGGTACCGGCGGCGAGGAAGTGGAACTCCACCTCCGCCGGGAGAACCGTTGAGGCCGGAGGCAGGGCCGTATGCGCCTATTCAGGCCGGAAAATGAGCATTTTCCGGCTTAAAAGATATCCGCGAAATGCACGAAAGTGCCTAAAGTTAACCTCAGGTTTCGCCGATAGGTATGCCGGTCCCGTTAGCGCACTCAGGACAAGGGGTCGGCACGAATCAGGAGGAGTGTGCGATGTCCAGGACCAAAAAGCATAGCCGGGGTGGTTTCAGTTTGCTTGAACTCGTCATCGTGGTCGTGATCATCGGAATCGTGGCAGCCATCGCGATTCCCAGAATGAGCCGCGGCACCGCGGGGGCCTCCGATTCCGCTGTCTCCGGCGACCTGGCCGTCCTCCGCAACGCCATCGACCTGTTCGCGGCCGAGCATGGGGGCAAGTTCCCCACCCTCGCCAACATCGAGGGCCAGTTGACCAAGTACACCGACGACAGCAGCACCTCGGCCCCGGTCGACACCAAGGACGCCACCCATCTGTACGGCCCGTATCTGCGGAAGGTCCCGCCGCTGCCCGTCGGCGCCAACAAGGGCAAGACCGCGTTCACTGCTACCGCCCCCTCCGCCACCACGGCCGATGCGGGCTGGTACTACAACGCCACCACCGGCGAAATTAAGGCCAACTGCGCCGACACCGAACAGGACGACAGCGGCACGGCCTACAACACGTACTGATCGGCGGCCGGACCCCGCGGAGCCTGACGGCCGGGTGCGGTCTGCCGGGCGCAGCGGCCGACGCGGCCGACCAGCGATCCTGATTCCCGACAAGCCGCCCCTCCGCCACCGGACGGGCGGCTTGTCGTCGTCACCGCCGGTCGCCTGAGGATGCCATTCCATGAACGCCCGACGCCTCCTATCACGGGCCCACCGGCCCGGCAGCACCTATGTGCTGGTCGTGGGCCTGACGGCCCTGGTGATGACGCTGGCCCTCGGGGCCATTGCCGTGGCCCGGGTCCAGGCCCGCCGCGACCGGGCCGATGCCGACGTCACCCAGTCCCGCCTCCTTGCCCATGCCGCCGTCGAGATGGGACGCTTCCTCGTCAAGAACGATCCGCTGTGGCGGACCCACTATTCCAACGGCACATGGGGAATCGGCACGCTGAGCGACCTCGGCAACGCCTCTCTGGAAGGCATCGACCCGAACGACGGCGACCTGGACGACCACGAGTTGGACCCCCTCCTCCTCATCGGCACCGGCGCATGCGGCGCCGCCACCCAGGCGATGCAAATAACCCTCCAGGCGTATCCCAAGGCCTACGGCTGCCTCGAGGTCGCCCTCTACGCCGGCAACGACGTCAACGTCAACGCCTGCACCGTCCAGTCGGACCAGATTGTGGCCGCCGGCAACAGCATCAACGCCTCTTCCGCCGCCGTCTACGCCGATGCCGAGGCCGTCAACGGCGTCAACGGCGTCACCTACTACGGCACACAGACCGCCGGCGTGGCGGCGCGGAGTCTGCCCGACCCCACGACCGTCTTCGACACCTACCAAGGTCGCGGCAGCCGGATTGCGCGGTCGGGGCTGCCCTATTCCACGGCGGAAGGCGCCCGGATCATCGACGAGGTCGTCCTCAGCCCCGCCAGCAACCCCTATTGGCCCTACGGCACGAACAGCCGGGGCGTGTACTACATCGAGTGCGACGGCGATAACGTCTGCATCCGCAACTGCCGCATCGTCGGCACGCTGGTCCTGCGGAACGCCGGATCGGCCTCGCGGGTCGAGGGGTCCGTCAACTGGGAACCCGCCGTCAGCAATTACCCCGCCCTGCTGGTCGAGGGTAACATGGCCTTCGGGTGCTCCGCCACCTCGCTTGACGAGCAGACGTTCTTCGTCAACTTCAACCCCTGCGGCACACCGTACCAGGGCCAGTGGGATACGGACCTGTGGGATTTCTACCCGTCGCGCATCAAGGGCCTCGTGTACATCAAGGGCAATGCGGTCGCCCGGCCCGGCACTCAGACGTTCTATGGCGTCGTGATCGCCGGCAACGCGTTCACGGCCGAGGCCGGCAGCGTCCTGAACCTCGGCTATGACGCCACGTACCTGAACGATCCGCCGCCCGCGTTCCGTGAGCGCGTCCTCATGAAGCCGGCCCCCGGCAGTTACGAGCGGCACGTGGATTGACCATGAAGCGGACACAACCACGAACGCGGTGTTTCGGGGGCGGCTTCAGCCTGCTGGAGGTCGTCCTGGTGCTCGCCATCATGTCGATCGTGGCCGTCATCGCCGTCCCGCGCTACGCCCGGGCCCTGAGCCGGTACCGCGCCGAGACCGCCGCCCGGCGCCTGGCGGCCGACCTGGAGTACGCCAGGACTCTGGCCCACGATTCCAGTGGCACCCAGATCATCACCTTCGACGCCGTCGCCGACACCTACACCCTGACCGGCCGCGACGACCCCGACCGCCCCGGCCGGCCTTACACCGTCGACCTGGCCGGCGGCTCGTACCGCGCGGACCTGACGTCGGTCGACTTCGCCGGGACGGCAACAGTCTCGTTCGACGCCTACCGTACGCCGGACAAAGGCGGCAGCGTTCTCGTGACGGCCGGCGACTACGCGTTTGTCGTGCAAGTGGATGAGCAGAGCGGAGACGTTACCCTGACCGGCCCGCTGGCTCACTAGCAGAGACCGGGCAGGCGATGCGCGGCCTTGGGCGGGCCGCGCGGAAGAACAAGGAAAAACAAGGACGGACGCCATGCGGATGCGAACCGGCACCGGTCGCGACGCCGGCCACACGCTCATCGAGATGGTGGCCGCCCTCGCCATCATCGGCATCCTCATGCTGGGCATCGCGTCGGCCGTCCTGATGGCGTCGCGGGCGGTCGATCCCCGGAACCCGCAACTGGCCCGCCGCGCCGCCGCCGAGGCCGCCGAACGCCTCGCCCGCGACCTCCAGTTCGCGTACGCCTTCAGCACACGCTCGTCGGCCGCCGTCACGTTCACCATCCCCGACCGCCGCCGCGACGGCGACACGGCGCCCGAGACCGTCCGGTACACCTGGTCGGGCACGGCGGGCGACCCGCTCACGCGCGTCTACAACGGCAGCGCCGCGGCCGTGGTCATCGACGACGTGCGAGAGTTCGCCCTCACGTATCACCTGGACACGGTCACGGAACAGCCGTCGGCGGTGACGAACGAGTCGGGCGAGGTTATGCTGGCCGCCCACACCACGCCCAGCGATGACGACAATTTCAACATCAAAGAGAAGGACTGGGCGGCCCAGTACTTCATGCCCTCGCTGCCGGCCGACGCCGTGTCGTGGCGCGTTACCCGCGTCTTCATCCGAGCCCGGACGCATGGCGGGCCGTCTGGCATCGCAGGCGTCGAACTGCGCCCGGCAACCGCCGCCAACCTGCCCAGCGACGTCGTCCTGGAACAGGTCCCCATGTATGAGAGCCGCCTGACGGACTGGTACCTTTGGCGCGAGTTCACCTTCACGAACGCCGCAGGCCTTCAGCCAGGCCGCGGCCTCTGCCTTGTCATCTCCTGCATCCTGAAGGATTCCGACCTGTGCGACGTGGAGTTCGACAAGAAGGATAACCCCGGCGGCTACATCAAGGGCAAGGACGCCGGCGCCACCTGGGAACCTGATGACAGCAGGTGCTTCATGTACGCCGTCTACGGCAAGGTGACCACGACGAGCACGCCGGAGCCCGTCACGCGGACGTACCTGCGGGGCATAGGGATCCGCCTGCGGGCAGGGCCCGACCCCGCGACGGCCGTCGAGACCGCCGCCCCGCTCTTCAACGCCCCGGAGGTGAGTAACTGATGACCCGTTTGCCAACCGTCACGGCAATCGGCCGACCGCGCGGCGGCTTCAGCCTGCTGGAGGCCGTCATCGCCATGCTCCTGGTCGGCGTGGTCCTGGTGGCGGCGCTGCACGTTCTGGCCGGTACGACCGCGTCGACCCGCACCACCGCCCAGCACGCCGCCGGCATGCTCCTGGCCGAGGGACTCCTGGCCGAGATCCTCACGCTCCCCTACGCCGAGCCCGACGCCGGCCAGACAGCCGTCTTCGGCCCGGAGGCCGGCGAAACCGGCGGTACCCGCGCCGTCTTCGACGACGTCGACGACTATCGCAACTGGTCGGCCTCGCCGCCCGAATCGCCCGACGGCGCCGTCCTGCCCGGCTATGCCGGCTGGACGCGGTCCGTGGCGGTCGAGTATTTGAACCCATCCGACCTGGACCAGGTCGTCGCGTTCGACATGGGCGTCAAACGGGTAACGGTGACGGCATCGTTCGACGGCAAACCGATTGCCGCGCTCGTGACCATCCGGACCGACTGCGAGATGGAATAGCCAGCGCCCCCGTGGGGGCGGCTCCCTCCGACCCGCCATCTCTCCGACACACATCTTCTTGCGCCGTGTTCACACTCCCGGTGCGCCGTCCTCTGAGCCGGGAGGCGAGCGAGCGGGTGAACTTTGCGCGCGACAGGTTCGACCGCCGCTCCCTGACGGTCGCGGCTCGGCCGGCGCGGCGCACAGCGCGCTGGACGCCGGTGGGTGCAAAGCGTACACTGTCGGCCGTCGTCCGCCGGCGGCGCTGTCGTCCGTCGGCCCATGGATTCTAAGGAGGTCTGCCATGTCCCACAGTCCGAAGCACTTGCCGCAGTGGAGGCTGATCGCCTCAGTCGTGTGCCTGGCCGGACCGCTGCTGCTTCCGGCCGCCGCGGCGCGTGCGGCCGAGGCAGCCGGCGCCCGCCAGATTCTCGACGCCGCCGGCATCCAGGGCGGCCTGGTGGTCCTGGTGGGTACGGGCGACGGCCGGGTCGCCGCCGACATCGCCAAGGCCGGGCCGTACCTCGTCCACGCCCTGGAGGCCGATCCCGCCAACGTGGCCAAGGCCCGCGAGACCATCCGCGCGGCGGGCCTTTACGGCAAGGCTTCGGCGGAACGCTGGACCGGCAAACGCCTGCCGTACGTCGACAACCTCGTCAATCTGCTCGTGGCTGACGACCTCGGCGGCGTGCCCATGGACGAGGTGATGCGCGTCCTGGCACCGAACGGCGTGGCGTACGTCCGTAGCGCCGGCGGCGCCTGGACCCGCACCGTCAAGCCGCGGCCCGAGGCCACCGACAACTGGACGCATTACCTGTACGACGCCACGAACAACGCCGTCTCGAACGACCGGGCGGTGGCCCCGCCGAGGCACATGCAGTGGACCGGCTCGCCGAAGTGGGCCCGCAGCCACGATCACCTGGCCAGCATCAGCGCGGGCGTGGCGGCGGCCGGCCGGCTGTTTTATATCGTCGACGAGGGACCCGCCGCGACCGTGGCGCTGGCCCCCCAGTGGTTCCTGGTGGCCCGCGACGCCTCCAGCGGCGTCCTCCTGTGGAAGCGGCCGATCCCCACGTGGGAATGGCACCTGCGGGGGTTCCGCAGCGGCCCGAGCGACATCGCGCGCCGGCTGGTGGCCGTCGCCGACGAGGTCTACGTCACGCTCGGCTACAACGCGCCGGTCAGCGCACTCGATGCCGCCACCGGCCGGACGCTCCGCACCTACGCGGGCACCGACGGCGCCCGCGAGATCCTCTGGCACGACGGCACGCTGCTGGTCGTCACGGGCGGCGCGGTGCCCGGCTGGCGGACCGACGTCAAGAACGACACGAAGCCCCGGCCGGGCTTCGGCCTGGTGCGACCGCAGAAGCCGGACTATCCCATCGAGATACCTCCGAAAAGCATCGTGGCCTTTGATGCCGCCACCGGCCGGCTCCGCTGGAAGAAGGCCGACGCCGACACCCGCAGCCTCATGCAGACCGCCATCTGCGCCAAGGGCGACCGCGTCTTCCTCGAGAACGCCGAGGCCGTGGTCTGCCTCGACGCCGCCCGCGGCACGGTGCGATGGAAGGCCGACCGGCCGGTCGCCACGAACCGTCCGGCATGGTCGGCCCCCACACTGGTCGCGTATGGCGACGTAGTCCTGTCGGCCGACCGCAGCGCCTCCGGGGCCATGCTGCCCGGCGCCAAGAGTGCCACCGGCGTGGTCTGGGTCGTCACGAGCAACGGCGGCCAGGCGCCGCCGGGTGAGATGGTAGCCTTCTCGGCCGAGAACGGTGAGCGCCTCTGGTCCTCGCCCTGCCAGGAAGACTACAACGCCCCCGTCGACGTGCTCGTGGCCGACGGCCTGGTGTGGACCGGCAACCAGGTCAAAGCCAATCAGCCCGGTATCACGCAGGGGTTGGACCCGCGGACCGGCGAGGTCAAACGCACTCGACCGAAGGACGCCGAGCAGTTCACCGTGGGCATGAACCATCACCGCTGCTACCGCGACCGGGCCACCTGCCGGTACCTCGTCCTTGGGCGGGCCGGCGTAGAACTGATCGACGTGGCCACCGGCGAGTCCGACGCCAGCCACTGGACCCGCGGCGGGTGCCAGTATGGCGTCATCCCCGCAAACGGACTTATCTACACGCCGTCGCACTCGTGCGCGTGCTACATCAACGGCAAACTGAACGGGTTCAACGCGCTGGCGCCGGCGTCGCCGACGCGGCCCGTGCCTGCCGACATCACGGCCGACGGGCGGCTGGAGAAAGGGCCGGCGTACGGGCAGGTCGAAAACCAACAACCGGCAATCGACAATGCTCCCTGGCCGACCTACCGCCACGACGCCGCCCGCTCCGGCGTCGCGGCTACGGCCGTGCCCGCGAAGGTGAAGCCGGCCTGGCAGACCGATCTGGGCGGCCGGTTGACCGCCCCCGTAATGGCGGGCGGCCGGGTGTTTGTGGCCGACGTCGACACCCACACCGTCTACGCCCTCGACGCCGCCACCGGCCGGACCGCGTGGTCCTTTACGGCGGGCGGCCGGATCGATTCGCCGCCCACCATCTACCAGGGCCTGGCGCTGGTCGGCTCGGCCGACGGGTACGTGACGTGCCTGCGGGCCGCCGACGGCGCGCTCGTGTGGCGGTTCCGGGCGGCGCCCGAGGACCGCCGCGTCGTCGCATACGAGCAGGTCGAGTCGGTCTGGCCCGTGCCCGGCAGCGTGCTCGTCGAGGATGGCGTCGCGTGGGTGGCGGCCGGGCGGTCGTCGTTCCTGGACGGCGGCATCTTCGTGTACCGCCTTGACCCGGCCACCGGCCGGATGCTCTCGGTCACCCGCGTCTGGAGCCGCAACCCCGACGGCAAGGAGCCAAAGAACATCGCGCGCGGCACCAGCATGCAGGGCGGCGCGCTGCCCGACGTGCTGTCGAGCGACGGCACGAGTGTCTTCATGCGGCACACGCGGTTCGACCGCGAGGGCCGAGAGCAGCCGTCCGACGTGCCGCACCTGTTCTCCTCGGTCGGGTTCGTCGACGACGCCTGGTGGCACCGGACGTACTGGTTCATCGGCACCCAGATGGGCAATGGTTACGGCGGATGGCCGAACCCCGGCGTTCGCGTGCCGGCGGGCCGGCTGCTCGTGGTCGACGGCGAGCAGGTGTACGGCTTCGGGCGCGACCTGTACATCAACCACGGGGCCCACGTGGGCATCGACGGAACCACGGTGTGGCACTACCGGCCCAAGTCGAGGGCCGAGACGAAGTATCGGCTCTTCGCCAGCACCTACGGGACCAGGGACAATAAGGCGCCGGCGAAGGGACGCAAGACCAGGCCGCCCGCGAACCGGGTCCGCTGGAATCAGCCGATGCCGGTGCTGGCTCGGGCGATGGTCCTGGCCGGCGACGCGCTGTTCGTGGCCGGTCCGCCCGACCTCTTCGCCACCGACGACCCGACGGCTGCGCTCGAAGGCAAGAAGGGCGGCATCCTGATGGCCGTCGGGCCCGATGACGGCAAACCCGCCGCCCGCTGCGACCTGGCGGCGCCGCCCGTGTTCGACGGCCTCATCGCGGCCGACGGCCGACTTCTGATGAGCACGATGGACGGCAAGGTCCTCTGCTTCGAGGGCAAGTAGCAGGGACGCCACACAGGAATCGGCTGGAGAACCAGAACCGGGAGGCTGCATCGTGCGCATTCACACGGTATTTCCGTCGGCCCTGCTCCTGTTCATCGCGGTCGGAACCACCGTCGCCGCGGCCCCCCCTAAACCGCGGGACTACACCAGCAAGGTCCCGGCGTACCGCTTCGGCGACACGGTCGCGGAGCAGGAGGCCCAACTCCGGACCAATCCGCTGCTGGCCCGCTTCGCGGAGTCGCGCCGCCAGAATCTCCAGGACCCCCACCATCCGATCTACCATTACGTGGCCCCCGAGAACCGCATGAACGACCCGAACGGCCTGTGCTTCTGGCAGGGACGTTGGCACCTGTTCTACCAGGGATACCCGCCGGAGGACCCGCGGCAGCACTGGGGACACGCCGTCAGCGACGATCTCGTCCACTGGCGCGACCTGCCCTACGCCATTTATCCGAACCCGGAGGACAAGTGCTTCTCCGGCTCGGCCCTGGCCGAGGACGACCGCGTCATCGCCATCTACCACGGCATCGCAGCCGGCACGATGGTGGCCGTGTCGACCGACCCGCTCCTGCTGAACTGGAAGAAGGTCACCGGCCAGGCCGTCATCCCGCTTCCCAAGCCGGGCGAGCCGAAATTGCCGTACAACATCTTCGACCCGTGCCTCTGGAAGCAGGGCGACTTCTACTACGCCCTGACGGCCGGCACGCTGCCCGACGGGCCGGGCGGCAAACCCGTCCGGGCCGAGTTCCTCCATCGCTCCAGGGACCTCGCCGCCTGGCAATACCTGCACCCGTTCCTGGAGAACGACCGGTACGGCCTGGTCGGCGACGACGGGGCCTGCCCGTACTTCTGGCCCATCGGCGACCGGCACATGCTGCTTCACTTCAGCCACATGAGCGGCGGCAAGTACCTGCTGGGCAATTACGACACGGGGCGCGACAAGTTCGTCGTGACCGACGGCGGCGACTTCAACTTCGGCCCGTACGGGCCCTCCGGCACACACGCGCCGTCGGCGTGCCCCGACGGCAAGGGCGGCCTTATTGTCATCTTCAACATGAACCCCGGTAAACCCACGCGCGGCTGGAACCAGATCATGACCCTGCCCCGCCGCCTGACCCTGCCGCCGAAGCCCACCGGCGACCCGCTGTGCATCGAGCCGGCCGGCGACATCGCCTCGCTTCGCAACGGCCATCAGCACCTCGGCCCCGTGCCTCTGCCCGCCAACGAGGAGGTGGTCCTGGAGGCAGTGCGCGGCAGCGCGATGGAACTGGCCGCTGAGATCGCGCCCCAGGGCAACCAGACCGTCGAACTGAACGTCCTGCGGTCGCCCGGCGGCGAAGAGGCGACGCGCATCGTCTTCTACCGCGACCGGGGGTACCGGCGGCGCGGCCGTCCTGGTCCTCGGCCGAGCGTGATCTCGATCGACACGTCGCGGTCCTCGACCCTGCCGGACGTCACGCCGCGCCCGCCGGAAACGTGCGAGGTCGCCCTCGGCCGGAACGAGCCGCTGAAGTTGCGCGTCTTCCTCGACCGCAGCGTGGTCGAGGTGTTCGCAAACGGACGACAGTGCGCCGCCGTGCGCGTTTACCCCGGCCGGGACGACAGCACCGGCGTGTCGCTGCGTGCCCTGGGCCGCGACGCCGTCCTCACCTCGCTGAACGCCTGGCAGATGAAAAGCATCTACGATGCGCACGAGACGGCCGCCACCGCGTCGACCAACGACACCGCGGCAACCGCCGCCGCGGAAACCGCTGCCGCAGCAGGCGACGCCGACGACGATATCCTCATTGCCGACTTCGAGGGCAAGACCTACGGCGAGGGCTGGAAGGTCGAGGGCGCGGCCTTCGGCAAAGGGCCGGCCGGCGGCACGCTGCCCGGCCAGATGAAAGTCACGGGGTTCGAGGGCAAGGGCCTCGTCAACTCGTTCCTCGGCAGGGACGGGCCCACCGGCACGCTCACCTCGCCGCCGTTCACCATCGAGCGCGACTACATTACGTTTCTCATCGGCGGCGGCGGATACAAGGGCAAGACCTGTATGAACCTGCTCGTGGACGGCCGGGTCGTCCTCTCCGCCTCGGGCCCCAACACCCAGCCGGGCGGCAGCGAGTTCCTCAACTGGGAAAACTGGGACGTCCGCAAGTACAAGGGCAGAAAGGCCGTTATCCAGATTGTCGACAACGCGTCCGGCGGCTGGGGACACATCAACGTCGACCAGATCGCCCAGAGCAACACGCCGGCCAAGAAGAAACCGTTCACCCCGCCGACGGGGCGCGGCGAACCGCCTCCTCCGGAAAAGGCCCGGGAAGTCCAAATCACCGGCAAGTACCTCATCCTTCCCGTCTCGAACAAAGGCAAGCGCGGCCGGATGACCGTTACCGTGGGCGGCCAACTCGTCCACAATCTCGACTGCGATTTCCCGCCCGACAAGGACGCCGTCGACTGGTGGACGTACCTCAACATGGAGGAATACGCCGGCAAGACCGCGGCGGTCGTCGCCCGGGCGGCGCCCGAAGTCTGCGCGATGATCGCGTCGAGCGACGAAATCCCCCACCTCCAGCCGCTTTACGACGAGGCCCTGCGCCCGCAGTTCCACATGAGCCCGATGCGCGGCTGGAACAACGACCCGAACGGCATGTGCTGGTACGACGGCCTGTACCACTTCTTCTGGCAGTGCAACCCGGCGGGACCCAAGTGGGCCAACATGTACTGGGGACACGCCACCAGCCCCGACATGATCCACTGGACCGAGCAGGACCGGGCCCTCCGCCCCTTCGGCGGCAACGTCGCCAACCGCCACCCGAGCATGGCCGTCAAGAACTGCTTCTCCGGCAGCGGCCACGTCGACGTGCACAACACGGCCGGCTGGCAGAAGGGCGACGCCAGGACCATGGTCCTCGCCTTCACCGACACCGGCTGCGGCGAAGCCCTCGCCTACTCGACCGACCGCGGCAAGACGTGGACGTACTACGAGGGCAACCCCATCATCCGGCACTCCGGCCGCGACCCGAAACTCGCCTGGTACGAACCCGGCAAACACTGGGTCATTGCCGTCTTCGACCAGGACAAGGAGCATGGCCGCAACATCGCCTTCTACACCAGCAAGGACCTGAAGGAGTGGACGTGCCAGAGCCACCTGCCCGGCTACTTCGAGTGCCCGGAACTCTTTGAACTGCCGGTCGACGGCGACCCCGCCCGAAAGAAGTGGGTCATCTTCGGCGCCGACGCCCGGTACGCCGTCGGCCGGTTCGACGGCAAGACCTTCACGCCCGACCACGAGGGGAAACACCGCGTCCATTGGGGCGCGTACTACGCCTCGCAGTGCTTCAGCCACCCGCCGGACGGCCGCGTGGTCCAGATCGGCTGGGCCCGCATCGGCATGCCCGGCATGCCGTTCAACCAGACGTTCACCGTGCCAACCCGGCTCACGCTCCGCACCACCGACGATGGCATCCGGATGTTCGCCGCGCCCATCAAGGAACTCGAACAACTCCGAAAGCCCGGCCCCAAGACGGCCGAGAACGTGGAACTGAATGCCGGGAAGCCCGCCGTCACGTTTGACGTGAAGGGCCAACTCTTCGACATCCTTGTGACGCTCGGGCAGGGAACCGCCTCCAAGGCCGTGCTCCGCTTCGGCGACAATGCCGTCACGTACGACTTCGCCGCCGGCAAACTCGACGAGATGCCGCTCGCGATGAAGGACGGCGAGGTCACGTTCCGCGTGCTTGTCGACCGCCCGATGGTTGAAGTGATCGGCGGCGGGGGCGCGTGCTTTAAGACCAGCGCCCGCCGCGATATGGGCAAGCCGATCGGCACCGTCTCGCTGACCGCCGAAGGCGGGTCCGTCGCCGTGAAATCGCTGGAGGTCTTCGAACTGAAGTCCGCCTGGAAGTAACCCGCACCCTATCCTGAGGAGCATTCCATGACACGAAGCGTGCTCACCGTTCTCGTCACGCTGCTGGCCTCCGGCCCGCTGACGGCCGCCGGGGAACCCGCCGCCGAAGCCGGCTATGGCAAAGGCGGCACCGAGCCGCCCATCGCCTACGCCAAGGCCAAGGTCGAGGGCACAGATGCCGTCACTGCTCCCGACGGACGGTGGATCCTCTGGTACCGCCGACCTGCCGCCGACTGGAGCGAGGCCCTGCCCGTCGGCAACGGCCGGATGGGTGCCATGGTGTACGGCGGGCCGGACGTCGAACGCATCCAGTTCAACGAAGACACGCTGTGGACCGGCCGGCCGCAGGACTACCAGCACCCCGGCGCCGCCGAGTATCTGCCGAAGGTCCGCGAACTCCTCTTCGCCGGCAAGCAGCGCGAGGCCGAGAAACTCGCCTCCCAGCACTGCATGAGTGTGCCGCTGCGGCAGGAGGCGTACCAGCCGTTCGGCGACCTCATCCTCACGTTCCCCGAGTCGCACCGCACCGTGACCGGCTACCGCCGCTGGCTGGACCTGGACGAGGCTGCCGCCCGGACCCGGTACGCGGCCGGGGGCGTTACTTTCACGCAGGAGGTGATCGCCAGTTACCCGGACCGCGTGATCGCCGTCCGCCTGACGGCCGACAAGCCGGGCGCGATCACGTTCGACGCCGCCCTTGCGACGCCGCACACGAAGCACGAGGTCGTCCGCCTTTCAGACGACACCCTGGTCCTCCGCGGCCGGGTGACCCACACGACCCGGAACAAGACGCCCAGCGAACTGCGCTTCGAGGCCCGGCTCGTCGCCCGTTCCGACGGCGGCACGGTCCGCGTGGACGGCGATGCGGTGCACGTCGAGGGCGCCGACGCCACCACGCTTGTCCTGACGGCCGCCACGAGTTATGTCAATTACCACGACATTTCCGGCGACCCGGCCAAACGGTGCGAGGCTACCCTGGCGAAACTCGGCGACAAGCCGTACGACACCCTCCGCCGCGATCACACGGCCGACCACCAGGCGCTGTTCCGGCGTGTGGACATCGACCTCGGCTCCACGCCCGCCGCCCGCAGCGAGACCGACGACCGGCTCCGCAACTTTGCCGAGGGTAACGATCCGCAACTGGCCGCCCTCGCGTTCCAGTACGGCCGGTACCTGCTGATTGCGAGCAGCCGGCCGGGCAGCCAGGCCGCCAATCTCCAGGGCGTCTGGAACCATCGCCTGAACCCCCCGTGGGACTCCAAGTATACCGATAATATCAACACCGAGATGAACTACTGGCCCGCCGAACTGACGAACCTGCCCGAGTGCCACGAGCCGCTCTTTGCACTCATTGCCGACTGCGCCGAGACCGGCGCCAAGACCGCCCGCACCTTCTACGACTGCCCCGGGTGGGTCCTGCATCACAACACCGACCTGTGGCGCGGTACCGCGCCCATCAACGCGTCGAACCACGGCATCTGGCCGACCGGCGGCGCCTGGCTCTGCCAGCACCTCTGGTTCCGCTACGCCTTCACGGGCAACGAGGCGTTCCTCCGCGACCGGGCCTATCCCCTCATGAAGAAGGCGGCCGAGTTCTTCGTCTGCTTCCTCGTGGAGGACCCCGTGAACGGCAAGGGCTGGCTGGTGAGCGGCCCGTCGAACTCGCCGGAGCGCGGCGGCCTGGTCATGGGGCCCACGATGGACCACCAGATCATCCGGAACCTCTTCGGCCACGTCATCGAGGCCAGCCGCATCCTCGGCGTCGACGAGGACTTCCGCGAGAAACTCATCGCCATGCGCAAGCGCATCGCGCCCAACCAGGTGGGCGGCGAGGGCCAACTCAAGGAGTGGCTCTACAAGGAGGCCCCGAAGACGGGCCACCG
>Ga0180434_10004578_pt1 | contig 16735 bp, 14 predicted proteins | sample SS_ome_7_FD_132453 | JGI IMG/M metagenome (GOLD analysis project Ga0180434, IMG submission 132453) | Hypersaline lake sediment archaeal communities from the Salton Sea, California, USA - SS_1_D_2 metaG | ecosystem: Environmental > Aquatic > Non-marine Saline and Alkaline > Hypersaline >...
CGGGATGATGCTGGGCGGGGCCAACGTGGTGTACCTGGAGGCCTACCCACTCGACGACTACACCATGTACGGGGCGGTGCCGCTGCGGGAGATCAAATCCAAGCTGCTGGAGCTGCGCCGCGCCGGCAAACTGGACCGGGTCAAGATGATCGCGCTGACCAACTGCACGTTCGACGGGATCGTCTACGACGTCGAGCGGGTCATGGAGGAATGCCTGGCGATCAAACCCGACCTGGTGTTCCTGTGGGATGAGGCGTGGTTCGCCTTCGCCCGGTTCCACCCGGTGCTGCGGGCCCGCACCGCGATGCACTCCGCGCGCAAACTCCGCGACCGTCTCGCCGACGCCGACTACGCCGCGGAGTACGAGCGGCAGCTGACTCTGGACGCCGAGAACCCGCCCGATGACACCGAACTTCTCGGCCGCCGGCTGCGCGCCGACCCGGCCAAGGCGCGGGTGCGGGTTTATGCCGCCCAGTCCACCCACAAGACGCTGACCTCGCTGCGGCAGGGCTCGATGATCCACATCTTCGATCAGGACTTCGAACAGAAAGTCGCCGAGCCGTTCCACGAGGCCTATATGGCGCACACCTCGACATCGCCGAACTATCAGATTCTGGCCTCGCTGGACCTGGGCCGACGGCAGGTGGCGCTGGAGGGTATGGAGTTGGTCACCCGCCAGATCGAGAACGCCATGCAGCTGCGCGACGCCATCGACAACCATCCGCTGTTGAGCAAGTACATGGTGTGCCTGCGGACCTCCGATCTCATTCCGGAGGACTTCCGGGCCAGTCATATCGGCCAGCCGCTGCGGACCGGGCTGCGCGCGATGATCAAAGCCTGGGAGTCTGACGAGTTCGTCCTGGATCCCTCCCGGATCACCCTGTCGATCGGCCGGACCGGCTATAACGGCGACGAGTTCAAACGCGAACAGCTGATGGACCGCCACGGTGTGCAGATCAACAAGACCTCCCGTAACACCGTGCTGTTCATGACCAATATCGGCACCACGCGCAGTTCGGTCGCCTTCCTGGTGGAGGTTCTGGTCGATATCGCCACCGAGCTCGACGAACGCCTGTCCGAGGCCAGCCTCGCCGAACGGGCGCGGTTCGAGAAAAAGGTGCAGCGGTTGAGCACCGACACCGCGCCGCTACCGGATTTCAGCGGTTTCCATCCGGTGTTCCGGGACCATTCCGGGGCCATCGAAACCCCCGAGGGTGACGTTCGGCGTGCGTTCTACCTGTCCTATGACGACACCAACTGCGAATACCTGTCCGGTACCGAGATCGAGGAGAAACTCGCCGCCGGATCCAAGGTGGTCTCGGCGACCTTCGTCACCCCGTACCCGCCCGGGTTCCCGGTGCTGGTACCCGGGCAGCTGTTCAGCCAGGAGATCCTGACGTTCGTCCGCGACCTCGATACCAAGGAGATCCACGGCTACCAGCCGGATATCGGCTACCGGGTCTACACCGATAAGGCGATCGAGATGTGCGGGGCCGGTTAGGGTTCCGGCGGGTCCAGCAGTTCGGCAGGTTCAGTAGTTCGGCAGGTTCAGTAGTTCAGGACAGCGCGGTCGACCGGGATCTGGGCTCCGGAGATGACCCCGGAGTTGTCCCCGGCCAGCCAGAGCACCACCTCGGCGGCCTCCTCGGCGGTCATGAAATCGCTGCGCTTTCCCTTGGTGCCCCGAGCCGGCGGCCGATACGGCATGGGCGGGTAGCTGTTCAGGAAACTCGGGTGCGCGCCGAGAACGGCCAGCATGGCCTCGTTCTCGATCATCGGGGTGGCGATCGAGTACGGGTGGATGGAGTTCACCCGGATGCCGTACTCCCCCAGCTCCAGCGCCAGGGTGTTGGTCAGCGCCGTCAGCCCGTGCTTGGACGCCGCGTAATGGCCGTTACCGGGGGTGGCCTTGATCCCGCCCGCGGAGCTGACGATGATGATCGATCCGCCGTTGCCGGCCTCGATCATCGCCGGGATGACCGCCCGCAGAGTCCGCCAGGTACCGGTCAGGTTGGTGTCGATGACAGAGTTCCACTGCTCATCGGACAGCTCCCACAACCGGCCCCAGCTCAGCACACCGGCATTGGCCACCAGAATGTCCAACCGGCCGAACTGCTCGACGGCATCGGCGACCAGCCCCCGAACCGCGCCGTCGTCGCGGATGTCGACGCTGCGGGCCAGCACCTTGCCGCCTTCGGCCTCGACCAGCCGCACCGTTTCGGCGAGATCCTCCTCGGTGGCCGGAACATAGGGGATGGTCGGCGATACCGCCGCGCAGATATCGCTGATCACGACATCGGCACCCTCTCGGGCCAGCCGCACCGCATAGGCCCGGCCCTGGCCACGCGCGGCACCGGTCACCATGGCGACCCGCCCCGACATTGCCCCTTCGGCCATCTACCCGTCCTTCCGCCAACCCCCGGGTCAGGCTAGCGCAGGACATCCGGTATCACGGCGGCCGGCTACCGGCACACGGCCTACAGCCGGCTCGGGGTCAGAAGGGCAGACCGAGCAACCGGGTGATGCTGGGCAGGCCGATCGTCGGCAGACCGATCGTCGGCAGCCCGATCGGCGGCGGCGGCGGCAGGGCCGGCAGCCCGATCGGCGGCGGTGGCGGTAGCGCCGGCAGCCCGACCGCCGGCAGCACGAACAGACCGGCTGCCACCTGCTCGGGGGTGGGCAGGCCGACCGCGGGAGGCGGTGGCAGCGCGGGAAGCCCGGCCGCCGGTAGCGCGGCCAGTCCCCCGACCACCTGCTCCGGAGTCGGCAGGCCGGCCGGTGGCGGCGGCAGCGGGGGAAGTTCCGGTAACGGTGGCACCCCGATCGGCGGGGTGGCCGCCGCGGCGGCGAACGCCGCGGTGAGCCCGGAGAAGTCCGGTGCCCCCAGGGTCGAGGCGGCGGCCGGCACCGCGACTGCCGGCAGCACGGACTGCAGCTGGTTCAGCAGCGCACCGCCGTTGTTGTTCGCCGCAGCGAACAGGATCAGGTCACCGATGATGATCGCGGCGGAGTTGGCGGTACCCCACAGGCCGCCGACCACCGGGCCGGTGATGGCACCGGTAAGCCCCGCGGCGACCGCCTCCTGCTGGGATTCGATGAAGGGCTGCAACAGCGCGGCCCAGTCCTCCGGTGGCGGCGCCTCGAAGTTGGGCGCCGGGGGCAGTTCGAAGGGCGGCAGCGCACCCGGAGCTCCCGATCCGATCGGGGTGGCGAACAGGCTGGTGTCATCCGAGGCCGGCGTTGAGGACATTGCGCCGGTACTGGACAGCCCCGAAGAACCAGCCAGCCCGGAGGAGCCACCGAGGTCACCCAGGAAGTCCAAACCGCCGCTGGAATCCGATGACGGCGGTTCCACCGGCTCGGAGACCGGCGCCGACGGCGCAATGGGTTTCAGCGCGGTGTTGGGCGGGGGTTTATCACCGGAGAACAACCAGACCACTCCGCCGGTCAGCGCCAGCAGGAGGGCCGCCGCGATAGCGCCGACTTTGGCGACGGGCCGCCGGAACCACGGCAACGGGGCGGGTACGGGCGTGGGCTCCTCGTCGACCGGTTCGGCCACATCAGTGCCGTCGGTGTCCATAAGAGCCTCTCTCATCCTGCGGCCAGGCGCGTGCCGTTTCCAGTCTACGCGCCGGGGACCTGGTCGGGCAAAGCCGAAAGCGGCGCCCGTCCTTATGACGGGCGCCGCTTTCGTGCAGGTCAGACGGGTTACTTGACGATCTTGGTAACCCGGCCGGCGCCGACGGTACGGCCGCCCTCACGGATGGCGAACCGAAGGCCCTCATCCATGGCGACCGGCTGGATCAGCTTCACCGAGATATCGGTGTTGTCACCCGGCATGACCATCTCCGTGCCCTCCGGCAGGGTGACCACACCGGTCACGTCGGTGGTGCGGAAGTAGAACTGCGGACGGTAGTTGTTGAAGAACGGCGTGTGCCGACCACCCTCGTCCTTGGACAGGATGTAGACGCTGCCCTCGAACTCGGTGTGCGGGGTGGTGGTGCCGGGCTTGACGACGACCTGACCGCGCTCGACGTCCTCGCGCTTGATACCGCGGACCAGCAGCCCGACGTTATCGCCGGCCTGGCCCTGGTCGAGCAGCTTGCGGAACATCTCGACACCGGTGACCGTGGTCTTGGTGACGGTCGGCCGGATGCCGACGATCTCGACCTCTTCGTTGACGTTGATCACACCGCGCTCGACGCGGCCGGTGACGACGGTGCCGCGACCGGTGATCGTGAAGACGTCCTCGACGGGCATCAGGAACGGCTTCTCGGTCTCGCGGACCGGGTCCGGAATGGACTCGTCGACCGCTTCCATCAGTTCCTCGACGCTCTTGACCCACTTCGGATCGCCCTCGAGAGCCTTCAGCGCGGACACCCGGATCACCGGGGCCTCCTCGTCGAACTCCTGGGCGGCCAGCAGTTCGCGGACCTCCATCTCGACCAGCTCGAGGAGCTCCTCGTCCTCGACCATATCGGACTTGTTCAGCGCCACCAGGATGTAGGGGACGCCGACCTGACGGGCCAGCAGCACGTGCTCGCGGGTCTGCGGCATCGGCCCGTCGGTGGCGGCGACCACCAGGATCGCGCCGTCCATCTGGGCGGCACCGGTGATCATGTTCTTGATGTAGTCGGCGTGACCGGGGGCGTCGACGTGTGCGTAGTGACGCTTGTCGGTCTGGTACTCCACATGGGAGATGTTGATGGTGATACCGCGCTGACGCTCTTCGGGCGCATTGTCGATCTGGTCGAATGCACGCGACTCGTTCAGCTCGGGGTACTTATCGTGCAGAACCTTGGTGATAGCCGCGGTCAGCGTGGTTTTGCCGTGGTCAACGTGACCGATGGTCCCGATGTTGACGTGCGGCTTCGTCCGCTCGAACTTCGCCTTCGCCACTTCTGTGTCCTCCTGGACTTGTTGGTGCTTTGGTTAAAGCAGTGTTGTTGTGTTCGGTTGTGTTGTCTCGCTAAGGCTGTGAACCCCTGAGGCGGTGAACCCCTGAGGCAATCTAGCCGTCCGACCCGGCTGGGCCGTTCACCGGCCCGTTCACTGGCCGGTTGCCTTAGCGATGATCTCCTTCGACACGTTCGCCGGAACTTCGGCGTACGAGTCGAACACCATGGAGTAGTTGGCCCGGCCCTGGGTCTTCGACCGTAGGTCGCCGACGTAGCCGAACATCTCCGACAGCGGCACCTGCGCCTTGACGACGCGTGCACCGCTGCGCTCCTCCATGGCCTGGATCTGACCACGGCGGGAGTTCAGGTCGCCGATCACCTCACCCATGTAGTCCTCGGGCGTGATGACCTCGACAGCCATAATCGGCTCGAGGATGACCGGCTGCGCCTGTGCCGCAGCCTTTTTCAGTGCCTGCGAACCGGCGATCTTGAAGGCCATCTCCGAGGAGTCGACGTCGTGGTAGGCGCCGTCGAGCAGGACCACCTTGACGTTCACCAGCGGGTAGCCGGCCAGCACACCGTACTGCATGGCGTCCTGGGCGCCGGCGTCCACCGACGGGATGTACTCGCGCGGGATACGGCCACCGGTGACCTTGTTCTCGAACTCGTAGGTCGCGCCGTCCTCGCCGCTGAACGGTTCGAGGGCGATGAGAACCTTCGCGAACTGCCCGGAGCCGCCGGTCTGCTTCTTGTGGGTGAAGTCGACCTTCTCGACCGCGCGCTTGATGGTCTCCTTGTAGGCCACCTGCGGCTTGCCGACGTTGGCTTCGACCTTGAACTCCCGGCGCATCCGGTCGACCAGGATATCGAGGTGCAATTCGCCCATACCGCCGATCACGGTCTGACCGGTCTCGCTGTCCTGATGGACCTTGAAGGTCGGATCCTCTTCGGCGAGTTTCTGGATGGCCAGGCTCAGCTTCTCCTGGTCGCTCTTGGTCTTGGGCTCGATGGCAACTTCGATCACCGGGTCCGGGAACGTCATCGATTCCAGGACGACCTGGTTGTTCGCATCGCACAGCGTGTCGCCGGTGGTGGTGTCCTTCAGGCCGATCACCGCGTAGATGTGGCCCGCCGAAGCGGTCTCCACCGGGTTCTCCTTGTTGGAGTGCATCTGGAACAGCTTGCCCAGCCGTTCCTTCTTACCCTTGGTGGAGTTGATCACCTGCGACCCGGAGTCGACCTTGCCCGAGTACACCCGGACATAGGTGAGCTTGCCGAAGAACGGGTGGGTGGCCACCTTGAAGGCCAGCGCGGAGAACGGCTCGTCCACCGACGGCTTCCGGATGACCTCGACGTCCTCCTTGCCCGGCGCGTGGCCGACGGCCGGCGGCACGTCCAGTGGCGAGGGCAGGTAGTCGATGACCGCGTCGAGCATGGGCTGGACGCCCTTGTTCTTGAACGCGCTGCCGCACAGCACCGGGTAGGCCTGGGAGCTGATGGTCAGCTTGCGGATCGCACCCTTGATCTCGTCAATGGTGAGTTCCTCACCGCCGAAGTACTTCTCCAGCAGCGCTTCGTCGGTCTCGGCGACCGCCTCGAGCAGCTTGGTGCGGTACTCGTCGGCTTTGTCCTGCAGGTCCGCCGGAATCTCCACCACGTCATACTTCTCGCCGAGCTTGGTCTCACCGCTCCAGACCTTGGCCGTCATCTCGACCAGGTCCACGACACCCTCGAAACCGCCTTCGGCGCCGATCGGCAGCTGAATCGGGATGACGTTGGCGCCCAGGCGCTCCTCCATGGTGCGCACCGAGAAGTAGAAGTCCGCGCCGATCTTGTCCATCTTGTTGACGAAACAGATCCGCGGTACGTCGTACTTGTCGGCCTGCCGCCAGACCTGCTCGGACTGCGGCTCCACACCTTCCTTGCCATCGAAGACCGCGACCGCACCGTCGAGCACGCGCAGCGACCGCTCCACCTCGACGGTGAAGTCGACGTGGCCGGGGGTGTCGATGATGTTGATCTGGTTGTCGTTCCAGAAACAGGTGGTGGCCGCGGAGGTGATGGTGATACCGCGCTCCTGCTCCTGTTCCATCCAGTCCATGGTGGCGGCGCCGTCGTGCACTTCACCGATCTTGTAGCTGATACCGGTGTAGTAGAGGATTCGCTCGGTCGTGGTGGTCTTGCCGGCGTCGATATGCGCCATGATGCCGATGTTGCGGACCTTGTTGAGGTCGGTCAGCACGTCCTGTGCCACAGCATTCCTTCGGAAGTAGTTGACTAAAGGCTGTTCGATTTAGGCTGGCTCGCTGCGCTCGCGCACCGAAGCGAGCTTCGGTGCTACCAGCGGTAGTGCGCGAAGGCCCGGTTGGCCTCGGCCATCTTGTGGGTGTCCTCGCGCCGTTTGACGGCGGCACCGAGGCCGTTGCTGGCATCGAGAATCTCGTTGGCCAACCGCTCGACCATGGTTTTCTCCCGGCGCACCTTGGAGAAGCTGACCAGCCAGCGCAGCGCCAGCGTGGTGGAGCGCTCCGGGCGCACCTCGACGGGTACCTGATAGGTGGCACCGCCGACGCGACGGCTGCGGACCTCCAGAGCCGGCTTCACATTGTCCAGCGCCCGCTTGAGGGTGACGACCGGATCGGTGCCGGTCTTGTCGCGGGCCTGTTCCAGCGCGCCGTAGACGATGCGTTCGGCCAGTGACTTCTTACCGTCCAGCAGAATCTTGTTGACCAGCTGGGTGACGAGCTGCGAACCGTAGACGGGGTCGTTGACCAGCGGCCGCTTCGGAGCGGGTCCCTTGCGGGGCATTAGCTCTTCTCCTTCTTCGCGCCGTAGCGGCTGCGGGCCTGCTTGCGGTTCTTGACACCCTGGGTGTCCAGTGACCCGCGGATGATCTTGTAGCGCACACCGGGCAGGTCCTTCACGCGGCCGCCGCGGACCAGGACCATCGAGTGCTCCTGAAGATTGTGACCCTCACCGGGGATATAGGCGGTGACCTCGACCTGGCTGGTCAGCTTGACGCGAGCGACCTTGCGAAGCGCCGAGTTCGGCTTCTTCGGCGTGGTGGTGTAGACGCGGGTGCACACCCCACGGCGCTGCGGGCTGCCTTTGAGGGCCGCGGTCTTGACCTTCGCGACCTTGTCGCGGCGACCCTTGCGGACCAGCTGCTGAATGGTTGGCATCTACCGGCTTTCTCTCATCTCAAGTCTGTCGTACTGCAGTTGTCGCCTTGTCGCTCACCCCGCGATCGGGCGTCTCGCACGCGGTGCGCACCACGGAACCCGTTGCATTTCCTGATGCTCCAAGATATGCGAAGTGGTCCGACCAGCGCGTGAAACGCACCTGTCGGCCAGGCGCGATGGTCCACGATACCAGGGTGCCCGACGACCGCCAAAATCCCTTACCAGCGGGCTTATCGCAGGTCAGAGGTTACCGCTCGGCGCCATCGCGGTGGCCCATACCGGCGGCGAGCCGGATCACCATGTCGGAGAACACCGCGTCGGTGTCGATCCTGCCGTTATCGCCGGGGCCCATGACCCCGGACTCCATCACGCCGGTCATCTCCAGCAGCACGAAGCCGTGCAGGGCGGCCCAGAATTCCAGCGCCGCGTAGAAGGCATCCTGGCCGTTGAGACCGTAGGACGCCAAAACATCGATCACCGGGATCGCGGCGGCATGCGAGGCCGCGGTGAACTCCGGGTCATCGCCGCCCAGCGGCATGCGGGTGAACGCCGAGTACCGGCCCGGATGGTGGTGGGCGTAGCTGCGGTAGGCGCTGGCCATGGCCATCACCGCGTCGTCGCGGGTGCGCCCGGCGCCGACCGTGCTGAGCATCTGCAGGATGTCGTCGATCACCCGCATCCGCACGGTGCGCCGAAGATCATCGAGACTGTTCACATGGTTGTACAGCGACGGGCCCTTGGTGCCCAGCTGGGTGGCCAGAGCGTTGATGGTGAGGGCATCCCAGCCCTCGCGGTCCAGGAATGTCAACGCCGCGTTCACCACCACCTCACGGCTGAGCTTGGGCGACTTGGCACGAGATGTCATTCAATCGCCTCCGCACGGTCCGCCTCAGAACTCTAGTGGCAACCGGCACCGGGGCGGCCTGCGGTAGAAAGATGGCCGTGTACTCCCGCGTTGCGCTCCCGCCCGTGGCAGCCGTAGCGGTGGCGCTGGCCGGCTGCGGTGCCGATGACGGCGTGCCGGCCCCGGCCGGCAGCACCATCACCTACGGCTCGTTCGGCACCTCCGCCGATATCGACTGCGGCCGGGGCAAAGCCCTGTCGGTGAGCGGATCGAACAACGTGCTGACCGTCCGGGGCACATGCGCGTCGATCAGCGTCGGCGGGGCTGACAACACCGTCCTGGCGGAGCGGGTCGACGGGTCGCTGTCGGTGGCCGGGCTGAACAACGTCGTCAGCTACCAGGTGGGTGAGCCGACCATCCACGACGAGGGCTCCGGGAACCGGATCAGCCGGGGCTGACCGCCCCTCCCCTGCGCCCCCCTGCCCCCCTCTTGCGCCGAGCAGACACAAACTCGCACTCCAGGGCCCCGGATCGTGCGAGTTTGTGTCTGCTCGCCGGTCCGGTCTCAGGTCGGTTGGCCGTGCCGACCGGCGCCGTCGGCGAACCGCCGGGCCCCGGCGATCATGTCCGGCATCACCCTTGGCAGGCTGCCGAACTCAAAGTGCATCGCCTCGGCCTCCGAACGCCCCCACTGGTGCAACACCGAGAGCCGGTCGGCGCGCAAACAACCCTGCGGCAGGCCGGCCAGTTCGGCGGCCAGTTCCTCAGCGGCCCGCCTGGCCTCTCCGGGCGGCACCAGCCGGTTGGCCAGTCCCATCGCCAGTGCCTCCTGCGCGTCCACGGCCCGGCCGGTCAGGATCATGTCCATCGCGCGGCTGTGCCCGATCAGACGGGGCAACCGCACGGTGCCGCCGTCGATCAGCGGTACACCCCAGCGGCGGCAGAACACCCCGAACACGGCGTCCTCCTCGACCACCCGCAGATCGCACCACAGCGCCAGCTCCAGGCCCCCGGCGACGGCGTACCCGCTGACGGCGGCGATCACGGGTTTGGACAGCACCAGCCGCGACGGTCCCATCGGTGCCGGGCCGGCCACGTTGGTGGGGTTGGACTCCGGTGTGCCGATCGCCTTGAGGTCGGCCCCGGAGCAGAACGTTCCGTGGTCACCCCACAACACCGCGACAGCGGCGGATTCGTCGCGGTCGAACTCCTCGAACGCTTCGCACAGCGCACTCGCGGTGGGGCCGTCGACGGCATTGCGCGCGTGCGGGCGGTCCAGGATCACGGTTGTCACCGGTCCGTTGCGGACTACGTTCACACTCATCGGGCGTTCACACTCATCAGGCCTCCATGTGGGTCGCGAGCCGGGTTGCGTCGCGCCGCGCCACCAGCACCCCGGCGAAGTCTGCGTAGGCGGCCCGCAACCGGTCCGCCGGCCACTCCGCCGGCAGGAGTTCGGTCGGCAACACCGGGTCGGTGAGCAGGTGACGCACCATGGCGGCGGCAACCACGAAGCGGCTGGGGATACCTTCGGCGGCGTCCATATCGTGCAGCAGCTGGCGACCGGTATCGACCCAGCCCGGCAGATCCCACAACTGGGCCGCCAGCTCGGCCGGTGCACCGTCCCGGCAGCGCAGCACCCGGGCCCGCCCGCCGACTTCGGTCGGCAGGGTGTCATCGAGGTTATCCGGACGCAACCAAACTCCCTCGCGCAGTTCGCCAAACCGGTTTTCCTGCAGAGCCGTTCGCAATCTCGACCGGGATCTGGCATCGGCGCCAACCGCAGTGACCACCACGGTGAGCCAGTCACGGTTCCACTCCCGGGTCATCGGATGCAGGGCGGCGTCCTGGCGGCGCTGGCGCGCCAGCAGCCGGGCCGAGAGCCGGTAACCGTCATCGGAACGCACCAGGTCCCCGGCACCGACCATCCGGGTCAACGCGACCCGGAGCGTCACGTCCTTGATCCCGAAATCGCGTACCAGATCCCGTAATTCGGCCGCGGTGGCCCAGGCCGGGTGCGCCCCCAGCAGCACCGAGAGCACCACGGATCGAGCGGTCATCCGCATGGTCACACCCCGGAGGTGGCGCGGCCGTGATCACCGAATGGCTCGTCGCGGTGCCGGACGGCCTCCCGGAAGCCGTTCTCCCGGGCGTCGGTGACGAAGTCGTGTCCTTCCGGGGTATGTCGGGCGATACCGTCGAACACCGTGCTGACCATCCGGCTGGTGGCTACGCCCTGCTGGTACAACGCGGAATTCATCGCCAACTTCACCATGATGAGCTGGTTGACCGGCATCGCCGCGATCCGCTGCACCAGCCGCTCGGTGCGCTCGTCGAGGTCCGCGGGATCGGGAGCCTCCACGGCCAGGCCCCATTCGGCGGCCTGCGCGCCGGTAATGCAGTCCCCGGTCAGCAGCAGCCGTTTTGCCCGCTGGTCACCGAGGCGGTGCGCCCACAGCCCGGCGGCGGGAACCCCCCACACCCGGGTGGGCGGGTAGCCGATCTTGGCGTCCGCGGCGGCGATCACCTGATCGGCGTGCAGCGCGATATCGGTGCCGCCGGCCACGCAGTAGCCGTGGATCTTGACCACGGTCGGTTTGTCGGCGTGCATGAGACTGGCGAAGCCGCGGACGAACCGGCTCATCATCTGGTAGTCGACCATCGGATCCCACGGCTGATCCGGCCGGTGGTTGACCGCCTGGGTTGCGCCGTCGAGGACCGTTCCCGCCCGGTCGTCTCCCCCGGCCGAGGAGGATCCCTCGGCGTAGGCGCTCAGGTCGAAACCCGCACAGAAGCCCGCGCCGCGGCCGGACACCAGCATGACGTGGACGTCGGGATCCAGGTCGGCGCGTTCCACACAGGCCGCCAGCTCCAGCGGGGTGGCGGCGATGATCGCGTTACCCCGATCCGGGCGGTTGAAGGTGATCCGCGCGACCCGGTCGGTGACCTCGTAGGTCATCGTCGTCAGCTCCACGCCGCACCCCTGCCTCCCCGACCGGCCCCTCCGCGGCCAGCCCCTCCCCGACCAGCCCCTCCCCGACCGATCCCTCCCCGACCGATCCCTCCCCGACCGATCCCTCCCCGCGAGCAGACACAAAGTCGCACGATTGTCGGCTGATCTGTGCGAGTTCGCGCCTGCTCGCGGAAGAGGAGAGCGGAGCTCATCCCTTGACCAGCGCCCGCTCAATGATCGGGGCCAGATCCAGCCCGGCCGGCAAGGTGCCGAAGGCGCCTCCCCAGTCGCGGGCCATCCGGGTCGCCAGGAAGGCCTCGGTGACCGCCGGATGGCCGTGCCGAACCAGCAGGGATCCCTGCAGAGCCAGGCTGATGTCCTCGGCGACCCTACGGGCCCGATATTCCAGGGTCGCAGCGTCAGTCAGGCTTGTACGCAGCGCGGCGGCGTGGGCGTCCAGCCGGGCATCCTGGCCACCGGTAGTGGCCAGCTCATCGAACAGGACCTCTACGCATTCGGGACGGGTTGCCATGGCGCGCAACGTATCCAGTGCGCTCACATTGCCCGAGCCCTCCCAGATACCCATCAGTGGCGCTTCCCGGTACAGCCGGGGCATACCGGAGTCCTCCGCATATCCGTTGCCGCCCAGGCATTCCATCGCCTCACCGGCGTGCGGGGTGGCGCGTTTGCACACCCAGTACTTCGACGCGGCCAGGCCGATCCGGCGCAGCAGTGCCTCGCGGTCGTCGCCGCGCACGGCGGCATCGGTGGCACCGGCCATCCGCATCGCGACCATGGTCGCGGCCTCCGCCTCGACCGCCAGGTCTGCGATGACGTTACGCATCAGCGGTTGGTCGATCAGGTAGGCGCCGAATGCTTTTCGATGCTGGGTGTGGTGTACAGCCCGGGACAGGCCCTGCCTCATGCTGGTGGCGCTGCCGAGGGTGCAGTCCAACCGGGTGAGGTTCACCATCTCGATGATGGTGGCCACACCGCGGCCCTCCTCGCCGACCGGCCAGGCGAGGGCACCGTCGTATTCGATCTCACTGGAGGCGTTGGCATGGTTGCCGAGCTTGTTCTTCAGGCGCTGGATGAACATCCGGTTGCGGGTGCCATCGGGGAGCACCCTGGGCAGCAGGAAACAGCTCAGCCCGCCCGGCGCCTGGGCCAGAACCAGGAAGATATCGCTGTTGGCCGCGGAGGTGAACCACTTGTGTCCGGTGATGGTGTAGCTGCCATCGGCGTTGGGCACCGCTTCGGTGGTGCCGGCCCGCACATCGGACCCGCCCTGTTTCTCGGTCATCGACATACCGGCGGTGATACCGGCTTTGGTGGCGGGTACCGCAGGTTCGGGGGCATAGGTGCGACTGGTCAGTAACGGCTCGTAGATCGCGGAGAGCTCGGGGTTGTGTCGCAGCGCCGGGACGACGGCGTAGGTCATTGAAATCGGGCACACGTGGCCGGGCTCCGGCGTCCACACACCCATTTTGGCCGCGCGCACCACGTGGGCGCCCGGCCGGTCATCCGCCCACGGGGCGGCGTGCAGACCGTGGGCGATAGCCGTGCGCATCAGTTGGTGGTACGCGGGGTCGTACTCGATTTCGTCGATACGGTGGCCGTAGCGATCATGGGTGTGCAGCACCGGGCGGTTGCGGTCGGCCAGGTCACCCCAGCGCTGGGCGGTGTCACTGCCCGCGATCGCACCGAGTTCGACGACCTCGTCGACACCCCATTGGCCGCCCTCGCGGATCAGCGCCTCCATGAGTACCGGCGAGGTGGCCGGGTTGTAGTCGCGCAGCGGGGGCACCTGGTTGGTGACGACATGAGTGTCGGGCATCGTCCTACTGTTACATTTTTCCGACAGCTGCACAAGATCAGTAATCAGTGGCGGGCGTGCCGTCATGAGACCTAATCTTCTCGTCCACGCCGGGGCCCGGTGATGTGGTGCGCCTGGCTGAAGGCGCCGAAACGGTCTGGCCGGTGACGGAGACGCTGCGCCAGGTGTGTCTGGTCTAGGGATACTTTTGCCCACCTTTGAGCGACAAGCCCAACACGCCTGGGGCGGCGCCATCGCGCGGAACTCGTTTGTCGCTCAAAGGTGGGCAAAAGGGTCACCCACCGGGAGCCGCTATCCGCGCCGCTAGAGGTTCTCCCGCAGGAACGCGATATCGTCGCGCCGGCCCGCGTCGGCGGTCTCACAGATCACCGGGGCGTCGGCCGCCCTGACCACCGCCACGAGCAACTCCGGGTCGATCTGTCCGGTGCCGAAGTTGGCGTGCCGGTCCGCACCGGAACCGGCCGGATCGCGGGAATCGTTGCAGTGCACCAGATCGATGCGGCCGGTGATCGCTTTGATCCGCTCGACGGCGTCGATCAGACCCTCGCCGGCCGCCCAGGCATGGCAGGTGTCCAGGCAGAATCCGATGCCCGTATCGCCGATGTGATCCCACAGCCGGCCGATGGTGTCGAAGTGCCGCGCCATGGCGTGGTTTCCGCCCGCGGTGTTCTCCAGATAAACCGGCACCTCGGTGTCCAGCGCGGCCAGTGCTTTGACCCAGCGCCCGAAGCCGGCCTCGACATCCTTGTCGTCGGCATGCCCGCCGTGCACGATGACCGCCGTTGCGTTGATCGCGGCCGCACCGTCGCAGGTGTCCTGCAGGATCTTTCGGGACGGGATGCGCACCCTGTTGTTGGCCGAGGCGACGTTGATCAGATAAGGCGCGTGGACGTAGAGCGGGATCGGCGAGCTCCGCAACAAGTCGACGTCGGGCCGCGGCGGAGGCTTCTTCCAACTCTGCGGGTCACCGAGGAAGAACTGCACGGCATCGGCTTCATCCTCGAGTGCGCCGGCCAATGGATTGTCGCCGCGGACATGGGAACCGATCTGCACGTCCGCCAGTCTAGGGGCCAGAACTGCCCGGACGTCACGTTGTGGGCTTCTCGCTGACGGCCCGACCCACCTGAAGCTCCCAGTCACGATCCTGGGGACCACGAACCTCGAGATTCTTATCCCACGCCGCTCGCAACACCGTCGGGTCAACCCCGCATTCGCGGGCCACGCTGATCATGGCGTTAATGTCCTTCGGCAGGCAGTGGCCGCCGAACCCGCGGACGAAACGCCCATCCTGAGTGGGTACCGGGCCGGGCACCGCCCAATGGGTGTCGCCAAGCCGATGGTCGAAGGTCGCGTACTCGATCACTTTGTCGTAGTCGATATCGAGGCCGTTCGCATCAAGCGCCTCACAAATCTGCGCCATCTCGTTGGCAAAGGACACCTTCACGGCGAGCATGCAATTCGTGACGTATTTGACCATCTCGGCTGTGCTGGAACTGGTCTTGATGATCGCCATTTTGGGGAACAGGCGACGGTAGAGGTTACGCACCTCGTTGATGTACGGCCGCGGGCCGCCGAGCACAACACGGTCCTGAATTCGCATGTCAGCCAATGCATTTGCCTCGGTGAGGAACTCAGGATTGAACACGGTGTGCAGACCACCGCCGTCCGCCTGTCCGAAGCGGGCGTTCCATCGCTGAACCGAGCCGGGCGGAACCGTCGATTTGAGCACCGCGATACGGTGCGGGGAACCAGCCGTGCTCGGGGCATCGCAAATTCCGGAGAGCACCTCGTCGACGATCGAGATATCGGCGGTGCCGTCGGCATACATCGGAGTCGGCACGCACACGAAGAAGATCCCGGTGAACCCGTCGGCGGCCTCACACGCTTCGACGAATTCCGCGATCGTGCCGGGCCGTTCACGACCGGAGAAATCGTCGATTCCGCCTTCGGCCCGCTTACCGATCCGGTCGAATACCAGCACCCGTTCTCCGCGCTCGGCGAGCACTGTCGTCAGGGTGCCTCCGACATAGCCCTGACCGATAACCGCAACACTCACGCTCTCACCCTCTTCCCCGCGAGCAGACACAAACTCGCACGAAATGCGACTGCATCGTGCGAGTTTGTGTCTGCTCGCGCAGCGAACGCCACTGCTCGCGCAGCGAACGCTACCGGTAGTCGGAGTACCCGTAATCGTCCAGCGGCACCGCGGGTCCGGTGGCCTGGCCGAAGTCCGGGCTGTAGTACTGATCCTCGTAGGACGGGATCGTGTACGCCGCGGCCCGCGCCTCCTCGGTGGGCTGAACCTGGATATTGCGGTAGCGGTTGATACCGGTACCGGCGGGGATCAGCTTGCCGATGATGACGTTCTCCTTGAGGCCCTGGAGCTTGTCGCTGCGGCAGTTGATCGCCGCATCGGTCAGCACCCGGGTGGTCTCCTGGAACGAGGCCGCGCTCAACCACGAGTCGGTGGCCAGCGAAGCCTTGGTGATACCCATCAGCACGGGACGCCCGGCCGCGGGCTCGCCGCCCTCGGCGACCACCCGGCGGTTGGCCGCCTCGAACTCCGCACGCTCGGTCAGCGAACCGGGCAGGAACTCCGTCGCACCCGAGTCGATGATCGTGACGCGCCGCAGCATCTGCCGGATGATGACCTCGATGTGCTTGTCGTGGATCGACACGCCCTGGGCCCGGTAGACCTCCTGGACCTCCTTGACGAGGTGGATCTGCACCTTGCGCGGGCCCTCGACGCGAAGCACCTCGTGCGGATCGGCCGAGCCCTCCATGAGCTGCTGGCCGACCTCAACGTGATCGCCGTCGGCGAGTAACCGCTCGGTGCCGTCTTCGTGTTTGAACACCCGCAGCCGCTGACGCTTGGAGAGTTTCTCGTAGAGGACCTCTTCGCCGCCGTCATCCGGGACGATGGTGATCTTGTAGAACTTGTCGCTCTCCTCCAACCGGACCCGCCCGGAGACCTCGGCGATCGGGGCCTTACCCCGGGGGATCCGAGCCTCGAACAGCTCC
>Ga0180434_10004579_pt1 | contig 16729 bp, 22 predicted proteins | sample SS_ome_7_FD_132453 | JGI IMG/M metagenome (GOLD analysis project Ga0180434, IMG submission 132453) | Hypersaline lake sediment archaeal communities from the Salton Sea, California, USA - SS_1_D_2 metaG | ecosystem: Environmental > Aquatic > Non-marine Saline and Alkaline > Hypersaline >...
CGCGCGTTTTTTCGCTAACACCCCCCAACCGCAGCGGGCCTTCCGCCAGGAAGGACCCGCAACCCTGCCACCCTGGGGGCCTGCTGTAACCTTCTGGTTGGCCGTCGGTTGCGGCGGGCCTTTCCGCCGGTCTCGCTCCGGCGTGTCGCCGCGGGCAGCCCCCTTCAGGGGGTGCCGACCGTGGTCGGCGGGCCCGTTGACGGCTGTTGACGGGCCCGCCGCCGGCGGCTCGGGCAGGCGGGACGTGGGCCGGCGCGGCCTGGGGGCTCGGCCCGGCGTGATCTGCCGAGAACTCATTGATTGCAGATGATACCCGACCATCGCGAACCTGTGGATACTGCAAACCTTTGCCTGTCTCGTCGGTCTCCGCCCCCGGCGGGGCGCAGGTGGTTTCGGCGGCGGTCACGCTGCGCCCTCCGTCGTCGGCGGCTTGGCCCGCGGCCCGATCGCCGGCCGGGTGGCCTCAACTGCCAAGCCCCATCGCGCGGCCAGGCCGCTGAGAACGTCGATCATGGCCTGCAGGCGCGCGCCGCCGTCGAAGGCAATATCAGCGGCGGTGCCCTCTGGGTCTTCTACCCAGCTCGTGGCGAGGCGGAACAGCCTGGCGGCGGCGGGCCAGGGGTCCTGTTCTACTTCTGCGTCGAGGGCGAAGGCTAGCCCGAGCAGCGCGCCGACGGGCTTGGCCGGGAGGTGCGTTGCCCGTGCGGCCCCGGTGGCCAGGAGTTCTGCCGCCCACCTGAGGACGTCGGCCAGGTCCGCCAGGCCGGCGCCGATGTGGCCGGCCAGCGCGGTCCGCAGCGATCGAGCGTATTCGAGGAGCTCGCCCAGATCGTGCGGCCGGCCGGCCTGGCCGGCCGCCGATGGCGTTGGCGGCGGCGTGGCCGGCTGTGGCCCGGCGTCGGCGTCATCGGCATCGGCGCCTGTCGACGGCTCGGCGTGGCCGGCGTCGACGGGGGCGTCGTCGTCAGCCCGTCCATTGAACAGGCCCGGGGGCTCGTCGTCGATGGTAGTGAGCATCCGCTGCACGTGCTCGCGGAGGTCCTCGATACCCGCCTGAGGATGGGCGTTGACGATCGCTGCCAGGTCGGCATCCTCGGGCAGCTTCAGAAACCATCGCACCGCCGCGAGCTGGTCCTCCTCGTGCGGCAGCCGCGAAATCAGGAGTGCTGCTTTGTGAGAGAGCTGCCCGGTATCGAGAAGTGCCTGGATTGGAGCGGCCAGTTGCAGGAGGCGCAGCCGCTCTTTGATGAAGTCGATCGAACACCCGAATCTGCCCGCGAGCTGTTCCTTGCTGAGGCCAGCGTCGATGAGCGCTTTGAATCGCGACGCCTTGTCGATCGGCGTGGGCGAGCGCTCCTCTGCCATCTCCGGCCAGAGCAGGCCCGACTGTTCGGGCGACTTGCCGCCGGCAAAGATCGACAAGAGCGGCGCTCTCAGCGTGATCTGGAGCTCAAGGCCTTCGGGCCTGGCGGACATGCCCAGCGTCGCCAGGGGGCTGGCGCCCGCGGCGGGGGCGATCTCGCCGGGTCGGTGGTCCTCGCTCATCGGGATGCCTCCGAGGTGGGTTCGCCAAGCTGGTCGGCGTCCCCGGCGCGGCGCTGGGTGTCGGCCAGTTCGTCTGCGAACCATCGCAGCCATGCATCGGCCCGCCTGTTGACCGCGACAGTCATGCGCACGACTCGCGCGCGCGTCATAGCCCGTCCCTCCAGGTCGAGCAAATCGGCGCGGGACAGGCCGGCGTCGACGGCGCGCTGCCAGGCGGCAGCAAATCGTTTCCGGATCTTCCGGCCCTTTCCCAAGCCGGGCGGAAGGGCCGGCAACGTCGGCTTGTCGGGGCGCCAGGCAATCATGGGCAATCCTCCCCGGAGCGGGCGCCCTGGCGATCGGCGGCGATCTGCTGGGTTGCTCGCCTCCAGCGCGTCTTGCCGACGCCGGCGTCGGATTCCATGTGCTGATTGATCCAGTGCCGCCAGGCGGCGCCGGGGCCCTTGCGCCATTTTGTCGATCGGCGGCTTATTCGTTTGGCTTCCTTGGAGGCCTTGCCCTGCAGGAGCAGCAGGGCCTGGGGCTCCAGGTCCAGGGACAGGACCGCCGTCCACGCGGCCTCGAAGCACGCCCGCTCGCGGACGCCGAACTCGATCTCGCTGCGCGGGACGTCGGCGCCACCGGCGTCGCAGCGGGCCCGAAACCCGCGGGTCACCGCTGACGTGCTGCCATAGATCTCGGCGTATGTCCTGTGGGCGAGGGCGGCGGCAGTTGGTCCGGCGGCATGGGCAGGGCTGCCCCGAGGCGATGATGGCGGTGCGGCGGCGGGCAGGCATCGAGGGCCGGCCTCGCGGTTGGCCTGGCCCGCCGCCGGATCTGCCGAAGGCAACGCCGATGCCTCGGGATGGCCGCTGGCCGATGGTTGGCGGTTCCGTCGGCCGCGATCGGTCCCGGTGGCGTCGGCAGCGGGAGAAGTCTGTGAAGTCTCAGAAGAAACCGAGCCAGCGGGGGCAGGCGCGCCGGCGGCATGGCGGTGTCCGCCGTCGATACCCGCCCCGCTGGGGTCGGCAGTCGTCGGCTCGTCGGCTTCGGCTGCGGCTGCGGCCCGTTGAGGCCGCTGGTTGAGGTCTTTACCGTCCCCCGGCTTAGCCGTAGCCGTTTTTGCGCGCGCGCTGTTAGAGCCGTTGCCGTGCGCCGGGGCTGTTGGTCGTTCGGGTTCCGTCTGTTCGGGTTCGCGTTCAGGCGCAAGCCGTTCTTGTTGGCGCAGCCGTTCGAGTTCCCTGTTCAAGTTAGAACCGCCGCCCGCCGTCGGACCCCGCTTGCCCCCGGCTGGGCCCCGCTCGGACCCGCTCGGGTCCCGCTCGGACCCGCCTGGGTCCCGCCGGGCGCCCGTCGGGCCCGACTGGGGGCGGCCTGGCTTGGCTCGACGATTCTTCTTCGCCGTCTGCGGTTTCGGCTTCTTCCCGCCCGTGCCAGCCTTTGCGGGGCGCTTCGGCGTCCTCGGCGCGTCCTCTGCAGCCGGCCGCCCTGTTGGGGCTGGGCATGGCGGCGTGGGTAGAGGGACGCGATCGATGTAGCCCAGGCGCTGGAGTACTTCCAGCGATGCCTGGAGCCGATCGGGGTTGACGCCGATGAGCACCGCGATCTCGGCGATGGTGGCGGGCTTGAGCTGCAGCCCCAAGAAGAACCCGCGGTACTCGGATCGATTGCCGGCGACCTTGAGCAAGCGAACCCAGATAGCTTCGTGCTGCAAGGTGTCCGGCTCGTTTCGCAGGAGTGTGTCCTGCAGTGTGATCTCCGCGGCCTCGCGGCCGCCGTGGTCACCTGCGCCGGTGAGCAGTTTGACGAATGGCAGCGGAGATCGTCGCCCGCGGTCAACGTCTTTGGCCGGCTCGTAGCACTGCTCCCAACCGCGAACGTGCCAGGCCAGGTGGCCGTTGCCGGCCTTGCGGCCTGTCGTCTTCTTCATCGTCGTCTTCATCGTCGTGCCGTCCTTGATGCTGTCGTCGCGGCGCCGCCGTCCGTGGAGGCGCCGTCAGTATCCGCCGCCGCCGCCGGCGCCGGCGGTCTCCGGCTCGACGTGGGCGTTGAAACGCTTCTGCCGATCGGCGGTGCTATCGAGCTTCGCGGATGCCTTGTTCATGTTCTGGGCGGCCTCGTGGAGTTCCTTCGCAGTCAGGCCCAACCACTGGCGGGCCATCGCCTCCTCCTGGCCCGGCGGCGCAAGGCCGTGCCCGCGGAGCTGGCCGCCGAGGTACTCGACGGCCTGCTCCTCCAGCGGCCTGGCGATGGCCTTGGGCGTCATCAGCATGATTTGCTGGTCCACCCAGTGTTTGACATTCCATTGCGGGCCGAGCAGTTTCCGCTTCCGGATTTCCTCCAGCCCCTGTTCGAGGTTCCCCCACATGAGGTACTCGGGGACCTGCTCGGCCGCCGCGATGCCCGCGGCGCCACGGGCGCCCGCCCTGTGCATCTTGAAGGTCGGATCGACCGCCAACGCCGTCTCGAGCTTCTGGCCGACGATGTCCACGCCGGGCGCCATGCCCCCGCGCATGCGGTCCATCATCGACTGAAGCCGGCCGGGTTGTTCCATCAACGGGATACCATATTTGAGACCCTCCGCGCCGAAGATCGTCTCGACGCCGGCCCGGTCGAGCTGGCCGCTCTGGTAGGCGTGGCCGAGCTTCAGGAATCGTTGTGCGGCCGTGTCGGCCTCGGTGATCCCCGCCTTCGCCAGGATGGCCGCTCGGCCCGCGCCTGTCCCGGCGCGACCCCAGCCGGCCCCCGGCTTGCCGCCGACCTGGCCCATGACGCTGCGAACAACAATGTCCATGCCGCCGGCGGCCTGGCCGGTCGTGCCCGTCGCCCCCGTCATCACCGCCGCCAGCGCCGCCGCCTCAGCGGCCGACATCCTCCCCGTCCGCCCGGCCGCGAACATCGTGGGCAAGTTGGCGGCCAGCTCGGTGGGGTCTTTGATGGCGGCCTGTTCCAGAATGAGCTGGGTGAGATTGGAGATGTTCAACCCCGTCAGTCCCGGGTACATGCCGCCAGTTTTGCCGAAGGACGGCGCAAGCTCGGATGGGCGGGCGGAGGTCGTCTGGCCCATTGCGAGGACCCGATTGAGCAGCTCGTTGCGCTGGCGATCCGTGGCCCAGCTTGCAGTGGACTCAAGGGCATACTGGCTCCTGGCGACCTCCGCCGGCGACGTGCCGTACTTGGCCGCGAGTTCGAGGACCTGGCCGCGGAGCTTGGGGTCTTTATAGTGCTCGCCGAGGAACTGGAGGTTCACGTACTCCGCCTGGAATTCCTTCATCGACCGGATGCTGTCGGCGATGTTCTTCTGTGTGTGCCGCCAAGCCGCGCCGATCGCGCCCATCGCGGCACTGATACCGATGTACTGGGTCACCAGCCCCTTTAGCTCGCCGGCGGCCGACCGGGCGGCCTGCGTCATCGCCTTGCCGTGCTGCTTCGTCTGATTGGTGGCACGCTTACTCGACAGCTCCACCTTACGCTGCGCCTCGTCGAGCTGCAGGAATCCCCGGACGGCCTTTGCTGACTCTGCGTCGAGTTTGAATACTACATCGGCCACGACGATTCTCCTTCAATCGGGACGCCTTCGGCCGCCAGCTCGAGGGCGGCGGCGCGGGACTGGTCATCCCAGGCCGGCTCGGCGGGGTCGGGGTCGATGGGATCCGGCCGGCGGCGGGAGCGGCTGGCCCTCCTGGCCCGCCGCCCCGCCGCCAGTGCCGTGCAGAAATCGTCCAGTGCCTGCCGGCTGGTGTAGATCCTGCCGCCGACGCGAATGCTCTCGAGCCTCACGCCGCGGAGGCCATGATTGCACCAGCGGTACAAAGTCGGCAACGCCACCTTCTGGCGCGGCCCCGGGCCCGGCAGGAGGTCCCTGGCGACCGCCAGCGGCACGAGGTCGTCTTGTGTGGCCAAGAGGGTCATATCCCGCCGGTTGCACCTGTTAACACTGGCCTGAGGATGTGGCCGGCGCCTGTACGTCGTCTGGGAGTGCGGCCATGAGCTTCTCGAGCTCCTCCCGGGCACCGGCCAGGTTGTTTCGGGCCTCCATGATTTCGCCCTCGGCGTCCTCGAGGTACATCTCCAAACGTCCGATCGTGTCCGTGAGGGAGTCCAGTGCTCACTTCTCCAGGCAGTCGAAGCGCTGGGCTGCGCTCGCGAGGGCCTCCTGTTCTTCCAGTGAATAGCTCTGCGTTGTCATCACCAGCTCCTTTCATTAGCGCGGCGATCACCACGATCGCCGGCGATCTCTAAGTCAGTGGTCACGACCCAAACTCGGGGCTCGTGCAGAGGTCCAGGGGGCGCGGCCGGGCCATGCGCTCGAGCTGCTCCTGCACGGCCAGGTCGCGCAGGGCCTCGCGGGCCTGCTCCTCGCTGAATCGCAGGTAGCCCTTGATGCGCAGGTGCGGAAGCTTGCCCTCATCGACGAGCTGCCGCAGATAGGACTGACTCAACCCCAGCCGGATTCCCAGGACGCTCAGTGGTAGATACGTCGTTCTCATGGCCCCCGTATCTTTCGGTGGTAATCAGGAGGGAGGCAACGGCAAATCCGGGGATTTCCCGGAATTACGCCAAATCGCCGTCAGTCGCGCAATGGTCGCGTAAGAGCGGTAGTGATCAAAGCCCCGATGGCTTGGTTGGCGCCTTTGCGGCACTCAAATCAATGACCGACTGCAGATTCTGCCGACACCAGCGGTCGTCTATCTGATAGATCACCCTCCTGCGACCAACATCCCTCCACGCGTCCTCTGGTATTCGCCCGTGCTGTATCCACAGCTGGTAAGTCTTCTCGGTCCTGCCGTACTTGCGCACGACCTCACGCGTTCCCATCCATTGCGGGGAGCCTCGAGCAATCGGCCCGACGTCATGAGCCCGCCATCTGGCCCAAAGCTGATTCGCAAGACCGTAGATCTCTCTGGCCCGCTCCTGCCAATCCCTGTCTGCCATGGGATATTCTCCCGAAGCGCACTCCCGGAAGGGCTCTGTGGGCAATTTCACCGCGGCCGCCATCAGGGCAATATGGGAGTTCACGCAGTCCAACAAGGAGAGCGTTCCACTGTCCAGCAGGTCCCAATCGTATATGACAAGGCCTTCCAACAGATAGTTGCGGATGAGGCCTGGCCAGAGGCGAAAGATCAGATGGCTCTTGTCCACCATGGGCAAGTCGATTACAGCCTTGTCCTCGAGACCAAAGAGCTTCCTGTTCTCCTCAGTCAGTTCGTCCTGCACGGGCCAGGGGCCGCGCTGGATCCACTCCGGGTAGGAGATCTCATGCTCCATCAGCACAATCCACCAGGTCACTACACGCTTGGCATCATCTATGTGGCGCCAGTCCTGGGCGCCAATGCCATCCCCCATCATGGCTTCCGCCGCTTGCCTGATCGGAGCAAAGTGCTGGTCTGTGTAGTCATAATACTGCCGCGCATTGGCACATACCTTCCCGGTCAGATGAGCGAATTCCTCATTGGTGCGAGGCCGTTTTTGGCTGACGTTGTTGGGGGTCCTCCGATAGACTTCTGCGATCCAGTCATATCCATCATCTATCCATCGAGTAAGGTCCCCTGGCGTGTGGCGCTCGCGTCGCGGAGTCCATGGAATGTGGCTCGGCGGTTGGAGCGTCCGCTTAGGGCCGCTACGTTTCCGCCCCGCTGCCCCCGACTTGCCCGCCTTCCGCTTCGATCTGCTCGTCGCCATGATCCGTCGCCCTTTCCACGGGTCAGGTCGGAGGGCCCGGCGGCGACGACGGAGTTCCGCCGCAGCCCTCCGACCAGCCGGCGCGTGATCAGCGCGCCGCCCCGTTGCTTGTCTTGTACCGCATATCTCGACTCATCTTCAAGATCCCGGCTGCCCGCCTGCCCGCGCCCGACCGGCGGGCATCGGCTCGAGCCTTCCACATGATCTCGCAGAGCTGCTTCAGCCCCGCGGCCATCGCGGCCGACGACGGCATCTCCGTAGGCCCCGCCGGCCCGGGCGCGGATGTTGGGGGCTCGGCCCGGCTGGTTCCATCTTCGACTAGCTCGGCCAGGCGGTGTATCGCGGCTGTGACGTCACAGTCGGCCGGCCTGGCCTCGGTGGCCGACTCGGGCGGCGGCGTCTGCCGCCGGTCGAACAGCGGGCCCGCCGGCCTATTCTCCGCGACCGCCGTAGGCATGGATTGATCCTCTGTCGCGCTGCGAAATGTAGTCCTCCAGCACCTGCATCATCAATCGCAGGTGCGAGTCTGGCAGTTCGGCCAGCAAGGCCATCACCCGCGGCGTGGGATCGCCTTTGAGCCGCTTGCGGCGGGCGAGTTCTCGCTGTCTGGCCTTCTCCGCGGCCGCCCCGCCGGCCAGGGCATTCTCGAGTGCCGCGACCGCCCCGGGCGACACGGTCCGCAGCAGGTTCTGGGCACGCCGGAGCTGGCCCTCTCGCAGGCCCACTACCACCGGGCCGGCGGCGTTGTCTTTGGTCGTGGTCATGTCTGATCCCCTTGTCGTTGCTCGCCCGTCTGCCGGGCGATGTGTTGTTCGATCTCCTTCTGCAGCTCATTCATCCCGGCCAGCAACACCGACGGATCCGCGGCCTCCAGGACGGCGCGGGCGAAGGCCGGGTCGAGGCGCATCTCGTCGGCGATCCGCTCGACGACTCGCTCGACGGCTTCGAGCGGGTGGCCGCACTCGGCGAGTGCGTCCTCGACCATCTTCCGCAGCTTCTCCGCGCCGTCCTCGGGCGTCGATCTGTCCCACTGTACCATCGGCCCGGCCTCAACCTGCGGCGGCGGTGGCGGCGTCTGCCCTGGCGCCGGTGCCGTCTATCCAGGCCAGCGCCGCCTTCTCGCGGAGGCCCTGCAGCTCGGCCGGATCCGGCCAGCCGGCCTGCTCCACGATGCGCCCGTCCGGGTCCTCACTGATGCCGTCCCAGAACGTCCGCCGGCCGTCGCGGAACAGGTGCCAACTGCCGCCGGGCTCCTGAGACCAGCAGGCCAGGTAGGTCGCCTCGCGAGGGTCGGGGGCGAACACAACAAGCCAGCCGGCGGTCTCCCAGCTGATGTTGTTGTCCCCGTGCTGGCAGGCCCAGGGGGCGCCGCAAACCTCCGGCGCCCCGGCCGGCCGCACGGCGTTGACCGCTTGGGCCAGCAGCTCGCCCGCGGCGTCCATCAGCTCCGTGGCCTTGCGGAATGCCGCGTCCGCGTCCCGCCGGGCCCCGTCGGCATCGGCCCGGTTGCCGTCCTTTTTCTCGCGATCGTTCATGTCCATGATGATCCTCTGTGCAGGCAGGTCCCCAGGCGCCGCGCCGGCCTGCTCGGCTGGGGCGCCCTCGTGTCTCCCGTAGACGTTGATCGGCCTCGCTCCACTGCTCAGCCGTGCTTCAGTGCGATGGCGACGGCCTTGTCGTACTGCTTCTGCGCGTAGATCTCGGTGGCGTTGACGTTGCGGTGGCCCAGGGCCGCCTGCGCCGCGTCGAGGTCGTACTCGCGGCGGATCCGCGTGGCGAAGCTGTGGCGGAGCTGGTGCGGATGCCACCGATGCGCCTTGCGCCACGCCTTCAGCTCGGCCCGCTCGGCCTCGGTAAGCCTGGCGAGGAGCTGCTTCTCGGTCTCGAGCCGGCCGTTGTCTTTGACCTTCGGGCGCAGGTGCTCCGGCGGGGGGAAGGCCCGATCGCAGGCGCGGGTGATCGCGCCGTGGTAGCTGTCCTTCGTGTAGTGGTCGCCCGCCAGCCTGCGGCGCTTGGGCCGACCGCGGCGCTTGGCGTGGCTGGGCCACAAGGGCGTCTTGCGGCTGGCCCGGCGGGCGGCGTTCAGCTCGGCCATCGCGTCGGCCGGGCTGAACAGGTAGGCCTCGGTATCGGCCTTGAGAAACTCCTTGACGATCTTCTGCGCCGCCGGCCCCAGGGGGATTACGCGCTCGTGACCCCGCCAGGCGTTCTTGTGCTCGGCCGGCCGGTAGTCCCAGACCCGCCCCGCCATGTCGATGTCACAGGCCCGCATGAGGGCGATCTCGCCGCCCCTGGCGCCCGTCAGCCACTGCAGCTCGACGATGGCCCACACCTGGCGGGCGACGTACGGCCTGACGGCCTCGACGGCCTCCCGCGAGACGCACTCGACCGGCTCGGGCTCGCGGGCGGTTGTCCTGCCCCGCCGCAGGGCGGTCAGGGCCCGCAGCGCGTGCCACCGGTCGGCGGGGAGCTTCTCGTTCTCGACGCCCCAGCGGAAGATGCGGCGGACGCGGTTGACGTTCTGATTGATGGTCCTGCGGGCGTGGCCGGCGTCGATGAACTGGTCGCGGAGCTGGCGCAGGGCCAGGGGGCCGAAGTCGGCCGCCCGCGTGGGCCCCCACCCCCGCAGCAGCCATCCGATGACGTATCGCATGGCCCGCAGCTCCCCGCTGCCCTTGCCCCCGCCGCCGTAGTACTGCTTGGCGTGGCGGTGGTAGTCGCGGAGCAGCTCGGCGATTGAGTATCGCGCCTGGTCGACGCGGGCGACCGCCGGCGGCGGGGCCGGCTGGCGCTTCCCGCGGCCCCGGGGGGAAGTCTTCGGCGGGCCCCCGCCGGTCGGCCGGCTGGCCTCTGCCTGCCAGTCGGCGATGAGTCGTTCGTATTCCCGGCGGCTGGCCTCGCTGCCGTACTTGCCGAGATACTGATCCGTACTGCCAATCCGCACGACTGCCTGCCCGGATGCCTTGTGCAGGCGGTACGCGGGAGGCTTCTTGCGGCGGCGGCGTCCGGTGGCGTTGGGCAGCTTGCGGCCGTGCGATAACCACTGGCCGACGAGTCGATGGTACTTGCGCTTGCTCGCGGCCGTGCCGTACTTTCCGAGGTAGCGCTCCTTGCCGCAGAGCTTCACGACGGCCTGGCCGGAGGCCTTGTGCAGGCGGTAGCTGGGGATCTTCCTGGACGGTTTCTTCATGGCGCGGCCCTTCCTACTGGCGCCGAGGTAGTACTACTACCTTTTTGGTCGTAGTCCGACCTCGGCTTCTCGGGCATCCAGGGCCGCGCCATCAGGGACGTAAAGGCCCGCCATAACGGCGTCTGGAGCCATTCGGGGCGACTGGATTTGAACCAGCGGCCTCCTGCTCCCAAACCGCTTAACTGGCCTTTGATGGCGTGCCCCCAAGATGCGTTGATCTCACTGCCTGTACATGATTTGCCGAATCTTTTCCGGAGACCCGCATTTGCCAAATGTACAACTTTTTGGCCAGAAAACCGGCCCAATACTGACGAAAAGGTAGTAGTCCCCGGGCGCCCAAAGTATCTGCGGATTCCTTCCGTCGATGGGCTTGACTCGCTCGACCTGGCGGATATGCTGTTCATGTCAGAGCTGGCCCTTCAGCTTTGGCCATCGCCCCGGGCTCACCCGCCGCGGGGCGACCTTGTTTCTGCCGGCCCCGGATCCCCAGGGCGCCGGAAGTCTGCGCCCGACCCCGCCCACGTGCAAGGCTTTTTCACTTTTTTTCTGGCTGCCCGACGCCGGCCCCCGCGGCGTCCCCCTCTGCCGCCCAAGCGCCGGGACCGCCGATCGGCACGCCAGGCCGGCCCTGGGCGACGCGATCGCGACGGGGCCGACCCGAGGGCCCAGCACGCGCGAGAAACCCGCACACGCCCCACGTGGGCCGCCGGGCGCGGCCTCCTGGCGGGCGGCCTGGAGCCGGCCGACCTGCCCGGCGACAGGGGGGAAGATCGCCCGCGCGCCGGTGACGCCCCCGCGGCACCTCGAGGCGCCGACGTCGGCGCCGATCAATCGTCGGCCGGCCAGGTCGCCACCGCTGCATCGCCGGCGACGCCGGCCGGCTCGACCGCCGATCGGCGGCGCTCGGCCCGGCGGTCGGATTGCCGCAGGCAGCGGCGCGCGAGCCGCTCCGCACGTCGGATGACCTGCCCCATCCGCGGCCGGCTGATGGCGAATACCGTGGCCAGCTCGGCCAGCGTCAGGCCGTCAACGTGCCGAAGCTCAAGGGCGAGCAGCTCGCGGTTCGTCAGTGCCGGCGTCGGCCGCTCGGGCGTCGGCGCCGACACGTCGCGAAGGATCTGCCCGGGATCCTCGTGGCGATCGTCGCGGGCGGGGAAGCCGTCCAGGCCGTACTCGTCGGGGTCTTCAAGCGGGCGGGGCAGGTCGGCCTCGACGATCTCACGGCGCGGGCTCAAATACCCCTTGCGGGCCAGGTCGTCGGGCAGGCGCTTGAGGGCGATCGCCCAGACCCACCCGCCGAGTCTGCTGCCTCGCTCTGGTCGCCAGGTCGCCCACGCCTCGCCCATGGTCGCCCATGCCGACTCCTCGAGCTCCTCCGGGGGGAGCCAGGGGAAGCGAGAACGGATGCGGGCCATCAGACCCGCGGCGATGCCGGGCCAGTCGATGTGCTCGCGAGCGCCAGGGCGGTTCATCCCCACATGATACCGCCACCGCAACCCCGTGGCCAAGGGCGGCCTCGCTGACTGCGCGTGCCGCCCCCGGCGGGAAGGTCCAAGGCCGGGGGCGAAGCCGCGACACAGCGAAAGGAGAATCAAAACAGTCCCGCCGGGCAACTGAAGGCCGGGTCGGCGAGGGCGTCGTACAGGTTGCGGCCGGCGGCGGGGGCGGGCCGGTCCGGGTGCATGCAGTATGCGTCGAGAATCGCCGGGCCCTTGGTGAGCCAGCGGCAGATCCGGGCGCAGTCGCTGGCGGCGCAGCAGATCGCCAGGCGGTGCTGAACGGCGGTCCCGACGTGTCGGGAGCCGGCAGCGAACAGGGCCGCCACCACTTCGCGGGACCGGCCGCCCGCGGGGCTCGGGGCATTGTTCTTGCGGCGGTCGTCGTTCGGCACGGTCATGGTCCCACCGTCACTGTCGCGGTGCAGCCGCCGCAGCCGGGGGCGACGTCGCCAATGAGCTGGAACGTCCCCACGACATCACCGCCGGAGCAGGCCAGGTGGGGGGTCACGTCCGTTGCGCCGGCGACGCACGCGCAATCGTTCGGGTCCGTCCCGAAGTACGCGAAGCCGCCACCGCCGCCCAGGTCCAGGAAGATGTGACTGCACCAAGTGCTTGTCAGCTTGCAGTAGTAGACGTGCAGATCCCAGCCGGCACCGCCGCCGAGGTCCTGGCGCCAGTGCCAATGGCAATATGTCGGGTAGTCGGCGAAGGCCTGGAATGTGTACGGTCCCGAGCAGTCGCACCCGCCGCAGGCGCCCGCGACGGTGACAAGGGCATCGGGCTGTGGGTTGCCGCAACCGGTGCAGGGCTCGCAGCAGCAGGCGTCGGCGGTGGCCACCTTGCCGGCGGAGCTGATAAGCACCCGGCCGCCCGAGATCTTGATCCGGCCGTCAGCCATGGCCTGGCCCGCCTGGCCGCTGTGGGATCCTCGCGGCGTAGCTGGCCCGCATCTCGGCGCGGACCCTGGCGGCGGCCTCGCGGGCGACCTGGGCGATGTACGCCTCTGCGGCGGTAGCGGAGATCCCGCCGGCGCCCACGTCGGCGCCCCTGGCCGCGCCCGGAGCGGGCGTCGGCCTGGCGGGGGCGCCGGCCGTCGCGGAGGCGAGGACCTGGCCAAGCGATCGTTCGCCGTCCAGCAGGCCGGCGGCGACGGCATCGGGGCCGATGACCGTGCGGCCGTCACGCAGCTCGTCTACGGCCGCCTGGCCCATCCGCCGGCCCCGGGCCACGTCGGCGGCGAACAGGCCCGCGACGGCCTCGACGCGGCGCTCGATGTCGGCCAGGTCGCCGGCGCCGATCGGCACGCCCGGGACGCCGACGGCCTTGTACCGCCCGCTGCGGATGACGTGGTAGCGGATGCCGAGCCGCTCGGCCCGGCGGCTGGTGTCGCGGACGACGGCGGCAATCCCGATCGAGCCCACCGCGGCGGCGCGGCTGCCGTAGAAAGCGCCCGCCTGGCTGCCCAGCCAGTAGGCCCCGCCCGTGGCGATGTCGTCGGCGTAGGCGGTGACGGGTTTCTTGCTGCCGGCGGCGACGATCTCGCCGGCCAGCTCGGCCACGCCGGCGGTGACGCCCCCGGGGCTCTCGATGTGCAGGACGACGGCCCGGATGCCCGGGGCGGCCAGGCCCCGCCGCAGGCCGTCGGCGATGGCGTCGATGCTGGTGGCCTCGCCCCAGAGGCGGGCCGCGTCGCGGCCATGCTTGACGATGACGCCGAGGACTCGCACGACGGCGACGTCGTCGTTGACGACGCGGTAGGCGGGCCGTCGGCCCGGCCCCCGGGCGGATCTGCCCGGCGCCCCTCGGGGCCCTGCCCCCGGTCCTGCCAGGACGTCGACCAGCGGCTCGAGGGCCTGTGGCCGGATCGCCCACATCGCATCCATCAGCATGGGCATGCTCATTTCGCGGCAGCTCCCCGGCCGGGCCGCGACCGGCGGCGGCGGGGCTTGTCGGCGGCCTGGCCGCCTGGATCCTGGCCCGCGATCGCCGATCTCGCCGCGGGCGCCCGGGCCGCCTCGGGCGCCGGCTCGGCCGACTTCGCCATCTTGTCCGCGTCCGTCTTCGGCCGCTCGATGGGCTTACCATCCGGGCCGATGCGCCTCATCCGTCGGTCGAAGCGGATCTGCCGGCGGGGCTTGAACCGCTCGGCCAGGCCGACATGGGGTCGGCCGATGACCTTGCCCTCGCGGCTCAGGGCCTCGACGACCTGGCCGACCGTGCCTGCCGTCAGCCCCGTGGCGCGGGCCAGCTCCACCTCGCAGACCCCGGCGGCGGATCGCTTGTGCAGCTCGGCCAGGACGGCCGCTTTGGCCTCGGGGAACCTGTCGGTCGGCTCTGCCCACTTGTGCGCCCTGTCGCGGCTGCAGCGGAAGTGCAGCAGGTACTTGCCTCGCTCCTGCAGGACCGCAACCGCCCGGCATTGGCGGCAGGGCCGCAGCGTGGCCGCCAGCTGAGCCAGGCGGGGCACCATCCCCTTCCTCCCGCCGCCGGCGGGCAGGGAGTTGGCCCAGCAGATTCGCGTAAGCTGATTGTCGGTCATCCGCTGCAGCTCGGGCTCGCCGAGTCCGATGAGCAGTTCCAGCCCGGCGACTTTCTCTCGGCTCATCTTGTTGTTGCCCTTCTCAGTCGCGATTGAGTTCTTGCCCGCGGCCCGGGGGCCCCGACGGCCCCCGGGCCTTGCGGTGCACCAACTGCACCCTACAGCGTCGGAGAGGAGATCTTCACGGCCGCCCTCGGCCCGGCCGGCCGTGGGCCGGCCGGCCGGGCCTCGCCGCGGACGGGAAAGGAACACTACGCAGCTCAGTTTTCGTCTGGCGGGAGCAGGATGTCCCCGTGATCGCGCCGCACACGGGCGAGTTCGTGCTCTGCCCTGCTGGCCTCGACGACGGCGTCCGCCAGGTGCCCGGCCTTGTTGTGCAGATCCGCCAGCTCCAGGCGGAGGCGCCTCGTCGTGGCCTCCTCCTCCGCGGTGGCCTTGGTTATCTGCTGCTGGACTGCCCGCTGCGCCGCGCGGCGGGCGGGCAGCTCGGCGGCGAGTGCCTGGAGGCGCTTCGCTCGGCCGATGATGCCGAGATCCCGATCGACCTCCTGGGCCGTGATCCCCTGGGCCCTCATGACCGCCTCGAGCCGGTCGACGTCTTCGTCAGTGGGCTCGTCGATCTGCAGCAGCCGCAAGTACTCCCGCCGGCCCTCTTCGTCGCCATCGGCACGGCGCCTCCGCAACAGCTCTGTCAAGCTTGGCATCGGTGATCCTTTCCTTCTCAGGTGCTCGCGGCCCGGCGATCGTCCCGCCGGCGCCGGCGGCTTCTTCATGCGGTGATCTCGTCGGGGTCCATGCGGGTCCGGCGGAAACCTTCGCGGGCGTACGCCCGCCAGGTCGCCCAGTCGAGCCAGTCTTGGTGCAGCGCGGGCATCCTCGGCACGGCGTGGGCGAAGGCCTGCGCGCGCGACATGTCCCCTTCCTCGAGCCGGCTGATGGCCGCGTCGAAAAGTGCACTGTGAACGCGCAGCTTGCCGCTGCCGGGCACTGCGGCCAGCTCCGCGGTCGCGACGGCCTCGCGGTAACCGTCCCGATCGACCCGCAGCCGGGCGCCATCTCGCATTTCCCGGGCCACCGTGGCGAAATCGCCCGCGCTGGCGTTCAGTGTCGAGATTGTCTTTTTCATCGTCTCATGCTCCTGGCCGTCGTCGTGGTTGTGTCGCGCCCGCGGCGTCCGCCGCCGGCGGGGGTGTGTTCTGATCGTCCTCGGCCGGGTGGCCGTGTGTTTCCTGCCCGTTCTGCAAGGCCTTCATCATCTTGCGGAAGTGCTCCGCCGCCTCCGGCGGCAATCGAAGCTCGGCGGGCAGCTCGGCGAGCATTCCGCGGAGGTCCCGAAACTCGGCCGCGAGGACCTCGGCGATCTCATCCGCCGGCCTGCCCGCCAGCACGACAGACAGCCGGGCCGGGCGGGAGTTCATCGCCGCGACCAGCGTTTGGGCCCTGGTGCAAATGCCGGCGATCACCGCCGTGCGGTCCAGCAGCTCGCCCCGCTGCCTGCGATTCGCCAGGACGATCTGCTCGTGGCGGGCCCGCTTGAGCTGCTCGTCGGCGTTGCCCGTGGCCCCCGCGCCGTGGAGCTTCTTGAGGTATTCCTCTCGCCATGCCCAGAGGGCTGGCAATGAGATAGTCCCATCGACATTCTTTGGCGCGCCCTTCTCGGCCGTCCAGCGGTAAATCAGTTGGCGCGACCGGCTGATGGCTTCGGCCACCCACTCGACCGGGAGGGCGTAGAAATCTGGCTTGGCCACCATCCCGGGCGCGTCGTCGCGGAGCTCCTTCAGGAGCTGAATACCCGCCGTCGCGTTGCCTGCGTGCACTTGCTTCAGCGTTGCCGCCATGATGGCCTGGTATGTCTGGAGGCGGCCTTGCCGCCAGGTTTCCGCCACCTGCGGATCCTCCGCAAGCAGCTGCCGGAAGGCCGGCCCGTCCATGCCCAGGGCAGTCGCGGCCGCTGTCTGCGATGCCGCCAGCCGGGACAGGCGGCCCACGTCGTGCAGCAGGCGGCCTCGCTGCCATGCGGCCCGCCAGGTGGGCTTGCGGGCCATCTCCTTCGCCAGGCGGCCCTCGGTCAGGCCCGCCTTGCCGGCGACGTCGCCCAGCGACTCGCCTTTGCGTCCGAGCTGCCCCAGCACAAGGGCGGTCAGACGCCGCGGGCGGCGTTTTGGTCGATTTGGCGGGGGTTTTCGGGTCTTCTTCGTCATTGCGCCCCCGGTCGATGTTCCATAATTCCTTGTCGGTAAACACCTGGCGCGAGACGCCGCGCGCGTTTTTTCGCTAACACCCCCCAACCGCAGC
>Ga0180434_10004580_pt1 | contig 16725 bp, 11 predicted proteins | sample SS_ome_7_FD_132453 | JGI IMG/M metagenome (GOLD analysis project Ga0180434, IMG submission 132453) | Hypersaline lake sediment archaeal communities from the Salton Sea, California, USA - SS_1_D_2 metaG | ecosystem: Environmental > Aquatic > Non-marine Saline and Alkaline > Hypersaline >...
CTCTCGGTGCCGTCCTGCTGGGTCACCTGGTACTGGAGAGGTGTCAGGCTCTCCTTGATCGCCTCATCGGAGGGCCTCTTGTAGTCTTTGGGTGCGCCCTTCGTACTCTTCGCGGTCATCTCGTCGCCCCATGTCTTCTCGAGATAGCCTTCACGTCCGGACCCGGTTCGATAACGCTTGTAATGCGTAGGGTTTGTTTTGTAGTAGTCCTGGTGGTATGCCTCGGCCTCGTAGAACTTCGTCGCCTCCGCAATCTCGGTAGCGATGGGCCGCTGGAATTTTCCGGACCCCTGCAAGGCCTTCTTGGAGGCTTCCGCAAGGCCTTTCTGCTCCTCGTCGTGATAGTAGATGCCGGTCCGGTACTGCGACCCCCGATCCGCAAACTGCCCACCCGGGTCGGTCGGATCAATCTGCATCCAGAAGACGTCCAGCAGCTCTGCATACGTCACCTTGGAGGGATCGTACAGGATCTGGATCGCCTCGGTATGACCCGTTCTCCCGGAACACACTTCCTCGTAGGAGGGGTCCTCCGTTTTTCCTGCAGTGTACCCGGAAACCACCTGGATCACGCCTTCGAGTTTCTCGAAGGGCGCTTCCATACACCAGAAACATCCTCCGGCAAAGGTTGCCTTCTTGTACGGGCTGTCCGCCTCCACCTTCGGACGGGATTGGTAGACCATCGCGAATGCCAACGCAATAACACATGTGCAGAGGAAAACCTTCGTAATCATTGAACAACTCCCTTCGATGCGGTTTCGTTTCGACGCATATTGGTCTTCAGTCATGTAGATGTATATGATTTAGATACCGTAAGTGTGACCGGCGTTTCGCCGGCGGCCCGGAATTGTCCGGCATTCGATGATACGATCGGCACGGGAAGCGAACAAGAGCCGTGACCAGACAACCCGCTGAAACCCTTCGGATTTTCAAGGACGCCCGCGTCGCCACGTTCCTGGATCGGCCCAACCGGTTCCTGGTCCGATGCAGGCTGGGGGGCCGCACCGTGAAGGCCTTTCTTCCGAATCCGGGCAGGCTCCGGGAGCTCCTGCTTCCGGGGCGTCCCATGCATCTGGTGAGAGAGGGGGACCAGCCCACACGCAAGACCCGCTACACCGCCGTGGCAGTGGAACGGGCCGGCCAGCCGGTCGTTCTCCACACCCACCGAACAAACGATGTGGCCCGCCATCTCATCGAACAGGGCCTGGTGCCCGGCCTCAAGAGCGCCAGGGTGACCCGGGCCGAGGTGAAGGTGGGCCGAAGCCGGTTCGATTTCCTGCTCTCCCACCGAGGCGCCGACGTGCTCCTGGAGGTGAAATCCTGCACCCTTGCGGGCGAGAGGGTCGCCATGTTCCCGGACGCGGTCACGGAGAGGGGGGCAAGGCACGTGCGGGAGCTGGCGGAGATTGCCGAGCAGGGAACCCGGACAGTGGTCCTCTTCGTCGTGCAGTGGCCTCATGCGACGACCTTCATGCCTGATTTCCACACAGACCCCGGATTCTCGAGGACCTTGCTCGAGTGCCGCCATAGCGTGCAGGCCAAGGCCGTGTCCGTTCGCTGGGATGGAAGACTCGCCCTCTTGCCCGAAGCCCGGGCCCTCCATTTCCCATGGAGGACGATAGAGAAGGAGACCGGCGACCGGGGGAGCTACATCGTCGTCCTGCAACTGAGTCGAACCCGGGTCCTCCCGATCGGAAGACTGGGGAGGATCCGCTTCCCAAAGGGATTCTACCTTTACGTCGGATCTGCCATGGCGAACCTCTCCCGAAGGGTCGAAAGGCACCGAAGGCTCCACAAGCGGGTCCACTGGCACATCGACCGGCTCAGGCCTCATGCCCGATTCGTCGATGCATTTCCGATCCGCTCCTCGGACCGCCTGGAGTGTGAGCTCGCCCAGGGGGTCGAGGGAATAGCCTCCTGGTCGATTCCCGGGTTCGGCTGCTCGGACTGCCGCTGCGAGAGCCACCTGTTCGGGATGACGGACAACCCCCTCGACGACGAAGCCTTCCACGACCTTCTGGCCTGGTACAGGATGGACCGCCTCCTCCCCCCATCTTGACACGCCGATCCCCCAGTTCCTATAAGAGGGTGTCGGAAAATGGCCGTCTACAGCATCCTGGGAAAAGAACTAGACCTCCGGAGGGAATCCAGTGGCAAAGAACTTCAACGCATGGCCGGAAGGATGGCCCAAGAGCCTCAACTACCCTGACATCCCTGTCCACGCATTCCTGGACCAGACAGCAGAGCGGGTCCCGAACCGGATCGCGATCATCTTCGGGGGCATGGAGCTGACCTACGGCGAACTCAAAGAACTCAGCGAGCGCTTCGCCGCGGCCCTGGCCGGCATGGGCGTGGAAAAAGGAGATCGTGTCGCGATCCACCTGCCCAATTGCCCGCAATTTGCCGTTGCCTACTACGGGGCCCTCAAGATCGGCGCGGTTTTCACCCCGCTGAGCCCGCTGCTGGCCCCGCGGGAAGTCAGGCACCAACTCAACGATTCGGGGGCAGAGACATTGATTTCCCTCGACCTCCTCTACCCGGGCATCAGCAGCATCCTGCCGGAGACGGGTGTCAAGCGGGTCGTAACGACCAGCATTGCGGATTGCTACAACGCGATCATCGCTCCGCTCAAGCCACTCGGGAAGACCGAGGTCCCGGACACCATGGACATGGCCTCCCTTTTGAAGGAGCACGAACCCGAGGTGCCGGAGATCCCGATCGATGGAATGAAAGACCTGGTACACCTTGCCTACACCGGAGGAACCACGGGCCTGTCAAAAGGGGTCGCCCTGACCCACTTCAACGTGGTGGCCAATGCGTTCCAGTTTGGCCACTGGTTCACCGGGGCCCAGGTGGAGATGATCGACGGGAAGATAACCCCCACCTATCCCCCGGGCGTGGACCCGGAAAGAGACCGTGCCACAACACGGGACAGCGAGATTTCGCTCGTGGTCGTCCCCTGGTTTCATGCCATGGGCACGGTCGCTTACCTGAACATTCAGGTCCTCGGGGGAAACACGATGGTGGTCTTGCCGAGGTTCGAACCGAAGGAGTTCCTTGAAGCTGTGGTCAAATACAAGGCAACCCTGCTCGGGGGAGCCCCGCAACTCTTCATTCCTCTGGTCTCCCTCCCGGACTTCAAGTCCTACGACCTCTCCGGCATCAAGATGGCGGGCTCCGGCGCGGCCCCACTGGCCATGCCGGTTCTCGACAAGATGCTCGACGCCTTCTCCGGGGTCGTGATCGAGGCCTACGGGTTGAGCGAAGTTACGATGGGGGCCACCTCGAACCCTCCGGACCGCTCGAGCATACGGCCCGGGTCAGTGGGGATGCCCGTGTACGATACCGAGTGCAAGGTCGTAGACGCCGAGACGGGCGAAGACCTTCCGCCCGGCTCGGTGGGCGAGATCTGCATCAAGGGGCCCCAGGTCATGCAGGGGTACTGGAACAGGCCGGAAGAAACGGCCGACGTGCTCAGGGACGGCTGGCTCCACACTGGAGACATCGGCAGGGAAGACAAGGACGGCTTCTTCTACATAACGGACCGGAAAAAGGACCTGATCATCTACAAGGGATACAATGTCTACCCGAGGGAGATCGAAGAGGTGATCTTCGAGCACCCTGCCGTGCAGCAGTGCGCAGTCGTGGGGAGGCCGGACATCAAGGTCGGCGAGGCCCCGATAGCCTTCGTGGAGTTACAGCAAGGGGCCGAGGCGACCCGGGAAGAGATCATGGAACACACGAACTCACAGATCGCCCACTACAAGAAGGTTCGGGACGTGATCTTCGTGGACCAGATCCCGGTGAGCGGCGCCGGTAAGGTCTTGAAGAAGGATCTGCGGGAACAACTCAGGAAAGAGTGATGAGACAAGGGGTCAGGGGTCAGGCCATCACGCTACCAACGTGTTAGGAGGCAAAACAATGAAACTGACAAAGGTAACGCCCTATGTCGTGAAGACCGATCCGCCCAATCTGGGTGGATTCCTTTGGTTCTTTCTCAAGCTCGAGACCGACGAGGGGATCGAGGGCTGGGGTGAATTTGCCTGTCTCTGGACCCTGTACGGCCTCGAGGAGGGCTACGAGAAGATGGTGGAGAACATCTTCAACGCCTACTTGAAGGACCAGAACCCGATCAACAGGGAGACGCTCAACCATATTCTGTATGCCGGCCTTACGGCGCAGCACGCCGACTACATCATGGTGGGATTGATCAGCGCATTTGATATTGCCCTGTGGGACATTTGCGGAAAGTACTACAATGCACCCGTCTACGACCTGCTGGGCGGGAAGTACAGAGACAAGATCAGGACCTACACCTACCTCTTCAACATGGACGACGGAGGCAACCTTCTCGAGGCCACCGCGGATTGGGCGGAGAATCCGGACAAGCTGGCCGAGATTGCCGCCGTGCGGGTGAAGGAAGGCTTTACCGGCGTAAAGCTCGATCCCCTTCATCAGTCACTGCCCGGGCAACTGCCCCTTCCACCCTGGGAGATCACGCCGGCCGAGTATGATCATGCGGAAAAGGCGATCGGGGCCATACGTGAGGCGGTCGGCAACAAGGCGGACATCTGCATCGGCACCCACGGCCAGATGACACCGGCCTGTGCCATTCGTCTTGCCAAGAGACTGGAGCAGTTCGACCCCCTGTGGCTGGAGGAGCCCTGTCCCCCGGAGAACTTCAAGGAAATGGGGAAGATCGCCCGAAGCACCTCCATCCCCATCGCCACGGGGGAAAGGCTCGTTACCATTCACGATTTTCAGAAGCTCTTCGAGGCGGGCGCCTGCGCAATCGCTCAGCCCGACCTTGGCAGCTGTGGCGGCATTACGGCCGGCAAGAAGATCGCGACATTGGCAGAAGCCAACTATGTGATGATGGCCCCTCACGTCTGGGGAGGCCCGGTGATTACGGCGGCGGCCCTTCAACTCGATGCGAACATCCCGAACTTCCTCATCCAGGAAAGCATTTACAAATCGAGGCACTTCTTTGATGTGTTCGTCAAGGACCCGTTCGAGTGGGAGGACGGATACCTGATCCCTCCGGACAGGCCCGGCATCGGTGTCGAACTGGATGAAGGGAAGCTGGAAGAATACAGGTGCACCATCAAGCAGTTGTTCGGCTGATTCTCCTCCAGGTCATTGGATGTAGCCCAGGGACTTGAGCTGCTCCCGTACGTCCGGGTGTATCTCCAGGTCCTTCTGCGCTAGAAGCCGCTTGCGCTCCGACTCGGGCAGGGTGTCGAGGAGAATTGTATGCAATTCTTTCACGATCTCGGGGTGTTCCGAAGACACGTCTCGAAGCTCATCGGGGTCGTCCTCGAGGTCGTAGAGCCGCCCTCCCGGGGCTTGTGCAGACCGCAAGTTCGGCTTCAGGGGCCGGGTCCCGGACGTATAGATGTACTTCCACTTTCGCGTGACGACCGCCTTCATATCTGCGAAGGGTGATTCACTGACCGCAAACTCTCGCCGGGGCGCCTGGAAGCCCAGGACCAGAGGCATGAGGCTCTCCCCCTGCATTTCCGCATGTCTCTTGATGCCCGCCAGATCGAGCACGGTCGGCGTCATGTCGAGAGACCGAACGATCTTTCCGTCAATGACCACACTCTCCGGGATCCGGGGCGGGTATCGGATGATGAGGGGCACCCGGATCACCTCTTCGTAGAGGGTGTACCCGTGCTGCACGCCCCCGTGTTCGAGAAACTCCTCCCCATGGTCCGAGGTCAGTACCAGGACCGTATCGTCCAGCCGCTCTCTTTCACGAAGGCGCTTTACGAGCCGCCCGATCTGGGCATCCGCATATGCGATTTCCCCGTCGTAGAGCGCTACCAGGTGCCGGGTGTCCGCTTCGTCTAGACCCGGATCCTCCCCTGACAAGATTCTCTCCTCGAAAGAACCGACCCGACCCTTCTCCACCTCCTCCTTTCCGCTGTAACCCGGGTTGAACCGGCTATTGAACGGCTCAGGACAACGGTAGTCACTGTGCGGGTCCATTACGTAGAGGAAGAGGAACAGGGGTCGATCTTCCTGCTCGATCGCCTCCAGGGCTTTCTCGATGACCCCCTCCGGGCTTCTCCACTGCCAGTTCCATTGTTCCCCGTAGGCAACTCTCTCGTCGTACACATCAAAGCCCTGCTCAAAACCGCCGAGAGAATAGGCGGTGTTCGACTTGGTGACCACCGGGCTGCTCGAGATTCCAATCGTGGCGTAACCGTGGTTCTTCAAACACTCGGCCAGAGTCAGGTGCCTCGGGGGAAGGCACGCATTCGCATCGAGAAAATGGGAAGCGACCTTGGAGGTCAGCCCGCTGTGAACCGAGGGAAACGTGGAAGAGGCCTGTGACACCACATTCGCGAATCGAGCGCCCGCACCGGCCAGACGATCGATGGTTGGAGAGGTATCCCGGTCGTATCCGTTGCATCCCAGATGATCGGACCTCAGGGCGTCCATGTAGATCAGGATGATGTCCGGGCCCTCCGGCTTGAAGGCCGTTCTGTCGACGAGCACTGCGACGTTCAGACCGAGAAGCAATGCGACGGCAACGAAGCCGGCCCGGCGGACCCTTGTCCCCTGGAAAGGGCCCGAGATCCGCCCCCAGTCGAGCCGTAGAAAAAGGAACAGGACAACCAGGAACAGGACGAGGATGCCGATCGACCCCCAGACAGCCTGCTGGATGAAGCCGGGGTTCTGCGCCGAGTGGTCCGCCACATACTGGAGCAAGGCCTCTCTCTTTGCCGGATCCGAGAGGGAGGTGCGTACATACTTCATCATGGGTGGGAGAGGATAGTGGGTCACCCGATGGATGAGCATGCCCCCGGAGAAGAGAAGAAGCGAGAGGGAGACCAACCCCGCCCCAAGCTGTACGAGGCGCCCCCGAGAGGCCTTGAGCACCATCGCCACCATGAGAAACAGGGGCAGAAGAACAAGAAAGACCAGGAGACTCGTATTCAGCCAGTGCTGCAAACTGAGGGCTGCCAGGCGAAACATCCTCTGGCCCAGGTAGCCCTGCTGGAGAAGTTCCATCAGGCAGAGCAGCAGCCCTGCAAACAAGGCCAGAAGGAGACAGCCGGCCGACACGGAGAGTATTCGTCTTTGAACAGGACCCATGATATACGTATATAACACGGCCAAGAGACGGTGACCAGCTTTCCGGAAGGAGGTGAACATGGTTGACCTGGGCGTCGAGTTCGCAGGACTTGGATTCAAGAACCCCCTCTCGGCCGCTGCGGGCCCGATCACTTCCACCCCCTACACCATACGGCAATGCATCGAGCATGGAGCCGGCTCCATTGTGGTCAAGAGCATAGCCCTGGACAAAGAGGTTCAGCTCCTGCCCCGGCCGGGCAACTGGTTCCTGGACAGGCTTGGAGAGCGGGGCGGGCTGATGCACTGTTACGCAGGCCTCCTCTCTCCGGAGCAGGCGGCCGAAACGATCGCCGCAGTGAAGCCTTTGGCCGGGAGCGAGGATACACGGCTCATCGGGAGCGTCTTCTTCACAGGCCCCTGGACCGGACTCGCGCCCTATGAGCCGGTCTCCCCGCCCGTGGAGACGACGCTTCGGCGATTGGCCATTGATCTCGAGTCGGCCGGGGCCGAGGCGATCGAGGTGGTGTGCAGCTGCGGGTTGACCCTGACCGCAAGCCAGACGGTGGGCTTCCAGGAGGAGGCCATCCCTCTGATCTTCAAAGCCCTCGACGGGCACATCAAAACCCCCTTCTGGGTCAAGCTCGGTTTCGGGCACGAAGTCTTCATGCTTCGCGACATAGAGGCGATGAAACGGCTTGGCGCCTCCACCATTCACACCTACAGCGACTTCAGGGTAACCTTCCTGGATATCGAGACGGCCCGACCGCCCCTGTCCGTGCCCTTCGGCTACGGCCGCTGGTTACGGGGCCTGGCCTGTTACGCGACCTACCTCTCCGCCCACGGGACCGGCCTCGAGGTAATGAACAGCGGCGGCATCTGGACATGGAAAGACGCGGTGGAACGTATGATGTGCGGGGCCACCATCGCCGCCCTGGAGAGCCTGGTCCAGCACCGCGGGTACAGGATTTTCGAGGAAATCCTCCAGGGCATGACGCAATTCATGGAACGCAAGGGGTACGAGCGTCCGGCCGACATGATCGGGCTGGCGGCACCGCACATCAACAACCCCGACGAGTTCCTGACGGAATTTCTGAACACAGCGGGTCCTCCCGAGTCGAGGACCGTCCTCCTCGACGAGGACAAGTGCGGCGGGTGCGGCCTGTGTGCCTCCTGCATCTACGGGGCGATCGCCATGGAGGAGAAGTTGCCGCGAATCGACCTCGAGGCCTGTGAGCGATGCGGCGCCTGCGCGACCCTGTGCCCGACCGAGGCGATTTCCATCGTTGCCGTGGGCTGAGAAGTTAACGAAGTAAACAACGTCCCCTCAATTCGAGGAGATACAAATGAACATGGAGAAGGCCTTTTTCGAAGTCGAGAAGAACGAAGACTACATCGTGGATGTGCTGCAGAAAATCATCTCCGTCGACACCTCGATCCCCCCCGGGGAGAACTACGGAAGGCTCATCGACATCGTGGAGCCCGACTTCAACAAATTCGGGCTCGAGACGGAACGGGTGGTCGTTCCGGAAGACAAGGTAAGGCAAATGCCATGGGACCTGCACGGCGAGCGGGTCAACCTGGTTGCCACTCTGAAAAACGACAAGCCAAAGGCATCCGCCTATGCCCACATGGACGTGGTCCCCATCGACGAACCCTGGACTCGGGACCCCTTTGGGGGCGAAGTCGTGGACGGCAAGCTCTACGGCCGAGGCACGGTGGACATGAAGGGCTCGATCGCCTGCTTTCTGGGAGCGATGAAGGTGCTCTCCGACCTGGGGCTCGAACCGAAGTACTCCGTGAACTGCCTCCTGTGCACGGACGAGGAGATCGGCGTCTATCCCGGAGCACGCTACCTGGCCGAAGAGGGGTATTTCTCGCACCACCTGTTGTGGCTCGAGCTGGGAGCCATGGAGCCGATTGTCACGATCGGCGCTGCGGGATCGATCCGTATCGATCTCAAGGCATACGGGAAGAGCTGCCATTCCGGCATGAACTACCTGGGGATCAACCCGATCGAAGAGTTGGTGCCGGTACTGAATCGTCTCATGGAGTTGAAGAAGGATGTGGAGAAGCGACTTTCACGGATCCCTGCATTTCCTTTCCCCGGGAACCCCTATGACAAGATGACCCCCATGTTCAACCTCAACATCATCCACAGCGGTACGAAGGAAAATGTCGTTCCGGGTGAATGTGAGTTGATCCTCAACCGGCGGTACATCATCGACGAGGTCTACGAGGACGTCATCGCGGAAATCGAAGAGGCGGTTGAAAAGGGGAAACAAGAATCAAAGCTGTTGGATCTGACAGTCAACGCAGTGCACTCCTACCCTCCCCTCGAGGTCGACCCGGAAACGTCTGCGGCAAAAAGATCCCGCGCCGCCAAGAAGGCGGTCAAGGGCTACGAGGAGTTTATGTACGGCGGGATCAGCGGCTCCACCGACCTGGGCTTCGTTGCCGAGGCCCTGCAACCCCAGAAGCTCGAGGTAGCCAGCTTCGGCCTCGTCCGGGCAAGCAACATCCTTGCTCATGCAGCCGACGAGTTCGTCTACGTGGAGGACCTGGTGGCCATGACCAAGGAGTTGGTGTACTACCTCACGGCTTAGTGATTGAGACCGCAGGCAAAGGTTCGTAGGGACAGCATTTCAATCCGACATAGCTACGATTTCCGCTCGCAAAATTCGGAGTGCATAGGAGCAATATCAAAATGCCCCTAAGCAGTTAGGGCGATCAATTTCGTAGCCTTACATGAAGTCGCCATTTGGCATTCATGCGTGGGCCTGCGGGGTAATACTTGTATTCTACCCAAGGCGCATTCTCCTCTTTAGAAAATGGCGTCTACGCCGCGATTTCGCCTCTCAAAGCCTTCATTCCTTCCTGCAACTCCATAGTTGGCCTGGTCCGAACCCAAACTCATCTGATGATTGCTTTAACAAAAGAATTGACACGCGGACTTCATCGCCGAAGGCCAGTCGCCGCTCGATCAGTTGATCAGAGAGCGCCGTTTCCCGGAGGACCTTGAACAATTTGGACAGGCTATCGGCAAAATGGTGAAAAGCCACCGCGACTATTTCATCTTGATCTACATCGATATCGCCGAATTCGGTGGGAAGCACGCGCGCCCTCATTACAAGAACATGGCAAAGCGCTTCGAAGTGACCCTTAAGGAGGACTTCGAGGAACTTCGAGCGAAAAGGGTCTTGCCCAAGGGCGTGGACCCATCAGTCGCTTTGACCGTCATCTACATGCAATTCTTCAACTACTTCCTCGTGGAGCAGCTCATCGGTGCCAAAGGGCACATGGGGCTCTCCGACGAAAAAGCGATCCGCGCGACCTCGGAGCTCTTTCGAAAAGGACTGAAGAGAGATAAATGAAACCTCGGCCCATAGAAACGGCCCTTTCCATGCCCGAATACCGCCGGGTAAGGCTTCCGGCGGTTGCGGGGGAACTCGCACCTTTCCCAAAGACCAAGGAGGGTACCCATGGGAGGACTTGGAACCGTACATTCTTGTGTCTTGGTCATCGGCCTCCTCATCCTAACGGTTGACACGGCTCGAGCCGATGTCTCTCCAGGTGACGTGATTGACCAGACGAACTGGGAGAAGGCCCAGGGCCTGCTTCCGGAGCCGGTCCTCGAGTGGGTCAAAGAAGGCGATTTCATCCTCAACATCGAGAAGCCCAACTTCGAACTCGCCGATTGTTTCCCGCCTTTCCAGATCGAAGCATTTAGAACCAGTGTGGGCAAGTACGAGCTGGACGCGGACGGCGGCATCATCGAAGTCAAGGCCGGAAAACGGCAGGTTCAGGGGGCCAAGACAGGGATGACCCACAACGGCGGAGGCATCCTGGGCACGGACGCTGTGGCCGTTGCGTTCAGACATGCCCTCTTCAGATTATCGGGCTGTCAGACAACGAAAAGGCCGGGCTCAACCATCGGCACAAGGAATGGCGTTGCATTGCATGCCAGAATTGCTATGCCGTGTGTCCCACACAGGCGGTTACGATTACAGGGGACTATCGTGTTGCGGTAATCGCGTCCTTGGCTCGACCCTTACATTTCTCGAACCGCTGCGTTTCCGTTCCTTGTGGAAGCAGGCGAAAGGATTGAACCCAAGGAGTACCCAGAGGGGTTTCAGCTTCAGAACGCCGGCTCGGGTGGAAACAGGGCGTCGCGGTTCGCCATCAGTTCCTCGCAAGTGTCCAAGTCGTCGGACACGGGGATAAGCATCATGGGACTCAGGCCAAGGTCGTCATACTGCGGAGGGTTGTTTGGTTGATTCAGGAAGTCGAGGGTTGCGCCAATGACGAGCTGTTCCGATTGGTCCACAACATGGCCGTGGAGACTTCCATCGGAGTAAAGGGTCAGGTCGTTCTGAAAAATCTCGCGCCGTGCGATGTAAAGCTCTGCTTCAAGGAAGCCGTAAAGCGTGAGCCCCACGGTGACGCCCGGCTTCCCGTCGCCGTCGTCATCGTTGATGAGTGGATCGTTCGGGTCCATGGAGAGTGGGAGGTCGGGGTCGCCGTCGATCCCGATGAGGGTTGGGGTGGCCGGACGCCATATCTTCCAATTCCCTTCCTCCTGGAACACATCCACCACAGCGGTGCGCGGTTGGATGGCCTGCGTGGCGGCGTCTTCGAAAGTTGAGACGAAGGGCTGGTTGGCTTTGTGCTCAGCATGGCAGAAACGGTCAAATTCGACGAGTTCACCTTCTTCTACCGTGAAGTCGGTAAAACCATATGAGATGATGAAGGTACGCATCGGTCCGGTGGGTACCTGTGCAACGTAGGCGACAATGTCGTAGTGGGCGTAATGCCCCTCAAGAGCCGCCATTGCCTCTGCCTGCGTAGCCGGCGGCGTCCAGCCCGGATCGTTTTCGGGCGTTTCATAGAGGGGACTGTCCGGCCATGGTGGTGTGCAGCCCGTTGAAAAGGCGCCGCAGAGAATCATTCCACTGACAATTACAGTGTACGCGAATTGCTTCGTCATTTGAGGCCTCCGCTTTCTGGCTGATTCGGCTGATGCCGTCGCCAAAAGTCTACATTTTGGCAGGGTAGATCGAGGAGTGATCCAGCTCGCGGGCATTTCTGAAGAAGCAGTGCAAACGGCTGAATCTCAGATGTCCATTATCTGTTCACCCCTCTACCCGGCAGAGCCATTCATTCCCCTTTACTCCGGTCAAGCATCGTCTAGCGAGAGACTGCGCAGATACGTATAATTGGATGCAAATGCAGGGATATTCGTTCCCCGGTTCCGGAAAGAATTCCCAGTCACCAATCAGAACTTCATGCAGAACATAAAAATCGCCAGATATTGCCCTCTGCAGGACCGGTAGGACATAAACATGTCATCCGCAAATGCTCATCCCCTTCGACTGCACCGCCTTCGCCAGGCCAGTCTGTTTTCGTCAGCGGAAGAGCTCCTGGTCTTGGGCAGGCTGTCGTGTGCTTATCTTGACTATCAGTTGTCGACGAGAAGATGGGCGCCACCCAAGACGTATAACGCCCCATCGATCTGTCGGAATCGGTCGAGCTTGTTACCTCTTCCTGCGCAGAATCCTCAGCAGCAGGACCCCACCCATGGGAATGCTCAGAGACAATACGAGATTCGTAAAGTCTGATGGTTCCTTATTTCCCGAGGGTACAACGGAAGCAGGCGTCCCCCAAGTAGGGGAACTCACATCACAGTCATCGTCTATCCCATTGCCCGGAATTTCCGTGGCCCCGGGATTCACGAGGGGATTCTGGTCATTGCAGTCGTTGCCTCCGCAAGTAATGCTCATATACCCATCTCCGTCGTAATCCGCCTCGGCAGAGCACGGGACGCCCAGGAAGATGTCTCTTATACCTAGCTCTGCGTTGAAGTCATACCATGCACTCTCCCACACGAGGAAGCCGTCACCATTGATCTGCACATCAATGTCCTGACGGACGTCATTCGTGACCTGCGCGATACCTGATCCGTCATGGACGTAGATTTCGGTCAGGAAGTACTGAAGTCCCGTATCCAGGTCCGGGCGCGCACTCCAGGCGATCCTTCCGTTGTCATTGATCTTGGGATCGAAGTTGCACAGATCATCGTTGGTGAGCTGAGTGGTGGTGTGACCATCATAGAGGAAGATCTCCCAGTGATCACAGTCGAAGTCGAGCATGGAAGCCTGGCTGTGCCAAACCACTTGCCCGCCGGCGTTCGTGTGGGGTCCTACATCTTCAATGTCATTGTCTGTGAGCTGTGTGACATCGTTTCCGTCATACAGAAATACTTCCCGGTCGACGCCGTCCACCCGTCCGGCCCAAGCCAGATATCCCCCATCGCTCAACGGGGAAAGCATACTCGCGTCTCCGTTCTCCGTGAGCTGTATTACGGCCGTGCCGTCGTAGAAGTAGACATCGCTGACCGAGCCATCGTAGTACGACCAAGCCACTTGGCCCAAGTTGTTGATCTCTGGACCAGCGCCGGAATCAGAAATCCGGGTTGCATCGACACCGTCATAGAACCATATGCCCTGGCCACTCCAGACGACTTCGCCGTGGTCGTTGATTCTGGGACTGTAGTTGCCTGAAGCACCGTGAGAGTCATCCGATATCTGGACGACATTCTCCCCGTCATACAGGAAGATCTGTTGGTTCCCTTGTCCCTCTTCGGATGCGGCCTCCCAGACCACATGGCCCACATTGTTTATGTCAAGTGCCTCATGCGTTTCATCAAAAAAGTCGCAGGCTGCGATGCTGCCCGACTCCATGCCGTCGTACAAATGGATGAAGTCGTCCTGGTACGGATTCGCTCCCCAGTACATCTGACCCCAGGTGACCCATCCATTGTCATTGATCTTCGGGGCTCCGGCGTCCCAATCGACCGGGTTCCGAGTGAGTTGGAAGAACTGGTAAGGTTCTTGTGAATGGGATACAGGAACCGCGGACACGGCGAAGAAAATGGTGGCCAGCACAGAGATGAGTACTCTCTTCATGCCTTAATCCTCCAACCGTGTCTTCTCTAAAGAACATAACTAATGTTATGGTAATATAAAGGTAGGATTGGGTCAAGAGTGTTTCGTGGCCCTATCCGTGGAAAGAGTCAGGTACAATCGGGCGCAAGACGCAGAGGCGGGAGAACAAGGAAGAGCAAGAAACCCAACTTGTCCTCATGAACACCGGGAAAGGCACGGCCGGCGGTAAACCAAGATTCTAGTGGAACGATGGCGGAGGGAGTACAATCCAGTACGGCCGCACAGCTCGCTGGGATATCGACCACCCGTTCCGGAACCGGTGGGACCTCCGTTTCTGAGGCTAGCCGTCTAATGTTGCAGGTGGTACGAAATCTGGGAGCAGGTCACTCGTCAGGGGCCTATGTCGAAACGACATTTGGAGTGCTTCTGTGCGCTTTACCGCCGCCCAAGTACTGAGTTCTTGAGGCGCGTCTTTCTCTGGTCACGCCCGAATGTATGGCGGATTATGGGCCTTCTGGAAGACGGATCTCCAACTCCTGTCATTTGGAAATATGAAAATCATTTGACGATTCCAAAGGGAAATAATCCGTTTCTTACTTGCATATGGACGGGAAGCTTGATATTGTGAACAAGTTCACTATATGATCGTGCTCACAATAAGAACGCGTTCCGATATTGTGGAGGCGTAGATGGAAGAAGCATTGCTCAAGCCCGTTGGGCGACGGCAGCAGCAGAGCAAGGCAGAGACCCGGTCGCTGATTCTTGACAGTGCCCGGTCGCTTTTTGAGGAAAAGGGGTATGAAAAGACCACCATGCGGAAGGTGGCAATCGGGGCGGGCATCGGCTTGGGGACCATATTCAAACACTTTCCCGGGAAGTCAGCCCTGCTCTCGGCAGCGTTCTACGACGACATGGACGAAGAAATGAGAAGCGCGTTCCAGGAAGTGCCGGATCAGGCCCCGGTTGAGCAGCAGCTCTTGCACGTCTTTGGCTGTTTCTACCGTTACTACGCCAGACGGCCGGCATTATCCCGGGTCCTGCTGCAGAAGCATCTCTTTGTTGAAGACGACGAATGGGGCCGGCGGTTGGCGGGACAGCTCTTGTTTCTGATCAACCGGTTGACGGAGTTGCTGCAAACCGCCCAGGGTCGGGGTGATCTGGGCCCCGAGGTGAGCTGTCAAGCGGCTGCTTATACCTTGTATGCCCAATACCTGTTTACTCTCGTGGCCTGCCTTACTTTCCCTCCATTTGATCCTGACGAGGCTTTGTCCATGTTGGAGATATTGGTGCAACAACTGATGCAGGGCATGGGAAAAGGAGATCCCCTTGAAAGATGATACCAAAGGGATCGTTTCTGATTTCGCTTGACACTCCAAGATAGTATTTCGACAGGAGGTTGGCATGCAGGCATTCACAGGTGGGTATGCCGGACGGATTCTGCGTATAGATCTCTCTACCGGAGGCATCAAAGACACCCCGACCGAGAGCTACTCTCCCCTATTCCTTGGAGGCAGAGGGATTGCCGCAAAGATATACTGGGATGAGGTTCCTCCCGACATATCCCCTTTTGACCCCCAAAACCGGTTGATCTTCATCACCGGCCCGGTAACCGCCACCACCGGCTTCTGCGGTTCACGCTGGCAGGTTTGCGGCAAGTCGCCTCTTCACAACTGTTTTTCTTACTGTAATCTCGGCGGGAATTGGGGCGCCCACCTGAAACGCGCCGGATATGACGGGCTCGTGGTTTCCGGTCAGGCGGAGGGGCCGGTCTATCTGTGGATCACCCATCATGGGGTGGAGATAAGGCCGGCTGATCATTTGATCGGTCAAGGCGCGATTGCCTGCCGAGAGACGTTGAAAGGAGAGCTGGGCAGGACCGTCAACGTGGTTGCCATCGGGCCGGCAGGTGAAAACAGGGTCGCCTTCGCAAACATGATTGCCGACAAGAACGCCAGCGGGTCCGGCGGATTGGCGGCCGTAATGGGCGCAAAGAATTTGAAGGCCATCGCCGTCAAGGGGGAGAGGAAGGTCGTGCCGGCGGATGCAAAACGCCTGCTCGCACTCAAGGAGCGGTCTCTCGCCATCATGTCCGGTCTGGACGAGGAATTCGTCTCCGGCGTCATCCCCTTTCGTGATCCGAACACGCTCGAGAAGACCTCGAGGGATGTCTGTTACAGCTGCGTCGGACACAAGTGTATTCGCAGGAATTACCGGATGGATGACGGACAAAAAGGCAAGTTCATGTGCGCATCCTCCTACTTCTACATGATGTGGGCAAACATCTATTACGGTGAATCCACGGATGTCCCCTTTCTGGCTGCTCAGCTCTGTGATGATTATGGCCTCGACACCCATGTCATGGAACCGCTGCTCCTGTGGATCATCCTTTGTCGTGATGCAGGGATATTGACCGAAGAGGAAACCGGCCTCCCCCTGTCCAAGCTGGGCAGCCTCGAGTTCATCGACGCCCTCGTGAAGAAGATATCGCACCGGGAGGGCATTGGAGAACTCCTGGCAGAAGGAACGCAAAAGGCAGCCAAGGCCCTGGGCAGAGAAGCGCAGAACCTGACCGGAGACTTCATCAACAGACACGATCACCGCCCCTTTTACGGTCCCAGGATGTATCTGACCACCGGGCTGTTCCATGCCATGGAACCCAGGCTCGCCATACAACAGCTTCACGAAGTCGTCACAGTGGTCATGC
>Ga0180434_10004581_pt1 | contig 16723 bp, 18 predicted proteins | sample SS_ome_7_FD_132453 | JGI IMG/M metagenome (GOLD analysis project Ga0180434, IMG submission 132453) | Hypersaline lake sediment archaeal communities from the Salton Sea, California, USA - SS_1_D_2 metaG | ecosystem: Environmental > Aquatic > Non-marine Saline and Alkaline > Hypersaline >...
AGCTCCGTCAGAATTGTGGGAAATTGAAGAGCTTGGCTTTTGCGAGGAAGGAGAAGCCGCACGTCTTTTGAGACAGGGAGTATTTGATTTAGATGGTAAGCTGCCAGTAAATACCGATGGCGGGCTGCTAGCCAGGGGTCATCCATTGGGCGCGACTGCGTGCGGACAAATATACGAATTGGTTCTTCAGCTTAGAGGGCATGCTGGATCTCGACAGGTGAACGCGGCTGAAATCGGTCTGGCCCACGCCATGGGTGCGGGGCCAAATAGCTCGCTGACCATATTGACGAGCTGACCTAAAACAGGGTATCGGACATCGACATTAAGGAGACGCAGATTAAAAGCCGCATGAGCTGTTGAACAGATAAAATGAGGAACATGTCAGGAGCAAATCGAGATACATGAGAATAGGACCATGCTGAAAAGAAGCACTGGATGCAAAACCATTTGGCGAATATGTTTACAAATAACATATCGCTGAGGAAGAAACGCTTTCTCTCAAAACATCCGGATTAGATAAAAATTCAGAAGCACAATAGGTCGGAAGGCTTGACGAAGTGCGAAAGAAGCGAGAAAATGAAAAAAAGGGGGGTTCTCCTCGAACAGATGGGGGAGCTGTGGAAAGTGATGAGAATGTACCCCTTCAACTATTGAGGATTCAAGAGCGTACGCAAGTCTTGAAGAAATCGCTCGAATATTAGGAGACTCATGTGATGAATGCCAGTCAGTATGTAGGAACCTTCAATCAGCGAAGTTCGTGTTTTATTACCCATGCTTTTGTCATCTTCAAGATGTCCCAAACTAAAGAAGTGGAGACAAATGCAGATGGATGAGATGAAAAGAAAACCGAGAGTATTGATTGCTAAGGTTGGTTTAGATGGCCATGACAGAGGTGCTAAAATTATCGCCAGAGCACTTCGGGATGCTGGCATGGATGTTATCTATACTGGACTTCGACAGACGGTCGAGATGACGGTCAATGCGGCCATACAGGAGGATGTTGACGTCATTGGTGTGAGTATTCTCTCCGGTGCACATTTAACATTGCTTCCTGATTTAAGAACCATGTTGATCGAGAAAGGGGCAAAGGATATCTCCACCATAGCGGGTGGTATCATACCCGACAAAGATATTCCTGTCTTGAAGGCCCAAGGGATTGATAAGGTTTTTCAACCGGGGACTGCTCTTAGAGAAATAGTGGATTATGTTCAGAGCAAACAACGCTGAAAAACGGCAATTACCTAATCAACGACCATCATGGGGAAATAGTTTTGATAGACTTTGTAGCGCTACATACAGGAAAGCATATCGCTAATCGTGTATTGCAAAGTAATTCTTCAAGCTATGGGCGGGTTAAAGCACTGCGACTTCTTTTAAGAATAATTGTGACGGTCACAGGAAAAGAATATTCGATTTTATAAGCGGGTGGCTCAGAAACAGTGTTGCTCCTGAGTTTCGATTGATACACATTGAGTAGCGGTATATCCATCGGTCTAGAAAAATTGAAAACTTGTTTCACATGTTGGAGTGGTAGCCTTATCAATTTTCTATCTAGCGACTGATGTTTTTTTGGTGAAGTAGCTCACAGGGGAGAAATTGTATGTCATCAAAGTATGATTTATTGTTGTGTGGCGGCCAAGTAATTGATCCCGCGCAGAATATTCATGGTTATTACGATGTTGCAATGAGTGGTGACAAAGTAACCCTTGTCGCAGAGAACATTCCGCATGATCATGCAAAGAAAACCAAAGATGTTACCGGTAAGTTAGTTGTCCCAGGATTAGTAGACTTGCATGGGCATTTTTTTTACAAGGTTATCCCTTGGAATATTGCCCCGGACAAGGTATGCATATCGAATGGGGTAACCACCGCCGTAGACGGGGGTTCTAGCGGCCACGCCAATTTTCCTGCGTTTCGAGATTTCATCGTCCACCGAAGCAACACTAACCTCTATTGCTTTCTGAATATTTGTTCACTGGGTCTTACATCTTTGCCTTACCAAGGAGAGCTATTTAACCTCAGTATGATTGAAGTTGATAAGACAGTAGAGTGTATCCAAGAAAACCGTGAAATAATTCTAGGAGTCAAGGTGAGAGTGGATTGGACTGCCACCGGCACCAGGAATACCACTTTGAAAGTCTTGGAAATGGCGCTTTTAGCTGCGGAGAAGACGCAGACTAAGGTCATGGTTCATATTGCTGGCTGCCCCATTCCATATCGGGAGGTCCTCGATCGCTTACGGCCAGGGGATATTGTCAGCCACGTATTCAACGGGCGGGGAAATAACATCCTTGATTGGAATCACCATGTTATACCTGAAGTGTGGGAAGCCGCAGAGCGAGGGATTTTTTTCGATGTTGCCCACGCGGGGGTACACATAGACTACAATGTCGCTCGCGCATCCATCGAACATGGGTTCATGCCCCACACTCTCAGTACCGACATTTGTGAAGGCGCCACGTTCGGTATTGCGAAAGCACCTACATTGCTCGAGGTTATGTCTGCGTTTCTCGCCCTCGGACTGCCCATCGACAAAGTCATAGAGTGCAGCACTACCAATCCTGCCTCAATAATAGGGAAGTCCGAAGAGATAGGCTGCTTAAGCCCCGGCGCTACCGGTGATGCTGCTGTTATAGAGCTGTGCAAAAGCAATTACTTCTTTAAGGATCCATATGGCAATACTCTTGAGGCCAAGCAAATGCTGACACCAGTATTAACTATCTCTAAAGGTCAAATACAGCAGGCGTCAAGCAGTGTTATCGTATGAGTTTTGTACAAACCGGACCTGAAACTTGCAAATCATGGAAACAGCGCAACAAATCCATATCGCTGTTTACACAAAATCCACTGAGAGAGGAGGATAGAGAGAATGGCTAAAGTAACGGATATCAAGGTAAAGGTAGCTTACCAAAGAGGGGTTTGCGCCGCTGGCCATAAGGAAGGAGACGAGTGGATTGTTGGCAGCAAGACCCCATCAGGGATCTGCAATGCAGCCTATATCTCAATATATCCTTACGTCCGTGTTCTGCAACGGGGCGGTAAGAATAAGCACCATCTCGGACCTGAAATCACTAGAGTTGCTTGTCCCGATGCATGGAATCCAATAGTGTTCGAGTTGAGTCAAGTTCCTGAAGGTAGCCGTGAATCTCCGATACATGATTACCCTGAAACCTGCGGGCATTTAGAACACCTGCCTTACAAGAAAGATTATCCGTAACCCTTAGCGGCTTCCGCAGAAGTTTTGGACCGTGTAACATGCACAGGGAGAAGAATTAACTAGAACTCAACCTCCTGAGGGAGGGTTTTAGGCATAATCAAATCTGCTACGTTTTTCCAAAAGAGAGGAGCTACAGATGGCGCATGATAAGCACAAGATCAATGATGTTAGAATAAAGGTTGTGTCTCAGAAGGGGACGTGCCTGGCCGGTCATAAGGTAGGCGACGAGTGGGTTGTTGGCATTGATACCCCAAAAGGTTTATGTCATGAAGCGTTTTTCGCAATGTATACTTTCATGTCATTATATCAGAGGGGAGGAACGTACAGCTATCCCTTTGAGTCGGATATTTGCCGGGTCTGCTGCCCTGATCCGTGGAATCCGGTATTATTTGAGTTAAGTCGCATTCCCGAGACGGCACGTGATGACCCGTCGGCAGACTTGATGCCAGAGTCTGCTGGAGATTTGAGCCGGTTGCCCTATAATTTCCCCCCAAAGGGAAAAAACATAGCATCCGGGCCTGATGAGTGATCTTGTTGAGATGCCTCTGCTTCGCCATTCCATTGAGGTCTTCTACTAGACATCATCGGCTCTTTTTAAGAGTTGGTGCTTATTTGGAGGCAGGTTATAGAATTGATTGCTGTTATAGCGGGGTTTGCCTTGGGAGTCCCTTTTCAACTTCAACATTAACTTTCGAAACCTTCAGTCTTCTCAAACGCTGCAGCTCCTGCACGAGCCAGCTCTTCATCGCTCCCGGGGCCGGTCGGCTTGCGGCCACTAATACCTATAGCGCCAACAATCATACCATCCTTTGTTCTTAAAAGAACGCCACCTGGAATAGTGGTAAAATTTGGGATAGGGAAATCGGAAGCTGTTGCCTTCCTCTTTAAAATAATTTCCCTCATTTCAATCGTGTCCCTCAAAGTCCCAATCGCGGTATAACACTTCGCCAAAGCCATATGTGCAGTCGTACCACCAATTCCGTCCATTCTCATAAGGCAGACGGGATCGCCGTGCCGGTCAACCACGGCAATGGATATGGGCCGATCTCCCGTATTCTGAGCTTTCTCAATGGCCGCTTCAACAATTATTCTCGCCTCTTCCAACCCTAAGCTCTTGCACTCCTTCACACCAATACCGCCCATTATTGCCTTGAATATAGAATTATCGAGGCTCCGTCGTGAATTCTTGGGTTCGGGAATATTTGGTAAAGCTTCTTCAAAAAAATTCTTCGGAACATGTTTAGCTGTGAGATCATTGAATAAAGCTTTAGATTGCTCATTTCTATTTACTTATGGTATTCTCCAAATATGCATTGCGCGATTTTATGGGTCGTAAGAGATCATGTCTAGCCAGGTTTCGAGCAAACTTGGCTGGCTAAAAAAAGTTTATTGGAATGTGAACCTGATCTGGTGTTCTAAATATTTTGTTTCTATCATTGATGTTGCTCGGGAAAAATACACAAACTGTATCGCTGTCAACAAGGCCAGCATTCAGGTCAAGCGAGACATTAATTCTTTGAGTACCAAGGACCTGACCCTAGCTATTTAATACTTTTGCCTCTCTTAAAGTTACCACTGCTCCTTTTCCAAATCCTTGAACAATTCCCACCTCGGAGCAAAACGTGAGAGATTCTCGGTATCCTCGAATATCGCCTCGATTGCCAGTTCGGTGGCCTTTGAAATAATTACAGAAGATTTCTCGAGTATCATAGGACGTAATGCTAATCTCTCCTGCACTTTTGCGGGATCTCTCATATCAAGAGCCTGACCCAAGACAGTCTTTTGGACAGCATGGCACGTATAACCGCCAAATTCCTTGGCAAACTCGTCCGTAAGCCTAAAAAGCCGGCAATGAGCTTCTTGGGCCTCCAGTGATTCTGCGCTTTTCTGTAGACTAGCTCTACCATATACCAGGCTAACCGACATAGCTGCTCCTGAAAGGGCTCCACAACTACCTTCACCACAGACGGCAACGCCTCCAGGAAGCGCGCTGGCCGATTTGTATGTGGCGTAATCCATTATGTCGAGAAACTGCATAACTGCAGCTAGGACGGCTTGTGCTCAGCCATCACTTTGCCTCAGATAAAAGCCCGCAGCCTGAGACGCATCCTTTACGATTTTCTTTTTGTCCTCAGGACTCATTGCTTCCATTCTTGCAAGAAGTCTTTCTATCTTCTTTTCGTATTCGGATCTCATTGGACGCATCAAGTCTTTGAATTCGCTGGGATCTAGTATCTTCTGCTCTGGCAAATCTTTTTTGCTTTTCATTTTTCTTCTCCTCCTAAGGCTTGGTATTCTATCAAACAGTATTGCCTCGTTCAGCGGACTATGATATCATTCAATTTTAGGTCATCTATCACTCCTTTCAGGTCGAGTTCTATCAGTTTGCTTCGAGTTGGAATTCCGGTCTTCTCATCCCAGCCCCTCAATTGGTAATACTCCTTAATCATCCGTTCCAGATCGATAGTCTGGCCTTTAGCTGTTCCGTCAGGCATTTTCTCTTTCGAGAATCTCTCGGGTAAAGTATCATCTTTTCTCGTCAAGCCTTCCCTCAAATTAAAAGCCCGACCCAGGTTTACCACCCGCTCACCGATAAGCATTATGTCATCCTCGGTGAGCTCAAAACCGGTTACAGCGTTAAACAAATTAGCCAATGTTCCCAGTCGACCGGTTTCCTTATGATAGAATCTATCGCCAAAAGTGCACATCTCCATACAGTTTTCAAAGGTCCGCATGTTTTCGTACCATTCAACCAGGCTCGCCTTACCTTCTTCTTCAGTGGGTGGTAGCGGTTTTCCACCGAGAAACTCACCCTTCGAATGGTCAAAACCAAATATTCCGGCACTTGCCTCGGCGTTTAGTAACGTGGCACAATGCTCAGCGCCCCTATTGGCAACCGCATAGGCCAATCCCCTACCTTTATGTGACCTAGGATCATAGGTATCTAGGACCAAGCCTTTCACGTGCATGGCATATTTTTCCGAACCTCTTCCGATATGCTCTGATGCGTGCTTAACCCCATCGGCGAGAATAGCACCAAACCCCTTCCTATAGGTCGTCATATCAATAAGTTTAAGTATGGTATCGCCATTGCCCCATTCTAGGTTAAGCCCGTCTACATCACCTGAGGTCAAAATCCCTCTTTGGAAGCACTCCATAAGAAAGGCAATAATTCCGCTCATGCCGACGAAGTCCAAACCATAGTCATTGCTGATTGCTGAGGCTCTCATGACAAGGTCCAAGTCTTTTACCCCAACCATGTCTCCATAAAACCACAATGTACCAGCCTGAAAATCACTTCCCCATGTCCCAGCAAATGGTCCTGTATTTATTACATAGACGTGATCACATGGGACAGGACAAGTAAGGCAGCTTTTGGCCTGAAGAAAATAGTTCTCGGCAGCAAGTTTACCTGATATTGCGTCCCGTTGCTCGAAAGTCGCTTGCTGATAGTTCTTTACCGGCCTATTAGGAGACGGTAAGCCGCTGGTACCAAGGGCCTTCCATGATTCATACACAACTGTACCGACTTCCCGCCATGCCTGGACTATTTCTCGAACCGTTTTTTCGAGTTGTTGTTTATTGGCTACTCTTACGCCATTGGTCCCCCTTACAACGACTGACTTGAGTTTCTTTGACCCCATCACCGCGCCTATACCAGTTCGTCCACAAGCTCTGCCCAGATCACCTATTAGACAGGCTATTTTTACCAAGTTTTCTCCAGCGGGACCAATGGAAACCACAGCAATACCGGCATCGCCGATCTCATTTTCTAAGGCCATTCTCGTATCCTGAACTTTCTTGCCCCAGAGATAACCGGCATCCTTTAGCTCTGCATGGTCATTGTTGATCCAGAGGTATACCGGCTTATCCGACTCACCTTCAATGATAACCATGTCGTATCCAGCGTACTTTAATTCTACTGATAGAGAGGCAGCACTATTTGAGTCACCAATAAAGCCGGAAAGCGGTGACTTGGTAGTAACAGTTAGCCTTGAACTACCTGGCACTATTGTTCCGTTACATGGTCCCACGCCAAATATGATCTTGTTATCGGTGCCTAACGGGTCAGCGTGTGGCTTCAGTTCGTCATAGATGTATTTTTGATTCAATCCTTTACCACCAATATACTTGGCAACAATATCCTCATTTAGTGGTTCCTTGGTTATTTTACGCCTACTAAGGTCGACCCTCAGTATTGTGCCCATCCAGCCGTACATATTCTTCCTCCTTAAGATTCCTCAACCCCTGAGCAACTATATGATTCTCAGGCTCTTGGAATGGGGAACGCTCCTATTCTGGAATCCCTGCGCATTGATATTGCATCTCCTGTCTTGGCTATACTTAATGCATTCGCCGGACACCAGTGGGCACATGTGCCACAGAAATCACAATTCATCTCAAGGACAGGAATATTAACATGTGCCTCCTTGTTCATCAAAACCCGGATAAAAGACTTCTTAGGATTATATTCACCATAATGCTTCATGGAACAAACAAGCTCACAAACTTTACACCCGGTGCACTTATCTGCGTCCACAATGATTGTTCTTGAGGAATTCCCATTATCTTTCATCGTCCACCTCAAAGTAACTTCTTATTACAACTATCCTACCTCAGCTCGCTTTCTTTGTTTCATCACTCAATCCGCTGTTTTTGAGTTGCGGCAAAAGCCCATTACCAAATTAGAGTGGGGCTTCAACCCCTGACCATTGTACTCGGTAACCAAGTGGCTAACTGGGGAAACAAGCAAAGCACAATCATCCCCAGAAGTTCAACGAAGACAAAGGGGACAATCGAGCGATAGATATCGCCCATTGATACCCCTAAAGGTTCGGCGATGCTCTTCATATAGAAGAGGTTAAAGCCAAACGGCGGGGTAATATATCCCAATTCCATATTGATGGTAAACAGAATACCGTAAAATATAGGATCAAAACCCAGGGATATGGCTATTGGCAAAAATATCGGCCCAACGATCATTACGATACCTGCCGGGTCGATAAACATCCCTAGCGCAATAAGAATAATTTGCATAACTAAGAGGATAAACCATCTATTCAACTCAAGTCCGGTCATAAATCCATACACCATATCCTGAGCTCCTATCACCGAATAGATGTGAACAAAAATCTTTGCTCCAAGAATTATCCATAAGACCATGCAGGTAACCCGAACGGTAGTAAGCAACGAGTTTCTGAGTAGAGCCAAAGAAAAGCGTCGGGTAATGATGGTAATTAGAAATGCGCCGAAAGCACCCACTCCTGCGGCCTCTGTTGGTGTGGCTGCGCCGGTGTAAATGGCGCCCAATACGAGGAGTATCAGCAATATGGGCAAGATCAATGCTCTAAGATGTATCAATTTTTCCTTGAGTGAAAATTGTTCTTTGATTGGGGGGCCTAAGTGTGGCTGAAAATAACATCTTACACCTATGTAAGCTACCATGAGGGAAGCGACCATCAGTCCTGAGAAAACACCACCCATAAATAACTTTCCTACAGATTCCTCTACAACAAACGCGTATATGATCATTATGCCGCTTGGTGGTATCAGTATTCCTAGAGTACCGCCGGCTGAAATACAACCTACAGCTATATCCTTATCATATCCCCTTTTGAGCATAGCAGGAAGAGCTATCAGTCCCATAGTTAGTGTGCCAACCCCACTTATCCCCGCCATTGCGGCAAAAAAAGCACAGATAACTACAGTTCCCATTGCTAGACCACCCCTTAGGCCTCCCATCCATCTGTACATTGCTTCGTAGAGATTCTCAGCTATACCTGAACCATGGATAAAAAGAGCCATCAAAATGAAGAGAGGGGCAGCCACGAGAACAAAGTTGCTCCAAGATGGCCATGCGGTAGCCACAATAATGTAAAGCGCATCAAAGCCCATTTGCCAAACAATAAAAACTGTGGCTACCCCACCGAAAACAAAGCACAATGGAAGTCCCAGGGCAAGACTTACAATAAGTGCCAAAAAAAGTATGATTGTAAGGGATATCATACTCATAATTTCTGCCCAGTGCTGCCGGGTCTTTCAGCAACCTTATCCGGCTTGTCAAAGAAATGTTCCCCCCGAATCGCAAATGCCAAATCTCTTATGAATTTGGCAAGGCCCTGCAGTAAGATAAGAAACGCACCTATCGGTAACAAAGCTTTTATGGGGTATACCGGCGGGGCCCAGAAGGAGGGAGAATATTCTCTTATTCTTAAAGCTTTTATGGCCGCTTCCCAGCTTTGCCAGACAAAGGCACCAATAAACGCAAAAAATAGACAAAAAGTGATACAGTCAATAATGGCCCGCCGCCTTTCTGACAGGCGACTATAGATTACGTCAACGTTAACATGGCCACGATTTAGCAAGGTGTAGCCCCCCCCCAGAGCAACAACTGCTAGCAAGAGGTACTCACTCGTCTCCATAGTCCAGATAGAAGGCGCATTGAAAAAATACCTCATGACGACCTCATAACTGATAATACAAGTCATGGGAATCAGTAGATAAGCTGCAATGTTGCCTATCCGCTCGTTAGCATTGTCTATCAATACTAGTAAAGCGTATATTATGTTTTTGACTTGACCCATCTTTCACTGAGCTTCAAGAATTCACCTACTAATGATACGCAATATTGATGGTATCGAACACGCGAAAAGAACAGAATTCGACCCGGGTTTTCTATATATATGCCTGTCCCTGGCCCCGTAAGCATACCTTGTATGTTGTTTTAAACCATAATCAGCACAAATACTTAATGGGGTTTAACTCCTCGCGCCATTAAAGTATTTCCTTTGTCTCGCTATTCACTTACCATTTACCTTTCTCCTTTAAATATGATTCAAACATCTCTACGAGATCACCACATCGGGGCGATTTTCCCGCTAATTGTTTCCACACAATATCGCGAGCAACAGTTCTCATTTTGGCAACATCTTCTTCCGATAAAGTCACCATTTTAACTCCCACTTTTTTCGCCTCTTTCAATGCTTCGGCCACCGTTGCTTTGTATTTCTTGTCATGATTCTCAATCCAGGCCCATCTGCAACTCTCTTCAACTATTTTCTTTAGATCGTCTGGCAGCTTATTCCAGGCTTTCATATTAACTGTAAGGTGCCCGCCGTGTATCATGTACACGGGAGGAAAGACCACGTAATCCACGACTTCTTTGTATTTGTAGTCCTCAAGGCCGTAATATACATAAACAAGCCCATCTACTGTTTTCCTCTGGAGCGCCGTATACAACTCAGCCTGTACCAAAGTCACCGGCGTAGCACCGAGGGCCTTGAATAGGGGATTCAGTGAGCCGAGTGTCCTCATCTTCTTGCCTTTCAAGTCTTCAAGTGTGCTAACAGGGAACCTTGTCATAATCCCATATTCCCCAGTACATCCGAAGCAAAGCAAATGAACACCTAACTCTTCAAATATTTTACTTAGCGTTTTATGGTAGATCCCATCTCTCCATCGGTGAGCAAAGTCGTAGAATTCGTCCGTCTCTGTGAAACAAGCCGGCAGCCCACTTATTATCGGTGCCTCAGGATACTTGCCCATGTGATACAGTGATACATCACCGGCAACTTCAAATAACCCTTTTTCCAAAGCCTCCAGTTCCTCTGTGGCTGGTACAATAGTGTTTACTGGTAAATCCTTTATGACGAGTCTGCCCTCACTCTTTTCCGCAACTCTATCGACAAAAGCTTTGTAAACATTTTGGTAAGCTGAACTGTTAGAAGGGAGATTGCATTGCATCTTCCAGCGAAAACCGTCTTCTGGGGCTTTGGCAGCAGAAGCAGAGACTCCGCCAATAATAAGTACCAATGACATCACTGCGATACTCAGCCAATCAAGAACTTTTTTCATTTTTGACCTCCTTTTTCCTTAGGTTGCTTAAAAACATCCACTCATTATTTACTTGACACGCTATCTCGTCGCTACCGACAAGAAGCATGCAACGCTCCTCGAGCAGCCTTCATTCGTACGGGAACCCTGAACTGATTTCACAGTTAGCAATAATTCGCGTTTTTCGGCCTTCCAGCACCAGCCGCTATTCATCCGGAGGTATGAATATGCGCTCTTCCAAGAACTTCTGCAAAGGAAGTGCCTTCATTCTTTCCTCCAACGTGGGCATTCCCTTGAGGAAAAGGTTTTTCGGATAAATTGACTTGGCGTATATTTCCTTAAGCACCTCTGTTCTAAACATTACCAAATAATTCATAGAGGGGTCTGCCCGCCTCTCCCTTTGACGCCTAATGTATATCAGCGGATGAAACTGTTTCACCGTGGTAATTCGCGTGGCATATAGTGATACCTTCAAAGTCCACAATCATCGAGTGGCCGCCCATGTAGTTCCTGGGGTAGTGCTCCCCAAGGTAAGCACCAGATGACGCTGCCACTACGTACATGAGATTGGATTGTGCCGCGGATCTATTCTGTAGCTCCCAAGAATCGTAAGGTGATGCGCCAAACGGTTGCACATAACCGCTACAACGTACCATTACCTCACAACCTTGAATAGCCAATGCTCTAGCGTTCTCGGGAAAAAAACCTTCCATGCAAATAATACACCCAAGCTTTCCGATATCGGTTTCCACAACAGGGAAAAAGCAACTAAGAATATCACCTTTTTTTCTGCCATACTTGCCATCCATCACATCCAAATATCTGTCATATACGTCGTGCGGGCTAACGCCATCAGTCGCAAATTTAGGACTCGGAGTAAGCGCAACTGCAGGGTCAAGCTTGTGGCGCTTATAGATGACCTCACCATTAGGGTCAATTACGAAAGCACAATTGAAATTGTAATTCTCACCAAGCTCCGGTATTACTTCCATCGCTGAACCAGCTATATAGCAATTATGTTCCTTCGCTTTTTTGCCTAACAAGTCAGTCTCTTCGCCGGGAATCTGAATCGCGACATCTTTCGCTACTCTTTCATAAACACTGGAATAGGGGCCTGGCCCAAAACACCAGCCTTGCAAGAAGACTTCGGAAAACGCTATCAGCTTAACAGGAGAACGCCTTGTATTGAATCTTGTTATTGAAAAATCAAGTAGATGGAGCGCACGTTTCAGATTAAACTCGCTTATCTCTTCCCTGCGAGTTACGTTATAGCGGTCATTCTGAATAATAACCGCTCTAAATGAATGTCCCATCTTTTACCTCCTAATAATTATCAGTCCTTTTTCACACGAAAGAACCAATGATCAATCTTGACTCAAGGTTCAGGGATGCACAGATATGATGGCTTGCCCAATGTTCTCTTTTGAAGTGTTCCTCGGAAATAGACTTCTTTCTTTTCAAAAAATCCATATTTCAGATACCTAGTATTCTTTGAGCGATAAGAGCAAGCCGAGCGTGGTATCTTTATTGCGGTAACGGCCTCCTTTGAAAGCAACCTAGTTGATGCCGGCATTATCTAGTAAGCAAAGAACCCTAGCTCGCCCCGAGCACTATTACATTCGGCGACGGCCAAAATAGAATTCTATTTTCTTTGTGTCATGATTGGAATGTGTAAATGTTTCGATAAGATTATCAAATAGACTCTGAGAACAGATCATACTAAATGGTTAAACCTGGTTCAGGTTTTCTTCGAGGATCTCTAAACCCTTTTCCACCTGAGCATCCGTAATCACAAGAGGCATGAGTATCCGGATAACATTATGGTACGGGCCACAGCGAAGAATTATCAGCCCCATCTCATAGCAACGCCTCACGAGCTCACCGGCCTCGTCTGAAGCCGGCTCTTTGCTATTACGATCCCTTACCAGCTCCATCCCTATCATTGGGCCAAGCCCCCGAACATCACCGATGATCTCATATCGGCTCTGCAGATCAGCGCAGCTTTTCACTAGCTTCTCTCCCAAACGTACGGCCTTTTCCAGCAATCCTCCCTGAAGCAAATCCAAAACGGCCAGACCTGCCTTGCATGCAATCGGATTACCCCCATAGGTTCCTCCTAATCCCCCTACATGGGGTTTGTCCATCAGCTCTGCTCTGCCAGTAATCCCTGCCAAGGGGATCCCCGCAGCGATAGATTTTCCCGTGAGGATGATATCAGGTATGACATCGAAGTGCTCTGAGGCAAAAAGCTCCCCCGTTCGCCCCATACCGGCCTGAACCTCATCCATGATAAACACTATCCCATGCTTCTCACAGATGGCCTTAAGCTTCTTGAAATAGCCCTGTGGCGGGACAACAAAGCCTCCCTCTCCCTGGACGGGCTCGACAATGAGTGCTGCGACTGCGTCTGCCGCAACATGGTCTACAAAAAAATCTACCAGATAATCAGCACAATGGATTCCACATTCAGGGTACACCAGCCCAAAGGGACAACGATAGCAGTAAGCGTAGGGCATCCGGTAGACCTCAGGGCAGAAAGGGCCGAAGCCCCACTTGTAGGGCTTCACCTGACTGGTAAGAGTCATAGCCATATAGGTGCGGCCATGAAAGGCATTCTGAAAGGCGATGATAGCAGGCCGCTTTGTCGCATACCGGGCGATCTTTACCGCATTCTCCACAGCCTCGGCCCCGCTGTTGACGAACATGGTTTTTTTTCGGAAATCCCCGGGGGTTACCTCATTCAACCTCTTGGCTAATTCGATATAGGGCTCATACATGACCACGTGAAAACAAGTATGGACGAATTGCTCTGCCTGTTCCTTGATCGCGAGCACAACTTTCTCGGCAGAGTGGCCCACGTTCTCAACCCCGATTCCCCCGGAAAAATCAATGTACTCCTTGCCTTCAACATCTTCAATCACAGCCCCTTTGGCCCTTCGCGCGAAGATAGGGGTAATATTGAAGGGACCACGCGGGACATTCTCCTGCCTCAGGGCCATCAGCTCTTGATTCGTTCTTCTTGTCTCTGTCACGATTAATCCTCTGCGAGAGTTTCCTTTGGACCATCTTCATTTCTTTCGTTATATAGAAAAGCAACTTCTATGCCGTACAGAAGTATCTTTCCAATTATCCAACCATCGCAGTATTATCCAAGTAGCCACAACGACCGTGTTCAATACCCACTGGACGAAATAGACTTAATGAGGCAGATATTATGGCTATGATCCTTAAGTGTTCTCAGCAAAAAACATTGTGTAGCTATAGACAATTATGGCACCAATTTTGATGCAATTATGCATCATAATGAGGAATTACCTCAACTGACAAGATAATGCTGCATATTGTGATTTCTTGTGAATTTGCTCATGGCAATTTAGCCTGCTTTTTTTGCCGACGCATGTCCTTCACACAATAACGATCCTACTTTCTAAACTTCACTGAGAGGTATTCACCCTTCCCATTCCTTAGAGATTCCAGGTGCATCAGGTCGAGGCTATCTCGGCTTACCTACCAGCAGGCTCATGAGGGATTGAAGCGCTTCTGTAGCTTGCCCATGATTAACGGTGGAGTCCCTTATTTCTTTAATCTATTTAAACGATAAAAAACAATTACTACAGAGAAAGTTACTACTAATCCGACAAAATCGGTCACCCTTTCCGGAGCCCCAATCAGCACTCCGCCAATAAAGAGAATCGGTCTTAAGACAAAGTCCTCCAACCTCCTAAACACACCAGGGCTTAGGGTGCCAACCCCTATTAAGTATCCTCCAAAAGAGGAAGAAATGAAAAAAATCCCGACCAAAGCTAACGTAGTCGATAGTATAATGTCTGAAAGAGCTCCCCTGAAAATCAGAGCGGGGTTGAGTACAAAGAAAAAAGGCACAATATATTTCGCGATACCGAGACGCATAGCCGTCATTCCAGTAGCAAATGGAGAAGTACGAGCAATACTTGCCGCGGTATAGACTGCAATTGCTACTGGAAGAGTGATATAGGACATCATCCCACAATATAGCAAAAAGAGATGCACCGCCAATGGATCCAGACCTACTTGGACCAAGGAGGGGGCAATGGTAATTGCTAGGAGCACATAACAAGCAGTGATGCTGACCCCCATTCCTAATAGAAAACTAGCAAGGGCACCAAGAAAAACGATAAGTAGTAGGTTGTCTCCAGCCATAAAGACTATTTCCCTGGATAACGCTGATGCTACACCTGTCACAACCAGGGAACCAATGATCATACCAATCCCTGCAATAAGAGCTATAAGGCTTCCTAATATCTGAATATTATCAATTAAAAAGCCTTTGATCTTTTGTAGATTAATTCTTGTTTCTTTTCTGAAGTTTGCACAAACCAATAAGAAAATTGTGCCAAAGAAGGGTGATTGGGCTTCAACTCTCATAAACAAGAAAAACATCAGGATGATTAAAGCACCAATATAGAACCAGCCCTTCTTCAGAGTATCTATTAATGATGGTATTTCCTCTGCCGGTAAACCCTTGAGATTGTGTATTACTGCATGCGCATCAATTTGAACAATCATACCAGTATAGTACATTATTGATGGGATAGCGGCGGCTACCGCTATTTTCAAATATGGCATACCCAGAAACTCCACCATAAGAAAAGCGGTTGCGCCCATTATTGGGGGCATAAGTACACCGCCTGTCGACGCGCAAGCTTCCGTTGCTGCTGCAAAATGCGTAGGATATCCTGTTTTTTGCATAGCAGGGATTGTCACAGTTCCAGTGGTAACAATATTCGATAACGAGCTCCCACTAATAGATCCAAAGAATGCGCTTGATAGCACTGATACTTTCGCAGCACCTCCCCGTGTCTTTCCCAAAAGTGATAGGGCAAAATTCATGAAGAAAGCACCACCACCTGTAGCCACTAAGGCCGTTCCAAAAATCATGAAACCAATGACTAGATTTCCCGTTACTGCCATTGGTAATCCTATCAAGCTCTCCAAACTGAAGGCGTGATAATTCACTGTATGGATGATATCGAATTGAATACCGCCTAGAAACCCTGGGAGGGATTCAGCAAGCAACGGATAAAGAGAAAAACCTGCAATTATTAGAGAGATTACCAGACCTTGACTGCGTCGTGCTGCTTCGAGAACCAATAATATTATGATAATCGCAAGAATGGAATATGGCATAGGTGCGGCTATCATCCAGCCCTCAAAGACAATTTTCAAACCTTTAAATGCAAAGATAAAGGATATTCCTAAAGTGGCCAAGAAAAGAATTATATCCACTGAAAAATAGGGGTTTCTCTTATATTTTTCCTCTGACCTTACAGGATAAAACAAGAATACGGTAGAAGCGTAAAGGCCCAACATCATATACAAGAAGGAGCTCTGCATTGCTAAACTACCGCCTAAGAGGTCCAAGTGAAATATATGGTTAATAACAATAAATATGGTTATGATTGAAATAATAATAATCACCCATTGCCAAAATCCTGTTAAATCCCTTTGCCTCGAACCCCTAGATTCTTCTATTGCCATATTCCTCTCGGTATGCATTAACTGCCCAAAAAGATATCCTGGGGAACGATGCAGATTTCAGTACTGTCCCCAGGATATATTGCAGATTAGAGACTGTCTCCAACGTTCAATACTTATCTGAAGTTATTTCGCCTCAAGGAACGCTGCCCTTTTTTC
>Ga0180434_10004585_pt1 | contig 16719 bp, 9 predicted proteins | sample SS_ome_7_FD_132453 | JGI IMG/M metagenome (GOLD analysis project Ga0180434, IMG submission 132453) | Hypersaline lake sediment archaeal communities from the Salton Sea, California, USA - SS_1_D_2 metaG | ecosystem: Environmental > Aquatic > Non-marine Saline and Alkaline > Hypersaline > Sediment...
CACCACAAATTCGATCCACTTCGCCTGGTGGCGGTCCTCGACCCAGCCCCTTCCCCCCACGTTCAGGTCCAGCCAGGCGACCGGGTTCCCACTACTGTCGTAGAGGATCTGGGCCTCTGCATCCGTCAAGACACAGTTGTCGCCGACAAGCGTCCCTGCCGTGGTCCCGAGCGTGGTCACCGGCTTGGCAGTCGCGAGCAACTCGCCCACGAAGTACGGGTAGCTCATCGTCTGCCGGACCGTGTCGCCGCCGCTGTAGTCGAGCGTCCGCGTGTCGTCATCCTCGTAGGTGAACGTCACGTCCTCGCCAGAGATGCTGTAGGTCTTCCCGTCCCAGGGCGTCTTCTGGAGAAGCAGAGGCTTTCCGACGGCCACCAGGTTCAGGAACAGCCGAGCTTCCGGATCGTAACCCCGGCAAATCAGGTAGTCGTCCTGGACGGACAGAACCTGCATCATGGCCACCCGGGTCAGGTCCGGCAGCCAACCCAAGGGAGCGTGCTTGCCCGTCATCGGGTTGTACGGCGCGGGAACCCGGAAAGCCGGGGCCGGCGGTCGGCGCTTTCGTCGCATGGCACCCCTCTTATGGGCTGACCCACTGTGTCGAGCCGGCGTCTCCTAGCGAAACCGCCAGTTGGGCAATCTCACTCAGGTCAGGCCCCTCGTCCGTTCTCCGCTCCTCGAACCCGAACAGTCCCACCAGGATGTTGTTCCGCGTATCGACCATGTACCGGATCAGCTCCTGCTGCTTGGCATCGACGGTCAGCCGCCCCTGGAGTCGATGTAAGTCCGCCTCCATCTTCTTCGCGGCCAGCCGGTAGCGGATGTCGGTGAGGAACTGCGAGTTGGACATCGTCTGCGAGTTGTACTTCTGCTTGCCGTCCAGGATCATCGCGGTCGCCTGCTGGAGCTGCGCGTAGAGCTTGTCGTACTGGCTGGCGTCGTTTCGCCGCACGTCCTGCTTGGTCGCGTGCTGGCGGGCGATCCCGTCCAGGACCCGCGCCCGCACGTCCTGGATCTCGGCCAGCAGCTTGTCCCGTTGGGTCATCTCGATCCGGGACCCTTCCTGACTGATTGAGTGCCGGCGGTCGATCCCATCGAGCATGGTCTTCAGGCAGTCGTTCACTCGGGCCAGGAGCCGGTCGTACTGGGCCGCCTCGTTGCGGCTGACATCCATGCTGGCGGCGTGCTTCTGGTCCAGGCCGGCGAGTTGCTGGGCGATCTCGGCCGAGAGTTGGGCGAACAGCTTGTCCCGCTGAGCGGCGGTCGTCTGGTAGACCTGCTGCGTGACGCCATGCTTGCGGTCGATCCCGTCAAGCGTCCGGTTCAGCACCTGCATGATCCCCGCGAACAGCCTGTGCTGCTCGGCCGCGTCGTTCCGGCTCGCATCCACCCGGGCGGCGTACTGCGTCTCCAGCCCGTCCAGTTGGGTCCGGACCTCGGCCATGAGCTGCTGGAACATCGTGTCACGCTGGCTGGCCGCAGCCCGCTTCACGTCCTGGGTGGCGGCATGTTGGCGAGTCTCGCCTTCGATCTGCTGCCCCCGGACCGCCAGCAACTCCCCGTGAAGTCCGGTCTCATTCGCCGCCTTCCACTTGGATAGGGCGTCCCGCATCTGCTGGATCAGGTCGCGCTCTTCGATCGTCCGGGCCCGGACTGCGGAGAGCTTGGCGTGCAGGCCCGTCTCGACCTCTACCTTCCAGGCCGTGACCTGCTGCCGGACCCCGTGGAGCGTCTGTTTGGCGGTCAGCGTCCGGTTGCGGGTGTCCTGCAACTGCCCGTGCAGTCGCGTGATCGACTCGGCGTGGTAGCGGAGCACCTCCTGCTGGAGTCCGTGCAACCGATCCTTCCCGGTCAAGGTCTGGGTGCGGACGCCCACCTTCTGCTGGTAGAGCCGGTGCTCGTTCTCCAACTGTTCCCGGGCCAGCCGGTCGTTCAGAGCCGTGATCTGCTCGTTCCGTTCCCGCTCGACACGTTCCTGCTCGGCGTTGACGATGACCGAGGAGTAGAACCCCCGATCAACGAGCTTCTGCTGGACGGCCGCCAGGCGGGCATCGTACTCCTCGTTGATCCGGGCCAGTTCCGTGGTCCCCAGGTCCGTCAGGAACGCCTCGGCCGTCGTCTCGTGAGTGGTGTAGTCCGAGAGCAGGAGGCCCAACACGGTGTCGTACTCGGTGTCGTGCGTGTCGAAGGCCGAGTCCGCCTCGGTGAGCAGGCTCGAAACGGAGTCGTCCAGCGTGTTGTAGTCGGCCAGGATTGTGGACAGCAAGGAAGTCACCTCTGTGACGTGCGCCGAGAGCAGCGAGTCCGCCGTTGCCATCAAGCCGTCGAGCGTCGACTCGTGGCTGGTGTAGTCCGACGCCAAGGTGGTCAGGTTGCTGAGTTGGGTGGTGATGTGGCTCGACAACTCGCTGGCAGCCGTGGTCTCGTAGCCCCGGATGGTCGCCAGATGGGCGTCGTAGTCGGTCTCCAACTCTGCCAAGAGTGCGTCGTAGTCCGACAGGTACGACGCCAGGGCCGTCGCCTGGGCGGTGATCAGCGTCTCGATCTCGCTCCGGTGCGATGTGTGGTCCGATCCGAGCGCGGACAGTTCCGCCGCGTGGCTCGTCAGGTGACTGGCCAGGTTTGTGGCTTCGGTGGCCAGGATCGCCTCCACCTCCGCCCTGTGATCGACCTCCTCACTGGCGACGCTATCCAAACTGGTCTGGTAAGTGGTTTGATAGGTCGCCAGCGCGGAGGCGATGTTCGTGATGATCGTTCCGACCGCCGTCGTGTGCTCACTGTGGCCGGTGCTCAGCGAGGTCAGTTCGCTGGCGTAGCTGCTCAGATGAGAGGCCAAGGTGCTTGCCTCGTCGGCCAGATTCGACTGGATCGTCGTGCGGTGGGCCTCCTTCTCGGTGTTGAACTCCGTGAGCTTGTTCTGGTAGTCGGAACGGTACGATGTGATCAGAGCCGCCTGTGCGGTCAGCAGGGCCTCGATCTCCGTAAGGTGGCTGGCATAGTTGCTCACCAATGTGTCCAGCGAGGCATCGTAGTCCGAGAGGAACGTGGTCAGGGCGGTCGCCTGCTGAGTGATGACCCCAGTGATCGTGCTCAGGTGAGACGTGTAGTCGCTGTCCACCTCGTCGAGCTTGCTCAGATAGGCGGTCAGTTGAGTAGTGATCGTGCCGGCCGTGTCGATAGCGTCGCTTTTGAGTTCGGCGACCTCTGAGTCGACCTCACCCATGTACGTTCCGAGGTTGCTGAGGTACAAGGCCAGGTTTGTGTTGCTCTCGTCGACGGCACTGTCCATGTCCGTCATGGACGACTCCAGCATCTCTGTCCAGTCGTTGATGACCGCGTCGTACCGATCGGAGTTCTTCTCGTTGGCCTCGTTGTGCGCGCTGGTGAGTTGGTTCATCAGCGTTTGCAGGATCATCCAGTTCTGCATCGCCTCCCGGGCCATCGTATAGTAGGTCGTCGGAGGCGTGGTGGATGTGTCCTGCGTGGTGCTGAGGATCTTCCATCCCTGGGCCAGCATCCAGGATACAGCAGTCTCCGGGATCCCCGAGATGTAGTATTGGCTCCACCAGGACCCGGTGTACGGGCTGGCCCGGTAGGTTGGCGACAGGTCAGGCGTGTTCGGTGTGACCGGAGTCAGATCGGAGACAGCCATTGCTCAATTCCCTATTCGTAGACAAAGACGCACTGGACGGTCAGGCACTCGGCGTCCCCGGTGGTCCCGACCACTGTGCAGCGAATCTCAAGCTCATCACCGCGCTCAATGTCATAGTTGCTGGTGCTGATCGCCACGGCGCTGTTGTCGACCCATGTATCGGCCGTCGCGGAGAGTTGGATCCCATTGTTCGAGTCGTTCGTTGACACCAGACTTCCGTCGATCTTGATATTGATCTTGGGCTCTGTTACTCCACTGTCGGGCCAGTGGTTGGTCCCAGAGAAGACAACCAGATAGGCGTTGGCCCGCTGCCACTTGTAGTTCCGCTCCCCGATCTCGGCGAGGATATCCTCGACGGCATCACCGTAGGGCGAGTCGACGTGGAACTCCTCGACTACCACCTGGCTGGCAAGGCCGACGTGAAGGGCCGTGAGCGACTGCCCGGTATCGAAGGCCGCCCCGGCGATCGTGATGCTGGCATCTTCCGAGACAGCGGTGATGATCCCGTAGTAGGTCGTGCCCCCGTAGGCGTACTTCAGCGGCAACCCGATTGCCATGTCGCCAGTGTCGGACATGGTGAGCGTCGAGGTCGTTGGCGGCAGGGCGGTGTACTTCGAGCTTGCCACCGGCTGCCAGGGCACCCCCAGGGCATTGCCCTCCAGGAGGTTGTCCCAGAGGTTGCCGATGGTAAGTTCCTTCAGGGCGTTGGCGGCTTCGCTGTCCTGAATGAACAGGATGTCGTTGTTGACCGGTGTGGTCTTGGCGTCGAGGCCCTGAAGTTCGGTCGTCATGGCGGCGGACATGTACTCGCCTAAGACAACCGGGGTGACGTACTTCCCAGCCCCGCCCTGGACGATGAAGATTTTGTCGCTGTCCGTGACCGGGTCGATCGGGTCGAGGGTGCCCACATAGGTGTCGAAGGTGTCGAAGATCCCTGTGGCCAGGGCGGATACCGTGGCCTTCTTGCCCGTCCCACCCTCGCAGACCAGCACGAGGTCTGAACTGTCGACGGTCGCGGAATTGAGGCCGGAAATATCGAGCACATCAGCCTGGATCCCGTCCAGAATGAATGTCTGGAGCTGATCGACCGTTGCCTCGTACATCGTGCCACTGTGGTCGATGAGCAGGGTATCGGCCGTGACAACCGACGAGGCCGCAGAAGCCGCCCAGAGTTCGGCCGTGATGTACGTCGCCACCTCCGCCATCGTCCCGTACTTCGCCGTCGCCCCGCCGTCAAGGACGTAGAACTCGTCGTCGTCCGCAAGTGTGGTGATGTCTGAGAGACCATGCACGTAGGTCAAGAAATCGGCCCAGAGCTTCGTCTCGATGTCGGAAAGAGTCGTGTACTTGTCGACATCGGATTGCCAGACCAGATACTTGTCGCTGCCGGTCAGGGCACCCGCGGCGCCGATGGTGCCGACTGCCAGGGCCGTATCCTGCATACCCGTCAGGATATAGGTCTGGAGTAAGTCAACGTCGGCCGTATACGCCGTGCCACTTCGCTCGATAGCCAGAAGATCACCCGACTGGATGGGGTCCGGATCGCCATTGTCGAAGGCCAGGCTCACTATGTACGAGCCCAAGTCGGCGATGTCTCCCCGCTTGATCGCTCCGGCACGCTCAAAGAGGAACTCGTCGGATGCCTGCGGGGTGCCCGTATCGCTACCGGCCAATTCGCCAATAACGAAGGTAGCTACATCGGCGCCGTCAGCCGTCTTTCGAGTCCCCGATCGCTCCGTAAGGATCAGGTCGCCCGTCAGGAAGCTCGTGGCGTCATCTGCGTCAAAAGCTCCGCCAAGGATCGTCGATGCGATCTCGGCGGCCATGTAGGTTGCCAGCACGGTTCCGGTGACGTACTTCGCCGTGCCCCCTTGATCCACCCAGAACTTGTCCGTATCGGTAGCGACTGTTACCGCAGAGAGACCCACTGTGTAGGTCCGGAAGTCCGCCCAGAGCACGGCCTCCAGCTCGGCAACGGTGGCCTTCTCTTCGGTGGCCCCGTCGCTGACAAACAGTAAGTGGGCATTGTCCAGGACCGCAGAGTCGAATGCCGAGATGTCGAAGTCCAGCGTGCTGGCATCGAAGTTGGTCTCGATGTAGGCCAAGAGATCGCTGGCCAGGAGCGTCTTCTGCGTCCCCGAGGTCTCCATCAGGAGCTTGTCCGAGTCGGCGATTGAGCCTGCGTCGGCATAGTCGAACAAGGCTTCCGCAGCACAGGTTACCACCTCGGTGATAGTGGCCTTCTTCGCGGTCGAGCCGTTGTCGAGCACATAGAACTCATCAGCGCCAGCCAGCGCCGTGATGTCATCTAAAGCGTGGACGTAGGTTCCGTAGTCCGTCCAGAGTTTGGCTTCGATGGTCGAGAGGGTTGCGTACTTCTCCGTGTCCGACTGCCAAACGAGGTACTTGTCGGCAGTATTGAGAGCCCCGGCTGCATCCAAGCCAGATACGTCCAGGGCCGTGGACTGAACGCCGCTGAGCACGTACGTCTTGACGGTTGAGAGAGCCACTTCCTTGGCCACGTCGGACTGGCCGACCATCAACGTGTTGGCGTCAGCCAAGGCACCGGCCGCTGCCAGCCCCCAGGCTTCATTGAGCACATAGGTCGCCAGATCGTCCGCCCCGACCGAGTACGCCGTGCCGCTGCGGAACAAAACCAGCTCGTCCGTATCGACGGCGGGAGCCGGATCGCTTCCCGCTTCGAGCACCGACAGAACGTAGTCGGATATCTCGTCGGCGGTGCATTTCTTGAGCACGTCGCTACGCTCAAGGGGAAACACATCGGTTGCCAGGATCGGATCCACCGAGTCCCCGTCCCAGACCGTGGCCACAATGGCAGACCCGATTGCCGACTGCACATATGTCGCCACCTCGGCCATGGTCGTGTACTTGGCCGTCGCTCCATCGTCGAGAACATAAAGCACATCCGCCGCTGCCAGAGTAGCAATGTCCGACAAGCCTGCCACGTAGGTGGCATAGTCAGCCCAGAGCTTGGTCTCGATGTCCTCAATGTCAGTCTTCTTCGCCACGCCGCTCTGGACGACCAGATACTCGTCTTCCGCAGCCAAGGTGGCTTCATCGAGACTGGCCACGCCGTTGAGAGTCGCGGCTGCCACACCGCTCTGGGCGTAGCTGGTGATCGTGTCGATGTCGAGTTCGTAGATCGTGCCGGACCGATTGGCCAGGATCATGTCGCCAGCCACCGCTGGATCCGCTTCGCTTGCTTCTGACCAACCTGAAGCGACTGCGTAGGCCGCCACGTCGTCCAGGTCCAGCAGCTTCTCCGTGCCGGCGCGCTCGGCCACCAGGTCGTCGCCGGTGGTCGGATCGGCTGCATCGGCGGCAAGCAGCGTGTCCACAGCGTGCTCGGCCAACTCATCCGTCGTGATCTTCTTGGTCGTCGTCTGCACGCATGCCAATACTTCGGTCCCGCCCAGAGGCGTGGTGACGGCCGACAATTCACTGATCTTCACAGTGGCCATTATTTCCACCTTCCCGCATCACGGGACTCAACTGTCATCGACTCGTAGGCCCACGGCTCGCTGGCCATGAGCAGCACACACATCCACATCGCCCGCACGCGCGGGTAGCGCGTCTGGGACCGTCCCTCGCCCCACGTCCCAGACGCTTTCGCGTAGGCTTCGGCTGCGGCGGTGTCCCCAGCCTGGTATGCGGTGATCGCCGCCTCCCCGTTGCTGCACGCCTCCTCGGCCGTGTCCCCGGGGATGATCCGCCAGGAGACGGTTCCGCTGCCGGCCCCGATCATCCCGTGGATGCGGGTCAGGAGCCCCATCGTGTCGGGGCCGCTCACCCGCAGGGGACCGATCAGGACGTAGCTGTCGATGTCCTCCCCGTCGTCATCATCCCCACCCACGGAACGGAGCTTGCCGTCCTGAGAAGCCAGCAGCATCTCACCCTCGTGCCAGCAGGCAGATAGCGGCTGATGGGTGGTCTGGAGCGCCATCGGCCAAAACCCTTGATGGACCAGGTCGAAGAAGAAATGCGTCTCGTCCCCTTCGGACGGCGTGAGGAAGATGTAAACACCCCTCTCCCCGGGCGAGTAGGCCAGCGTGACAGTTGTCGTCTCGGCGATGTCCTGCAACTCTTGCGGGAGCCGGTCCTCGCTGAGCGACTGCAACCCGTCCCCAGACGGACTGATCATGAACAGCCCCAAGGTCGAGAGAAACACGAAGGCATGCCGGACCGGGGCGTCGCCCACCCGAGCGTCCTGGATAGCACACCAGGCCCGGGGCCCGATGATCCCGACCCCACGAGATAGGTTCCTGAGCGTCCCAGTGGCCCCAGGATCGCCTTGGACGAGCCATAGACTGTATTGGGTCGCCGCCAGCAGGGAACTGTCCTGGAACGGCAGGAGGGCTGTGGCGGCCTCTCCATGCTCGCTGGCCTCACCTAGCTGGAAGATCAGCGCTCGGCCCGAGTCTCCCGCGTCGACCCCATAGTCCCAGTCGGTAGGGTCGCCTTGGCGGGACATGTAGACGGCATTGTCCCCGCCACCCAACACGAGCCGATCTCGGTAGAAACAACCGTGCGTGCAGTCGCTGGGAACCGTTCCGACAAACGCCTCCAGGGTATCGACCGCGCCGGTGGCGGGGTCCAAACTCACGATCTCCTCGGAGGCTATTGCATACACCTTTCGGCCACGCGCGGTGAGAAAGCATGTGCTCGGTACGTCTCCTGTACTGACAACGATCTCGTCCCCGCCTTCCGTGATGATCGTGTCGCCACCCTCAGTGGCGAGGTTTCCAACCGGCGTGGAATACACCCCGTCCTCGATAACACCCAGGGCGTTGTCGGCTATCAGAGCCAGAAGCCGGGCGACGCCCGAGTCGGAAGAGGCGCTCACCGAGAGCATCCCGTCGATCGTGGACCCGTCCAGATCGTCGTTCCAGAGGGTCAGACCGGGACGGGAGCCACCCCGGAGTCGGTTGGAGAGTTGGTCCTCAAGGCGACAATTCGAGGCCCACGGACTGGGGAAGGGCTCCCGGAACTCGGGCCGGCTCTCGACGCTGGTACGTCTGACCACACCGAGAGCCGGCCAACGCAGTTCGCGGGTCTTCTTGCGGACGCCCCCACTGGACTTCGTCGTGGCCATCTGCGGCCTCCTACCGGACTAGATGCCCCACAGTTCAATCAGGAAGATGCCGGCGGTGTAGTCCTGATCTGTCCCCTGTGCCCCGGTAGCGAGATACAGGTAGCCGTCGGCGTCGGGCAGGGCACTCAACTCGTCAATCTCGTTCGCCGCCCAATCGCCGTGGTCGATCAACTGCTCTTCGCCAGTTGCGGCACTAATGGCCGTGTCCTGGGCGAGAGTGGCTTCATCGACCGATCCCCAGATGTCAATGTCGACATCGCCGCCAGCCGGGACCTCCAGACAATGCACTCGGCCGGCGATGATCGTGCCGTTGACAGCGGCGGTGATCTGCCCGATATGGCAATTCGCCGTGTCGCCGTCTTTCCCGATGACATCGCCCGCGGTGTCACCGTCGTTCAGGCCAGTGACATCAAGGAGAATCTCGGTCTTGTAGAGTCCACCGACCTTTGTGACGCGGTGCTCACAGACCGTGCCGGTGCCGGTGGAAATGCCCGTACCAGGCGTCATGTCGCCAGCCGCCAGGACGGTGCTTCCAATCGTCAGGGTCGTGGTCGTCAGGGTCGTGATGGTCTGGGCAACGTCGACGCCCTCGCTTCTCAAGACTCTCCAGACATACTCGGAGCCGATCTTGACCGAACCAAACGCAACCCAATCGCCGGCTTCCGCGTAAGCGATCGTGGTGTTGTTCGACTGATCGTACCCATAGCACGTCCCGCTGGTCGGGTTGACAGTCAGCGTGAAATCGCCGCCGTCGGTGTCGTGCTCGACCACGCAGGTCAGTCCGGCTTTGGTCGGCGCGGCCAGGATCCGCGTCTCACTCGCCCCGGCGGTGACGATCGGAAAGTGGGCGTGCCAGCGATCGACGTTCAGCGTCCCCGCATCACCGGGATCAGGCAGCGAGAAGGGCGCCTTGTACATGTTGTGGAGTACGTTGTGGGCACTCATGGAACCATCCTTTCAAGGAAGAGGTAGCGGCGGACCTCCCGCCGCGGGAATGAGCTGTGTCAACGAAAAAACCCCGCCAGACCGCCTGCATGCAGGTCTGGCGGGGTTCGGAGCAACGGCGCCCGGATGGCCTTCCGGGCTCACCACATTGGACTTGTCTAAATTACCATGTCCCCCCGGCTGGTTGAGTCATCAAAATCACTTCTGCGATTTGGCCTTCAGGTCCCGAAGAATCTTCAACTCTGCCCGTTCACGGAGCTTCTTGCGTTCGGCGAAGCAATCGCTCGGCTTCGCCTTGGCATCGGTCAGGAACCTGAGCTGCTCGTCGGCAAACCACTCGCGGATCCGCATAGGCGGCACGAAGAACCCCATGTGCGTCACAGCCTGCCCCCAGGTGACCGCCACTCGGCTCGGCACGCCAATGAAGAAATACTGCGAATCACGCTCGATGAAGACAGCCCCCCCACTGTTGCCGAATATGATGTTGGCTGATCCCATCCAGTACGTCTTGCGGTCGATCACGTCATCGAGATAGTCGATGATGCCTTCAGTGACCACGGGCGGATGGAGCAGGGAGCACCCTATCGCCCAGATCGGCTCGAAGATGCTCACCTTCGCTTTTTCCGGCAACAGCTTGGCAACGTAAGATATCTTCCGGGAAGTCCGCAACTTGACCAGGGCCAAGTCATGGTCCCTGCTGTGGGCCACAACGTCGGCCATGTAGCTGTCGCACTTGTCCTGACGGGATCCTTCTCCGTAGCAGAAGACCTCCACCTTCACGGGCTCGTTGAACTCCCGTTTTACGTCCGCCTGAAGGAGGGAACTCCACTGCTCCTTGACCTTAATGGCACTCTCGATCACATGATGATTGCTGAGAACGTAGGTCTGGCAGCCGTCGCCCCGATCCTCGCTGTAGACGACCGTACCTGAGCCGCCGCCTTGGCCGACAGTCACCCGGCAAACGGGATAGAGCATCTGCTCATGCTGGCGCTGAATGTCCGCCGCCAGCGCAGAGCAAGCAAGCAGGCCCCACAAAACAAGACCGATTTGCATCCTTCGCATTTCAAAGACTCCTTCCAGTTAGGGCGGATAGCCGTTGTACTGGACTACCCCGGTGTCCGTGTAATAGTGGTCCTCGGGATCAAACGCCGCCATCTCGTCGCTCGGGTCCCGGTTGAAGCCCTGGGTGTCCGGGCAGGCCACGCGCCGATCGTGCGAGACCGAGGCAACCAAGCAGTCCAGGAACCTCTGGGCGTACTGGCCAGGCCCATCGTGGAATTTCTCCTCGCCGGCTGCCAGGCACGCCTGCAAGTACAGTTCCCCGTGCGCGTCCCCGCCCGGCGGGATCTCGTTGCTGTTGTCCAGCGGCGGGATCGCGACCCGATAGTGGTAATACAGGGTGTACGCGGCGTCCGGTGTCGGACTCAGCAGCATCTCATAGGCCGTCGCCGCCGTCATGTCGATCGGCTTGGGGCGGAGGGCATACTTCCGCGGGTAGCCGCTGAGCAACTCGAAACAGAGCAGCCTCAGCAGTTCGTACTCTGATATCCGCCCGATGGGGCTCTGCAAGAGCGACTGGCCGGCGGCATAGATCAGAGGCCCTTCAATGTCGGCAAAATCCGAAGGCATGTCGTAGGCCACTCGGCCCAGACTGAAGGTTGTCCCCGCATCCGCGTCGACCGAGGTGTCGGTAAGCGTCAGGTCGTCGCCGTCCACGCTGGCCACCGTGTACGTCCCGCTGGAGATCGTGAGGGCTCCCTGCGTGGCCCAAGAGGGCCAGGAACCGTCGGTGATCGTGGCCACACCACTGGCAATCTCCACGGTCCCGGTCGTATAGGGGGCAGTGGTCGTGAAGGAGTCCGCCGGCCGCAGGAAGGACCATTCGTGGGCGTACTTCTCGTCGGGCAGTGGCGGAGGGGTCAGCACTCGCCGCACGCCGCTGCGGAGCACATCCCCTATGTCGGCGACCACCGTGGCGTCGTCCTCCCAGTCATCTGGGCTGTGGCCGAAGCCGAACGCCCGGCCGATCTCTCGCCGCAAGGTCTCATACGTGATCGTCAGCGTCTCTGTGGCCGCTGCGGCGGGGATGTCATGCTCGAAATGATAGGTCGCCCCCCCATAGACGAATTCCACATAGGCGGTGTAGGACAACCCCTCGACCGGCTCGTCAAACGTGTACGAGTAGACTCCCGTCGATTCCTTGGTCATGGCAGTCCCATCCGCCACTACCACGCCGTCAGTGTCGTTACGCTTTACGCCGTATGTGCCGGTAGGATCAGACAGCTTGGCCGATGTGACATCCGTGAGCACGCCCTCGATCTTCCAGTTCCGCGTGACCGTCTTGGTCATCGTGGCGTTGACGCTGGGAGGATTCTCAACATCGGCGCTGGCATAGGTGTGAATGTCGTACAGATAAGCCGTTACGGCCACATCCGTGTCTGCCCCGTTGGGTGATTTGACCCGCAGGACGACTTCTTCTCCGGCCGGGACCGGGAAAATCGAGGTCCACGCAGAAGAACGGACCTCCGTCCCAAACACGATCCCCTGCGGTGATGGCTGAACCGTCTGGCCGTTGACGGTAATCACAAAGTCGAAAGTCCCCCCCGAGCCGTCGAGGTCCTTCGTACCGTCACCAAAAACGATCAACCCCTGACACAGCATCGCATTGGTGGCGTCCGGAGTATCCGTCAGAACCGTCACCAGAGAGGTCAAGTCACGATCCGCAGTTTCCGTATCAAGCAGGGTGACCGCCATACGTCACCTCCAGGACTCTGCAAAGAAATCCATGTGATAGGCCTTCTCGAAGGGGCCTACGGGATAGACGATTCCGGGAGGATGATCGACCCATTCAAGTGCGCTGTCGTCCCATTCGCTCAGATCGTAGCTGCCCACCAGATCGCGGTAATCCTGTCCGTAACGTCTGCCGAACGGCCAATAAGCCACCATGTCCTCGAAGAAGTGAAATGGTGAAGCACCGCCGGCCATCGCGACCGCTTCGGCCTCTGTCACGACACGATTCCAGACACCTACCTCCGCCAACTCTTGCCAGTCTTCAAAGCTGGGCGAGCTATCCAATTGTGCTCCCAACGCGGTACGGTCATAGCCGGATAGAGCAACTGATTCATCTGTGTTTTCCGTGCCAGGGGAACCGTCCAGATAGACGAGGCGCGAAGTCGTTGAGGCCCATACGCCCACAACATGGTGCCAGGTTTCCGCCGCATAGGGTTGTACTTCTGCCTTGCGATAATTCACCACAGTCCACTTCTGCACCAGGCGGACCGGATCACCACTCTGACCCCCTCGGGCCTCCAGATCACACCAGATGTCCGCATCGTCCTTGTCTCCGATCCAGAACAACGGGTGGTTGCTGGTGGCCGTCTTGACGCGGAACCACATCGCCACGCTAAACGGCATGCTCTCGGCGACTGCCGCTTCGCAATAGAGGCCCTGATTATCAGTGATCTTGATAGCCATGACTCATCTGCGATCAGCCCTCCGTCGAGACGTTGGTCCCTTCGGTGGAGATGTTCATGGTGCCACCCCCCGAGACAGCGTCCAAGATCACATCCAACCGACCGCCATCCGCCCAGTCGCTTTGCAGGTCGCTCGCATCTGCTTCTATTGCCGCCAGATCGCTGAGGATCTTGGTCTTCTGTGCCACGCTCCAATCTGAACCGGCGGCACTCAGGTCTGCGATATCGCTTTGCGTCTTGTCATGGTCGGCTGCCAAGACGACCATATCGGAGTCCTGTTTCGTTGAGAGGTCTGCGATGTCACTCTGCGTTTTGTCGTGATCCGCATCGGCCAACGTCGCGTCCGAGTCTATTTTCGTGCCAAGATCGGCGATATCGCTTTGGGTCTTATCGTGATCAGCCCCCAGGACGACCATGTCCGAGTCTTGTTTCGTTGAGAGACTTCCCACAGCGGTCTCAATCGCAGCCAAGTCACTGAGGATGTCCGACTTCTGCGCCGCGCTCCAATCTGAGCCAGCGGCGCTCAAGTCTGCGATATCACTCTGAGTCTTGTCGTGGTCAGCTGCGAGCACGACCATGTCGCTGTCTTGCTTCGTTGAGAGGCTTCCCATGGCCGTTTCTATTGCCGCCAGATCGCTCAGGATGTCGGACTTCTGTGCTGCACTCCAGTCTGAACCGGCGGCACTCAGGTCTGCGATATCGCTTTGCGTCTTGTCATGGTCGGCTGCCAAAACGACCATGTCCGAATCCTGCTTGGTTGAGAGGCTTCCCACAGCAGTTTCAATTGCGGCAAGGTCACTCAGAATGTCAGACTTTTGTGCCGCGCTCCAGTCGGAACCGGCAGCACTGAGATCGGCGATGTCGCTCTGCGTCTTGTCGTGGTCGGCGTCAGCCAGGACCGCGTCCGAGTCCACCTTCGTGCTGAGATCGGCGATGTCGCTCTGGGTTTTGTCGTGGTCCGCATCGGCCAGCACGGCATCGGAGTCTACTTTCGTGCTGAGGTCAGCGATGTCGCTTTGTGTCTTGTCATGGTCGGCAGCAACGATGACCATGTCTGAGTCCTGCTTTACCAACACGTCCGAGACGCCGGTTTCAACCACCGTGGTATCCGAATAGACCTTATCGACCTGATCGCTGATCACGACCAATTCGGACTTCACGTCGGAGATAGCATCGCTGACTACCACCAATTCGCTCTTCACATCAGAGAGAGCCGCCGCTGTCGCCAGATCGGAAAGGGCGGTCGCCGTCAAGTCGGAATAGATGTCAGAGAGGTAGTCTTCCAGATCACTCTCATTGAAGTCCGTAAACTCCACCTCCAATACAGCAGGATCCAACCCGCTGCCACTCACAATCAAGTCCACTCGATCTACGCCAGACGCGAAGGCCGCGTCAGGCCAGTCTACGCGATACAGGCCCAGCGCATTTGTCTTGTCGATCTGGATCGCCTTGTTGTCGGCGTGGGCATCACTGACCGTCGATAGGGCAGTAGCGTCATTCTTTACCGCCGCCGCACGATTGCGCACATAGGTCAGGTCCAAGTCGGTGATCGTGTAATCCGACTCGGGCGTCCCGTCACTCGAATCGACCAGCTTGAAGTTGAACGTCTGGTCGGTTGCACCCTTCTTAACCCGTGCCATCGACCACCTCCTCGCATATCGCGATCAACTGCCGAGCAGTTTCTTTGGCATCGTATTTGTCTTCTGCGATGGACCGCGCGGCGCTCCTGGAAACAGTCAAAGCCGATCTCAAGGAGTCTGCCCACTCAAGCGGGTCTTCCCAGTTGTTCACGCCCGTCGTCCCGATATCCGCGCGGCCTGCATGGAGGACCGGGCAGCCACAAGCTAACGCTTCGCGTACGGTCCGAGTGGCAATCACGTTCGAGCTGAGCACCAAATCCGCCGACCGATAGACGTTGGCCAATCCGACTATCAGCCCCCTCACTTCGCCCAAGGCACCAATCCGCTCCAGTTGGCGCAAGAGCACGTCAAGAGAGGAATGCTTTTTAGGCCGCCCGTAGATATGGAGCTTGACCTGGGGGAACATGCGGGCGGCGACGAATCCGTGAATGGCATGGAAGGGCGTCCTGTCTTCTCGCCAGAGGTCGGCAATGACTACGTTCCGCTGCCCAGCCTGACCGCCGAATGTGTACCCGCTGGGACCGTCTGGCGTCCAAGCGGACAGATCGACCGGCGGGGGGAGCACGTCGATGTCTCGGTCGGCCAAGAGCAACTCCCAGAATGGAAGCGTTTCGGGCCAGAAGGTCACAAATCGCTTGTACTGGGGATCTTTAGCCGCTCGCTCCAGCATTGAATAGACGGGCGCGCTGCCGTTGTTTTCCAGGCGAAAACTCGACTCGGGCCGCCCGTGGAGACAATGAACGATTGGCTTGCTGCTCTCCTTGCAGGACCCGAGCCCGCTGTGATTCACCAATACATCACACGCCTCCACGCGCCCCGCATGGCCCATCGGAGCACCGCGGTCAACGCCGGGTTGTTGCGGGTCAACGATACACGCCTCGTGGCCCAGTGCCACTTCGGCCGCAACGATGTCCCGCACAGTCTCGTAGAGCCCGGCGCGGTGAGGGGAGACGATTGCTAGATGAACGATGTTCATTGTTTGCCTGCGTAAGCGGCAATCTTGTTTGCCCGCTTGTTGGCGCGCATCAGTAGCAGGTTGGTCGTTGGGGCTCCTCCCGATGAACCGAAGCTCAGCATCCACCCCAATCGCGCTGTGCCATCGACGGTCGTCCAATCAAACGTGATGCCGTCCGAGTCCCAACTATCAACCGCCGCTTCGAGATACTTTCCGTAACTCCCACCACTCTCCGTAGCCGTCGCCACCACTTTGGCGTCAGTCAGATTGTAAGTATCGGAGTCCGCCGACCCGTCGTCGTCGCCACTTGCCACCGACTCTTCGCCAGCCCCTTCGGCCGCTGCAAACTGGCAGACCGTCTCGTCATTGCCTGCAGTGTTGACGGCTGAGGCATGCGTCATTGCTCCAAGCACTGCCGTTACATCAAAGCCGGTCGTATACTTTTTTGTCTCGGTGCTTGTGGGGCTCTCGATTGTCTGAAGATCAAACTCCGTATCCGGGGCGTTTAGAACAAGGTAGATGCACTCGTCACCACCTGTTGCACCGTCGCGAGTGGTCATCGTCCAGCCATCGGCGTTCCAGGCAGTCAGTTCTCCAGACCAACTCAGGGAGCCATCGTAAAATTGACCCACGCAACGGTTGTTTGCCAGGTATCCCCCGCAATTTACGTTGCTTGAATCGTCTTGGTTGTACCAGGCATGACAGCGCTGGGTCTCGGACCCGTCGTCTATGGCACAACCAAACGAAATGATCCCATGTGAAGTACCGTCATCAACGGTGGAGCCATGTGACGCCAACAATAGAACCTTTGGTGCCGAGGCTAATCCGCTCTTGCTGGCAGTCCCGCTCTCCGAGGAGTTCGGCGTGAACGATCCGCAATCTTCAAGCGTGCTGCCCTTGATCAGAACGCAGACCAGCTTGACTTGCGCCGAACTGGATGA
>Ga0180434_10004587_pt1 | contig 16714 bp, 15 predicted proteins | sample SS_ome_7_FD_132453 | JGI IMG/M metagenome (GOLD analysis project Ga0180434, IMG submission 132453) | Hypersaline lake sediment archaeal communities from the Salton Sea, California, USA - SS_1_D_2 metaG | ecosystem: Environmental > Aquatic > Non-marine Saline and Alkaline > Hypersaline >...
CCGGCACCGCGGCGATCAGCGCATCCACCCCCGGCCGGTCGTCCTGCAGCGCGATCCGCGCCTCGGCCACCGCGCGGGTGCCCGGCGTGGTCAGCGGCAGAAGCCGTTCGGCGTTGTCCAGCCAGCCCTCGGCCAGCAGCGTGACCATCCGGCCGCCGTGATGCTCGGCCAGCAGGGCGCCGGCGCGGTCGAGATAGCCGGCCTGTTCGGCGGCCGACATCGGCAGCGCCCGCCAGGCGCGCACCGCCTCGCGTCCGGCCCCGGCGCGGTCGCCGGTGGCCAGCAGCGCGGCATGGTAGGCCAGCGACCCCTCGGCGGTCTGCGGCGCGCGATTGGCGAAATAGGCCACCACCTCCGCCGGCCCGGCGCTGGCGGCCACCGCCGCCTCGCCGCGCCGTTGCAGCAGCGGCAGGCCGGGCCAGTCCGCCCGGCTGGCCAGGAAGGCGGCGTAATCCTGCGCCCGGCCCTTGCCGGCGCGCAGCCAGTGCCTGGCGACGATATCCACCGCCAGCGGGCCGGAGCGCGCGGCCTCGGCCGCCGCACTCGACCAGTCGCCGCGCCCGACGGCCGCCATCGCGTCGGCCAGCCGCGCGGCATCCTCGGCCTCGGCGGGTTCGGGGGAAAGACCAAGGGCCAGCACAAGGCCCAGCACACGCAACATGACCATCTGACGATTTCCTGCCCGGATCGTTTCTTGCGGCCGAGTCTAGCCCGCCCCGCGCCGCCCGCAACACACAAACTTGGCAAGCCCCCCGCGCCCGGCTAGGGTCCGCGCCATTCCGCCGGGCGAGTCTGCCCGCCAGCCGCAGGAGCGTGTCATGTTCAAGGGGTCCATTCCCGCCCTCGTCACGCCGTTCAAGGACGGCGCCGTGGATTTCGACACGCTGAAGAAACTCGTCGACTGGCATGTCGCGGAGGGCAGCCATGGCCTCGTGCCGGTGGGCACGACCGGCGAAAGCCCGACGCTGAGCCATGCCGAACACGGCCAGGTCATCGCGGCGGTGGTGAAGGCCGCGGCCGGCCGGATCCCGGTGATCGCCGGCGCCGGATCGAATTCCACCGCCGAGGGGATCGAGCTGATCCGCCATGCCGAGGAAGTTGGCGCCGATGCCGCGCTGGTGGTGACGCCTTACTACAACAAGCCCACGCAGCGCGGGCTGATCGCGCATTTCACCGCGATGCACGATGCCTGCGGCCTGCCGATCATCATCTACAACATTCCCGGCCGGTCCGTCGTCGACATGCTGCCCGATACGATGGCCGAACTGGCGAAGCTGCCCCGGATCGTCGGCGTGAAGGACGCGACCGGCAGGATCGAACGGGTCAGCCAGCAGCGCGCCGCCTGCGGGGCCGGGTTCATCCAGCTGTCGGGCGAGGATGCCACCGCGCTGGGCTTCAACGCGCATGGCGGCACCGGCTGCATCTCGGTCACCGCGAACGTGGCGCCGCGGCTGTGTTCGGAATTCCAGGAGGCGACGCTTAGGGGCGATTATGCCACCGCGCTGGCCTACCAGGACCGGCTGATGCCGCTGCACGAGGCGATCTTCGTCGAGCCGGGGCTGTGTGGCGCGAAATACGCGATGTCGCGTCTGGGCCTGTGTTCGGACGAGGTTCGGCTGCCGCTGTCGGGCCTGCTGGAGGACACGCGGGGCCAGATCGACGCCGCGATGCGGCACGCGGGGCTGATCAACTGACCACGGCCGGCGCCCGGTCCGCCAATCTTGCCGGCAGCCTGTGGATGGTCGCGGCGATGGCGGGTTTCGCCGTCGAGGACCTGTTTCTGAAGATTGCGGCGCGCAGCCTGCCGGTGGGCGAGGTGCTGATCGTCTTCGGCGCCGGCGGCATGGCGGCCTTCGCGGTGCTGGCGCGCCGGCGCGGCGACCGGGTGCTGAGCCCGGCGATCCTGTCGCGGCCGATCCTCTTGCGCGCGGTGTTCGAGATGGCGGGGCGGCTGTTTCACACGCTGGCGCTGGCGGCGGTGCCGCTGGCGCTGGTCTCCACCCTGTTGCAGGCCACGCCACTGGTCGTCGTCGCCGGGGCGGCGCTGCTGTTCGGCGAACGCGTCGGCTGGCGGCGCTGGGCGGCGATCGCGGTGGGCTTCGTGGGTGTGCTGATCGTGCTCAGGCCGGGAACCGAGGCGTTCAGCGCGGCCGCGCTTCTGGCGGTGGCGGGGATGGCGGGCTTTGCCGGGCGCGACCTTGCCACCCGCGCCGCGCCGCCGGCGATGTCCAGCCTTGCGCTGGGCGTCTACGGCTTTGCCGCGATGGTGCCCGCCGGGGCGGCGGTGCTGGCGGTCACGGGAACCGCGCCGGTGATGCCCGGCGCCGGGGCCGCGGCGGCGCTGGCCGGGGCGACGGTGGTGGGTGTCGGCGCCTATTACGCGCTCACGCAGGCGATGCGGAGCGGCGAGGTTTCCGTCGTCACGCCGTTTCGCTACACGAGGCTGCTGTTCGGCGTGGCGCTTGCCGCGGCGCTGCTGGGCGAGCGGATCGACGGGGCCACGATCCTGGGCAGCCTGCTGATCGTGGGCAGCGGGCTTTACACGCTGTGGCGCGCGCGCCGCGCCGGGTGACGAAGGCGCGAACCGCGGCCACGGGACGGCGCCGCGCGACAGGGCTTGCGGGCGGCCCGGCCCGCGGGCAGGCTGGGGCCATCCGTCACCCGCGAGGCCCCGATGACCCCCCAGATGATCCTGACGAATGCCCGCATCCTGACGATGGACCCGGCCCATCCGCGGGCCGGGGCACTGGCGATCGACCGGGGCCGGATCGCCGCGCTGGGCCCGCGCGCGCTGATCGAGGCGATGGCCGGACCGGACACCGAGACGGTGGATTGCAACGGCGCGACGGTGCTGCCCGGTTTCGTCGAAAGCCACCTGCACCTGGTGCTGGGCGGCGCGGAACTGGCGCATCTGCAACTAGGCGGGGTGACGGGGGCGGGGCCCATCGCCGCCGCGTTCCGCGAGTTTTCCGCGCAGCACCCCGACCGGCCGCTCCTGATGGCGCAGGGGGGCGACTACGGCATCTTCGGCCATCCGACGACGCGGCACGATCTGGACGCGGTCATCGCCGACCGGCCGATCGCGATCACCGCGCCCGATCATCACACGGTCTGGGCCAATACGGCGGCGCTGACGGCCGCGGGCCTGTTGCACGGCGCCGACACGCCGCCGGGGCACGAGGTGGCGATCGGCCCCGACGGTATCGCGACGGGCGAGTTGCGCGAGTTCGAGGCCTTTGCCCGGGTCATCGCGCTGGGCGGCGAGGCGCGGCTGAACCTGGGCATCGCGACCGGCGAGGAGCCCGATCCCTGGCCCGATGAAGCCGCCCGCGCGATCGACAAGGCCAAGGTGGCCGATGGCCTCGCCCATGCCGCGCGCCACGGCATCACCTCGATCGTCAACATGGACGGCAACCGCTACACGCTCGCCCTGCTGTCGGAAATTAAGGCCGAGGGCCGGCTGACCGCGCGGGTCCGGGTGCCGTTCCATTTCAAGCCGCACATGGAGTTGTCCGCGCTGGACCGCGCCAGCGCGATGACGGCCGAGTTCGACGACGACTGGCTGAGCTGCAATTTCGTCAAGCTGTTCATGGATGGCGTGTTCGGCAGCGGCACCGCCTGGGTGCTGGAGGATTATCCCGACCGGCCCGGCCACCGGTCGCAGGCGCTGTTCGCGCCCGACCGTTTCGCCGCGCTCGCCACCGAGATCGACCGGCGCGGCATGCAGATCGCCGTGCACGCGATCGGGGATGCGGCGGTGCGCACGGTGATCGACGGCTATGCCGCGGCGCGGGCGGCGAACGGGCCGCGCGACGCGCGCCACCGGATCGAACATATCGAGCTGATCCGGCGGGAGGATATCCTACGGCTCGGCGCGCTCGGGATCATTGCTTCGGTCCAGCCCTCGCATGTGCCCGGTGTCATGGACTTCCCGCTGTTCCTCGAGGATTTCCCCGAGCACCGGCGCAGGGACAGCTTCCTGTGCCGCGACCTTGCCGAGGCGGGTGCGCCGCTGGCCTTCGCCTCCGACTGGCCGGTGACGGATATCTCGGTGCTGCGGGCGTTGCAGGCCGCCGTGACCCGCCCGCCGTTTCCCGCGCCGGGGGCGACGGATCAGTCCGTCGGCCTGATGCAGGCGCTGCATGCCTATACCGCCGGCGGCGCCTGGGCCGGGCATCTCGATCACCTGACCGGCAGGCTGCGGCCGGGCCTCGCGGCCGATGTCGTGGTGCTGTCGGGCGATATCGAGGCGGTGGCGCCCGCGGCGATCTCAGACCTCGTGCCGGTGCTCACGATCTGCGGCGGCCGCGTGACCTTCCGCGGCTGAGGCGGCGGCCTCCAGCAGTTGCTGGCGGCGCCACTCGATCTGGCCAAGCCGGACATGGCGCAGGATTTCCACCAGCATGGCGGTCAGAAGCCCCATGTTGAGAAGACCGTTCGCCGCGGCCATGCCTGACAGGAGCCGCCATTCCTGCGGCAGCAGGATGTCGCCGAACCCCAGCGTCGTGAAGGCCACGAGCGAGAAATAGACCGAGGCCTCCATCGTGATGAACACGCCCAGCAGCCGGAGCGCGAAGGCCCACAGCCAGACCCCGACGGTCACCATGCCCAGAACCCAAAGCACGGTGACCGCCAGCACCAGCGCCAGCTTCGGCCCGTGCGGATCGCGCATCAGCCAGGGGCCGGATCGTGCGATCAGCGCATCCAGCGCCCAGTAGGCCAGCGCCGCGAACAGGATCGAGGCGACCATCAGCAGGCTTCCGATGGCGATCTGGATGAACATGCAGGGCTCCTCCCGCGTTGCGTGCGATCCTAGCGGCGCGCGCAAGGCGAAGCCAGCGCGGCGCGGCAGGAAAGCCGGGCCTGCGGCATCTGGACTCGGGCCGCCCGCTCGCCTATCCCGGCGCGACCATGGCCAGGCCGAAGGACAATCCGAACTACAAGGTGATCGCCGAGAACCGGCGGGCGCGGTTCGACTATGCGATCGAGGACGACCTCGAGGTCGGGATCGTGCTGACCGGGTCCGAGGTCAAGGCGCTGCGCACCGGGCAGTCGAACATCGCCGACAGCTACGCCAATGTCGAGAACGGCGAGTTGTGGCTGATCAACAGCTACATCGCGCCCTACAAGCAGGCCGGCGTCTTCGGCCACGAGGAACGCCGGCACCGCAAGCTTCTGGTGTCGAAACGCGAGTTGTCGCGGCTGTGGCAGGCGATCGGCCGCGAGGGCATGACGCTGGTGCCGCTGGTGATGTATTTCAACGACAAGGGCCGGGTGAAGCTGAAGCTGGGGATCGCCAAGGGCAAGAAGGTTGCCGACAAGCGAGAAACCGCCGCCAAGCGCGACTGGAACCGGCAAAAGCAGCGGCTGCTGAAACAGGGCGGCTAGGAGACGGCGGCTAAAGCCGGATCACGTAGTCCTTGCGCGTCGTTTCCACCACCTCCCAGACACCGGTGAAGCCGGGGCGAATGATGTAGCTGTCGCCGGCGCGCAGATGCACGGGCGCGCCGCCCTCCGGCGTCAGGATCGAGTGGCCGGCGAGGATGCGGATGTATTCCCATTCGTCGTAGGCCACCCGCCAGGCGCCCGGCGTCGATTGCCAGATGCCGCAGCAAAGCCCGTCACGGTCCTCGATGTTCCAGGTGGTGTGAACCGGGTCGCCCCTGACGACCTTGCCGGGATCGGGGCGCCCGGTCTCCGGCTCGATCCCGTCGACGGCGACGGGCAGAAGATGGCTCATCGGTTCATCCCCTTCCAGGCGACGGCAAAATCCTTCGCCGAAGGATTTTGCCGGGGCGGTGCGTGTCGGTCGGCAATATCTTTCGTCCGAAAGATATTGCGGGTGCGGTCCAAGGTCTTTCGTCCGAAAGACCTTGGACAGGCGGGGAAAATTCTTCGGACGAAGAATTTTCCCCGCCCCGCCGGTCAGTCCGTCCAGCGCACGGCGGTCAGGTCGTTGGCCTGGGTCGGCGCGTTTTCCCACAGGCCTTCGATCCTGGCATCGGCAACGCCGGTCTTGGCGAGCTGGAACAGGTAGCCGTTGACGTAATCCTCGGCGATCCTGGTCTGCGCCTGTTTCAGCAGGTCGGAGCGCTGCGCCGGATCGGTCGTCAGGTTCAGCCGGTCCATGATCGCCACGAAATCGGCGTCGCCGTACTGGAAGTAGTAGTCCGGCCGGGCGTAGATGTTGATGTCGGCGGGTTCGGTGTGGCTGACGATGGTCAGGTCGAAATCCTTGCCGCGGAACACCTGTTCGAGCCATTGCGCCCATTCGAGATTGCTGATCTCGGTCTCGATGCCGACCTCGCGCAGCTGCGCGGCGATGATCTCGCCGCCGCGGCGGGCGTAGGTCGGCGGCGGCAGGGCCAGCCGCAGGGTCAGGTCGCTCACCCCGGCCTCGGCCAGCAGCGCCTTCGCCTTCTCGGGGTCATGCGCCGACAGGCCGGTCAGGTCGACATAGTCGGGATTGTGCGGCGCGAAATGGGTGCCGATCGGCGTGCCGTAACCGAACATCGCGCCGTCGATGATTTCCTGGCGGTCGATGGCATGGGCGATGGCCTGCCGCACCTTGACGTTCGACAGGGCCGGCTGGCGGTTGTTCATCGCCAGGATCGTCTCGCCCTCGGTCGAGCCGACGATCACGGAAAACCGCGGATCTGCGCCGAGCTGCGGCAGGGTTTCGGGCGCGGGAAAGTTCGGAAAGGCATCGACATCGCCGGCCATCATCGCCGCGAAGGCCGCCGTCGGGTCCGAGATGAACTTGAAGGTGGCGCGTTTCAGGGCCGGTTTCGTGCCCCAGTAGTCCGGGTTCTCGACCAGCTCCACCCGGTCGCCCTGGACCCAGTTGCCCAGTCTGAACGGGCCGGTGCCGACCGGCGCGGTGGCGGCCTCGTCTGCGGTTTCAGGGGCGAGGATCACCGCGTCGCCCCAGGCCATGTTGAACGGGAAGTTGCCGTTCGGCGAGGACAGGGTGACCGTGACGGTCAGCGGATCGGCGACCTCGACGCTTTCGATCCCGGCGAACAGCGCCTTTTGCGCATTCGCGCTGTCCTCGGCGCGGGCGCGGTCGAGGCTGAACTTCACGTCCTCGGCGTCGAAGGCGGTGCCGTCGTGGAAGGTCACGCCGTCATGCAGGTGGAAGGTATAGACGGTGCCGTCGCCCGACACGTCCCAGCGTTCTGCCAGCGCCGGCAGCACCGCGCCGTCCGGGCCGAAGCGGGTCAGCCCCTCGAAGACATTGGCATAGACGACCTCGTCGATCGCCGCGGCGGCGCCGCCGGTCGGATCGAGATTCGGCGGTTCCAGCACCATGCCGATGGTGATCGCGTCGGGTGCGGCATGGGCCGCGCCCGCGGCCAGCGCCAGCGCCGCGGCGGTGATCCTCAGACGGGTGAACATTTTCTCTCTCCCTGTCCCCGTGTCCCTCTGGCGTCAGCTTGCGCCCGGAAGGCTCAGCAAAGCAACTCTTTCAACACCAGCGCCATGACGCGGGCACTGTCCATCATGTCGCCGATCCCGACCCATTCGTCGGGCTGGTGCGCGAGATCGAGAATGCCGGGGCCGTAGGCGATGCAGTTCCGCAGCCGTCCGATCCGGTCGATGTGCTTCTGGTCGTATGTGCCCGGCGAGACGACGAAACCCGGCGGCGCGCCCAGCACCGCCTCGACCGCGCGGGCGGTGGCGCCGACGACCGGTGCGGCGCGGTCGGTCATCGTGGGCTGCACCTCGAACAGGTCGCGGACCTCGTAGTCGAAGGACGGGCGGCGCGCCTTGACCGCCTCCAGCATCCGCGTGACCTCGCGCTTCACCTCGGCCACGTCTTCCTCGATCAGGAAGCGCCGGTCGATGACGATGCGGCAGCGGTCGGCCACGCAGGGCGCGGGCAGGCCGGTGTAGCCCGCGTCCTGCTCGGCCTCGCCGCCGTGGATCGAATTGATGTTGAGCGTCGATTGCCGGGCGCCTTCGGGGATCACCGGCATCTCGGTGCGCTTGCCGGCGAGCAGCGGGTAGAGCACCCGCTCCATCTCGTCCAGCACGGCGCCCATGTGGCGGATCGCGCTGTCGCCGAGAAACGGCATGGAGCCATGCGCGATGCGGCCCCTGGTCTCGATCTCGGCCCACCAGACGCCGCGATGGCCCAGGCAGATGCGATCCTTGTGCAGCGGTTCGGGGATGATCACGTGCTGCACCCGCGACGGGTCGAACCAGCCGCGTTCGGCGAGCCAGGCGACGCCGCCGTAGCCGCCCGATTCCTCGTCCGCGGTGGCGGAAATCTCGATCGCGCCGGCATGGTCGGGGCAGGCGGCCGCGAAGGCCTCGGCGGCGATCACGGCGGCGGCGAGGCCCCCCTTCATGTCGCAGGCGCCGCGGCCGTAGATCCGGTCGCCCTCGACCTCGGCGGCGAAGGGATCGCGGGTCCAGCCGTTGCCGACCTCGACGACATCGTGATGGCCGTTGAAATGCACGCAGTCGCCCGGACGCGCGCCGTCGCGCCGGGCGACGAGGTTCCAGCGCGGATGGGCATCGCTGTCACCCGGCGCGCCGGTGGCGCGCAGCACCTGGCAGGCATAGCCCGCGCCGTCCAGCCGCGCGGCGAGAAAATCGCAGATCTCGCGGTAGTTCCGGCCCGGCGGGTTGAGCGTGGGAATCCGGATCAGATCCTGCGTAAGTCGCACCAGCGCGTCGCCGCGCGCGTCGATCTCGGCGAGAATGGCGGGGTCAGGGGTGGTCATGGCGCCGCAGCCTAGGACCGCGCCGGGCGCGGCGCAACGGCCAAATCCGGGCCAGTCGCGCGACAAAGGGGTGGCGTCCGGCGGCCACAGGGCCCACATGTGGGGCGGGCGCGGCGCTGCGCCCGGAAGGAAGGGGCGATGCTGGCCTTAGGCAAACTCGCGGTGTTTCTGTTCCTGGCGCTGACGGTGGTGTATCTGTCGGTCTCGGCCTATTCGCGGTCGGTGCGGCGCGAGAAGCTGGAGGACGAATGGGATGCGGATCCGAAGGGCGATGCGGCGGCCCGCGACGCCTTCATCGAAGCGGGCATGCGCGACTACGACCGCGGATTGCGGCGGCGCCTGATCTGGCTGGTCTACATCGTGCCGGCGCTGCTGATCCTCGCGTTGATCTACTTCACCAACTATTCCTGAGGCCCGCATGCGTTACGTCAAATGGTCCCTCCTCGCGCTGCTGGTGCTGTTCGTGCTGGCCTTCCTGCACTACACCCTGCCCGACCGCGACATCGTGCGCGTCACCTCGACCGAGACGCGGCGGATCGATTTCGGCGAGAACTCGATGTTCTGGGCGGCGCCGGACGTGGGCACATCCGCCAATCCCACGCGCGACGTGCGTTTCATCAACGCGGTGAAGCCGAACGGCCGCGTCATCGTCTACCGCAACGAGGATACGGGCTGGGGCTGGCCGCCCTATTTCAAGCTCGATTCCTCGAACCTCCAGGCCGAGGCGGATGACATCAAGTCGACGCCGGAGACACCGAAATGGGTGGTGATGACGCATTACGGCTGGCGCAACGAGTTTCTCACGATCTACCCCAACGCCGTGGCCGTGCGCCCCGCCGAGGGGCCGGAGGAACGGCTGATCCCCTGGCTCAACATGGTGATCCTCGCGGTGCTGGCCGCGCTCGCCGTCTGGCTGTGGCTGATGCTGGCGCAGCTCCACGAACGGGTGATCGAACCGGCGCTGATCCGTTTCGCCGACTGGCGCGCGGGGCTCAGGAACCGGTTCTGGCCACGCTGAGCGGGCTTCACGCGTCGCGCGCGCCCTCGATCTCCCACCAGTCCAGCAGGTCGCGCGCCTTCGGCGCGGCAACGCCGATGACCTGCAGCGCGTAGATGTCGAGGCCGATCATCCCGGCCAGACGGTAGCCCTGCACCGCGCCGTCATGCGCCGGCCCGCCCTGCAGGAAATGCGCCTCGATCGTGCGCGCGGCGGACATCAGCGCAAAGATGATCTCGCCGGCCGAGGCGGCCGGCCAGCGCAGCGCCATCTCGCGCGTCAGGCCACGCCAGGCGCCCGGCCCTTCCATCAGCCGTTCCAGCGCGAACACGCCCATGTCGGTGGAGGCAGAGGGCAAGCCCATGCCGGGTCCAATCGCTTAAAACAAATGATTTGATTCCATCTCGCAGGGCCAATACCCCGCAGCGCCACAATCCCAGCAAACGCGCCGTGGCGAAACCCAGAATCGCCGCATTTTTTAACGAAGTGTTAACCGGGCCGGTCCCGCGCAGGGCCGTTGAAGCGGGCCCGGCCTTTCGCTAGCCTCGCCGGGCCGGTCCCGCCGGGGCCGCGAAGGGGGAAGAGGCATGTCCACGCCGCCGCATGACCGCCCGAACCGGCCCCGCAACGCCGGGACCGGGCTGCAGACCGACTGGTTCGACGCCGTCGCGGTGAACACGCCGGCGGCCGAACGCCGCGCCGCGACACTGACCACCCGGCGCACGGTCAAGAAGGCGTGGCAGGCGGCGTGGCTGGTCAACGCGATCCGCTGCATGGACCTCACGACGCTGTCGGGCGACGACACCGGGGACCGCGTCGCGCGGCTTTGCGCCAAGGCGCGCCGCCCGCTCGGCGACGCGGTCATGGCGGGGCTGGGGCTGGAGGCGCTGACGGTCGGCGCGGTCTGCGTCTACCCGACGATGGTGGCGGCGGCGGTGCGGGCGCTGGCCGGCAGCGGGGTTCCCGTCGCCTCGGTCGCGACCGGATTTCCCGCCGGGCTGATGCCGCTCGACCTGCGGCTGGCCGAGATCCGCTACGCGGTCGATCAGGGCGCCGACGAGATCGACATCGTCATCACCCGGGCCCATGTGCTGGGGGCCGACTGGGCCGCGCTGCATGACGAGGTGGCGGCGATGCGCGAGGCGGCGGGCGCGGCGCATCTCAAGGCGATCCTCGCGACCGGCGATCTCAAGACGCTCAGGAACGTCTACAAGGCCTCGATGGTGGCGATGCAGGCCGGCGCCGATTTCATCAAGACCTCGACCGGCAAGGAGGGCGTGAACGCCACCCTGCCGGTGTCGCTGGTGATGTGCCGGGCGCTGCGCGACTACGGCGACCGCACCGGTTACCAGATCGGCTTCAAGCCCGCCGGCGGGATGAAGACGGCCAAGGACGCGATCGCCTGGCAGATCCTGATGAAGGAGGAGCTGGGCACCGACTGGCTGCGCCCCGACCTGTTCCGGCTGGGCGCCTCGTCGATGCTGAGCGATATCGAACGCCAGCTCGAACACCATGTCACCGGGCGCTACGCCGCCGCCTATCGCCACGCGATGGCCTGAGGGGACCGATGCCGAGAATTCAGGAGATACTGGAAACCATGGATTACGGCCCCGCCCCCGAAGCCGCCGGCGCGGTGCTGGACTGGCTGAAGGCCCGCGCCCGCTTCGGCCATTTCATCGACGGCGCCTTCACCCGGCCCGGCGAAACCTTTGCCACCGACAACCCGGCCACCGGTGAACCGCTTGCCGAGGTCACGCAGGGCACGGCCGACGACGTGGCCGCGGCGGTGAAGGCCGCGCGCGCCGCGCAGCCGGGCTGGGCGAAGCTGGCCGGACACGAGCGCGCGACATGGCTTTACGCCATCGCCCGGCACATCCAGAAGCGCGAGCGGTTCCTCGCGGTGCTGGAAACGCTCGACAACGGCAAGACGATCCGCGAGACGCGGGATATCGACATCCCCCTCGTCGCGCGGCATTTCTACCATCACGCCGGCTGGGCCGAACTGCTGGAGGATGAATTCCCCGGTGCCGCGCCGCTGGGCGTCTGCGGCCAGATCATACCTTGGAACTTCCCGCTGCTGATGCTGGCGTGGAAGATCGCGCCGGCGCTGGCCGCCGGCAATACCGTGGTGCTGAAACCCGCCGAATACACGCCGCTGACCGCGCTGGCCTTCGCGGAAATCTGCGCCGAGATCGGGCTGCCGAAGGGCGTGGTGAACATCGTCACCGGCGACGGCGAGACCGGCGCGGCGCTGGTCGCGGCAAAGGTCGACAAGATCGCCTTCACAGGGTCCACCGAGGTGGGCCGCGCGATCCGGCAGGCCACCGCCGGAACCGGCAAGTGCCTGACGCTGGAACTGGGCGGCAAGTCGCCCTTCGTGGTCTTCGCCGATGCCGATCTGGATGCCGCGGTGGAGGGCGTGGTCGATGCGATCTGGTTCAACCAGGGCCAGGTCTGTTGCGCCGGATCGCGCATTCTGGTCCATGAACCGGTGGCCGCGGCCTTCGAGGCCAGGCTGAAGGCGCGGCTGGCCAAGCTCCGGCTGGGCGACCCGCTGGACAAGTCCACCGATATCGGCGCGATCGTGCATCCGGTGCAGTTGCGGCGCATCCGCGACCTGGTGGCACGGGGCGAGGCGCAGGGCGCGGTGCTGCACCGGCTGGAGTGCCAGTTGCCGGCGAAGGGCAGCTTCTTCCCGCCCGCCTTCGCCACCAACGTGCAGCCCGCCAACATCCTGTCAGAGGTGGAAATCTTCGGCCCCGTCGCGACGCTGGCGACCTTCCGCACGCCCGACGAGGCGGTGCAGCTGGCCAACAACACGCGCTACGGCCTTGCCGCCTCGATCTGGTCGGAGAACATGAACCTGTGCCTCGATGTCGCGGCGAAGGTGCAGGCCGGGGTGGTCTGGATCAACGCGACGAACGTCTTCGACGCCGGCGCGGCCTTCGGCGGCTACCGCGAATCGGGCTTCGGCCGCGAGGGCGCGCGGGAGGGGCTGCGGGAATACCTCGCCATGCCCGGCGCGAAGCCGAAACCCGAAGCGGCGATGCCCGACACCTCCGCCGCGCCGGCGCCTGAGGCCGGCGGCAAGGCCCGGCCCGGCATCGACCGCACCGCGAAGATGTATGTCGGCGGCAGGCAGAGGCGGCCGGATTCGGGCCAGTCCTACGCCGTCCGCGGCCCGAAGGGCGCGGTGCTGGGGCTGGCCGGGCTGGGCAACCGCAAGGACATCCGCAACGCGGTGGAGGCCGCGGCGGGCGCGTCCGGCTGGGGCCGGGCGACGGGCCACAACCGCGCGCAGGTGATCTACTACATCGCCGAGAACCTCGCGGCGCGGCAGGCGGAATTCGCCGCCCGCCTTGCCTCGGCCGGGGTGAAGGACGCGTCGGGCGAGGTCGCGGCCGCGATCCGGCGCTGTTTCTGGTATGCCGCGCAGGCCGACAAGTTCGACGGCGCGGTGCATGCCACCAAGTCCGCCCATGTCACGCTGGCGATGCCCGAACCCTTCGGCGTGATGGGCCTTGCCTGCCCGAACGACGCGCCGCTGCTGGGCTTCCTGTCGCTGGTGCTGCCGGCGATCGCGATGGGTAACCGGGTGGTGGCGATCCCGGCGCCCTCGATGCCGCTGGCCGCGACCGATCTTTACCAGGTCTTCGACACGTCCGACCTGCCGGGCGGGGTGGTCAACATCGTCACCGGCCCGCGCGAGGAGCTGGTGAAAACGTTGGCCGAGCATGACGCGGTGGCCGCGCTTTGGTATTGCGGCGCGCCCGGGGGCCGGGCGGCGGTGGAGCGGTGGAGCGCCGGCAACCTCAAGGTGACATGGTGCCCGGACAACCGCGACTGGCGCGGGCCCGGCGGGCAGGGCCGCGGCTTCCTCGACCGGGCGACGCAGATCAAGACGATCTGGGTGCCCTACGGGGAATAGGCGATGAACCTTGCGCTGTGGCTCGACCGGGCGGCGGTGACGGACGGTGCGCGGCCGGCGCTGCTGCTGGGCGCGCAGGTGGTGGCCGACTACGCCGCCTTCCGTGCCCGCGCCGCCGGGCTGGGCGCGGCGCTTGCGGCGCGGGGCATCGCGCCGGGCGACCGGGTGGCGATCGTGATGCAGAACGCGCCCGATTACCTCGTGGCGCTTTGGGGCATCTGGTATGCCGGCGCGGCGGCGGTGCCGGTGAACGCGAAGCTTCATCCCCGCGAAGTGGCCTTCATCCTCGACAATTCCGGCGCCCGGCTGGCCTTCGTCTCGGCCAGCCTCGCCGGCGAGGTCGGCGCGGAAACCGCCGTGCCTCTGGTCGAGGCCGGGGGCGACGGTTTCGCCGATCTCTGCGCGACCCCGCCGCGCGATGCGGAACCGCGCCGGGCCGAGGATCTTGCCTGGCTGTTCTACACCTCCGGCACGACCGGCCGGCCCAAGGGCGTGCGGATCACCCACGGGATGATCGCCGCGGCCTCGCTGTGCTACCCGGTCGACGTGACGCCGGTGACCGGGGCGGAGGCCGCGCTTTACGCCGCGCCGATGAGCCACGGCGCGGGGCTTTACGCCGCGATCCACGTGCGGATGGGCGCGCGGCATCTCTGCCCGCCCTCGGGCGGCTTCGACCCGGCCGAGGTGCTGGACTTGTCGGCCCGGCTGGGCCCCACCACGATGTTCCTCGCGCCGACGATGCTGCGCCGGCTGACCGACGCGGCGAAGGCCGCCGGCAGCCGCGGCGCGGGGATCGAGACGATCGTCTACGGCGGCGGGCCGATGTATCTGTCCGACATCACCGAGGCGGTCGACAGGTTCGGGCCGAAGTTCGTGCAGATCTACGGCCAGGGCGAATGCCCGATGGCGATCACCGCGCTGGGGCGGGGCGAGGTGGCCGACCGCGCGCATCCGCGCTGGCGCGAACGGCTGGCATCGGTGGGCCGCGCGCAATCGGCCGTCGATATCCGCATCGCCGGGCCCGGCGGCGCGACCCTGCCGCCCGGCACGCCGGGCGAGATTCTCGTGCGCGGCCTGCCGGTGATGCCGGGCTACTGGGAAAACCCCGAGGCGACGGCGAAGACGCTGAAAGACGGCTGGCTGCAGACCGGCGACATCGGCCTGCTGGACCGGGACGGCTACCTCACCCTCGTCGACCGGTCGAAGGACATGATCGTCTCGGGCGGGTCGAACATCTACCCGCGCGAGGTCGAGGAGGTGTTGCTGGCCCATCCCGCGGTGCACGAGGCCTCGGTCGTTGGCCGGCCCTCGGCCGAATGGGGGGAGGAGGTGGTGGCCTTCGTCGTCCCCGCGCCGGGCGCCGTGATCGACCCCGCCGCGCTGGATGCGCATTGCCTTGCGGAAATCGCGCGCTTCAAGCGGCCCAAGCACTATGTCACGCTGGGCGCGTTGCCGAAGAACGCCTATGGCAAGGTGCTCAAGACAGACCTGCGCGCCCGGCTGGCGGGCGAGGACCGGGGGGCGGAATGAACACGGTCGAGATCCTGCGCGACCTGGTCGCCTTCGACACCACCAGCCGCAATTCGAACCGCGCGCTGATGGACCATGTCGCCCGGCTGCTGGCCGAGGCCGGGATCGCGCCGCGTCTGGTGCCGGACCCGACGGGCACCAAGCTCAACCTCTACGCCACGGTCGGGCCGGCGGACCGGGGCGGGGTGATGCTGTCGGGCCATACCGATGTCGTGCCGGTCGACGGGCAGGACTGGACCCGCCCGGCCTTCGAGATGACCGAGGCCGAGGGCCGGCTATACGGCCGTGGCACGACCGACATGAAGGGCTTCGTCGCCGCCGCGATCCGGGCCGCGCGGGCGGCCGCCGAACGCGATCTGACGACGCCGCTGCACCTGGCCTTTTCTTGCGACGAGGAAGTCGGCTGCCTGGGCGTGCGCACGCTGATCGACCTGCTGGATGGCGCGCCGGTGCGCCCGGCGATGTGCATCGTCGGCGAACCGACCGCGATGCAGGTCGCCACCGGCCACAAGGGCAAGGTCGCGCTGCGCAGCACCTGCACGGGCCGCGAGGGCCATTCCGCGCTGGCGCCGATGGCGCTGAACGCGATCCATCTCGCCTGCGACCTGATGGCCGAAATCCGCGCCCTTCAGGCCGACCTGGCCGAACGCGGCGCGCGCGACGGCGACTATGACGTGCCTTATACCACGCTGCATGTCGGGAAGATCGGCGGGGGAACCGCGCTCAACATCGTGCCGAATCGCTGCACGCTGGACTGGGAGATCCGCAACATCGTCGAGGATGACGCGGCCGCGCTCCTTGCCCGGATCGACGCCGCCGCGCGGCGGATCGAGGCGGCGGCGCGCGCCCATGCGCCGGAGGCGGCGATCGTCACCGAACAGGTCTTCGCCTATCCCGGCCTCGGCACCCCGCCGGGCGCCGATGTCGTGGCCTTCGTCAAGGCGCTGACCGGCGTGAACGGCACGATCAAGGTCGCCTTCGGCACCGAGGGCGGGCTGTTTTCGCAGCGGCTGGGGATTCCGACGGTCGTGTGCGGGCCGGGATCGATGGCGCAGGGCCACAAGCCCGACGAATACGTCACCCGCGCCCAGCTCGACCTGTGCGACGCGATGCTGGACCGGCTGCTCGACCGGCTGGCCGGGGGCGGCGGGCCGGGGTGACGGATCAGTTGTTGGCCGAGGCGGTCGGGTTGCTGAACAGCCCGCCGGCAAACAGGGCGCGCCACTGCTGCGGGCGCTGCGGATCCTGCATCCTGAGGAAGGTGTAGCCGGTGCGGCCCCAGGGCTTGATCTGGTTGGTGAGGTTGTCGAGCACGTAATCGCCCGCGCGGGTGCGCAGCACCAGAACGGCATGCGACCCGCCCTTGCGATCCAGCACGGTGGTGAGCAACAGTTGCTTGCCGCTCAGCCCCATCTCCATCAGCTGGCGCTTCTTTTCCAGCGCGTAATCCTCGCAGTCGCCGCCGCGCCGGCCGGGCAGCGCCCAGTATTCCTCGCGGCCGTATTGCGCCGAATCGCTGACCGGACG
>Ga0180434_10004588_pt1 | contig 16713 bp, 7 predicted proteins | sample SS_ome_7_FD_132453 | JGI IMG/M metagenome (GOLD analysis project Ga0180434, IMG submission 132453) | Hypersaline lake sediment archaeal communities from the Salton Sea, California, USA - SS_1_D_2 metaG | ecosystem: Environmental > Aquatic > Non-marine Saline and Alkaline > Hypersaline > Sediment...
AATTAGGAAAACGCCCGCAGCTCACCGACGACCTGGACATCCACAGGCACCCCCTCCAGTTCGCGCGGTATCACGTCGCCTGGGGCAAGTTGTGAGGCGGGCACCTTGCGAGTGACCGAAACTACGATGGTCGGTTTGCCCGTCGACTCCCCATCCTGCTGAGCGAGTCCAATCCCCACGCCGACGACGTTCGCCTTGCGCATCAACTCCGCCTCGTGCACTGCCTTTACCGCCCGCAGGCGCTCCAACTCCTCACTCGTGATCGCCATATCTCTGCCTACTCTTCACTCAATGTCATTAAGTTAAGGAAGCGAGCGCCGGTTGAGTAGGCCCGAAGGGCCGTATCGAAACCAAGCGAGCGGGTCTTGTAACAAATTTCGATTGCATGGGCCGCGCCGTGGTTTCGACAGGCTCAACCCAAGGGTTTCGATACGCTCCAGCGCGAAAAGCGCGCGCTTCCGCTACTCAACCGACGGCGCTTAACTTGATGACATTGACTCTTCACTGCCCAGTTCCTCGTACACACGTTCCAGTCCAGACTGGACGCGACGCTGAAGCTGATCGCGCCTCTCTTCGGGAACGGGGAACATGGAGAGCAACTCGGGTACAAATTCCTCCACATCCGTTTGAGGCCGCCCGGCCCGATGCAGCGAACGCGCCCGCCGACGCACCACGCGAATATACTCGCTGAGGTCCTGGCTGGTCTCCTGGTCACAAAGGGGACCGCGACCGGGGACGATGGTGATCCCCGAGAACTGCGGACGACGCAGCATCGCCAGTGTGTCTAGCCACGCCTTGGTATCCGGCGACGCATCCAGAACAGGATGGGTCTCGGCGACCATCGTATCGCCCGTAAAGAGCACTCCCTCCTCGCGCAGATCGATCCAGGCGCTACCGGGCGCGCTACCAGCGACCCGCTCGACCGTCACGTCTACCTGACCTTTGTGCAACGTCAGGTTGTTGTGGAGTAGAATCTCGGGCAGTACAACGTTCAAATCCGCCAGGCTACCGCCTACGTTGGGATAATAGCGCATCAATCCTCTGACGACATTGCGCCAGAAACCATCGGTATAGTCGGCCGCTCGCGCATAAGCCGCTCGCGCCGCGACGATGGGAGCCTTCAACAGCCCCGCGTTCAACAGCCGGTGCGGGTGAGCATCGGTGAGCACCGTGTACAAGATAAGGCCTTTTTCCATCGCAGTGATCTGCCGCCGCCAGGCGCGAGCATCTCTGGGCAAGGTCGGCGCATCTATGGCGATGATGCCCGCCGGTCTGACGATAAAGCCGACGTTCACGCCAGGATACTCGGTTGCAACATAGATATTGGGTGCAATTTCTTTCATAATGCCTTTACCCATAGGGAGTAAGTAGGGGAAGGATTGCTTACTTTTTACTCCATCTTCCTTTCGGTCAAGTTCGACAATAGATTGGACATCACATTCTCGACGCGGCTCCGCTCGGTTGCCGGGGCGCTGCCCTGAGCCGCCTGGGGCCGCCCCCCTCCCCGGCCTCCCAACTGGGCGCACGCCTCCCGAAGCAATGCCGCCACGTCCAGATCCAGGCCCTCGGCGCGGGCAAAACAGAGATCGATCCGCTCGCCGACGCCCATCAACAGCGCCACGATGCCGGGCCGCTCCGCCAACTTTCGAGCCAGTCCGCGCAGTTCATCCGCGTCACGCCACTCCCAGATCCGCCCCACCACGCGGTACGGCCCGCAGACGAGCGCGGACTCGGCCAGCTCAACGACCTCCACATCCAGCAACTGTGCGCGGGCCTGGCGCAGATCGCGACGCAACTGTTTGATCTCGGCCTGCATCCGCTCCACGGCCTGATCCAGCTCCCAGTAGCCGACGGTCAACGCGCTCGCCAGATCGTTGACCACGCTGTTCTTGGCCCGGTAATCGCGCAGGGCGCGCCCGCCGCACAGAAATTCGACGCGCGTCTCGTCCCCGCGATGCTCCAGCCGCGTGATCTTGATCAGCCCGATCTCGCCGGTGCGGGCGACGTGCGTCCCACCGCAGGGGTTCACGTCAAAGCTTTGCTCTGGGTCCGATCCAGGCCCTCTGATCTCTACGATGCGCAACGGACCCTCCACCGGGGGCAGGCGTCTCATGTGCAACACCGTCAGTTCATCGGGGCTGACGAACCGGACGCGGATCGGGCGATCCTCCCAGATAATTCGATTGACCAATTCCTCGACCGGCTCCACCGCTTCCCCGTCCAATCCGGCCACGTCGAGATCGATGGTGCTCGTCTCGGCTCCCAGGTGAAACCCCACCGTATCGGCATCGAGCAATCGCTCGAAGGCGGCGGAGAGAATATGCTGACCCGTGTGTTGCTGCATGTGATCGAAACGACGCGGCCAATCCACCGCTCCTGCCACCTCCATCTCCGGCGAATCGTCCTGCCCCAAAGCGGGAAGCGGAGCCGAAAGGACGTGGAGGATGGCACCGTCCTCCTCGCGCACGGCGACGTCGAGCAAGATCACGCCGTTGAGCGTCCCGCGATCGGCTGGCTGGCCGCCCGAGGTGGGATAAAAGGCTGTCCGATCGAGCACAACAGCCGGATGCTCGTCCCAGGTCAATCGCTCGATCAGCCGGGCAGAAAAGCGCGTGCAATACGAGTCCGCATAGTACAATCGCTCGGTCATTCAACCTCCAAAGGCTCGGCCCTGCACGCCGTCTCCTTAGAGACGGTCGCTACGGGCAAGATGAAACGAAACGTCACGCCGCGCTCCCCTTTGCTCTCCACCCAGATGCGGCCTCCGTGGGCCTCCACCGCCAGTTTGCAAAAAGCAAGTCCTAACCCCAGTCCACGCCGGTTGGGCCGCGCCAGTTGCACGTACTTGTAAAACACCCGCTCCTGCTCCTCGGGGGAAATTGCAGGGCCTTGATTACTGACCGAGAAAAGCAATCCATCATCTTGCCGCGCCAAGCTGACCTGCACCTGCTCTCTCCGGGGGCTGAACTTGATCGCGTTATCCAGGAGATTGATCAGCACCCGCACGATCAGCGCATCGTCCATAGCCACGACCGGGATCTCTGGCTCGATCTCCGCCGCCAGGGTGATCTCCTGGGCCGTCGCGAGGGCGCGCATGGTCTCTATCGCCTCCGTCACCACACGATCCGGCGCGACGGGCGCTTTTGTCACCGGCACCTGTCTCGTCTCCAGCCGTCCGACCTCCAGATAATTATTCACCAGCGTCGTCATACGCTGCACGCTGCGCGAGATGATGTCCACAGTTCGGTGCACGATCTCGGGATCGCACTCATCCGCTTCCTCCTCCAGCACCGTGGCTGCCCCGGAGATGGTACCCAGGGGATTGCACAGATCGTGGACCAACATGTGAGAGAGATCCTCGCGCAGGCGTTCCAGTTCCTTACGAGCCGAGATGTCGCGCAGGATCAGCGATTGCCCGACAGGCTCGCCGCCGTTGCGGAGCACGGGAAAGGCGCTGGCCTCCAGATCAACGGATGGTTCATCCAGGCTCAACTCCACCCGCCGTTCCACGCCCTGGGATGAATCTCTCGCCGGCAACGAGGCTGCCAATCGCTCACCAGCGGATCCCAATGCCTCCGTCAGGTGCATGCCCACGACAGAATGCTCCAACGCGAAAAGGCGCTGGCAGGCCGGGTTGATGCTGACGATGCGCTGTTCCCGATCCAGCACGAGCACCCCATCGGCCATGCTGGTCACGACGTCGCGCAAAGCGATGGGGACGATGTCAAACAACTGGCGCTTGAGAACCGCATGGCCCACCAGCGCCATGGTAATGATGCTCGAAAAAGAGGCAAACGGAAAGACTCGGACGTCGAAAAATATCGGCAAGATGCCAAAAGTAAACAGACCGATGACGCCCGGCAACGCCAGGCCCCAGATCGCGTATTTGAGTTGGTGGTGGAGCAATTCTCCCGGCTGTGTGGTCCGGAAACGCGCTACACAGAGGACGAAAGCGATGGTCTGAAAACTCAAATAGACCAGGGCATAGAGGATGTGGAGAGGCCCGTACTCGAAACTGTAGCCATACGCAAAACGTCGAGCGCCAGCGACGAGCAGGTTTGCAGCCAGCGCGACGGCGAGAAAGGGAACGGGCAGGTACAGCCAGCGCCAACGGTTCGGGTGCTGGAGCAACCAGTCGCTCTGCGTCAGGACCAGCACCAGATGCAGCAAGAGACTGGGGACAACGATGGCTGGCGCATAGGCCAATTTGCACCACAGCGCGGCACGGCGGGTGTCCGCCGCGAGCCAGCTCAACGCGACAAAGAGAAACCACAACACGCCCAGAGTAGCAAGCCAGGCCATCAGGCGGTTGACATAACTCTCCGCCCGCCGGCGCCAGGAAAGGACATTCATAATCGCGGCCCCAACCATCGCGGTCAGAGGCAAGAGGGCATATGGGTTGAATTCGTACATCGGTCGTTAGCAGTCAGTCTTTTGGTTTAGGATTCGTCATCATCTACCAGAGTGGGCGACAAGGGCAGCGTGAACTTGAAACAACTACCCTGGCCCGCTTCGCTCTCCACCCAGATGCGACCGCCGTGGGCCTCCACGGCCAGCTTGCAAAAAGCCAGACCCAGGCCGGTTCCCTTGACGCCCTCGGCGCCCTTGAGCCGGGTGAAGCGATCAAAAATGCGCTGGCGATATTCTGGCGGGATGTCCGGCCCATCGTTCGACACAGCAAACAACACAGCATCCTCCCACCGTTCTACATCAACCGTGATATGCCCTTCCAGCGGAGCGAACTTTACCGCGTTGTCCAGCAGGTTGGTCAGAACTCGCGTCATCATATCGCGATCTACGGATACTTCCGGTAAGCCGGAGGCGATCTGTAACGCCAAATTTTGCCTCTTTTTCAGCACCAATGGCTGGATCAGTTCAATGGCCTCCCGCGCTAACGACCTGGGATTCACCAAAGCTTTGCGCAACTCCGCCTTGCCCGCCTCCAGCCGACGCAGGTCCAGCAGTGAATCGATCAACTGGCTCAGTTTCTTGCTGTTGCGGATGGCGATGTGCAGCACCTCCAGCACCGGCAGCGTATCGTCGTGCTCAGTAAAGGCCGCGTGCATCATTTGTAGGCTGCTGACGATGTTGCCCAACGGATTACGCAGGTCATGGATGATCATGTGTGTCAGATCGTCTCGCATGCGCTCCAATTCCACCCGCTCCGAGATGTCGTGTCCGATCCACTGAATGGCCTCACGCCCCCCATAGTCAATCTTGGCGACGTGCGTTTCCAGCGTGCGAAATTCCTCACCGAAGGGGACTTTCATTTCCAGGTTCAATCGCTCGCCTTCTCGAAGTTGTTGCAAGGCATCCTGATATGCCTCCCGGGGCATTCCGAACAAGTCACAAGGATCCTCACCCAGCAACTGCTCGCGAGAACGTCTGAAAACCTCGACCGCCCGCTGGTTGAGATTCAGGATCTTGCCCTCCAGATCCATCACAATGACCGGGTCTGTGCTTTCGTTAAAGAGACTCTCGTAGCGGCGCTCGGCCTGCCGCACGCGCTCGTACAGTTCGGCGTTGCGGATGGCGGCGGCGGCCAGGTCGGCCATGGCGTGCAACAATCGCTGTGCGTCCTCGTCGAAGGTACCCGCCGCCGGATTGATCGCTTCGATCACGCCGATAGCGCGGCCCTCATCCTTGATGGGAACAGCCAGAATCGTGCGTGTGTAAAAATCGGTTCGAGCATCCACCCCCGAATAAAAACGCTCGTCTTCGTGAGCCATAGTCACCAGCGCCGGCTCCGCAGTTTGAAGCACCCAACCCGCGATCCCCTGGCCAACAGCCAGGCGCAGCCCGATCACCTCATCCGCCGCCTCACCGACAGCAATGCGAAAGACCAGCTCTCTCTTCCCGGCCGGGCCTGGCCCTGTCTCCTCATCCAGCAGGGCGACCGAGACCGCATCCACCTGGAAGTAATCCCGCACCTGGGTGATCAGGGATTGCAGCATACTATCCAGATCGAGGGTAGCGGTGAGCACCTGACTGGTTTCATAAAGAAAGGTCAGTTCACGCAGCTGCTTCTGCATTGAGAAGGCAGAGCACCGCTCAATGTCGTTCCCCTGGTGGGTTGTACGTTGAGACTCAAAGTTTCTCATCGATCTCAAACGTTACCTCCTCCCACCCTTCAACTTTTGTCTCTTTGGAACAAAGAGCCAGAATCTTGGCCGTGACCATTTCCAGATGATGTGGGTTCATCACAAAGTCAAGGTCGTCGGAAGGCACGCTCAATACCGGGCAACTAGAAAATTGCTCGATCCATTCCCGATATAATACGTCGAGTTGTTCCAAATAGACGGTCGAGATCCCCTGCTCGTAGGAACGGCCCCGGTGACGGATGCGCTCCTGAAGCGTGGGAATCGAAGCCCGTAAGTAGACGACCAGATCCGGCGGAGCGAGTACGGCGGTCATTACCTCGTACAGTTCATGGTAGCTACGGTAATCGCGTTCATTCATCAGTCCCTGATGGTAGAGATTGCGGGCAAAGACTTCGGCGTCCTCGTACACGGTGCGATCCTGAATCACTGAGTTGGCGCGCTCAAGCAACTGCCAATGACAACGCAAGCGGCGCGAAAGGAAATAGATCTGTGAATGGAAACTCCAGCGCTGCATATCCTCATAAAAATCAGCCAGATAGGGATTATCGTTGACGGCCTCAAAAAACGGCTCCCAATTCAGCCGCTCGCTCAGAAGCGTTGTCAATGTAGATTTTCCCACTCCAATATTCCCTGCAATAGCGACGAAGCGTTTCATGTTGGTACGCCCTTTGGACAAGTTGACCCGTCCATCGATCTTTTTACTGACCACTGACAGTTGGCAGTGTGACCGTGAACGTGCTGCCCTCTCCCAGTTCACTTTCCACCGTGACCACCCCGCCGTGATCTCGGACGATCTCCCAGACCAACGCCAATCCCACACCCATGCCGCCATAACGTCGTCTGGCGCTGCCATCCACCTGGTAGAAGCGTTCAAAGATCCGCTCCAGATGCTCAGACGCAATCCCAATCCCCTCATCGCCAATTGAGATGCAGACCATCTCCCGTTCTACCCAGGCGCGGACGCTCACAATACCTCCGCTGGGGCTGAATTTGATCGCGTTGCCCACCAGGTGTTCAAAGACTAACTCCAATCGCCTTCGGTCGCCCAAGATGAGCGGCAACCCTTCGGGTATATCTTGGTGGAAGGATATCCCTCCTTGTTGAGCGGGACGTTGAAACTCTCCCAGGGCACGTTGTATCACTTCGGCGACCGAAATTGGAGCCAGCGACAGTATCTCTCGGGGTGCATCTTGCAGCATCGTCAAGTTGTGGATCAAGCGCGATAGGGCCGCAGCACGCTCGCGGATGATCTGTAGCGCATCGCGCTGAGCGTCGAAAACGTCGCCCAGATCGCCATCCAGCAGCAGTTCGACGTATCCCCGGATCAGGCTGAGAGGGGTGCGCAGTTCGTGGCTCACATTTTGCACCAGCTCGGTGCGCAGACGATCGATCTCGCGCAAGTCCTCATATGCCCGCGAGAGTTCCATCGCCTGGGCCTCGAGCCGTTGATACAGCCGCGCGTTCTCCAGCACCACGCCCATCTGAGCAGCGATAGCAGAAAAAATACGCAGTTCCTCTTCACCAAAAGCTCCCAGCTCAGGGCTCTCGGCATTGAGCACCGCGATGACCCGACCCGCCACCTTGACCGGCACGGCCAACTCGGAAAGGGTTTCCGGGACGCCCTCGGAATAATAGGGCACCTCCCGCACATCGGCGATGACCTGCGGCTCTCCGCTCTGATACACCTGTCCGCACACACTTTGCTCCAGGGGTATGAACGGATCGTCATCCAGCGAGGAGGGATAGCCAATCCGGGACGGGTGCATCATCATCTTGCCCTGCTCGTCGGGCAGAACAAAGGTCAAGTACTCGATATCCAGCATTCGGTGCAAGGTTTCGATGATGCGAGCGATCACCTCGTCAAAGTCGAGCGTCGAGGCAGCAGCCTGCATCACCTCCTGTAACAAACGGGTCTCGGTCAGACGGCGACTGGTCTCTTCGAACAATCGGGCGTTCTCCAGCACCACACCCAGTTGGGCGGCGACGGCTGAAAAGAGACGCAGGGCATTCTCATCAAACGCTTCCAATTGGGGGCTTTCGGCATCCAAAACGGCGATGACCCGATCGGCCACTGTGACCGGCACAGCCAACTCGGAAAGGATACCCGGCGTCGTTTCAAAGTAATATGGCACTTGGCGCACATCGGAAATGACTTGCGGCTTTCCAGTCCGATACACCTGACCGCTCACACTGCTGTCTATAGGTATCCTCGTCTCGACATCCACGGATGAGTAGCCGACCCAGGAGGGATGTACCCGCAATGTATCTTCGTGCTCGTCGGGCAGAACAAAGGTCAGATGGTCGAGGTCCAGGGTTCTGTGCAATATTTCGATGGTACGAGCGAGCACCTCGTCGAAATCGAGGGTCGAGGCAGCCGCCTGCATCACCTCCTGCAACAAGCGCGTCTCGGCCAGGCGACGATGGGTCTCCTCGAATAGTCGGGCGTTCTCCAGCACCACGCCCAGTTGGGCGGCAATGGCCGAAAAGAACCGGAGATCGTCTTCATCAAAAGCCCCTACCTCAGAACTCTCCACGTTGAGCACCGCGATGGCCCGACCAGCCACCTTGACCGGCACAGCTAATTCTGAAAGGGTCACGGACACACCCTCAAAGTAATACGGCGTTTCTCGCACATCGTGGATGATTTTTGGCTCTCCACTCCGGTACGCCTGACCGGTCACGCTTCCCTCAAACGGTATGTAGAGGCTGTCCTGCAATGGTAAATGGCCAATCCTGGACGGGTGAGATAACAGGCCAGTCCCTCCCTTGTCGGGGATAGCAAAGCCCAGGTGTTCTATGTCCATAGCTTTGCTCAATGTTTCGATAGTGCGGCCAAGCACCTCGTCGAAATCGAGGGTCGAGGCAGCCGCCTGCATCACCTCCTGCAACAGGCGCGTCTCGGCCAGGCGACGATTGGTCTCCTCGAACAGCCGGGCGTTCTCCAGCACCACACCCAGTTGGGCGGCAATGGCGGAGAAAAGGTGCAAGCTCTCCTCTCCAAAGGCTCCCACTTCGTCGCTTTCCACGTTGAGGACGGCGACGACTCGACCGGCTACCTTAACCGGCACCGCCAGCTCAGAGCGGATCTCCGACGTCCCCTCAAAGTAGTAGGGCACTTCTCGCACATCAGGGATGATGCGCGGTTTGCCGTTCTGGTACACCTGTCCGCTCACGCTCCCATCCAGCGTGATGCGCAATTCCTTCAGGCTCGATGGATAGCCGATCAGAGATGGGTGCATCTTTAAACCATCTCGCTCGTCGGGAAGGACAAAGGCGAGGTAATCTATGCCCAGGGTTCTATGGAGCGTCTCAATGGTGCGAGTGAGCACCTCGTCGAAATCAAGGGTCGAGGCAGCTGCCTGCATCACCTCCTGCAACAGGCGCGTCTCGGCCAGGCGACGATTGGTCTCTTCGAACAACTGAGCATTCTCCACCGCGATGGCGACTTGCCGGGCGATGTTGGCAAAGAGACGCTGATGGCCCTCGTCGAAAGCGTGCGGCTCTTCGGACTGGACAGAGATGACGCCAATCACCTTATCCTTGGCAATGAGCGGCAACAACATCAACGAACGCGCAGGGATGCCAAAGACCATGGATGCTACGGGCAGTGTGTCCTGCTCCTCCTCCATATCCCCAATCAAAAGCGGTTGTCGGGTGCGGACAACCCAGTCGCTTAACCCCTCCTCTTCTACCAAAATGGGCGGTAATCGTTCCCCTTTTTCCATCACCAGGGGCAGATAGAGCTCGTCTTTTTCCTCGTCATACAACCCGATGAAAAAGGTGGTGAGGCTCATCACCCCATGGATCTGCTCGTAAATCACTTGCAGCACCTCGTCGGGGTCCAGGATAGAGGTGATGGCCACGTCAATATTGTGGAGGGCGGTCAGTTCGTCCACATGGCGCTTGGCCTCCTCGTACAATCGGGCGTTCTCGATAGCAATGGCCAGTTGATCGGCGATCGTCTGCAACGTAAAGAGATCCGCCTCAGAAAAACCATCGCGCTCCGTGCTCTGCGCGCCCAGCACTCCGATCACCTTCTTTTTCAACGTGATGGGCACTGCCAGTTCAGATTTCGCCCTTGTTTCTTCCATCGGACTGTAGTAACGAGCATCCAGGCTCACGTCCGGCACCAACAGCGGTTCGCCGCTTCCTGCCACCCAGCCTGTGATGCCCTCAGCCCCGATACGCAATCGGAAATGACCCTCCTGGGAGCGAGCCACGGGGAGCGTAGCCGCTCTGAGCACGATCTCGTCCTCTTCTACGAGCAGGACGTTGACGTTATAGTACCCAAACGCATCGTGGACCAGGTCGACCGCCTGGTGCAGCAGTTCATCAAGCTCCAGAATCGCGGTCGTTCTCTGACCCATACGGGCGATAAGCTCCAGGCGGACCGCCCGCTCCCGCAACGCTTCCTCCGCCCGTTTGCGCTCGGCGATCTCCCGTTGAGCGGCATTGTAAAGCTGAGCATTCTCGATGGCAATAGCGGCGCGGCCCGCGAGGATCTGGCCAAGACGAATCTCCTCTTCTGTGAAACGCCTGGTAGCTTCTATGGCATCGAACCCAATCGTCCCGATCACCCTCCCTTTGGCAATCAGCGGAACGATCAAAATGGATTTGATGCTTCGCCGTCGAACGACGTCCTGGATGCTGGCCAACAGCGGATCGTTTTCGGCATCATAGATCGCCAGGGGTTCTCTGGTCTCCAGAATCCTTTCTATCGAGAGATTTCCCTCCAGTGGAATTTCGATCTCCTCGACGGGGACATCCTCCACCTCCCGATATTCGGCGGTCAGGCGACCGTGCTCACATGGCTCGTCGAACAGTATGATCCCGCTCTGAGCAACCCCCATCAACCGCGCCATCGTCTTGACGATGGTCTGCAACGTGGGATCGAGTTCGAGGGAGGAATTGATCGCCTGTTCGATGTGCAACAGAGACTCGGCCTGAAGGGCCCTTTCTCTCTGTTCCTCGTACAGCCGGGCGTTCTCGATGGCGATGGCAGCCTGAGCAGCAAACGCCGAAGCGAGATTGGCGTGTTCGGGAGTGTAAAAACCCGGTTCCCGTTTGTCCAGCGCCAGCATTCCGACGATCTGATCGCCGATCAGCAGTGGCGCCCCCAGCCAGGCGCGAATGCCCGCGGAGGCATGCGGTTCTTTGTGAAATGCTGGATAGACCGCCGGCGCGTCCTCCACGATCAAAGGTGCCCGCTGCCGGATGACTTCTTGGTTGGGATTATCTCCCTTTGAAAGATCAAAGGTGAGGCCAAGCAATCCATCCAGATTGGAAAAGCCACGCCCGCCAATGATCTCCAGTCGGTCGTCGTGCAACAATTGCACCGAGGCGCTATCGTAGGGTACGACCTGTTGCAATTCGCTCAAGAGGCATTCAAAGACCTGAGATAGATCGAGCGTGGTTGTGAGAGCCTGCGCCGCCCGGTAGAGAGTTTCCGCCTCCTGTCGTCGTCGCTGCTCGGCCTCAAAGAGACGCGCATTTTCGATCGCATTGGCCAATTGATCGGCCATCGTCTGCAAGGTGGCCATGTCCTCTTCGGTGAAGGCAGCCTCCTGCACAGATTGAACGTCCAGTACGCCAATGACCTGCCCACGACTGACGAGGGGCAGCGCCATCTCAGAACGGGTATCGGGCAGTTCGGGACTGACCAGGTGCACGGCGTCCTTGCCCACATCCACGGCGAGACGATGCTCGCCGGAGCCGGCGACGTGACCGACGATGCCGACCTTACCGACGGCTAACTTGTGACCCCGCTCCAGCATGCGCTGGCCGCCCTCGGAGGAAGCCGCTTGAAGAACCGCGTATTCAAAGCGCTCGTCCACCAGGAAAACACCAGCGTGGTAGAAGCCAAACTTGCTAGAAATGAGACGCACTGTCTCGTTGAGAAGTTGATCCACATCGAGAATGACAGCGGCGTCGCGGGCCACCTCGGAGGCGACCTCTAATTGTACGGCGCGTCGCTGCGCTTCCTCGAAATGCCTGGCATTCTCGATGGCAATGGCAATCTGGTCAGCCAGCGTTTGCATGGCGACGAGATCTGTCTCATCAAAGGCGTTCACCTGAGTGTCCTGAACATCGAGGACACCGATGACCCGATCCAGTAGTTTGATGGGCACACACAGCTCTGATTTGGACAGTTCTGTACTCAAAAAGCCAGAAATAAAACGGTCGTCCTGCTCCACATCATTGACCAGGATCGGCTGTCCAGACTCGGCGGCTGTGCCGATCAACCCCTTACCCACGGCCTGGCTATAGCCCAACACCGCCACACGCTCGAAACCCCCGTGCAGGGCAAGCATCTCCAGTCTATTGGTCTTTTCGTTCAGCAAGAACAGGGCCAGGTTAAAGTAATTAAAACCTTGCTGGATAGAGACGACGATCTCTTGCAAGAGCTGTTCCAGATCCAGGATCGAGGCGATCTTTCGGGCCACCTGGTTGACCACGGCCAATTGGGAGGCGCGCTTTTGCTCGCTCAGGAAAAGCTGGGCATTCTCTGTGGCCACGGCTGCCTGAGTTGCGACAGCCATCGCCAGATCCACCTGCTCCGCCGTAAATTCTCGCCCCTCCTCGACGAGGTCGAGCGCCATTAACCCGATAAACCGATCCTTGCTGACCAGGGGGACGACGAGCACGCTCTTGACTCCAAACGGCTCGATCCACTGCCTGGGTAACGATGAAGCCAAGGCATCTGGAATGAACAGCGGGCGATGGTCTTCAATGATCTGTCTGATCCCCTCCGGCACATCCACAACCCGCCAGGGCTGGACCGTGTCCTTGAACAATCGCCACATCTCTCGCTCGATGCGTCCGTCGCTAAACTGGGACATGATCGGCGCCAGCGCCTCTCCGTCTTCTGTCAACAGCAAAATCGTACAACGCGACGCGCCACACACCTGAGTCGCGCGTTGCGTCACTCGCTTGAGCACCTCGGTCAGGTCCAACGTGGCCGATATATCCTGGCCGATCTCGAACAGCGCCGCCAGTTCTCGATTGCGCTGTTCCAGTTCGGCGGTACGCTCGGCGACTTTTCTCTCCAGATCCGCCTGATAGGCCAGGTTCTCTGCTTCCAGACGACGTTTTTCATCCAGGAGACGTTTTTTCTCCACGGCGCGGCCTACCACCCGGAGCAGCATCTCCTGAGTGACTGGTTTCGCCACATAATCATACGCGCCGTGACGCACCGCCTCAGCCGCGGTGGATACATCTGGCTCGCCGGTGACCATGATGACTGGAACGTCCGCGTCGATCTCGCGCACGCGCTGCAGCAGCATCAGACCGTTGACGCGCGGCAGGATAATATCCGCCACGACGACGTCGTACGCCTGCTCCGTCAGCAATGATTCAGCCTCGAAAAAGTCGGCCGCAGTGATTGCGCCGTATCCCTCGTCCTCCAGGAAGGCCTGAAAGGTCTCGCGGATACTCAGTTCGTCGTCTACGATCAAAACGCGCATCATATCACATCTTCCACCCTGGATCGAGGGGCAGATCTACCCGGAAAATGGTATACTCCCCCTCGACACTCTCCACAAGAATATCGCCGCGATGGTCCTGGACGATCCCATAGCTCACCGAGAGTCCCAATCCCGTGCCTTCGTCGGGGCGTTTGGTCGTGAAAAAGGGAGTAAAAACACGAGCAAGGTTACGAGCGGGGATGCCTTCTCCCCAATCTTGGAACGTGGTACGCACGTGAGGCTGGCCGTCCTTTTCTATCTCTTCGACGCGAATGACCAGGCGCTTGTTCGGATCGGTCCCCGCATAGCGCGCATTGAGCGCGTCGCGGGCATTGGAGATCAAGTTGAGAAAGACCTGCTGGATGCGCTGGCTGCGGCATTTGATCTGGGGCAAGTTCGGTTGTTCTTGAATCTCCAAAATGATGCCGTCCTTTTTCAACTGTTGGCCGCTCAACGTGAGCGTGACCCGGAGAATATCGAGCACATGGGCCGGGCTGTGAGCCTCTCTCTCCACGCGGGCGAAGGTAAGCAAGTCGCGCACGATGGAAGCCACGCGATCTCCCTCGCGCAGGATACCCTCCAAAAAGCGGGCCTGCCGACTGTCATTTTCGGCCTTGTTCAACAACAGTTGGGCATAGTTGATGATGCCGTTGATGGGGTTGTTGATCTCGTGAGCCACACCTGCCGCCAACTCGCCGATGGAGGCCAACTTGGCCGAGTGGACCAGTTGTTCCTGCAAGCGCCGCTGTTCGGTCACGTCCTCGACAGTGCCCAACGCGCCGCTGACTGCCCCGCTCTCGTCGCGCAGAGGGGTCAGGCGCACGCGGCAGATGCTCTCTTTACCCCAATAGGAGTGATAGCGATATTCGTCGGTAATCGGGATCGCCTCCTCCATACAACGGAGAATGTTGACGGCGATGCCAGCCTCGACCAGGTTGGGCATGGTCAACATGTTAAACTGACGGGTGATCTTTTCGTCCGTCGAACCTAGTATTTGTAATAGAGCCGGGTTGACGTGGGTGATAGCCCCCTCGCGGTCGCAGGTAAAGACGCCGATAGGGGCCTGGGTCACCAGGGTGCGGTATCTCTCCTCGCTTTCGCGCAGCGCCTCCTCCGACCGGATGCGCTCGGTGATGTCACGCACGACGAGCAGCATGGCCGGTTGGTCCTGGTAGATGAAAGGTGCGCCGGTCACTTCCACATCAAGGAGTGTCCCATCCAAAAGGACGAATTTTTCGTGGATGGGAGGCGGCAGTTTCCCCGCTTGTAGCGCCCGCTGAATGCGCTCGGCGGCGATCCCTCGATAGTCGGGATGCACAAAATCCATCACCGGGCGGCCAATGATCTGGTCGGCGCTCTCCGCACCGACCAGATCCAACCCGACGGCGTTGATAAAGACGATCTTGCCTCCACTGTGCACGACGATGCCATCGGGCGAGATCTCTACCAAGCGGCGATACCGTTCCTCGCTCTCCCGCAGCGCCTCTTCGACCCGCTTGCGCTCCGCGATCTCTTGCTGCGCCTGCTCGTACAGCCGCGCCTTTTCCACGGCCATAGACACCTGGTCGGCGATGGTGGTGAGCAGCAACCGCTCCTCCAAGCCATAGGCATAGGGCTGATACGCCTGGACACTGATGACGCCGCTCACTCGCTCGCCGATCAACATCGGCACCCCCAACCAGGACGCCGGCCCCTTCATGGTCCCGAACGGCACCGGCGTGGGCAAGCGATCTTTTTCCTGTTCATAGTCTTGAATGAGCAAGGCTTTTTTCTCGGCGACCACAAAGGAGGTAAACCCACTCCCCAGAATCTCCCGCCTGGGAGGCTCGCGAACCCCCTCATCCATCTGGATGCGAAAGTCCAGTTCGTCCGTCTCGTCGTCGTAGAGAGCGATGAAAAAAGCATCCGTGCGGAACACAGAGGTAACCTCCTGGTAAACTTGTTCCAGCAGATCATCCAGGTGGAAAGCCGCACTGATGGCCCCGGCGATGCGGTTGAGCAGCGCCAGCCGCTCGGCCCGACTGCGAGCCTCCTCGAACAGGCGGGCGTTCTCTATTGCCACGGCCACCTCGTCGGCGATGGTTGTGAGCAGCAATTGCTCCTCCTCACCATAGGCGCGGGCGCGATAGGACTGCACGCAGATCACGCCGATCACCTGCCCACTGCTCAGCATCGGCACCCCCAGCCAGCAGGCGGGAGGACGCTTTGTTCCATATAAATCTGGCATCGGCAGGCGTTTCTTTTCCTGTTCGTAATCTTGAACCAGCAGAGCTTTCCTCTCGGTGACGACGAGGGAGGTAAACCCAACGCCCAGGGGCCGTCGCATCGGGGGTTCACGGAACCCTTCGTCCATGCGGATGCGCGCGTCCAGTTCGTCCGCCTCTTCATCGTAGAGGGCGATAAAGAGCGCATCGGGTTGGAATAAAGTCAAGACCTCGCGGTACACCGTGTCCAACAGATCATCCAGGCGCAGGGGAGCGCCAATCGCCCTGGCGACGCGGTTGAGGAGCGCCAGTCGCTCGGCGCGCATGCGCGTCTCCTCGAACAGCCAGGCGTTTTGGATGGCGTTTGCCAATTGATCGGCCATCGTCTGGAGCACCAGGATGTCCTCCTCGCTGAAGGCAGCCTCCTGGGAGGACTGGGTGGTCAACGCGCCGATGACCTGATCGCGACTGATGAGCGGCAGTGCCAGTGCAGAGCACGTCTCGGGCAACAGGGGATTTCTGAAGCAGGCCATGTCCACATCCCCGTCCAGATCCAGCGCGACGAGGGCCTGTTTGTGGGCCACACACTGCCCGATCATAGAGGCGCCGCCGATCTCCAGCTTGTGGCCCCGTTCCAACATCTTTTGGCCTGCTTCTCCGGTGCCCGCCCGCAGCACCGCCCACTTGCCCGGTTCGCCGGCCCACTCCCCGGTCTGATCCACCAGGAACAAGCCGACATAGTAGAGGCCAAATCGCTCACGGACCAGATCAACGGCCTGCTGGATCAACTCGTCTGGGTCGAGGATACTGCTGGCCGCGCGCGACACTTCGGCAGCGGTCTGAAGTTGGGCGCTGCGATGCTGAAGATCCGCCAATAACTGCCTGCGTTCGTCCTCAGCCCGCACCCGCTCGATCGCCATCGCTATCTGCGTAGAAACGAACACG
>Ga0180434_10004590_pt1 | contig 16707 bp, 10 predicted proteins | sample SS_ome_7_FD_132453 | JGI IMG/M metagenome (GOLD analysis project Ga0180434, IMG submission 132453) | Hypersaline lake sediment archaeal communities from the Salton Sea, California, USA - SS_1_D_2 metaG | ecosystem: Environmental > Aquatic > Non-marine Saline and Alkaline > Hypersaline >...
CCCCTGCCTCCTTCCCTTCTCTCCGACTCCCTCTCTTCTCTCTGTCATCGCCTTCGCTCCCTCCCCGCCCCCTACACTAAACTACCTTACCCCAGATGTCTCACCCCATATTGGCAGAGAGGGATTACCCCTCCGAGTACTCTCCTACGATCACCAGCTGCACGATCAGCGGAAATACCGCGAACATTGGTGGTGGTGGGATCGTGTGCTATATTTCGTCCCCCTCTGTGAGCAACTGCACGATTAGAACGAATTCGGCCCCCCTTGGCGGTGGGATCGCTTGCTACAGTTCCTCTCCCACGATCACCAACTGCACGATCAGCAGTAATTCGGCGACCCTTGGTGGGGGGATGCTCTGCGTCCATTTGTCCTCCCCCGTGATCACTAACTCGATTCTCTGGGATGACAGGACTTCGGCTGGTTATGGAGTATTTGGACAGGAAATCTATATAGGGGGAGGTGGCAATCCCTGCTTCCCAACGATAGACTACAGCGATGTCGAAGGCGGCCAAGCCGCTGCAATTGTTGGGGCTGGATCGACATTGGTCTGGGGCGAAGGAAACATGGATCGAGATCCACTTTTCCTTGGTGGGGAGAATTACCATCTCAGAGACGGATCTCCCTGTATTGACAGCGGAACAGATGCAGGGGTTTACACTGATTTAGACGGGCATACCAGGCCGTATGGAGCAGGATTCGACATTGGCGCTGATGAGTATACCGGCTTTTGTCTCCTCTCTCCGGCGGATGGAGTAACCTTGTTATGTCCGCCCACCTTCAAATGGGCTGCCGGAGTCTACGACGTCTTTATGCTCTATTCCATCTTTGGCTATGCAGGCGTTGGCTATTATCCCATCCCCATCGGATGGTATCCCATTACCTATATCCCTATCACTACTGAGTGGTGGGACACACTTGCGTCAGAAACTCCCTGCTATTGGTTTGTCGCCGGGCTAAATACGACTACTTTTGCTAACGAAGTAGCAGGCCCTTGGTCGTTTACGAAGCAACAGAAGTGAACCTCCGTACACATTACCTTTGGCCTGAGCAGTTGACGGCGGCATAAAACTCTCTGCTGATGTACAAGGGAGGGAAGTCTTCGGAAGTGCACATGTCCCGCAAAGTGACAGTCCCAAGAGAGCAGTCCGCGAGGGTGAGAGACTACCCCCTAGACTTGCCCTACCCACTGGCAGGGCGTTCACGATACACACGATGGTGACAGTCCGAAGACAATTGATCGCCGGGGCCGCATTCTTCAAGGGACCATACTCCTCAGACCCTCTGAGCATTGTAGCATGTAGCTATGTCCACATCCGCAGCCTGGCCCCTTTTGTACTAAAATCGACTAATTATCGCTACTGAGGCACTTCTCGATTCTATTGTAGATTTCGATCTGAATATGATCAACGTCCCGAGACCGACGGGGGCAGAGCACATCACGGATTTCCATATAGTACATTTGAGCCCCTATTTCGGCCGTCCCCTCCTGATTTCATGTTTGTTCATGTCACATTCGACGAACAAAGGGAGACTAGAAAGTAATATTTCTCTTATCTATGGGCCAGCCGCAACTGATTTGAAACGTCCAATATATCTTCAAAACACCTCAAAGTGTTTCACGGGAAGAAACGAAGGGGTCAGTTGGAGCGCTAGAACACCACCACCGAGACCCCTGCCACCAGCAGGATCGCGAACACGATGACTCGAAAGTGGTGTTCGTTTACCCCGTGGTGAAGCCTCTCGCCGACAATGGTACCGATCACGACCGCCGGGGCGAGCCATGCCCAGAACCTGAGGTTGGTCCACGTGAGCAGACCGGTTGCAAGGTAAGAAAGGGTGAGGATTCCGTTCGTGAGGAGCCAAAGGGCAGAAAGGGTGCTCCTGAAGTTGCCCTTCGCAAGGTTCAGCCTGCTCACTGCATAGACCACGAGGGGGCCACCCGAGGCGAACAGGCCCTGCGTGATGCCTGCGGCGAAAACCGAGGCGCCGTATTGCAGCCGGGTAAGCGCCTTTGCCGTTCCCGGATTGCGAAGAAGGCCGAAAAGTTCTCGGCTGCACAGCAACGTGACGACGAGGCCGAAGGTCTTCTTTAGGAGCACGCCGTGAACGAACTGGAAGATGCCGATGCCTATCAACAGGCCGGCACCCATCAGGGGAAGGATCCTTCGGAACAGGAGCCCTCGGTCCACGTCCTGCCGGTACTTTCCCACGATGTAGATGTTCACGAGCAGGTCCGCCGGAACCAGGGTGGGCAGGAGAAACTCGATCGGATAAAGATGGGACCCCAGTGTGACCGCAATGATGATGCTCCCAAAGCCGGTCATGGCCTGGGTGATGTAGGCGATGAGGACAATGAGAGTGAGTAGTAGAAGGCTGATGTCCATGTGCGTTTGCTAGATAACCTGCGCCTTCCTCACCAGCCTCGTAAACAGGGTGGGGAACAGGCGTTTCACGTACGTTCCGAGGATGGGTGTGCCCTTCCCCACGAGAACCTGGTGCTTTTCCTTCACCACTGCCTCGACGATCGCCTCGGCACACTCTTCCGGGGACATGCCGGCCTCGATCAGCGGATCCATCTTCCCGTAATTGCCCCCGTCTCCTGCCAGGGCCTGGTAGGAGATGTTCGTGCGCACCTGGGCGGGACAGACGAGTGTGACCTTGATGTTGTCGTCCCAGACCTCGACCCGCAGGGTGTCGAAGAAGCCGTGAAGGGCGTGTTTGGCGGCGCAGTAGGCGGTCCGATACGGGACCTGGAGCAGCCCTGCAAGGCTCGTGGTGACGACGATATGCCCTGTCTTCCTCTCGAGCATGGACGGCAGGACCGCCTTGGTCAGGGCCACATGCCCGAAATAGTCGATGTCCATCACCTTCCGGTCGACTTCGAGGGATGTGTCCTTCGCCAGAGAGCGGTGGCTGATCCCTCCGTTATTGACGAGGATGTCCACGCGGCCGAATCGACCCAGCGCGTCGGCTGCTTTCGGGGCCAGGGCATCCCACTCGGAAAGGTCGAGGGGAATGACCATGTGCACCTTCTTGTTGGTGCATTTCTCCCGAACCTCCTCCAACCGCTCCGGCTCGTTCGAAGACAGGACAAGGCTCGACCCCGCCTCACTGAGCATGTACGCGAGCGCCTCTCCGATCCCGGAGGAGGCGCCGGTGATCCATACGACTTTGTCTCTGAAGTGGCTGGTTTTCTTCATCGTTGATACTCCGTGGACCCCACAATTAGCAGTTGACAGCTTGCATTTAGGTATTAGCTGTTAGGTATTAGCTCCCAGCCTCCCCCCACCAGTGGGTACGCGCGAATCGAGGGCGGTGTGGGGTGGGCTAATACCTAATACCTTCTCACCCCTGCCCCTTATCTTCTCTACTCATCCAAAACAAGGGCGCCGGGTTCGGCCCCGTGGACAGGGCCAGGCGTTCCTTGATGACCGTCAGTGCACTTCTTTTCGATCGTGCGTACACGCAGCTTGCCAGCACGACGCCGACAAAGACCAGGGAGGCCTTCCCGATGGCGACCATGAAGAAAACGAATATCAGCGTGTTCAGGAGAAGTATGGTCGCGCAGATCATTCTCAGGCTTCGAGCGGAAAAGGGCATGGAAGCTTTCTCGAACAAGTTCGGGTACCGCTTCGGGAAGACGAACCCGGACAGGGTGACCACAGAGATGGCGAGGATGAGACCCAGGTTGAGCATGGACCCGAAGAACATGAGTGAAGGGATGCCGACCAGGGCCGCAACGCAGATCAGATAGGCTGCGGTCAGGCCCCAGTGGGGCGTGCCGTATCGCTTGTTCACCTTCCCGACAAAGGCAGGGAGCAGGCCTTCCTGGGAGACCACAAGGAAGCCTCTGGAGATGAGGGTAAAGATGATGTTGATCGACGTCGCACAGGCCACGAGGGCGCCGCCGACGATGAAGTAGGTCAAGGCGGGTCCGGGCATGAAACGCTCGGCCACGGCGATCAGGGATTCCCCCTGGAGGTTCGCCACGTTTTCGACGCCCACCGTAACGATGCCAATCAACACGTAGAGCACCACGGCGATGGCGATGCCGGCCGGCAGGGCCTTGGCGAACGTCTTTCGGGCCTGCATGACCTCTCCCCCCAGGTCGATGACAAAGATGCCGCCAGCGCTGAAGGTGAACAGGAGCCCTGCAGCTGCAAGGAGCCCTCCCACCCCTTTCGGGAATGGATTTGAGAAGTTCTCTGCACTGACAGCGGGGAGCCCGAGCACGATGTAGAGAATCAGGGCGGCGAGGAGCATGAAGAAAAGAACCGTCTGGACCCTTGCCGTCAGCTTCACGCCCATCAGGTTGATGACGTAGAAGGCGGTGAGTACGCCGATCCCCGCCCAGATTGGATCGAGGGGAAGGAGCGCGTTCAGATACTTGCCAAAGCCCAGGGCGAACAGGGGCTGTCCGCCGATGAGCATGCACACTAGGAGGGTGAAGAGGCTGACGATCGCGACCGACGGGTTGAAAAGTTGTGAGTACCGATAGCTGGCGCTCGTGGTCGGGATGACCGAGGTTAGTGTCACGTAGGGAACGATGGCCAGCAGGACCGGGACCGCGGAGACCAGCATGGCCAGCGGCAGGGAAGGGCCGCTGAATCCGGCGGCAACGGTTGTCAGGGCGAAAAGGGCCCCGCCGATATTCAGCCCCACGCACATGGCCAGGAGGCCCAGGAAGCCCACATGCTTCTTCAGGTGCTGCTCAGCGTTGCCCGTGGCCATTTCCCTGCCCCATTATTGAAGATCGAGCGTTTTCTTCGCTTCCTCGACCGTAGCCGGCTCTCTGCCGATTTCCCTGGCCAGGCGGACCATGCGCTCCACGAGCTGCGCATTGCTTTGTACGAGCTCCCCCTTGGCGTAGTAGATGGTGTCTTCCATCCCGGTCCGTACGTTTCCGCCCATGGCCATGGCAAGGACCGTGGTGCGCACGTGGTACCTTCCCACGGTGACGACCTGCCACGTAGACCCCTCTGGAATCTGGTCCAGCATGTGGAGGAGACTCGCCGGGGTGGCCGGAGCGCCTCCCTTGATCCCGAGGACGATGCTGAAGTGAAACGGAGGGGTCAGTACCCCCTTGTGGGCGAGCTCCATGGCGTTCGCGATGTGGCTCGAATCATAAACCTCGATCTCGATCCCGAAGCCTTTCGCCTTGCATCGTGTGACGTATTCCTCGTTGAATGCCATGGGATTGTCGAAGATGGACCCTCCCAGGGGGGTCCTGAACTCGAATGTCCCTGCGTTGATCGTGTGCATCTCCGGCTTGGGGTCGATGGCCAGCAGGTTGAGTCTTTCATCTTCCGTAGGCTGGACGATGTTCCAGTTCTCGTCCAGGCGCGCTCCGATTCCGTTCCCTATCTGCCGTATGATCGGGCACTTCTCGCCGATCATGCGGACCGCCTTGTTGTAATAGGCGAGATCGGGCGTGTTCATTCCATCCTCCCCCCGGACGTGGAGGTGGAGGATGGAGGCGCCTGCGTTGTAGCAGTCGAGCGCCGTCTGTGCCTGTTCCTTGGGGGTTGTCGGGATGTTCGGGTTGGATTCTTTCCCGTGGAGTCCGCCGGTGATGGCTGCCGTGATGATGACTTTCTTTTCGGAGAGGAGATTGGGTTTCATGGCGCGAGACCTCCGTCTTCATCGAGTTGTCCCTGCCGGGGGTGAAAGAAAAAGGGATGAAAAAAAAGGTGTCAGGAGCCTTTTTCCCGGTGAAGGCTCTTGACACCTTTGTCCGTATTCGCGAGGTATTGAGGAATGCCTCCTCTGCTAGTTCTTTTTCGTGGGCATGATGAAATAAGCCAGCGACGGCAGCAGGAGCAGGGCGCCCAGCATGTTTGCCAGGAACATGAAGGAAAGCAGGAGCCCCATGTCCACCTGGAACTTCAGGGCCGAGAAGACCCAGGTGCTCACCCCGATGGCCAGCGTCAGGCCCGTCACGAGCACGGCGGCGCCCGTGGTCCTGAGGGTGTCCAGGTAGGCCTGTTGAAGATTTGCGCCCTCCTTCATCGACGTCACCACCCGGCTGAAGATGTAGATCCCGTAGTCGACCCCGACGCCCACGCCCAGGGCGGCAACCGGCAGCGTGTTGACCTTCAAGCCGATGCCGAGCATGACCATCAGAGCGTAGCAGAGTACCGAGACGATGCTCAGGGGCACGATGATGCACAGGGTGACTCGCACCGATCGAAATGTGATCAGGCAGAGCAATACGACGGCAGCATAGACATAGAGAAGAATCGGGACCTGCGTGGCCTCCACCACCTGGTTGGTGGCTGCCATGACGCCCACATTGCCGGTTGCAAGCCGGAACCTGTGTCGTTCGGAATCGTTCTTCTCGGCGAATTCCTCGATGGCGGCAATCACCCGATTGATCGTTCCGGCCTTGTGGTCCTCGGTGAAGATCATGACCGGCATGGCACTGCAGTCGCCGTTCAGGAGACCGGAGGATGTTTCGATGGGCGTTACGGACTGCACCATGGTGATCGACTTCCGTGGCAGGACACGCCACTGCAGGTTCCCCTCGTTCCACCCGGCGTTTACCCGCCTTACGATCTGGGGCATGGAAATGGTGGACTGCACGCCCGGCACGTTGACGACCCGCCACTGGAATCGGTCGATCTCGCTCATGACGTCGTATTCGATACAGCCGTTCGGAATCGTTTCGGCAATGGTCGTCAGGATGTCCACACCGATGGAGAACTTGTCCACGATCATCGCCGCGTCCCGGTTGTACCGGGAGTCCGAGCGCAGCTCGGGTACGCCTGCGTGCAGGTCGCCGATCTGCATCTTCGGGGCCTTGTACATCCCGAAGGCGAGCAAGGCGGCCGCGATAAGGATGATGATCAGGGCCGGCTTCGTCTGGGTAACCCGGGCCATGACCGTCCAGAGCTTTTCCCTTCCCTCTGCGGCCCGGACCATTCGGTCCCGGTAACTCTGCTTGATGTTCATGAACGAGAGCAGAATCGGAAGGAGGATCAGGTTGGTCAGGATGATCACCAGCACCCCGAGACTCGCCGTGAGGGCCAGTTCCTGGATCATCCGGATCTCGATGAGCAGGATCGTCAGGAACCCGATCGTGTCCGTGATCAGGGCAACGCCTCCCGGTATCACGAGGCGCCGAAAGGCCCCCCGTGCGGCATCAGGCGCATCCGCCCCCCGCTGGATTTCCGAGGACATCCCGTTGACCATCTGGACGCCGTGTGACACCCCGATGGCAAAGACGAGAAAGGGAACCAGGATGGACATGGGGTCGATGCCGAACCCGAGGAGCCTCAGGATCCCGAGATCCCAGATGACCGCGATCACCGAGCAGGTGAGAGCCAGAAGGGTGAGTCGTTGCGAGCGCGTGAACACGTAGACGAGGCCCCAGGTTACGAGGAAGGCCACGCCGAAGAACAGGACCACACCGGCCGCCCCTTCCGCGATGTCCCCGATCGCTTTGGCGAAGCCGATGATGTGGATATCCACGGCTTCGTCCTGGAACTTGTCGCGGAGGCTCGTCTCCAGCTCGCGTGCGACCTGGAGGTAGTCGAGCTTCTTGCCCGTCTTCGGGTCGATCTCGACCAGCTGGGCGGTCACCATGGCGGCCGTGAAGTCGTTGGCCACGAGGCGCCCCACGATCCCTGCCTTGAGGATGTTCTCACGGACGCGGACCAGCCACTCGGGGGTGGGTTGAAACTCTGCGGGGATCACATTGCCGCCGGCAAATCCTCCTTCCACGACCTCGACGAAGCGAACGTTGGGTGTGTAAAGGGATTGTACGGTGCTCTTGTTCACGCCCGGCAGGAAGAAGACCGCATCGGAGACTTCCTCGAAGACCTTGAAGAACTCGGGCGTGAAGATGTCCCCCTCCTTGGTCCGGGCCGCGATCAGGAGGCGGTTGGCCCCTCCGAACTGCTCCCGGTATTCGAGGAAGGTCTGCATGTACGGATGCTTGAGAGGTAGCTGCTTCTCGAACCCGGCGTCGATCTTGATCTGCGTCACCTGGTAGCACATGACCAGGGTGATCAGGCCGAATACGAGGAGCACCAGCTTCCTGTGAGAAAACATCCCACCTTCGATTGCGGCGACTAATTTGTCCCTCATGGTTTCCCGCCCAAGCTATCTTTATGGAGTGAAAAGGCTTTGCTACTGAAGGTCGTCCACCCGGTGAATGCCCCCCTCACCGACCAGGATAAGCCCGTTGGACCCCACCTCGATCAGCGACGCGACGCCCAACCGGTCGGGGCGGTTGGCCATCCGGAAGCTCTTTCCGTCGTCCTTGCTCACGAGGATCGTTCCGCCCAGGCCCGCGATGACCAAGGTGCCGTCCGCCAACTGGAGACCGGTCTGAAGGCCGGAGGTCCTGTCCACCGTGATCGTTTCCCAGGACTGACCGGCGTCGACGGAACGGAAGATCTTTCCGCTCATCCCGAAGATCATGAGGGTCCCGTCCTCGAGGGTGACCGCACCGAAATAGGTGCCCCCGTAAGGCGTGTCCAGGGCCTCCCAGGTCGTTCCCTTGTCCTTCGACCGGAAGACGGTACCGAACTCTGCTGCAACAAAGAGTGTTCCGTCGGACGCCTCCACGACCTTGTACCAGTGTCGTTCCTCCTCGTCCACGTCGCGTCGCTTCCAGGTCTTTCCCCCGTCGTTTGTCTCGAGGATATAGGCATAGGCTCCGACTGCGAAGCCGTGGTTCGCGTTTTCAAACCACACGTCAAAGAGCGGGCACGCATCGTCCGGGGCCCAGTGTTGACGCTCCCAGGTCTTTCCCCCGTCGCTCGTGTGGAGGATCACCGCGTCGTGGCCTGCCGCCCAGGCCTGCTTCCCGTCGATCGCGGTAACGGCGTTGAGCATGCTCCGCGTGGGTACGGGGGCCTGGACCCAGGTGGCTCCGCCGTCCTCGGAGACGAGGATGTGTCCCCGGTCTCCAACCACAAACATCTTCCCGTCCGCCTCTGCTGCACCCAGGAGGAGAGACTCGGGCGCGAGACGAGCCATCTCGGCCCACTCGATGTCGTCCGGTGTTGTCTCGGCCCGGGACACGGGGATCTGGACGGAAACAACAAGAATGGCAGCCATCATCAAGGCGGCTGCCGGGACTGCCCAATGCAAGACCGGGCGATCAAACGAAATTCCTCCGGGTGGCTTCATAGAGAACCCCTCCACCTGGGGGGCTGACCGAGTCGGGCAGCCCCCTGGCCGATACCGCTGTCTGCTTAACGGCGCCCCATCCTGCGGACCTGCGCAGGCGTGAACATTTCTGTCTCGTATTCTTCGTCGAAACTCCACTGCAGCCCCTCATTGCTCATCCCAAGGGCAACGTAGCGGCCATTCTGGACGTCGTAAACGACCTCCGCGGTCGGGCCGGTCATGGGCAGATCGTAGTAGTTGATCAGGTGTCCCTCCTGGAGCCGCCAGATCTCGAGCCTGGCATCGTAGCAGTCCACCACGGTGATCGACCAGCTGTCCTCGTCGATGTAATAGACCCGCTTCTTGTAGACGTGCCTCGTACCTTCCTTCAGGTTCGCCTCCACGACCCAGGTGCGATGCAATTCGTACCGAAGGTGGTCCGGATCGAGGTGCCCCGGCTGGATCATGTCGCTGATCTTCAGCCTGTCGCTGTGGAGCTTGTACGAATTGTAGGGAATGTAGTTTTCTTTCTTGCCCACGAGCTTCCAGTCGTAGCGGTCCGGTGCGCCGTTGTACATGTCGAGCTGGTCGGATGTCCGCTGGCCGTCGGACCCGGTTCCCGGGTTGTCGTAGGCGACTTGGGGCGCCAGGCGAACCCGGCGCTGGCCCGGGTTGTAGGTCCAGGCCTTTCGAGACTCCTTGATCTGGTCCAGGGTCTCGTGGACGAGCAGGATCTGGCCTGCCAGGCGGGCCGGGGCGATCACCTCCTGCAGGAAGAGGAGAATCCGGTTGTTGATGGTCTCCACGGTTGCGCCCTCAACCGAATAGGGGAGCAGGATCTTTTCCCGAATGGTGATCGCCGTGTACTGGCCTCCCGGCGTGGGGGCTATCGATGCGTAGGTCCTGAGGATGGTGTCATTCCGGAATCGCATCAGATGGTTCCATATGCACTCCAGCCCTTCCTTGGGGATCGGGAAGGGGATCGACTCGGCGGCGTGGAGCACCCCGTTCCCGCCTTCCGCCATCACGGCCGTGGTGGCGTTCTTGATGGCAAAGTCGTACTGCCTTTGCGGGTAGGAGGCGGTCCGCCGGGACTGGTAGACATTCATCTTCCAGGTGTTCGGGTACCGCTGGAACATGGCGAGCTGGCCCGGGGACAATTTGTCAGCGTACTCCGACGCATTCGCTGCGGTGATCGTGAACAGTTTCTTGTCACCCGGAAAAGGGTCGATCTGCCGCATGCCCTTTTCGTAGCCTTCCGGCCACTCCGTGATGCCCCCTTCCCAGGCCGGGATCGTCCCGTCTTCGTTGCCCTTCGGGTTTGCCCCAAAGGCCGTGAGTGTCCCATCGGTGAGCTGCTTGGCTTCCTCTGCCGAGACCTTGGCCTCGACCGTGCCGGCAGCAAGAAGCACGGCCAGGATAAACGTACAAGCGGTAATCCAGGTTATGGCCTTGTTCATGTTTCTATCTCCTCTCGTTGTGTTACCCCGTTCGATCGGTCCCCTAGAAGGCGAGGCTCGTCGATATGGACAGGAAGTCGCGGTCGTGGAGCTGGTTGTGCTGCCCCGCACCCATGAACATTTGATACGATATGGACCCCTTGAGGAAATTCAGGTAGTCCCACCGCAGGGCGAGAGCCATTTGCTTGCGTCCCTCGATGAAGTTGCCGATCGGCGAGGGTGTCGTTCCCTCCACGTCGTGGAACCAGACGAGCAGGGGCATGACGGTGACCGGGCCGATGGCGTTGAAGAAATCCAGGCGGGTCACGAGGCGGTAGCCCCAGGAGAAGGAGTCGGCGAAACCGCTCGTCGTCGTGTAGGGTTGGATCCCGGCCGAGGAGAAGAATTTGTTCCCGCTCGTGAAGGTACCGGGCCCCTCGTACCGGAGCTTGTCCTTGTCCTCCAGGTCAAAGAACCAGGTGCCGCCGATCTCGAAGAGGAAGACGATCTGGTCCATGATGAGGGTGGGCCCCCACACCTTTGTGAAGGTGGCCTGGGCCTGAAGCATGTCTTTCCGCTTCCACCCCCTCAAGTATTCATTGAAGCCGACCGCGCCCTGGTCCTGGATGAGCTGGCTCTGGCCGAAGACTACGGTGCCTTCGGGCAGGCCTTGCAGCGTGACCAGGGTCGGGTCGAGGGGCGAATAGGCCCCGAAGAGCAGTTCCACGTCATCGACCTGGATCGGCTGGCCCAGCCGGCCGGACACCTCCCCCTGTATGGCGAACCCGAAAGGCCCCGAAGTGTTCATGCTTATGCCCACGATGTCGATGTCCTCCGGGAACTCCCGGTAGTACCCGCCGGTGCTCGCATAGTCCCCGTTGAGCAGTCCCCACAGAATCAGGTCGAGGGCATCTTCCGGAGGGGGATCGCCCGTGACGCCGCTCAATAGAGGCCTGCGACTGTGGATGTGCTCCCAGTAGAGACCGATCTCGCTGCTGTTCAACCAGTCTGCGAAATACCGGAGAGCGAGACCCCCCTGGCCCATGTGTTTCGCGTTGTCGTCTGCCAACCTGTAGATCTGGCTGCCGAACGGGGGCCGGCTCCCGACGGGCTGATCGGGGTTATCGGTCGGTCCGTAGGGCGGCGCCAGTCCGAACCCGAGCATCACCTTGTGTGCCCCGGGGCTCGCGTGGTCGGCCGTGGAGAAGTAGGTGCCCATGGGCTCGATCTCGGTGTTGTCCCAGTAGAACTGGTAGAAGCCCTCGAAGGACAGGCTGCCCGTCAAGTCGGTGCTGAAGCTGATCATCGGTACGGGCAGCAGCGCCTCCTTGAGCTCCGCGCCGGCCACACGCAGGGCGGCCACGTCCACCGGGTTGATGCTGTTGATCCCGGACTGGATGAACGTACTTTCACCCCAGCTCAGCACCTGGTTTCCCAGCCGGATCGTCAGGGGCCGGTTGAAGACGTCGTAGTCGGCCACCAGATAGGCATCGAGCAGCCTGATATTCAGCCCCGCACGCCGCTGGGCCTGGTCGGTGAAGCCGATGAAATCCGGGTCGATCTTCATGATCGCCCAATCGTAGAAGTAGTAGAAGCGGCCGAAGAAGCCGTAGTTCTTGTAAGTCCAGCTTCCCTCATGCAGGATCTTTACGTTGAGGGAGGTGATATCCCCCTGGCTGAAGTTCAAGTTTCCGTTGTCGGAGTTCGCGCTCGCTTGCTGGCCGCCGTTTGTCTGGGCGACCAGGGCCGGGTCCCGTTCCTCGATCCGTAGAGAGATTCCGGCGGAAACGGTCGTATCCAGCGACCCCTCGAGCGGACCTATGTTGGCCTGGACAGCGTAGGCCGGAGGCGTGACGGGCGGTCCGGCGACGCCAAGGGCAATGAGCATCGCCAGCGCAAACGGAAAGAGCGGCTTCCTTGAAAAGAACCATCCTTGCCGATACATCGCGGCAGTCTTGTTTTCCATCTCTCCCCCCTTCGAATTTCGGAGTTCAACGACTATCTCTCAGACTCTCACCCTCAGTGGACCTGCCAGCCTCTCCTTTCTCCCGGTTTATGAGTTTTCAACAAAAGAGACCGCTGCTTCTCAAAGAATGCATGGAAACCCCTTTCTTGGGGTGCCTGCCGGAAGGATGAACGAGAAAGTGCGCAGAGAGGAGAGCAACACCAGCAGAGATCGGCCAGGCCATTCTGCCATGCCGGGCGCCCTGGATATGCAAGCCCGAATCGTTCCCTTTTGTCATCAAAACGATACGTCACCTATATCCTGATAGAGGCGGGATTCAAGCAAGTATCCGTTGGAACGCAACGACGGCCAACCGGTAAAATCTAAAACGTTTATTTATCCGGATCGCCGCCTTCCATTTGATATAGCAGACTTTTCGACGGGCTGTCAACAAAGTTTTTGTGCAGTCTCAACGGATTGAAGGAGGTATGGGGGAGTACATGGCATGATACTTTTCAGGCGGTCAATCCGCGACGGAAATCGGGATTTCACCCGTGCTGGTCCTCAGGTTGTGCCACGCGAGCCGGAGGGACACGAGGGCGAGGGCGAGGCGGGCCTGCGCGGTGACGAGGTCCCTCTGGGCCTCGTTCAGGCGAACCAGGGAGCCCTGGCCGGCTGCGTATTCCTTTTCCACGAGATCGCGGTTCTGCTGCACCAGGGCGGCGTTCGACCGCTGAAGGACGAGTTCCTGCTGGGCGGCCGCAACCTGTGCAACGGCCGTACGGACCTCGGAAATCACATTATTCGTCAGGTTGGCCAGGTTCTTCTTCTCCTCGTCGCGCCGCGCCTTGGCCTCCCTGAACCTCGCCGCGTCCAGCCCGCCGGAGAACAGGTTGTAGGAGAGATTCACGGCGATGGTATCCCCGAAGTCACCTCCCTCGAAGCTCGCGTCCCCCAGCCGCTCCCCGTCAAGGGAGGCATAGAAACTGAGGGCGGGGAAGAAGGGGGCCCGGGCGATACCGATCTGCTGCTGAGCCCCCTCCACAGTGTACTCTGCCTGCAGGATGTCGGCCCTGTGTGCCTTGGCATAGACGACCAGGTCCTCGGCCGAGGGCGGCTCGAGCTCTTCGGTGGTTTCCGGTTCGAGACGGGCGAGCTCCAGATCGGACGGGAAGCGGGCTTCCGGGATGCCCAGAAGGGCGGCCAGGCCGTACATGGCGACTTCGAACGACCTGTTTGCGCTGATCAGGTCCGACTTGGCTGCGTTCACCTGGACCTCGAAGTTGAGTACGTCGCTGAGCGACCCGGTGCCGACCCTCTGGCGGGCCTTTGCGTCCTCTGCCTGCCTCTGGTTGAAGTCTTCGTTTGCCTCGACGATGGCGATGTCTTCTCGGGCGAGCTGGGCCCGGTAGAAGCTGTTTGCCACGGATGCGACGAGGAGGCGGCGGGCATCCTGCTCCGCCTCCCGGCTCCCTCGCTCCGCGGCCCGCGCGCTCGCGTTCGCATACTTGCGCTCCAGTCCCTTGAAGAGAAGCCAGTTTGCCTGGAGACCGAGGTTGAAGTACTCCTCCGGGTCGTCGATCGTCGGAAACGCTATGGGGATCCCGGGCGGCGGCTGGAAGTTCATGGGGGAACTCTGCGGCAGGCTGACACGCGAGTAAGAGGCGGTCGCGTCGAGTGTGGGCCAGTAGCCGGCGCGGGCCTGCTTCACCCGCTGCATCGCCTGGCGGACCCGGTCCTGGGCTGCGGCGATCGAGGGGTTCTCTGCCAGGGCGATCCTTTGGGAGGTGTCCAGGTCGAGAACCTGAACGGCTTGCCAGTTAAAAGACCCCGAATATGCTGGGGGATTCCTGTCGCTTGCGAACGCTCCTGCGAGCCCGAAGAGGCTTCCGACCAGAACCCAGATGATGAAGAGCATCTTCCTCATTGCATCGAATCTCCTGTGTTCACCAACGAACATTGTAACGTGTCCGTGTGCGTGCCCGTGCCCGACAACCAAGCCCAGGCCCTGACCTCCTGTCGAGAACCGACAGCCAGCATCCGCCGCTCTCCACTTGCCGCTTCCCCCATAGCACTATGGCGCCACCGGCGTTACCGCAGGCCTGGGCTCCTTGAGCGGATCCACCTTTCGCCCCCGGGCCGGCTCGACTTCTTCCCGCGTCGGCCATGTGCCGTGTCTCGTCTTATGGGCTAGGCGACGCAGGTCATTGAGAATCACCAGCATGCTCGGGACGAGGAGCAGGGTGAGGGTTGTGGCGAAGGCCACGCCAGCCGCCAGGGAGATCGCCATGGGACTCATCATTTGCGCCTGTGTGTCCGTTTCCAGGATGAGGGGCGTCAGTCCGCCCACTGTACTGATCGTGGTCAGAAAGACGGCACGAAAACGGCGGGCCCCGCCCTGCCGGATGGCCTCAAAGAAAGGCATCCCCTCGGCGTGGTTCTCGTTGATCCTTTCGATCATGACGATGGCGTCGTTGACCACCACGCCGGCCAGGGCCACCATGCCGAAGACGCTCGTGAAGGTCAGGTCGCGCCCCAGCAGGATGTGCCCCCAGGTAGCCCCGATGAACCCGAAAGGTACGGTGAAGAGGATGACGAAGGGCTGTGCGTAGGACCGGAACATGGTGGCGATGATCATGAACATGCAGAACAGGGCCAGCGGGAACCCCACGAAGAGGGAGCCGAAGGTCTCCCTCGACTGCTTCCGGTCTCCTTGTACGGTGATGACGAGTCCGGGATAACGGGCCTCGAGTTGATCGAAGAAGCCCTCCATGAGCGCGTCGATTACTTCGGTAGCGTTTGCCTTCTTCGAATCGACCTCGGTACTCACCTTGACACGGCGCAACCCGTTGGTACGCGTGATTGCGGAGTATCCCGGGGAGAAGCTTACATCGGCCACGGAGAGGAGCGGGACCTCCATGCCACGGTTCGTGCGTATGCGAATGCGCTCGAGATTGGACACCCTGCTGCGTTCGTCCTCGGTGTAGCGCACCTTGACCCGGATGTCGTCCCGGCCCCGCTGGAGACGGAGGGCCTCTTCTCCATAGTAGCCTGCGTACACCTGTCTTGCGAGATCGTCGACGGTGATTCCCATGGCCCTGGCTTCCGGCTTGAGAGCGAGGCGCATCTCGTTCTTTCCCGGGATGAAATCGGCACGCACCTGATAGATCCCTTCGAACTCCCGCAATCTTGCCTGCAGGTCGTCTGCGGCGGCCCGGATGTCCTCCATGTCCTGCCCCTGCAACCAGATCTCGATCGGTGAGCCGGGAGGGCCGAACCCCATGCCCTCAAAGGTCAGGGCCACGGCGCCTGGTATGGGCCCCACCTCTCTCTCCCACTGTACAAGTAGATCGTCGGTGTGAACGCCCCGTTTCTCCGACTCGAGCAGCACGGCCTGTACGGAACCCACGTTGGGTCCGATCCTGGGGAAGGGCTGCAGGCTCGATCCCACGAGGACGTAGTGATGCTCGACCAGCGGGTCACCCGAGGCGGTTTGCACGTCGCCGGCAAAACGCTTCAGCCCATCTTCGATCCGCTCCACGGCGTCGAGCGTCACCTCCGGTGGTGTGCCGCCCGGGAATTCCACGGTTGCTGTCATGATGAACCCGTCGGCTTCATCGAAGACGGTGTATTTCAGGAATCCTCCCCGGATGATTCCGACAGTGATCAGGAACAGGCTGATGGCGACACTCAGAGAGATGTAGCGCCAGGTCAGGGTCTTTGAAAGGAAGGGGCGGTAGACGTTCTCCACGAACCACTCCAGGCCGCGGCTCGTCCAGAGGTGAAACCGGTTGATCCGGCGTGCAATCGGGTTCCGGACATTGTGTTCTGCGTTCGGGTCGGGCAGGCGGCTCAAATGAGCCGGAAGGAGTATGAGGCATTCGACCAGGGAGATGGCGAGGCATGCGACGACCACGATGGGCAGGATGTGGATGAACTTGCCCAGGACGCCGCCCACGTAGGCCAGGGGCAGGAAGGCCACGATCGTCGTCGTGACCGCCGTAATCACGGGCATCCCCACTTCCTTGACGCCCTCGACGACGGCCCGGATCGGCGGTTCGCCCCGCTTGCGGTGGAAGAAGATCGCCTCGCCCACCACGATGGCGTCGTCGACCACGATGCCGATCACCATGATCAGGCCGAACAGGGAGACCATGTTGAGCGTTTCGCCCATACCCCAGAGGATGGCCAGGGCGCCGGCAACCG
>Ga0180434_10004595_pt1 | contig 16694 bp, 14 predicted proteins | sample SS_ome_7_FD_132453 | JGI IMG/M metagenome (GOLD analysis project Ga0180434, IMG submission 132453) | Hypersaline lake sediment archaeal communities from the Salton Sea, California, USA - SS_1_D_2 metaG | ecosystem: Environmental > Aquatic > Non-marine Saline and Alkaline > Hypersaline >...
CCGCCGGCGTCGATCGGATCCCTGTCAGACCGCGCGATCCTCAGTCCTGCAGGTCTGCACGCTCCAGGAAACCGGCACGCCGGGATGAGGCACCGATGAGTGTTCGCGTTATAGCAGGCACTGCAAAAGGACACAGACTGCACGTGCCGCGCGGCATCACGATTCGACCTACTCCCGATCGGGCGAAGGAAGGGCTCTTCAACGCACTTGGCGACCGGGTGGTCGACTCGAAATTTCTCGATCTTTACGCGGGCAGCGGTGCAATAGGTATCGAAGCGCTCAGCCGTGGCGCGGCAGCGGCCGAGTTTGTTGAAATGCGTGCGCACGTAGCCAGGATTATAGAACGTAACCTCAGGAGAACGGCCCTTACCGAGCGCGGGAGAGTTGTCGTGGCCCCAACAGAGGAGGCTCTGCGACGGTTGGCAAGCGAGTCCAAGACATTCGATATTATCTTCGCAGATCCGCCGTATAAAAGCCGAAAAGCGCTGGAAATTCTGCAAGTGCTTGGTAGCAAACAGCTTCTGAACGAAGAGGGGCTCGTGGTGTGGGAGCGTGCATCGGGTACGGGTTTTCCGGATGCAGTCGGTAAGTTACATTGCCTTAAGGAGTTACGTTACGGCGACACTTCGTTTGCATTTTTATCTTGACGCACCAGATGTTGTATGGTATAATACGCGCATCCCAAGATAGGGTGTTTCGGTTTAGCGGGGCGTCTATAGACCTACCAGAAGAAAGTTCTGGGCCTTAAGAATGGGGATTCCTTCGATAGCTCGAGGTTAGTCCTTTCCCTCGGCAAAGAATTTAGGTACGATCCAAATGCGATGTCCGTTCTGCAATGCGAAGGAAGATAAGGTGGTTGATTCCCGCACCGCCAAGGATGGGAAAGCAATACGGCGGAGACGCGAGTGTCTGGAGTGCGGGAAGCGTTTTACGACGTACGAGCATATAGAAGATATCGCGCTGATGGTGGTGAAAAAGGACGGGCGTCGCGAACCGTTCGATTCGCGCAAGATAAAGGCCGGCATTCTCAAAGCGTGCGAGAAGCGACCTATCGGTATGGAGCAAGTAGACAGGTTGATAGACGAGGTGGAACATACATTGATGGGTTCGATGGATAGGGAGGTGTCGAGTGAAAAAGTTGGTGCGCTTGTGATGAAGAAGTTGCGCAATCTGGATGAGGTTGCCTACGTGAGGTTCGCGTCGGTATACAAACAGTTTCGGGATGTCAACGAGTTCATGGAAGAGCTCAGAGGGTTACTATCCTGAGCCTGTGGAGGAGGGCTAAGCCATGTCAGGGATGGAGAGATTCCAGAGCACTTATAGTGAGGGTCACGAAACCGGTGTCGGTGCGGCGTTTGCGAACGACGACCAGCACGATATCTCCGCGATCGAGCTCATAAAGAAACGCGACGGCAAGGTGGTTTCGTTCGATAAGGCGAAGATCGCCGAGGCCATATTCAAGGCCGCACAGGCGGTAGGCGGCGAAGATCGGCAGCTCGCCGACCACATAGCGGATGCCGTGACGTTGTACTTGAGCAGGAAATTCGGTAGTGCAGTACCGACCGTCGAAGACGTCCAGGATGCGGTGGAGAAAGTGCTCGTTGAGATGGGTCACGCCAAGACGGCTCTTGCGTACGCGCGTTATCGAGATAAGCGGACGCGGATACGACGTCTGAAAGGCGGGGACGTCGCTGAAGTGGTCGACGAGATCATGACGGCGCGTCGGGAGATGCGCGACACGACTGACCTCTCACTGTTCGTCAGGACCTCTGAGGAGGATCTGTCAGGATGGAGCAGGCAGCGGATTGTGGACGCGCTGGTGCTCGAGACGGGGCTGGATCGCAATGTAGCACGTGCAATCAGCATGGAGGTCGAGCAGCAGATAGTATCGTCAAAGATCAAGGTGGTCACAGCACCGCTCATTCGCGAACTGGTCGATGCCAAGCTGATAGAGTACGGGCTGGAGGAACATCGGAGAAAACATACGCGTCTGGGCGCGCCGCTGTTTGACGTGGATAGGATTATAGCCGTACCGAACAAAGAGAACGCGAACATCCCGCACAACCCGGAGGCGACAAACTTAATGCTTGCCGAGCGCATCAAGAAAGAGTATGCGCTGCTGAGCGTGTTCACGCAGGACATAGCGGATGCGCACATTCGCGGGGACATACATTTACATGACCTCGGATTTATAGACCGACCGTACTGTTCCGGCCAGTCCCTGGAGTATGTGAAGAAGTTCGGACTCGACCTTCCGAACGCTCTTTCGATAGCTAAACCCGCGAAACATCCTGAGACGCTCTTGGCGCACATGGTGAAGTTTTCAGCGGCGTTGCAGGGGCACTTTGCAGGCGCCATCGGGTGGGACGCCGTGAACTTATTCTTCGCGCCGTTCCTTGAAGGCATGAGCGACCGCGACATGCACCAGCTTGCCCAGATGCTGATCTTTGAGTACTCGCAGCAAGCGGTGGCACGAGGCGGCCAGGCGATCTTCAGCGATATCAACCTCTATTGGGAGATACCGAAACATTTCGAAGGTGTGGAAGCAATAGGTCCGGGTGGTCAACCGACCGGCAGACGGTACTCAGACTACATAGACACCTCGCAACGGTTCGTATGGGCGATGTTCGATGTCTACCACGAGGGGGACGGTACCGGCCGACCGTTCTTCTTCCCGAAACCGCTCGTTCACATTACGGAGAAGTTCTTCGAGACGCCGGGGCACGAGGAGTTTCTCAACCACATAAGCGACGTTGCCGCCGAGAAAGGGAACACCTATTTCGTGTTTGATCGCGGGCAGACGGCGAAGATATCGGAGTGTTGTCGTCTTTCATTCAAGCTGGAGCAGTCCGATCTTGACGACGCGAAGAGCCCGTGGCGAATGCGCTATTCAGCGCTGCAGAACGTGACTCTGAACCTGCCTCGAGCTGCTTACGTAAGCGAAGGAAACGACGAGAAACTGTTCGCGGTGCTCGATGAGCTGATGGAGATTGCCGCGAAAGCCCATCGGCTAAAACGCGAGTTCATCGAAAAGCTGCTCCGGCTCGGTCCGAAAGGGCCGCTGTCGCTGCTGAGCATGAAGCGTGACGGCCAATCGTACCTGAGAATGAGCCGCGTGACGTACCTTATTGGGTTGCTCGGGTTGAATGAGCTCGTTCAGGCCCACACCGGCAAGCAGCTGCACGAGTCGGAGGAAGCGTTCGATCTTGGGCTCAAGGTCATAGCGTACCTCAACCTCGCGTGCAGGAAACTCTCACTGCGGGAGGGTATGCGGTTTGTCCTCGAGCAGACTCCGGCAGAATCCGCCTCTTACAGGCTGGCGAAGCTCGATTTGAGACATTTCCCGGAGCGGGCAGCCGAGGTCGTGCAGGGACGCCAGGATGATACGGGCGACGTCTACTACACGAACTCGACGCAGCTGAACGTCGGGGACGTCGTGAACCCGATCGTTCGTGTGCATAGAGAGGGCCAGTTCCACGATATGATCGAGGCGGGAGCGCTCACCCACGTGTGGCTTGCGGACGCGCGCCCGTCCGCCGAATCGGTAGCGAACTTCGTCAAGAAGACGTTCCATCAGAGCAGAAACGCTCAGATAGCGTTTTCACCGGAATTCACGTCGTGTAACGCGTGCGCCCGGGTAGAGAGAGGGCTGACGGAGACGTGTTCGCACTGCGGATCGACCGATGTGGATGGGATAACGCGAGTAACCGGCTATTTTTCATTGGTATCAGGGTGGAATGCCGGGAAGATCGCCGAGTTGCACGACAGGGGGAAATGGAACGTAAGCTCGGTTCGACCGATGCTGACCGCGGCTGCCGGCCCGAACGGTGACGGGATCCAGATTTTCGGTATCAGCAAGAACGTCCTGCACCCTGACGGATGTGCGAGATGCGAGCAGGCCAAGCGTATTATCGGTCAGAATCTCGGAAGAACCTATACGTTCTGGGATATAGACAGCCCTGAAGGGCTCATGGCGCTGTCCAAGCACGATCTCAACGGTCTTGCGGAACGGCATTTGCCGATTATCCGTATCGGAGACAAGACGTTCGATGTGCTTGGGAAGGCCGTCAAGTATCTGAAAACCAACGGTCACGGTGTTGTCCATAGTACGGCGACCGCTGAGGCGTCTAAGGCGTAGACCTCGTTCAGAAGAGGTGTTGGTGAAATGGCTGAGATAAATGTGAAAGTCGCTGAACAGTGCAGGGAGGTAGCTGCGAGTGCGTTTCCCACGATCAGGGGGTTCATCGAGACGTCCCTGATCGACTGGGACGGCCGCATTTCGGGTGTCATGTTTGTGGGCGGATGCAACTTTGCGTGTCCGTTCTGTCACAACTACGAACTTCTCACGGGCAAAGGGCCGGCCATCCCGTTCGAGTCGATAGAAGCAATGCTCGTCGCGCAGAAGGGCTGGATTGACGGTGTCGTGGTCACTGGTGGCGAGCCGACGTGCAGCGCCGGCATTTTCGATCTGCTGGCACGTCTGAAGTCGCTTGAGCTGATGGTCAAACTGGACACGAACGGGAGCAATCCCGATGTCGTGGTCGAACTGGTTGCGGCCGGTTTGGTCGATCATGTTGCAATGGACATTAAGACCGCGCTTTCCAGTGAACCCGTGGACAGTGCCGGGGCGCGAAAGTACGACATTGCCGCCGGTCGGTCTGTCGATATCGACGCCATAGAGGAAAGCATTGAGTTTTTGTTGAGTGGCGAGGTGGAGTATGAGTTCAGGACAACCCTCGTCCCGACCATTATCGGCAGGAGCGATGTGGAGAATATCGCCCGCCGGATCACGGGTGCACGCCGATACTTCCTCCAGCCGTTTGAACCGTCCCACGCACGCAGCCCGCTGCTTCGGAAGGTCCATCCGTACGCGCCGACCGAAATGAACGAGATGCTCGCGAGCGCCCGAAAGTACGTACCGGATGCGTCGCTTCGTGGGAAGATGAAGGGGGCAAGTTAGCCGATTTTCAGCCGCCCCGTTCGCTATGTTCAGGATTTCTTCTGCGGACAGCCCAGTCCGAGCTTGAGCAAGCATAATGCTCGTTCCGTTGCCTCGGCTATCCAGCGGGAGGCGTTTCGCAGAGCTGATTCGATGGTGACAGGGCCGGGCGCGGTCGTAATTGTCGACACGAACCCTTGATCGAGAAACGCTTGCAAGTCGCCTTCGAACGCGCCGGCTATTGCCAGTGTCGGTACACCGCGTTGCGAGGCGAGACGCGCGACACCTATCGGCAGCTTGCCGGATAATGTCTGCCGGTCCATTTTGCCCTCGCCGGTTATGACCAGATCAGCATCCTTTAGTTTCTCTTCAAGATGGACGGTTTCGATCAAGAGCTCGACCCCTGAGCGGAGCTGCGCACCAAGAAATGCCACCAGACCGCCTGCCAGCCCGCCGGCAGCACCGGCGCCGGGCATTTGAGCAACGTCCACGCCGATGTCTCTCGTCATGATCTGCGCTAGGTGGACGAGCCCGTCGGCAAGCTGTTCCACCATGTCGGGCGTGGCACCTTTCTGCGGGCCGTACACATGAGCGGCCCCGCGTTCACCACAGAGCGGGTTGGTGACGTCGCACGCCACCTCGAACGCGCACTGCTGGACGCGGGGATCCAGACCGCTCATATCTATACGCGCTAGTCGCGTGAGGTTGCCGCCGCAGCCGTCAAGCGGTTTGCCCTCGTTGTCCAGGAACCTGACACCGAGCGCCTGCGCCATACCAGTGCCCCCGTCGACGGTCGCACTCCCTCCGACACCCACCACCACCTTCGTTACTCCCTCATCCAGCGCGGCTTTGATCAGTTTGCCGGTGCCGTACGTTGTTGTCTCGAGCGGGTTACGTTTGTCGGCGGGGACTAGGTGGAGGCCCGAAGCTGCCGCCATCTCTATGACGGCGGTGTCGGAAAGCATCGCGTAATGTGCTTCGACGCGTTCGCCGAGGGGCCCGATCACGCGGGACGAGCGTACCGTTGCTCCAGTCGCCGCGGCAACCGCATCGACCGTGCCCTCGCCGCCGTCTGCCATCGGCACTTTCACGATTTCAGCGTCGGGGAAGACTCGGATCACCCCACGTTCGATTGCGTCAGCAACAGCGCTGCTCGAGAGGCATTCCTTGAATGAGTCAGGTGCGATCACGATCTTCAACGGTTGTGTTTCCCTGTGAAGACGTCCCGTCGGGACGTCTCTATCGATTATGAGCCCGTGCGTTCCCTCAGCACCTGGCGGTAGCCTTCCATATCTTCCAACCGAAGGAGGAGCAGGTAGTTCAACCCGAAGCCGTATCCTGCCGGTGCCATCGACCGCCGTTTATGAGACGGGCCGCGGCCTTCAAACCGCAGCGTGTGCTTCCCGGCGTCGAGATCGTGCAGATCGAAGTTCACCCACAGCGGATCGGCCCCCGCAATGCACAGGTCCAGTTCCTCCCCGAGCGGTTTATCATCAAGGAACGGTTGGTACCGGCTCCCAAACACCGAGTGGTACACGAACGCGCTGATCTGGTACCGGCCTTTCTTCTCCACGTTGAAGTCAACTTCGACTTGCGCGTCCGGTTTGCCCGGCATGTACTGCATGCCCTCTGGCGCCTTCACGAGACCGGCTTCCGGTGTCCCGCGGATGTCGAGCTCAGCAACGGAGAGTATTTTGTACGGTGCGATTCGTTTCTCTCGCGGCGGGATCGGCTCGTCGAACGTCATCGTCGGCGTTTGATACCAGAACGCGACGGAACTGAGCCAGTCCGGGCGTTCAAAGAACTGACCGAGGTGCTGACCCTGATCCGTGAAGACGCTCCCTCGATGCTCGATGGCGACCTTCAACGACTTCGTGAATGCCACCGGGTTCATGAGATGCCATCGGTACGCGCTTCCTCGATCGCCGGGGAAGTACCCTTCCCAGACCGGCGCGCCGAAGAATGGTGCGTAATACTGACGGAAACCCCACGCATCCCCGAAATACTCTTCCGTTCCCGTACCTTGAATCGACGGGAGTGCCTCGCCGTCGATGTAGAATCGGTCGTCACCTTCGCCGAACCAGCCGAGCTCGACCATCTGCGCGGAGTAGACGGTACCGACGTAGTTGCCTCTGCCCGTGGTCTCGAGGATGACGTAATCGCCCGGTTGGGCTGGCATCGCTTGACGGTAGCGCGCGTGGAAGTACATGGTATCCTCCGGCAGCGTGTCATGTTTCTGCCAGTTGATATGGTAGTAGAAAGAGTCGGTCTTGTATTTCGTTGACTCGTTGGTGACCGTGATCTTCGCGCTCTTGCGGAACGGCATCCGCCAGAAACAGTTCAGCGACCGACCCCACGACGCGACGGTGACCGGCACCGACTCGAACGACACCATCGCGGCGTTTCCGAGCCCGAAAAAGTCGCCAAGCGGCGTCTCGACGCTCGGTTTCTCCGCACCGTCCCAGTACATGCGCAACACGAGTGACCTGCCGTAGAACGGGTCCGCTGACGCGACGGTGAACCAGAGGTGCGTGATAATAGTCGGCCCGTCGAGTTCCGCCAGCACGAGCGTGCCGCCCGCTTCGATGCTGCGTGCGTCACCGTTGCTGTTCAGGTCGGGCGCCGTGCTGCTTGTCCGGCACGTCCTGAACGTATGGGGTCGGTACAGATTGTCGAGCAGGCCGGCACCGGCGGCATCAGCCGATACGCGCGGTGGGAGCGTGCCGATTGCGAGAAACCATAGAGCCCCTACCGTGAGCCACCATCTGCATTTGGACTGGCTGATTGCGTACAGTTTCCGATTCATTCGATTACCCTCCCGTCCCATTCCATTCAACTGTGGACACCCAGCGATTGATAAGGTTACCGGAAACATGCCATATTTCCGCATTACGATCAAGCGGGCGTCCCGGTGTGGTAGGGCGGGCGTCCCGCCCGCCGGGAGAGATGCCCCCTCCTTGATGTTAATGTGGAGTGCGCAAGCTTGCTTGCGCTCTGGTTTGAGCGAGCTTGCTCGCGGCAACGTGCGGCTCCCCTACGGCTTTTGTGTCGCAGGGCCGATGCGTGCTTGACAGACCGGTGCGTCACGTCTTACACTATGTGTAGCGCAGCAGCGTGACCTGACGGCATTTTGGGACAGGATGTTGCACGGGGAGAATGACGGTGCAACTGCTCAACGCGAAACGATTATGTTTCGTCAGGGCTGCCAGCAGTCGAAAGGGCGCCACTTCTCACACGTTCCGGCATTTCTTTGTGACACACCCCTTCGAAAGCGGCTACGACATCAGGACCGCGCAGGAACTGCTCGGTCTCAAGTGCTTGAACGCAACGAGGATCAATACCCGATGTCACCTCATCGCAGGCATTGCACAGATCCCTTAAGATACTCCAATCACCACGCTTATGGCGTAACTGGGCGGCCCAAAGATGTTAAGAACAAACCATATAACCACTGTTAGGATCCGCTACTGAAGGAGGTGTGGAACATGGCGTTATGTCCCCACTGCGAAATGCAAGTAACACTGGAGTCTGCGAAGAAAGACAAGGTCGATGAGGTGCACAAAGATGTTGAGGGTTTGGTGAAGAAGGAGGTCATGTACTCGTGTCCTCACTGTGACAAAATACTTGGATTTGCGTTCTTCTTGGGCGGGTTATACACTGGCCGACCCTAGGGAGCGCCGCTCGGGTCGTCCAACCAGATGGTTTTCGCCGGTTTGTTCAGAACCCGTACCGGGCGCCGATGTAGACGTTGTTGTTCTTCTCGAACTGGCCGAAGAAGGTGTGGTCGTCGTCGCCGACGAAGACGTTCCCGCCGATCTCGGCGGACCAGTGGTCGTCGATCTTGTAATGGACGTTCGGGCGGAGGTAGGCGTCCTTGTCGCTCGGCGAGTAGTAGGTGAAGAGCGACATCGTGAGGTTCTGGCTCATGAGCAGCTTCGTCAGACGGACGGTGAGCACGTGCCGGTCTTCGTCCGCCGCATTCATACCGGCTGGCAAGGTGCGCCGGTAATCGCCGTAGTCCATCATGAGCTCGAGGTAGTACTGGCACGCGCCGGTAAAATCGCGTGCGAGCTCCTGTTCGTACCCGGCGAGGAACCGGAACTCGCTGTTGCGGACGAACGGATCGGTCCCGCCGGTATCGTCCTTCGAATGGTAGTAGCCGACCTCGACGTTGCCGATACCGTTGCCGACGGTCCCGCGCGCGCTCGCCCCGTACCCCGACAGTTCCGGGAAGATGGCCTGGCTGGATATGGGATCGGTCCCGCCGGGACTTTTCCAGTAGCCGTAGTAGCCGTAGGCGGCGAGCTCGTATCCGCGAACGGTCTTGAAGAGTCGCCAGGCGACCTCGTCATCGTCGAACCAGTCGTCGGGTTTGTCGGCGCGCACCGGAGCATCCCTGCCGGCGCGACGACCGAGCATCGCGTTCCAGTACGAGAGCCGTTCCCCGTCGATATACCGGTCGGCGTCGAAGCGCGGCGTGTAGACGATGTCCAGGTTGGCCGGCTCGCTGTAAAGGGATGTTTTCAGCGCGTCGGACGGCGCTTTCAGATACTCCTCGTCGCGCCCGATGAAGAACGAGTTCCAATCTTTGGGGAACATGTCGTTGATGAATATCAGGTCGCCGGTACCCCAGGTCAGAATCTGCCGCCCGACCTTGACGTCCACAAACGAGGCCGGGGTGAATGACAGGTTCGCCTCCCTGAGGTCGAGCCATCCTTGACCCTCTTCCAACCGGATGTCGCGTTCGTCGAGCACCGGGTCGTAGAGCAGATCGGCGGTCAGATTGAAGATCGCGGCGGTCCAGTGCTTCTGGATTTCCAACTGGAGACGCGTCTCGCCGATGGAGAGATCGCGTTGGTAATGGTCCCGCTGCGTTCGTGCGCCGACGCGCGATTCCCAGAACCCGGTCAGGTCGAAGGGTAGTTCAAGCGACGGCGTCTTGGCGGGCTCTTCGGGCTCGGCAGGTTGAGCGGGTTCCTCCCCAAGCCCCTCCGGCAGCGCCGGTTCCTCTTTCTCATCATCCCCTCCGAGCCCCGGCGGAAGGGCAGGTTCTTCGGGTGCAGGCGACGCGTCCTCAAGCCCGGGCGGCAAGGCCGGCTCTTCCTGTGCGAGTACACCACCGGCAGCCAGCCCAATTGCCGCCGCGACCGCGCACATACTCCGCAGGAAACGCATCGCTGAGGGCACCTATCTCAGGTACTGCACAGGAGGACGACGCAGGTACCGCTCGGTGAAGATGTCGTCCGGCAAGCCAATATTGTACTGTACATTGCTATACTCGATGACGGTCTGCCCGTCGGTGCGCAGGTCCTTCATACGCGACTTTGTAACGGTGGGAAATTCCTGGATGGTGTTTACCTCTTGCGCATCGTACTCCCGATATTTCTGCCCGTTCTTATCGTAATACTCGACCTTTACCGTGACGAACGACGTCCTATGTATCCACATCTTGTAATGCGCGAACTCGACGAGCGATGGATCTTTCGGCGTGTTCTTCAGCACATAATAGTTGTCTGTCGTCTCGACGAGCTCGTGGTCGTCCTCCTGTGGGTTCCGTCCCGAAACATCTTCATAGAAGAACTCCGAGCCGACGAAGCTGGTACGTTCATCCGTCGCAGCGATACGTTTGACCAGGTCGAGCGCGGGCAGGTACAACCACCGATCGTCGTCCTTGTCGACATGTTTCCACACCATGAACACCATCTTGCTGACGTCCGCCGGCCGGTTGAAGTAGACATAGAACTTCTGGTCGCCGCAATACTCGTCACCTACTTCCGCTCCCTCGGCCATGCCCGGCGGTAGCTCGTCCCTGCGCAGAATCGTAAACTCGCGCGTCCGCGTGCGCCCCTGGCTGTCCGTGATGGTCATCAACACGCTGGCTCGACCGTCCTTCCCCTGGTAGTAGGCGATCCGGTTGGCGTTATCGACGATCTCGGACACGGACGGTGCGGCGTTTCCGGCCTCCTGCGCTTCCGACATGACAGCGAATCCACATACCACCATGAACACGGCGGAACACATTATCCAGAACCATTTTGTCCCGTTCATTGCGTTTCTCCTCCTTCTTCGTCCAGATAGACAGTCTTACATTTGTCCCGACGTGCCGCCAGACGGCATATAACGGCGAGAATAACGATAGTCCCTACGCTGACCAGCGTCAGCGACGTCCACCCCACGGAGAGAAACCGGCGGACGTTCATCGCGATGACTGCAACACCTGCCGCAGCGGCGACAATACAGGTCGTGCACCGGCAGAACAGACAGCACAGACGCGTTCTCGGGAACAACAGCCGTTCCAGCAACGTGATCAGTGCCGGCAGTATGAACAGCGTCGCCAGGCCTGCGGTGAGCAAGATGGATGCTATGAACACGCCGACCGTCTGGTACGGAACGAGCGGTGCAAGAAGCAACGGGAGGAAGCCGACACCAACGACGATGGCGTTACGCGTAATAGCGCGTGCCGGTTCTCCGAAGACGGGCGCGACGGTTTCGGCCCACGATTTATGCGTCGCGTAGAGCATCCGGCTGCGGGATAGGAAATGTATGGCATAGTCAACAGCCAATCCCAGAGTCAACGATGACAGAACCGCTACCGGCATATCGTAATCCTTGCCGACCAGGCCGGTGGCTCCGTATATCAGCCCGATCGTGACGGTGAGCGGAATCATGGACAGCAGCCCCCACAGCCCCGACCGATACAGCAGCGTCATCATCAGGAACACCGTGAGGAAGCTTCCGAGAAACGATTGCAGCATACCGCTCACCATCTTCCGCTGCCAGATCACATTGATGTACGTCAGGCCGAACCATCGGTGGTCGATGGGGTAGGGGGGCGGATGTGTCTCGACATAGCGGTCAACAGCATCGACGACCTTCGACATATCCTTGTTATCACCGCTCGTGAGCTGGACCCAGATAACCGTCTTCCTGTAATCGGGCTGCGTGACGAAATGTGCCAGGTCCTGCGGCCGATGGCTGCTCTCGTACGTTATCAGACACTGGGCGACGGCGTTGGCTGAATCGGGAATCCTGAAGTCTCCGGGTTTACCGGAGATGAGTTCCCTATACACCGTCTTGACGATGTCGGCGAGCGAGTTCGATTTGCCGACAACGCCGGTGGTGAGCAGATGCTGCTGCAACGCCGCGAGGTAGTCGAGCGCTTCCGGCTGTTTGAATACCTGGTCGCGCTGTCGCTCCTCGTCAATAAACAACTGCAGCTCATACCATGCCTCAAACTGATCGTCGGGCGCCCGCTCCATACGCCCTTCCGCGAACGAGGCGAGCCGGCTGAGCAGATCTTCCTTTGAGGACGCGACGGTGGCTAACCGCGCCGCCTCATTATGCGCAGACCCGAACACCTCCTTTACATGGGGTATCTGTTCCTGCAGTTCTTTGCCGCGCACCGCCATGCGGTCTGAGAGCGCCGCGGCATATTGGCGTGGATCCTCGGTGGTGGGCTGAGCCTCGAGAGCGAGATACGCCATGTAGGTGCCGCCGAAATGATCGTTCAAGACCCGGTCGGCAACGCGAATCGGGTGTGACTTCGTGAACCATCTGACGGGGTTGTCGTTTATTTCTATGCGGGTGATTCCGTATACCGCGACGGCTATCAGGAGCACGACGACGCCGATCACGGGCTTAGCGCGTCTGTAGGTCATTCTGCCGACCCCGGCGAGGAAGCGTGTGAGCGGTGAGGCTGCTTTAGTGTCACTCTCTTTATGTGTCGCGCCGAAGCCCTCCAACGACTTATCCGGGATGAACATCACAAATGCCGGTATGAACATAACCGTCCAGAGCCACGCGGACATCACACCAAACGTCACGAACAGGCCGAACACCTGGACGGGAGGAATAGGTGTGAGCGCCAGCGAGGCGAATCCGACGGCCGTCGTGAGCGATGTGTACAACATCGGCGTGAACAGAGTCTCCATGACGTGCTCGATGGTCTTGCGTCGGTCCTTCGTCTCCTGGTACCTGTCGAAAAACTCCGAGAGGATGTGGATTGCGTCCAAGACCGCTATCGGCATGATGAATATCGGTATCATGGAGCTCATAATATGTACCGTTTGACCGGTGGCGATCAGCAAGCCCATCGTGCAGATGATCGAGACGAGCGCCACAATCATCGGGGAAATGATCAAAATAAGCTTACGGAAGAACAGCAGCAGGAACAGGAAGACCACGACCATGGCGATCGGCGCCGAGATCGCCATCTGCTTGAACATCTCCACGCCGAACGTGTCCTCGGCGACCGGTAACCCGGTGATATGAAACTGATCGTCGCCGGCGAACGATCGTACCTTTTCCTCCAGGTGCGTGTAGACCTTGTAACTGAGATCTTTGGACGTCAACGGCAGGTACAGGCACAGCGCCTTGCCGTCCTCGGAGAGGAGCGTACCGTCGAGAAACGGGATGCGTTCGGCTTTCTCGCGGATGGCGAGACATCCCTCTCTCGTCGTCGGCGGCGACGGCATGAGCCACTCGAACCTGACGACCCCGGGTCCGCCCTGTTCGATATTGTCGACGGTTGACGGGGCGATTATGTCGACTTCCCTGACGCCCACGTGCCGGTCCGGATTGTCTTCATCCGGCCAGCGTAGCGTTCTGGCGTATTCGGTGAGCTCATATATTCGCCGTAACGATTCCGGATTGAACACCCCGTCCGGATCGGATTCGTTCACGATGCCGACAACAACCATGTCGTAGAGCGACATCTCGCGTTTCATATTGTTATGGTATAGGCGAACGGGCTCATCCTCCGGCAGCATATTCTCCGGGTCGGTGTCCACCTTCAGCGGATTAAGCGCGGTGAAAATCGTAGGCCAGAGGGTGGGAAGTGCCGCTACCAGAGCGAAGACAAGGGTGAGGGCCACCATTACCAGGGTGACCACCTTCGGTCGACTCACCGAGAACTGGACGACGCGAGAACCAATGGTCACTCTACTGTCTCCTTCTCCTACTCAGGATGCCGAGATTCGTGCACAACCCGGGCGATTTCTGGATCGAATCTCCGAGAGGGTTTCGCGATGACACTTTAGGCTTCGCATTGTGTATCGATCCGGATACACAGTGGCAGGACATGACACAGTTCTCCCTCGATTCCGCTGCCGTATCAGGCTGCCGACAGATGTGAGCGGAGCCCGAAGGACAGTAAGTATGCCGAGCTTTAGTCACTGGCGAAGTGGATAGCGCCGTTTGGGCACGCGGCAATGCAGATCCCGTCCTGGTCGCATTTTTCCTGGTCGATCACCGCGCTGTCGCCCTTCACGTAGATCGCGTCATGCGGACACACTTTCATACATTCCCGACTTAACCGGCATGCGTCCGCATCTACGAGGATGCGTAGGTTCTTTCCTTCGCTTCTCGGGCCTTTCCCAGCGTCTGTTCCTGGAGCGTTTGCCGGTGTCACCCGGTTTCCTCCTCAAACTGGTCTTTGCTTGCACCACATACCGGGCAGACCCAATCATCCGGAAGGTCCTCAAACGGTGTACCGGCGGCGATACCGCCATCGGGATCTCCCACGGCAGGATCGTACACATACCCGCATACCAGGCAAACATACTTCTTCATGATATAGCTCCTCTCCCCCTTCTCGTGACGTCACTTACACGTTTCCTTCAGCTTTGCTGCGATGCGTTCTCCGAGCGAATAGCACTGCGCGAGTGCCGCGCTGTCGGGCACATACTTCACTTTGACACCATCCCCGATCAGCTCGATCTTCATGGCGGCGAGCATGTCGCTGATCTGCTTGACGGCTTCGCCGCTCCAGCCGCACGAGCCGAATGCTGCGCCGATTAAGTTTTGTGGCTTGAGGCCTTTCAGATAGGTCAAGGTGTCAGCGACAGTGGGGAAGATGTTGTTGTTTATGGTGGGGGAACCTACCAGCAATGCGCCAGCATCGAGTATGTCCGTGGCTACATCACTCCGGTGACAGGACCTGAGCGGCATAAGTCTCGTCGTCGTTCCGCCTGCCGCGAGCCCTTCGCCTATAGCCCTTGCCATGGCGGTGGTGCTCTCCCACATGGTGTCGTAAACGACAACAGCCTTGTTCGTCGGCTCTTGCGCAGCCCATGTGGCGTACGAGTTGAGCATCCTGGTCGGCTCCTTCCGCCAGATTGGTCCATGATCAGGCGCTATCGTGTTGATCGTGATACCCAGACCCGCCACCTTGTCCAGAAGTTTGGTCACCAGCGGGGAGAACGGTAACAGAATGTTCGCATAGTACTTCGCGGCCTCGTACTCGAGGATGCCGTCGTCGAGTTGGTCTGCAAACCGCTCGCTCGACGCGAGATGCATCCCGAACGCGTCGCTCGAGAACAGGAACTTTTCCTCGGTCAGATACGTGAACATGCTGTCCGGCCAGTGGAGCATCTTCGTCTCGACGAAGGTTACGTTTCTGGAGCCTAAGCTGACGGTTTCCCTGTCTTGTACGCCGATAATCTCGCGGTCCATGTGGAAATGGTCAGCGAGAGCCTTGACGCCGTTCATAGAGGCGAAAACCTTCTCCGGTTTGACGGCCTCGATGACATCGGGCAGGCTCCCTGAATGGTCCATCTCCGTGTGGTTCGAGATGATATAGCTGATGTCTTCAGGGTTGACAATCGACGCGATGCGGGCAAGCATCTCTTGCTTGAAGGGGGCTTTGACCGTGTCAATGAGGGTGATCGTGTCGGCAAGGATCACGAAAGCGTTATACGTCGTGCCGCGACCGGTCAAGTAACCGTGAAAATCGCGTATACCCCAGTCGATCGCGCCGACCCAGTAGATGTCGTCGGTCACCTTGATCGCTTCATACGTATCTTTCATGCTCTCCTCCGTTCCTGTCGCGGCATGCTACCGGTGAAACGCTGCCCGATCATAAAGGAGATCGCACCGGTTTTTCAACAGTTGTGCCACACTGCGTTTGTGCACCACCGAGCCCGAGACGCCGGGTCCACCCGGATCCGAGTCGCTATTATCCGAGGATCGCCTTGAGATCCTCTTCCGGCGTCGATATCGGCATCAGGTTGAACTTCTCTACGAGCACGTCGAGCACCGGCGGAGTTACGAACGCGGGCAGGGTCGGTCCCAACCGCATGTTCTTGATCCCGAGGTGCAGGAGTGTGAGCAGAATGCAGACAGCCTTCTGCTCGTACCACGACAGTATCAGCGAAAGCGGGAGCCCGTTCACGTCCGTGTCGAAGGCTTTTGCGAGCGCAACGGCGATCTGTATGGCCGAGTACGCGTCGTTGCACTGGCCGCAGTCGAGCAGCCGAGGGATGCCGCCGATCTCGCCGAACTCAAGCTTGTTGAACCGGTACTTGCCGCACGCCAGCGTCAGGATGACACAGTCATCGGGGACGGCTTGCGCGAGCTCGGTGTAATAGTTGCGGCCCGGTTTTGCCCCGTCACATCCGCCGATCAGAAAGAAATGCCTGATCGCACCGCTCTTGACCGCCTCAATGACCGTGTCGGCGACACCCAGCACCGCGTCATGTGCAAACCCGATTGTTATGGATTTGTCAGGACCGTCCTCCTGAAACCCTTCCGCGGCAAGCGCCGCGTCGATAACGGCTCTGAAGTTGTGGTCGGCGATGTGTGTGACCCCGGGCCACGCAACGAGACCACTGGTGAGTATCCTCGATTTGTAGGAATCTTTCGGTCTCTGTATACAGTTTGTGGTCATGAGGATGGCGCCGGGGAATCTGTCAAACTCCTTATACTGATCCTGCCATGCGCCGCCGTAGTTGCCGACAAGGTGTTTGTATTTCTTGAG
>Ga0180434_10004596_pt1 | contig 16692 bp, 10 predicted proteins | sample SS_ome_7_FD_132453 | JGI IMG/M metagenome (GOLD analysis project Ga0180434, IMG submission 132453) | Hypersaline lake sediment archaeal communities from the Salton Sea, California, USA - SS_1_D_2 metaG | ecosystem: Environmental > Aquatic > Non-marine Saline and Alkaline > Hypersaline >...
CTCCAGGGCTAAATTGTCGGTGGCCTTGTAATTGAGATTCGGCCGCATATACACGTCTTTGTCCGACGGCGAATAATAACCAAACAAAGAGCACGTCAGATTCTGATTCATCAGAAGCTTGGTCAGCCGCAAGGTCGTGACATGCCGAAACTCATCACGAGCAGGGCCCATGGTCCAGGTACGCTTATAGGCGCCGAAATCCAGCATCTGCTCCACGTAATACTGCAGGCCGGCGGTAAAATCTTTGCCAATCTCCTGGGTATAGCCCACCAGATACCGCATTTCGGAGTTATTGATCAGCGGGTTTTTGCCGCTCTCATCGTCGGCCGAGTCATAGTAACCGAACTCAAGGTTGCCGATGCCTTTGGCCACCGTGCCGCGGAGGCTGAAGCCGTAGACATTCAAGTCGGGGAAAACGGCCTGGGTCATTGTAGAATTGAATCCGCCGGGGCTTTTCCAGTAGCCGCGGTAGCCGTAGAAGGCAAGCTCGTAGCTGTCAATATACCTGTACAGGCGGGCGGCAATCTCATCGTCTCGAAACCATTCGTTCGGCTTGTCGGTGTGGACGACGGCGTCCTGGCCCGCACGCCTGCCAAGCAATTGGTTCCAATAGGAAATACGCTCGCCGCTGATAAAGCGGTCATGGTCGAATCTCGGCGTGTAGATGACATCGAGGTTGGCGAAGTCGCTGAACAGGCTTACTTTCGCGGCATCGGATGGGGCTTTGAGGTACTCAACATCTCTGCCGATAAAGAATGATTGCCAGTCTTTGGGGAATAGGTCGTTGATAAAGATAAGGTCGCCGGTACCCCAGGTAAGAACCTGTCTTCCGACCTTGAGGTCCATGAAATCAAGCGGCCGGGTGAACACGTTCGCCTCGCGCAGGTCGAAGTCGCCCCGCTCTTCGACGAGGTCCCCAATGAAGTCACCCTTGACGCGGATGTCACCCCACTCTGGATATGAGGCCAAGTCAAGCTGCAAACGGCTTTCCATGATGGACATGTCTTTTTCGTACTTGTCGTTTTGCAGTCTGTAGCCCGCCCTTGCCTCCCAGAAGCCATGGACTTCGACATCCGGTAATAGCGAAGCAAGATCATTGGCATCGTCTTCCTGCGCCACAACGGGCAAGGAAAGACGGACACATATCGCGATATATACAAATAGCTTCTGGTTCATTGAACAATATCTCAAGGTTACTAATAACCTCCCTCAGCGGATAGAACTCAGTCGGAGACTCGATAAGTGTAATTCACAATTGCGGGATTCTTCTGTCAGGCACTCTTGCTTTGAATTTGCTGATAAGACACCTCTGCGATATTGGCTTGTCTGCTGGCATGTTCGATAGTCATATTCACCAGATTGCCGTCCGCGTCCAAATCGACGTATATATTTTCGTTTATCTCCTTAGTCTGCGCCACTTGATGGCTTGAAAACTCCACCAATGCGGTATCCGTATCCGTAAAGTACTTGATCTTCATAACGGCCGATTTCTTATATAAAGGAAATACAGAGTGCATTTCATTTTTGTTTCTCTTGCCCATCCTTCGCCGGGCTTGCCATCAACAAAAACACGTGATGTCAACTTGAGTATTACGTTCTTAGGCACTCAGTACGTGCTTGACGTCCCTGATTAAAATCGGCAGGTGGTTTGTGACGGCTTGCCATACAATGGCCTCGTCAACAACATCGTAACCATGAATCAAGATGTTTCTGAATCCTATGATGCGGCGATGTTCGGAAATCTTTTCCAGTAATTCGCTATCTATATTTTTAATTCTGTTCAGACCTTCTCCAATGATTTCAAAGTCTCTTTCGACAGCTCTTCTGACAACAGGGGTCGTTTGATATGTCTTGAATTCCATGCCTGAAACGAAACTTTCTATTTCTTCGGCTGCCTGAAGAATGTCAACAAGGTTTTTTCTCGTTTCGTCTTTCATAAATGACCGTCCTTGTCCTGTCAATAACTTCTCTCAAGACCGGGTTTTTGAATTTCTTATCAACAACCAGATCAACCTGCCGCTCAAATATTTCTTCCAGTTGCTCCTTCAATTCAAAATAGTTGTCGAAAAGGTCGACATTTTCGCCCGAATCAAAAATTACTAAGACGTCTATGTCACTGCTTTTAGAAAAATTCTCGCTCACAGCAGAACCGAACAGCCCTAAACGTTTGACCGGCAAACGTCGACATACCCGTTCAATCTCCGGTTTGAGTTTTTCTATATCAACCATAACGAACCGCTCTTTATCTGATCGCCTCTCTGGGCGGTCTGCGCAGATAGCGCTCCTTGAATATGTCTCCAAGGCCGATGTCGTATTGAACGTCACTGTATTCCATGATAGTCTTGCCGCCGATCTTGGAATCCACGACCTCGGACCGGACCGGCGTGGGGAACTTTTGAATCGTCTCGACCTTTTTGGCCTCGATAGTCCGGTAGTTCTTGCCGTTCTTGTCGTAATATTCCATCTTCATAGGCAGGTACGTTTTACGGTCTATCCAGACGTTATAGTAGGCAAACTCCACCAGGTCGGGCTTCTTGGGGACATTCTTGACCACGAAGAATTCGTCCGTGACATCGAGCAATTCGTGCGTGTCCTGCTCCAGGCTTCGCCCGGAAACATCTTCATACAAAAAGTGCGACCCCACAAAGCTCGTGCGTTTGTCACCGGCGGCGATCCGCTTGACCAGCCCCAAAGCGGGCAAATACAGCCACCGATCATCATCTTTATCCAGAGCGGCGTGCTTGTGAACCATGTACGTCATTCTGCGGACGTCAGCCGGGCGTTGAAAATAAACAAAATAGTTTTGGTCGCCACCGTCTTCAACATCCTTTCGCAGGATGATGAATTCACGCTCCCGCTCCTGTCCTTGCTTGTTTATTATGGTCATCTTAACTTTTGCCTTGCCGTCATTGCCCTGGTAATAAGTGACTATGTTGGCCTTTTCCACTATCGTATCGACACTCGGAACCTGTTCGGATTTGCCCTGGTCAGCCTCATCGGCACCCAAGACGGCAATCGCAAGGCCGGACAGCAGCAACATTGTCATGACGTACCTAATCATTCTACACCTCGCTTTCCTCTTCTTGTGTTTCAGCGGTCACTTTGCACGCCTCTCGGCGTGACATTATTCCGCAGCTAAGCGCCATAACTGCTATCGCTATTATACTGATATATGCTAATTTGCTCCAGCCGAGCTTCCAGTATTGATGCAGGTTCAAAGCGACAAGCACGGCGGCAGCAACCGAAATGATCACACAGAAAGCACAATTACAGCCTACCGAAACCGGCTCTTGCGCGGGTTTGAATATGCGCTTCTGGGCAACTCGCAGAATCGCAGGCAGCCCCATCAACGTGACCACGCCGGATAGAGCCATGATAGCGCACAGGAATAACCCGACAGTTTTGTAGGGCACCAACGGCGCCGCCAAGAGGGGTAGAAATCCAATGGCAATAACCAGGACGTTTCTGCTGATAGCACGGGCCGGCTCGCCGAACATATCCGTCGAGCTTTCTTTCCAGGAATGAGTCTGCGCGAAGCTGGCTCGCGCCCGCTCGAGAAAATGGATCGCAAAATCCACCGCCATGCCGAGCGTCAGAGCACTGAGCACCGCCACGGGCATATCGTAGTCCTTACCCACGAGGCCGATGAGGCCGTAGATAACCGCTATGGTAATAGATAGCGGCACCATGCACACAACACCCCAGACCGGCGAGCGGAACAGGATCGACATCATAACGAAGACAATGATGAAGCTTCCCAGCAGCGATTGCAGCATGCCCCAGACCATCTTGTCCTGCCAGACGACGTTTATGTACGTCAGTCCCGCCCAGTTGTGCTTCAGCGGCGTCGTCGGCGGGTTCTTTTCGAAAAAGGCGTTCACGGCTTTGACGACTCTCTCCATATCCTTGTTGTCGCCGCTCTTGAGCTGCAGCCAGATGTTGGCTTTCTTGTAATCGTACGTCACGAAGTGCCACAAATCATCCGGCGTGTGACTGCTTTGGAACTGTATCAGGCTCTGGGCCACGGCACTGAGCGAGTCGGGGATTTTATAATTTTCGGGCTTGCCGTCGATGAGTTCCTGATAGACCTTTTTGACGATGTCAGAGACCGAATTGCTTTTGCCCACAAGGCCGAGCTTTTCGGTATGCTGCTGCAGCCTGGATATGTAGCGCAGCACATCCGGCCGCTTGAACAGGCCCAGCCGCTGCTTCTCAAGCTCGAAAAAGTCCGTCAGCTCAAACCAGACATCCGCCTCGGCTGGCTCGGCACCGGCTTCCTTCTTAGCGGCCGCGTCGGAGAGCTGACTGAGAAACTCCTCCCTGGTCGCGTCCTTGGACGCGTTTTCGATGAGCATCTTTTCGGCTTCGGCTACGACGTCGGTGGCCTTTTCAAAATCTTCCTTCAGTTCGGTGCCCTTTTTTAGCAGCCGGTCGCGCAGCTCGTCGACGTATTCGGTGTCCACTGTTTCTTGCTCGGCGCTTTCGAGCACAAGGTACGCCATGTAGGTGCCGCCGAAGTGCTCGTTCAACGCAACGTCCGCGACCCTGATGGGGTGGCCTTTCGTAAACCACTTGATGGGATTGTCGTTTATCTGGATTCGCGTGATGCCATAAATGGCTATAACAATCACCACGCCCAGCGCTATCAGGATGGGCTTGGCGGCGTTGTATGTAAACCGGCCGGTGCCGTGCAGCACCCGCGTGAGCCAGGTCTGCTTTTCTTCGTGAACCGCAGCGGCGCCGAAGTTCTCTAATGACCTTTCCTTCAGCATCATCACATAAGCCGGCACAAACGTAATCGTGCATATCCAGGCAATCATAATGCCCACCGCGACGAATATGCCGAATACCTGCACAGGCGGAATCGGCGTAAGCGCCAGCGATGCAAAGCCCGCGGCAGATGTCAACGACGTATACAACATGGGCATAAACAGGTTGCCCATGACTTCCTTCACGCTGTCGCGTCTGCCTTTTTCTTTCGTATATACATCGAAAAACTCAGACAAGATATGCACCGAGTCCACGACCGCAATGGGCATGAGAAATATCGGGATCATGGAACTCATAATATGGACCGGATAGCCCAGGCCGATCAAAAGGCCCATCGTGGAAACGACGGAAACCAACGCCACAATCATCGGCGAGATAATCAAGACCAGCTTGCGGAAAAAGATCAGCATCAGAACAAATATCACCGCCATCGCCGCCGGCGCCGATATCGCCATCTGCACAAACATCTCGTAGCCGAACGTATCCTCCGCGACCGGCAGGCCGGTGATGTGATATTCCTCGTCGCCCTCAAACTCGGCGATTCTTTCTTTCAACTTCGTGTAAACTCTGTGGCTGAGGTCCTTGCTGGTAAGCGGCAGATAGATGCAGATTGCTCTGCCGTCCTCGGAGATGACCGTGCCCTTGAGCAGGGGATTGGACATCGCCCTGTCTCGGATTTGCAGGGCCTCGGCGTCGGTCTGCGGCGGCTTCTGCATCAGCCATTCGAACTTCACCACGCCGGGACCGCCCTGGCCGATCCAGTCCACAGTGGAAGGGGCCAGCAGGTCAACTTCCACCACACCCACTTCCTTATTTGGATCATCTTCGCTCGGCCAGCGAAGCGTCTTGGAAAACTCGGTCAGCTCGTAGATTTTCTGCAGCGAACCGGGGTTGAACACGCCGTTGGGGTCCTTCTCGTTGATGATGCCGACCACGACCATGTCGTATAATGTGAACTCCTCCTTGGTCTTATCGTGGAATACGCGGACCGGCTCATCTTCAGCGAGCATATTCTCCGGGTCGGTATCAACCTTTATCAGCGGAATAAACGCCCCCAGGCCCAGCGTGAATAGCACCATGACGGCTGTGACAACCTTATAGTGCCGTATCGAGTAGTCCGCGATTTTCTCTCTGAAATCCATTTCCAGGCCTCGATGCTAATTTGCTTGTCAGCATTATACCCTTATTACCGAATGCTTGTGCGAAAGTCCACAGACAAGAACCGAAATCAGGCAGTTCTCCGCAAGACTCACGCCCCTGCAGGCGGCGAAATCCTGGTCAGCACCAGCATGTCGGCGTTCTCAGCTCCGTCTTCAGACTGGGTCATTCTAAGACGTGCGAGACCCGAAATTTTGGAAAAAATTCTTGCGATATACAAGAAATTGGGTTAGAATCAAGACAAATGCGAAGGCAGGCTTGACATGCTGTCATAGTCTTGTTGCCATCATATATCTTTGTTCGGTTTCATTTATACCTACCTGTCTTCAGCGGATATTTGTTTGTCTTATCGCGGTGGTGCTGCGAGGTCGCGCGGCTTGCGCGGACACGCGTAGAATGTGCGAGCAAAGCAGCACTGCACAATTTAGTGGTCGTAATATATCTGTCATAGCCTATCAGGGAGAGAAGAAATGGGAGTTGCAGCGTGTTCAAAACTCATCTCACCGGTATCAGCGTTTGTTCTGTTGGCGACAGCACCCACGTTGCTGGGAAAGGTCCTTTTTGTTGACGCCGGTGCTACCGGTGCAAACAACGGCTCCGGTTGGCGGGACGCCTACATTTGCCTGCAGGATGCCTTGGATGCAGCCGAAAGCGGAGACGAAGTGCGCGTAGCGCAGGGCATTTACAGGCCCGATGAACGGGCCGAAGAGACTCGATCTCGCCTGCGGCCGAAAGGGTCGGGAGACCGGCAAGCCTGCTTCCAGCTCAAGAACGGCGTTGCTATCAGGGGCGGCTACGCCGGCGCAACTGCTCCGGACCCCAATGCCCACGATAGAGAGCTCTACAGAACCTTCTTAAGCGGTGACCTGGAGGACAACGACGCCGACGTGTCCGATCCCTGCGAGTTACTCGCCGCGTCCAGCCGAGCCGATAACAGCTACCATGTAGTAACCGGAACGAGCATACACAGCACAGCCATTTTGGACGGCTTCACCATCAGCGGAGGCAACGCCAACGGCTCTGATGCGCATAACAAAGGTGGAGGCGTGTCCATCGAGATTGGCAGCTCTCCGACCATCACTAACTGTGTGTTTACGGAGAATTCAGCGGCAGATCGTGGCGGCGGCATGTGCAGTATGCGTATAAGCACTCCAACGCTCACGGGTTGTGTCTTTATCAACAATGCAGCGTCATTTGGAGGCGGGATGTACAACTTTGGAAAGGCAATGTCGCCTAGGGATTTTGGGCCCGGCCCAACACTGACCGACTGCATATTCGAGCGTAATTACGCAGATGGTGGTGCCGGAATTCACTATGATCGAAGTGACGCTAAGTTGATCCGGTGCACATTCCGCGAAAACGTGGCAACCCAGAGCGCCGGCGGAATGGACAACGGGATCGGTCACGTCGTGTTGAGCGATTGCATCTTCAAGAAGAACACTGCTGGATACATTGGCGGGGGTATGCGCAATGGCGGCGAGGCGAACTTCATCAATTGTGTGCTCAGCGAGAATACGGCAGGCTCTGACGGCGGTGCTGTCGAGCATTCGGGGCCGTATAGTTGTACCTTTAGAGACTGCCTGTTTCGCGAGAACTCCGTGGGCGAAAAGGGTGGGGCAATGTACAGCTACGCCGGTGGTAGCCTGTCGTGTACACATTGCACGTTCACCGCGAACACGGCAGAGGGCAACGGCGGGGCGATTTACAACTGGCCAGCCATGCTGACACTGGCCCATTGCACTTTCGACAACAATACTGCCAAGGGCAGTGGTGGGGCAATATGCGATACAGGAAGGAACAGTACCAGCGTTGCCCGCTGCACTTTTGTCGGAAACTCTGCACAATCCACGGGCGGTGCGGTGTATAGCTCGCAGCGTTATCCAACGCTGATGAACTGCATCATTGCCGAGAACACCTCCGAATCCAAAGGCGGAGGCATGTACAACGAGGATGGCGGACCGGAGCTGACAAACTGCACGATTTGTGCCAACCGCGCGCCTGCCGGTGCAGGAATCTACAATCTTGAAGGGACATTCATATTGACGAATTGTATTCTCTGGGACAATACCGCTGAACAGATCAACGGCGCAGCTACTGTTACCTACAGCGACATACAAGGCGGCTGGCAAGGCGAAGGTAACATCGATACGGATCCTATCATGATCGATATGGCCCGCGGCGACTACCACCTGTCCAACGACTCACCGTGCGTCGATGCCGGTGAGCCGACGTATTGTCTGCACCCTGGAGAGACCGATATCGATGGCCAGCCGCGGATTGTCAACGGTCGGGTCGATATGGGTGCGGATGAGTTCTGCTGGGAAGACCCACTGATTGATCTGTCCAGCCATAGGTTCGAGCTGGCCCGCGCTCTCGGTGCCCCCAATCCTGAGCCGCTCGTTCTGCGTGTTTACAATTGGGGGATAAAGCCTCTGAGCTGGCAGATCACGGAAGAATGTCCATGGCTGGATGCACATCCAGACTCCGGCTTCATGATGGCCGGGCCCAATGAAGTTACCATCAATGTAGACTCTTCCAACTTGGCCGAGGGCAACTATGCCTGCGAGTTGACCGTCTCCGGCCTCAGTGCGATAAACAGCCCGCAGATCGTGGACGTTAATCTGACGATTCACCAACCGTTCTTGGACCTCTCAGCTTCTGCGTTGCGGTGGATCGTGCCTCTGGGAGAGCCGGAGCCCGAGCACAAGATCCTTAGTATTTCCACCAGCGGCGGCCGGACCATCCCTTGGACCATTGCTTACGATTGCGACTGGCTTCAAATCAACCCGCTCCAAGGTAGCGTTGTAGACGCAAATGAAGTCACGCTCGCTGTAGATGTTTCAGGTCTGAGCCTGGGAACGTACACGACGGATTTCACGATTTCATCGCCTGATCTGACAGATGGTCCCCACACCGTATCGGTGGTCCTGGCGGTCTGTGAAAGGCGCGTTGAGGTGCCGAACGATTTTGACAATATTCAAGCGGCTATCGATCACACGCTCGAAGGAGGTACGGTTGTAGTCTATCCGGGCACGTATACCGGCCACGGGAACGTGGATATCGACTTCAAAGCAAAGGCCATCACGGTGCGCAGTATAGACCCGCAGGACACCAATGTGGTCGGCAATACGGTTGTTGACTGTGGCGGCACGCCGCAAGAGGGGCACCGCGGATTCAACTTCGTCAGCGGCGAAGGCCCGGATTCCATCCTGGCCGGCCTGACTATCACGAACGGTCACCCAATACAGGAAGGCGACCACCCCCGCCATGGAGGGGGCATTTACTGCTATAGGTCAAGCCCTACGATTGCTTACTGCGTCATAGCCAACAACCGTAGCTATGACCATAGCAAAGGGGGCGGTATCTACTGTCGGCAAAGTAGTCCCGTAATCAAGAATTGCACCGTCAGAAACAACCATGCCGGCTATCGGGGTGGGGGTATCTGCTGCGAAGAGGGTGCGCCGGTGGTAAGAAATTCCATGGTCGTAGACAATCAGCCGGAAGGGATTTATTGCAGCTCAGCGCAGATCAAAAATTGTACGATTGCGGGCAATAGTGCGTCAGGCATCCGATGCGAAGCCGCCGAGATAAGCAATTGCATCGTCTGGGCCAATAGCCCGCAGTACGAACCGCCGCCTGTCCCGCCGATGCACGCAACTGTGCAAGACTCCGGTCAGATAGAAGGAATCGGAACCACGATTGTCTCGTACAGCGATGTACAGGGCGGGTGGCACGGCATGGGCAACATTGATGCGGATCCGTGCTTCGTCGATCCGAACAACGGAAACTACCATATAGCAGCCGACTCTCCCTGCATCAATGCAGGCGACCCGAGCCGGGAACCGCTCGCAGGAGAAACCGATATCGATGGCCAGCCTCGAATCGCGGATGGATGGGTTGACATCGGTGCGGACGAAACCGGCGCAACAGCGCCCATAATCAGTCTCGATACCCAGCAGATCAGGTTTCTGGCTCTACAGGCAGGACCAAATCCGGATGGCCGGGTTTTTGCTGCCCGCAACAGAGGCATCGGTACGCTGAACTGGTTTGTAACCGAAGACTGCCCGTGGCTGCAAGTCCATCCGGCAGAGGGTACATGCACTCGAAACACCGACGAAGTCGGCGTTACCGTTGATACCTTGGGACTGTCTCGCGGCTCTTACACCTGCCAAGTGGTCATGACAGCCCCGGAGGCTATCAACAGTCCTCAGATTATTGCCGTGGCTCTTGAGGTGGGTACGAAATTGTCCGTGCCAGTCGAATATCAGACGATTCAAGCGGCTATCGATGCTGCCAAAGATGCGGATATGATTGTGGTTGCCGACGGCACGTATACAGGCCCAGGGAATCGCGACATCGATTTCGGCGCAAAAGCGATCACCGTTCGAAGCGAGAACGGATCGGAGAACTGCATCATCGACTGCAACGCTACCAGGCAGGAGCCCCATCGCGGATTCTACTTCCATAGTGGAGAGAATGACCACTCGATGCTTGACGGATTCACCATCAGCAACGGCTATGCGAGCGGACATGGCGGCGGAATACACGTTAGCGACAGTAGCCCCACTATAAGGAACTGCGTGATCCGTGACAATCGCACAGACTGGGATTTTAGTGGCGGTGGCATTTATTGCAATGGCAGCGATGTGACGATCGAGCACTGCGAAATCAATAAGAACACGGCACAAGGTGTTATTCTGTGCGGCGGCGCTTTGAGAAATGGCGAGGGAGGAGGGATTTACTGTTGCAACGGAAGCCCCACAATTAACAATTGCACGATTATTCAGAACAGAGGCGCACATGGTGGCGGTATCTACTGCAACTCCTGCAATCCGACAATCGTTGACTGCGTGATAAGTCGAAACTCGGCGACAGACGATGGGGGTGGAGCCAGTTGTCAAGCCAGCAACCCAATCATCAGAAACTGTATCATCAGCGGCAATCAGGGGCGAGAATGGTACGGCGGTGGTGGCATATACTGTGAAGAGAGCGGCCCGAGAATCACGAACTGCACATTCAGCGGCAACATACATTGCGAGGGTCCCGGCGGAGCAATCTGCAGCACCAAACGCAGTAACCCCATACTCAGCAACTCGATATTGTGGGCTAATGAGGCCATGTATGGAAACCAAATAGCTGTGCTTATGCGCGAGCAGTACCCGCAGAGAGAATTCTATTCATCCGCAACAGTGACATACAGTAACGTTCAAGCCGGACAAGCAGCGGTGTTCATTGATCCCAACTGCACACTTCAGTGGGACGTCGGCAATATCGACGCCGACCCCTTGTTTGCCGAGCCGGGATACTGGGATGCGAACGGTACATCCAACTATACGAATGATGATTTCTGGGTGGATGGCGACTATCGCCTCAAGAGCGAAGGCTGGCGGTGGGATGAAAAACGTGGGCTTTGGACCTGGGATGGTGTCACCAGTCCTTGCATTGATGCGGGCAATCCCGGCTCGCCGCTCGGCGATGAGCCACTCGCAGTTCCGGGTGGCCCTGATGACCGGTGGGGGCAAAACCTGCGCATCAACATGGGAGCATACGGCGGAACAGACCTGGCGAGTATTGCTCCGCCGGGCTCAGCACTACTGGCAGATCTCACCAATGACGGGACCGTCGATCTGGATGACTATGCCTATCAAGCCGGTGACTGGTTCAACGCCAAACGTGAACAGCCCGGCGACGTGAATAGGGACGGCGTAGTGGATTTTGCGGACGTGGCTGTGCTTACCGAACAGTGGCTGCGGTGATGAGGTCCTGCCTCGGCGCACAAATCGCGTCGTCTGTCAAGGACTAAAACGGCCATTTTCTATCCGGTGGTTGACGGCCTTCAACATCCTGTAATTTAGTGGCTTGAAACGCCACTTCGAGGCAACTTCGTGCCGCTTCAGCTCGGTTCGGCTCACTTCAGACCGTTTCAGCGCTGTTTCTACAATTTCCGGCCTTTTGCGTTTAAGCTCTTGTGGCTTATGCTCTTATAAAAATCTCGCGTGACAGTCCCAAAGACCACATGTCCAATTAGCCCTTTTGATTACTCATCTTGCGCAACAATTCAGCGTGGCCGTGTACGTCACAAACGTGCTATTTTCTCTGGGTATCCCTAACGCAACCAACCTATTTCTCCTGGTTTTTATATCCACCGGAAATTACCAGATGTCATCAAAATTCACGTAAAGACTGATAATATTCAATATGGTATAATTAAAAATCGCGGTGCAGTCTTTTTTATTGTTGACAATCTCAAAGCCGACAGTTAAGCTGGGTTGGGAAGGCAAGTTGGAGAGGCCTTTCGTCAAAAGGAGTTGGCTAAAAAGGAAGGAAGAAGAATGAAGGATCTGTTTACCACCGGGGAGGCCGCTGAGATCTGCAGGGTAAGCCAGCAAACAATCATCCGTTGCTTCGATTCCGGTCGGCTGGAGGGCTTTCGCGTTCCCGGCTCCAAATTCCGCAGGATCCCACGCCAGAGCCTCGCGAAATTCATGAAAGACAATCACATCCCTCTGGACAACCTTGAATCAGGCAAGAAGAAGGTGCTCGTTGTCGACGACGATGCCGAGATCGTTGAGCTCATATCTGATGTCTTGAGCCGGGACGGCAGATACGAGGTCAAGACGGCATCCAGCGGCTACGAGGCGGGCATAGCAACGCAGCAATTCCGACCCGACCTGATATTGCTGGATTACATGCTGCCCGATGTCAACGGTAACGTCGTCTGCCGGACGATTAAGAAGAACCCTGAATTTGAGAACACAAAGATCATCATCATTAGCGGCGTCGTCAAGCAGGAGGAAATCGACCAGCTACTCAAATCAGGGGCCGAAGGGTTTATCAAGAAACCCTTTAGTATCACCGAACTGAATGACAAAATCACAGCTACCTTGAAGACGGCTTAGGAACGCACAGCGTGCGGGCCTTCTGGGCCTTGGTAGCCAAAAAGAGAGAATAAGGGACAATATCTCGCCGCAGGTCTATCGCGTGAGCGACGATATCGGTGAAAAAGCCGCTGACTTAGTAGCTGCTCGGCAGGTAGAACTGGCCGTCACAGGACTGTCTTCGCTTTCTACTCTGCCTTGTATCGCCATCCAATACCTTCCCAAATTGTCACAAAGTCATTTTTCGTCTTCTTCCATCGCGGACATTGTCGAATCAGACCCCGCCCTTGCTTCAAGAGTCTTTTCTCTTTCCTACCAGCATGGTATTAACTTACCCAACTTGAACTTCGCGCTGCGATTAGCACTGGACAAACTGCCTGCGTATCTCGTACGGGATGCCATCCTGTCTGTCGGCGTCTATGCGGAGTCTGAGATACGGCGCGGAGACGAGACTCACGAAGCACTTCGCAGGCAAGAACTCATACTTCATAGCCTGGCCGTGGCCTGTTGCGCCAAGAACATCGCCGGACTAACATCTATCCGGATAACCCCTGAGCTGGCCTACTTCGCCGGTCTGCTGCACGATATCGGGAAGCTCGCGTTGCAGGAGGTGATGCCGAAAAGCCTGTCGCGAATCGTAGAAGACGCGAAATCGGCCAAGGCCAGCTCTCAAACCGTCGAACTGAAGCATCTTGGCACAGACCATACGCTCCTGGGTAAGGCGCTGGCGCAGAGGTGGCACCTGCCGGATGCCATCGGTCTTGCCGTCTGGCTGCACCACAGTGACACGGCGGCGATTGTTCAGCGAATGCCTGAAGCAAGAATAGCGCAAGTTGTGCAGTTGGCTGATGCCATAGCGAGGCCATTGGGCATCGGTCGGTCCGGCAGCTACGATGAGCCGCAACTGCCGGAGAAGTCGATCCAGGCCCTGGGGATTTCCACCGAACAAGTCGAACAAATCCGGCGCAAACTGCCCGACCAGGTAAGGGAGAAATCCAATGTCTTAGGTTTGGCGCTGCCCCACGCTTGGTCGCGCTACCGCAGATTCGTTCATTCCGCCGCCGTTCAATTCGCCCGGCAGCAAACGGACTTGTCTCTTGAGAATCGCCGGCTGCAGAACATTGCGAACGACCTGGATTTCTTCACGGATTTCCTGCTTGGTGTTGATCCGAGCGCCGGGGCGATTGAAGCTGCAGAAACGTTCGCCGTTCGCTGGCAAAGGTTTTATCAGACGGGTATGGTCTGTTTGTATCTGGTTCCGTATGAGCCATCGCCGATTCTTGAAGCCGCCATTGTTGAAAGCCTCGGCCAAAGCAGAACGGTTGTCCTGGATGTCCCTGAAGGTTCGCCGTCGATACCGCAAGCGATAACAAACCAGTTTAAGGTTTTGAATGCTCACGACTACGTTGCTTGGCTGCTCGACGCATTGGAGTTGGAGTTCGATCAGAGACAAACCAAGCTGATACCGCTGCTGTCTGGTGGAAAAGCCATCGGGGCCATGGTCTTCGAGCTGCGCTACCCAGCAGATGTCAAGCTGTTGGAAGACAAGTTTATGCTCACGGCTTCAATCGGCGCTGCCATTTTGGATAGGGCGTTAGCTTTGCGCAGACAGGAGCGGTTTGGCGAGTGTTTTTCGCAAATGATTGCCGCGCCCAGCGACTCGAAAGACAAGCCGGGTATCGACAGATCGCTGGAGGCCCTGGCCGAGGTAGCAGCCGGAGTCGCACACGAGCTCAACAACCCTCTATCGGTGATCTCCGGCCGGGCACAATTGCTCGCTGAGGCGGAGGCCGAAAACGATAGAGGGCAAGCTCTACAACAAATCCAAGAGAACGCGCGCAAGGTATCCGCCATCATCGAAGACCTGATGAGTTTTGCCGAACCCCAATCGCCCAGGCCGATGCAGACGGATATCAGACAGATGCTGGATGAGGCCTTGCAACTGACGGCTCAAAAGGCAAATATGGATTCTGTGAATGCAGAGATTCAGTTGGACGAGTTTGCCCGGACCGTCTTTGTCGATTCGGCCCAGATTGTATCGTCCACTGCGAACATCCTGTGCAATTGCCTTGAATCTTACCCCGACAAATCCGGTCCCATACAAATCACTGTTGATGGGGTGAGCGATGACCTGGTAAGATTTCAGATTCGTGATCAGGGCTGTGGAATGGGTGCTCGTTCGCTCGAACGGGCAACATACCCATTCTTCTCAGCCAAACCGGCCGGTCGGGGACGAGGCATGGGGCTAACCTACGCGGCAAGGTTGATCCAGTTGAATGGAGGCTCACTGAAAATAGACAGCCGGCCCGGTCATGGAACGATCGTGACCATCTATTTGCCAAGTAGTTAGCTTGTGCAAATTGTGTCTTGTCGATGTGCGACAAATGGCCGGTCCTCGGTGGTCGTGCCCCCTGTGGATGCGCCTTTGGCACCCATGCAGCAAGAGCAACCTGCTGTTTCAGAATAAAAACCCGTAGTTTCCACGATTGCACTTCTATGAGGGGACAGTACAGTATGATAGACGGTCCATACACAAGGAGGAGGACTGCGACTTCCACAATCCTTCCTATGGAGATTGTGTATGGAAGAGCACGATGATGGTCAGGTAGCGTAGGAGTCATAGTGCTCGCGGTGCATCTGAACAGTTGCATACTTACGGGCTGCATGGTCTATTGGAGCCGATTTGGCATACGCGTGGCAGAAACGAGAAGACGGTCCGTGTTGCATCTTGCTCAGGCCTCATCGCAGTACCGCGCAGCCCGCCCGAAGTGTAGCGAGCGAACGACGATCCCCTGTAGAGTTCTCATGCTCAAGAGCTCTACGGACAGCAGAATCATGAATGCACAGAGCAGCGTGAAAAAGCCTGTCTGTTCTGCAAGAATGGGAGCCAAGATGGGCGAGAAACAATTCTATTGAGAAAGGAGGAAGGAAGTTATGAAGCGAATTCCTGTTGTTGTGGCCGCGTGCCTTGTTCTGGCCGCCGCCGGCGCGCAGGGTGCTATCACCTATATAGATACAATCGATGCCACCAGTGGTCAGGCTGATACATATTTTGTCCCTGATGAGGGCTCCCGGAGGATCGGCCCGTACTTTCGGTTCTACGATGAAGATTGGGGGTGGACGCACACGTTCAGCCCGGCGAAGCCGGCCCAATCAATCGTGTCCGCGGCGCTTGAGATTGAGGCGTATGATGTAGACATAGCATTGGATGAATATGATGTGCTCTATGTGGGCGGTACGAATGTGGGCAACCTTCAAGGCAGCAACGAGGCCTGGTCTACTACGACACTCAGTCTTCCTGCGGGTACGTTCACCGATTTGATGAGTGGGACCGTCCAGGTGCAGATAGATATAGACTCGACGCATACTTACGAATATGCGGCCACGAGCGTGAGATCGGCCAAACTTGTCATCGAGTATGAGCCTCATCCCGATCAACCAAACCCACAACCTATTCAGGCGCCTGCTCCCGGCGCGATACTGCTTGGCGGTTTCGGAGTAGCTCTTGTAGGCTGGCTGCGGAGTCGCAGGGTGCTTTGAAATAGAGGTCGCCCGGGCAGAAGCGCGGTTCTGCCCGGGCGAGCGTTCACATATTCGCAACATACACTACGCGCAATCGCAGCTAAGGAAAACTTGTTACGTACACACTTTGTCAAGAGCGGCGCAGAAGCGTTCTACGTAACTTGTTAGCTGCTTTTGTCTGCGCCGCAACTGGGCAAGAGACGACCCAAAAAACATCTCATCGAACGACTGATACTCTGTAACCTTTTCGCTGACTGGAGGCCAGTGCCGTTTCTATTAAATAGGTTTGACTTTTGTTCTTATGTCATTCCGGCCTTGAGCCGGAATCCAGATTCAACAACCTGGATTCCCGCTTTCGCGGGAA
>Ga0180434_10004599_pt1 | contig 16687 bp, 16 predicted proteins | sample SS_ome_7_FD_132453 | JGI IMG/M metagenome (GOLD analysis project Ga0180434, IMG submission 132453) | Hypersaline lake sediment archaeal communities from the Salton Sea, California, USA - SS_1_D_2 metaG | ecosystem: Environmental > Aquatic > Non-marine Saline and Alkaline > Hypersaline >...
CGATCCGCGGTCCGGGGTGTTCTTCGCGACGCTGACGCTGTTCGCGGCGGCGATGCTGCTGTTCCTGACCGCCGACACGCTGGTGCTGATCTACATCGCCTGGGAGCTGATGGGGCTGTGCAGCTACCTGCTGATCGCTCACCCCGGCACCGGCGAGGCGTGGCGGGCGGCGCGGCAGGCGTTCTGGACGACGCGCGCCACGGACTTCGGCCTGCTGTTCGCGGTGCTGCTGATGCTGACGCTGTTCCGCTGGACGACGCTCAGCGAGATCGATCTCAACGCCATGCTGGCCGCGATCGCTCAGGCGGGCGGCGACCCGCAGGCGGCGGTGCCGTGGCTGAGCGCGATTGTGCTGCTGGTGCTGCTCGCCGTGATCGGCAAGGCGGCGCAGCTGCCGCTTTGCTTCTGGCTGGCGGACGCGATGGTGGCGCCGGCGCCGGTCAGCGCGCTGCTGCACGCGGCGACGATGGTGGCGGCCGGGCCCTACTTGCTGACGCGGCTGCATCAGTTTTTGCTGGCCTCGGACCTGGCGCTGCTGGTCGCGACGCTGCTGGGCGGGCTGACGCTGCTCAGTGGCGCGATCATGGCGCTGGCCAGCGCCGAGCCCAAGCGCATCCTGGCTTACTCAACGGTCAGCCACCTCGGCCTGGTGATCGTGGCGGTCGCGGTGATCGCCGAGGAGGCGGGTTTCTATCACCTGCTGGCCCACGCCTGGTTCAAGGCGGCGCTGTTCCTCGGCGTCGGCTATCTGGTAGCGGTCTTCGTCGCCGAGCACGCGGGCGGCGGCAAGGATGCCGTGGAGCACCACGCGCCGCGGCTGCCCGACCTGGCCGGATGCGCCCGGCGGCACCCGCTGCTGCTGTGGGGCATCCTGGTGCCGGCCGGGCTGTCCCTGGCCGGGCTGTTCCCGCTGGCCGGCGCGCTGGGCAAGGAGCAGGTGCTCTTCGCGCTGCTGACGCGCTTTCGCGCCGATGCGGCGCCGGGCATGACCTTCGAGCAGATCAGGCCGCTGGCCGCCGCGGGCTGGACGGTCGGGGCCGGCATGCTGATCCTGGCGCTGCCGCTGACCGCCGCCTACATCACGCGCCTCATTGGCGTGCTGGGCTGGGGGCGCAGCGGCGGCGGCGAGATACCGGGTGACGAGCGCGGCCGCATCACGGCGCCCACGGGCTGGGAGCTGCCGCTGACGTTGACGGCGGCGCTGGCCCTGATCGGCAGCGCTGGCTGGGCGGTGGTGTACTTCACGTGGTTTCGCACCCCGGCCGGCTTTGCGCCCGAACAGCTGCCCTGGAAGTGGAGCAGCCTGGACCAGCCGGTCGGCATTCTCGCGCTGGTGCTCTCACTGCTGCTGGTACTCGTGGGTGCAGCCCTGACCTGGCACCTGCGCGTCGGGCGGGCCGAGTTGGGCGACCGGCTGCTGCGCGAGGGGGGCATGGCCCCGCTGATCAGGTTCTTCGCGGGCGGTATGTACCTGCGGGAGCTGTTCACGTTGGTGGTCGGCCGGTTCGGAGAGCTGCTGGCGGTGCTGGCGGGGCGCGCGGACATCGGCCTGGTCGACTGGCTGGCGCTGCGCTGCGGCGCCCTGGGCCGGCATTTGGCGGTGCTGGCGCGCTGGCTGGACGACCACGTCGTCGACGGCGCGCGCTGGTGGGCCTGTGAGCTGTGGTGGCTGCTCAAGCGCCTGCACAGCCGCAGCATGCAGACCGGCCAGATTCAGCACTACATGTTCATCGTCCTGATCGGTACGGCGCTGCTGTGCCTGGTGATCCTGCGTCCGCTGGGGCAGATCCTGGCGAACATCCTGGGGAGAATCTAGATGGAGCAACTCGGCTACACCCTGGCGGACAAACTGGAGGTGTTCCTCGGCTGGCTGAGCAACCCGACTACGCAGCTGCTGTGGATGCCGCTGCTGGGCACGATCTTCATCATGGCGACGCCCAAGCACCGCCAGCGGCTGGTCAAGGTCTGGGCGGTGCTGTTCAGCGGCCTGAGCTTGCTGGCGGCGGTGCTGATGGTGACGGGCCTGCCGGCGGCCGTGCAGACGCTCACCTTCGGTTTCGTCGGCGGGTTTGAGTGGCAGCCCTTCGCCCAGTACCTGGCGTTCCGGCCCGGCCAGGGCTTCCTTTACTACCAGGACATCCCCTGGCTGCAGATCCAGCTCGGCGAGATCCAGAGCTTCGGCGTGCACTACACCGTCGGCGTCGACGGCCTCAGTCTGCCGCTGGTCGTGATGAGTGCGGCGGTGATCTTCCTCGCCGTAATCTGGGCGCTCAGCCGCACCGAGCGGGTCCGGGACTTCTTCGCCCTGACGCTGCTGATGGAAGTCGGCCTGCTGGGCGTGTTCGTGGCGCTGGACTACGTGCTGTTTTACTTCTTCTGGGAACTGATGCTGATCCCGATGTACTTCCTGATCGCCGGCTGGGGGAAACGCAGCGAAGCGGCCGGGCGCGCCGCGATCAAGTTCTTCGTCTACACCATGTTCGGCAGCGTCTTTATGCTGATCGCCTTCATCGCGATGCAGGTGATCAGCTCGGTCTACACCTTCTCAATCCCCGAGCTGACGGGCTTTCACCTGACCGAGGGGATGGCGCTGCTGCCGCTGGTGCGCACGCTGATGTTCGTCGGCCTGCTGCTGGGCTTCGCCGTCAAGGTGCCGATGTTCCCGTTCCACACGTGGCTGCCCGACGCCCACACCGAGGCGCCGACGGAGATGAGCGTGATTCTCGCTGCGGTGATGCTGAAGACCGGCAGCTACGCCTATCTGCGCATCCTCTATCCGACCTTCCCCGACGTGGCCTACGCGCTGGGGCCGGTTATCGCCTTCTGCGGGGTGGTGGCGATCGTCTACGGGGCGGCGGTGACGCTGGTGCAGACCGACCTGAAGCGGATGGTGGCCTACAGTTCGATCAGCCACATGGGCTTCATCGTGCTGGGCATCAGCGCGATGAACCAGGACGCCACCGTCGGCGCCGTGTTCCATATGGTCGGCCACGGGATCGTGATCAGCACGCTGTTCTTCCTGACCGGCGTGATCGAACGGCGCTACGGCACCCGCGACCTGCGCGAGCTGTGCGGCATGCTCAGCGGCGCGCCGGCCTACGCCGTCACCCTGGGCGTGGCGGCCTTCGCCGGCATGGGGCTGCCGGGCCTTGTCGGCTTCTGGGGCGAGTTCTTGGTGCTCAAAGGCACCTTCTTCAACAACCCCAACTGGACCACCGTGCACGTCGGCGGGATCGACGGCAGCCGCTATTTGCAGATCGTGGCGGTGCTGGCAGTGCTCGGCATCCTGACAGCGGCGGTCTACATGATCAACATGCTGCAGCGCGTGCTGCCGGGCAAGGAGAAGGGAGAGCAGCCGGCTTGGCGCGGCTTCCGGCTCACCGACGGCATCGCGCTGGTGCCGCTGGCGCTGGCGATGCTGGTGCTGGGGCTGTGGCCCACGCCGGTGCTTAACGCCTGCAGCGAATTCGCCTATTCGCTGTGGGCCGACGCGCTGCGCTTCTAGCAGCTAGCCGGCGTCGTCGCCTGCTGCTTCGGGCTGCTGGTCAGTTGCGTCCTCGCCACTCGACGGCGGCTTGTCACCGAGGCGCGGTTCGGTGCCCGCCAGCAGGCGCGCGATGTTACCGCGGTGCGTCCAGAGCACCAGCAGCGGGCAGATCACGCCGATCAGCCAGTACTGCCACAGCTCGGGCACCGTCAGGATGGTGGCGCCGACCAGCAGGGCGGCGAAGACGCTGCCGAGGCTGACGATGCGCGTGGTGGCGGTGATCAGCACGAAGGCGGCCAGGGGGGCCAGCACCCACCACTGCATCAGCGCGACGAGCACTCCAAGCCCGGTCGCCACGCCCTTGCCCCCCTTGAAGGCCAGCCACGGTGTGAAGGTGTGGCCGAGGATCGCAGCGACGCCGGTGCCCATGAGCAGCCACGGCACGGACTCCGGTGGCGCGTAGCCCGGGGCGGTTGCGGCCAGGCAGACGCGCAGGCCGATCAGCGGCGCCAGCCCCTTGAGCACGTCGAGCAGCAGCACCGCCAGGCCCCAGCCCCAGCCCAGAGCGCGCATCACGTTGGTGGCGCCGATGTTGCCCGAGCCGATCTCGCGCAGGTTGATCCCACGCAGGCGCGCCGCCAGCCAGCCGAAGGGGATACTGCCCGCCAGGAACCCAACCAGCAGCCAGGCGATCACATAGACACTGAAGGGCATGCGCGCAGTATAACCGGTGCTATCATCCTGCGAGCAGACGGGCCGCAGCCCCCGCAGGTCGACTATGAGCTGGAATCCGTTCCGCAAGCGTGAGGCCGAGGAGCCCGAGGCCGAGTCGGTGCCGGGCAACGGTCAGCCCGCGGACGCCGGCGGCGACCGCGACGACGCCACCGATCCGCTGGTGCAGGCTGGCCATGTGGAGGAGCGCTGCGAGTTGCTGCGCGAACAAAACGGCATCCGCCTCGAACGCGTCGAGGTCTGGGGGCCGGCGGGACTCAGCGACTCGTTCATCCGGTTGCTGGTTCATGAACACGGACCCCAGGCCGACAAGCTGCGCGCCCTGCTGCTCGACGGCCCGGAGGAAGTCACCGGCTTCCGCGATCTGCTGGTGCGCGACGACTGCGCGCTGGCGGCGGCGCTGGAACTGCCGGACTCGGACCTGGCATCCCTGCTGGCGCGGCCCGTCGGCACTACGCCCCGCCCGCGGGCGATCGACCTGCTGCGCGGCCTGCGCGCCTTCGCCCAGCTGTGTACGTACATGGAGCAGGAGCACGGTCTCTATTGGCAGCATCCCTCCGCGCGCCAGATCGGGGTGAAAGGCGAAGGCCCCGCGGAACCGGCCGGGCTGCGCCGCCACCGGCTGCTGCTCGGCGCCTGGGATCAGTTGAGCGGAGACCGCGTCGAGCCGGCAGCGCTGGTGGTGCTGCTGGCCACCCAGCTGCATCAGCTGCGCTCCGAGGCCGCGGAGGTGGAGTTCGCCTACGGGGTGGAGCAGCTGGGGCGGCTGCTGGCCGAGCTGGAGCAACTGGCGGCCCCTCACGATCTGACCTACGCTCAGTTGGCCGACGAACTGGGCGCGCTCGCCGTGCAGTTCACGGCCGGCAGCGCCACCGATGCGGGCCAGGTGCGGGCGCACAACGAGGACGCGGCGCTGCTGATGACGCTGGATCAGCAGAGCTTCGCCGGATCGCAGCTGGTGCTGGCGGCGGTCGCCGACGGGATGGGCGGGCATCTCAGCGGCGAGGTGGCCAGCTCGCTGGCGCTGGACCTGCTGCGACAGCAGCTGGGCATGGGATTGCTGGCACCGCGCAGCACGCCCGTCGAAGCCGCGAGGCTCGGCGAGCAGCTGGAGTCGATCATTCCGGCCATCGACCGCGCGCTGACGGAGCGCGCCCAACTGGATGCCCAGCTGGCCGGCATGGGTACCACGCTGGCGGGCCTTGCCGTGCTCAGGCGGCAGTCGACGACGGAGGTCGGCGGGGCCGCCGAGAGCGCTGCGGTGTTCCACGTCGGCGACAGCCGGGCCTATCTGCTGACCAGTGACGGGCCGCGGCGGCTGACCCGCGACCACAGCTACGTGCAGCAGCTGCTGGACAGTGGCGCGATCGGCCCGGACGAGGCGTTCAGCCATCCGCAGAAGAACGTGATCACCCGCTGCCTGGGTGGTGGCACCAGCGATTCGGCGCCGGACGTCAGCGCCTTCAGCCCGGGCTTTGGTGAGATCGTGCTGCTGTGCAGTGACGGATTGACCGACGTGCTGCGCGATGGCGACCTCTGGCGCGTGGTGGGCGAAGCCGGCACCGCCGACCTCGACGCCCTGGCGCGCGCGCTGGTGGATGCCGCCAATGCCGGCGGAGGGCCGGACAACATCACGGTGGTGCTGATCGGCTGCGGGCTGTAGCGGCGCTACGAGGTGAAGATCACGATCCGCTGATCGCCGGGATCGCTGACGTAGAGATAGCCGGTGGTCGGATCGAGCGCCAGGCCGGACGGGCCGGTGGTCTCGCTGAACTCGACTCCCAGCATGCCGTCGGCCCCGAAGTGGAACAGCCGCTCTCCGCTGTCGTCGAGCACCACCACCCGGCGGTTGCCGCTGTCGGCGACGTAGAGCCGCCCGCGGAAGTCGACCGCCACCCCCAGCGGCTGATCGAACGGGCCGTTGTCCTCCAGCGACAGCTCGATTACGCTGTCGTACTCCAGGTCCTCGTTGAACAGCTGGACGCGGGCGTTGCCGCTGTCCGAGAGGTACAGCGCGGCCTCGGCCGGTACACTGTGCAGCGCGCCGGGAGTATCCAGCTGGCCGTCCTCGGTGCCGAAGACCGCCAGCGTATCCAGATAGACGCCCAGGCCGGTGAAGCTCTGCAGGCTGGAAAGCTGCTCGTCGACAACCAGCACGATGTCGCCGATTACCTCGTCGTCGTAGATTACCTCGACGGCGGTGGGGCGTTCAAACTCGCCGGGCCCGCTGCCCCGCGCGCCGAACAGGCCGACTTCATCAAAGTCCGTGTCGTAGATCAGGACGCGCGCACGGTATGCATCGCTGACGTAGATGCGCGCGCCCGCCGGGCTGATCGCCACGCCGCGCGGCTCCCGCAGGTCATCCTGCTGGAAGGTACTGATCCGCCCCTGGTACTCGCCGGCGAGGTTGTAGACCCAGACGCACTGCGCGCCGGGATCGGCGATCAGCAGCAGGTCCGCCGCGGCGCTTAGCGCCAGGTCGCCGGGCGCCTGAAGCCGGTCGCGGCCGAAACTGCGCAGAAGGTCGAAGTCCACCGCGGGCGACAGCAGCACCGGGCCGGCCTCGCTCTCCAGGCCGCCGCTGTTGATCGCCTTTAGATAGTACTCGTAGGCGCCGGGCCCCGGCAGTTCATCGACGTAGGTGCTGACGGTCGTAAGCGGCTCGGAGTTGACCACCGAGAAGCTGTCGGCGCCCGCCTCGCCGCGGTAGAGATTCAGTCCAGTCGTGGCCCCGCCGATCGTGGTCGTCCAGTGCAGCTTGCGGACCTGGGTGCTGGCGGCGACCAGTTCGATGGCGCCGGGCGCCGGCGGGGGGATCTCCTCGGGCAGCAGGCTGTAGAAGCTGTAGCGGCCGAAGCGGGTGATGCTGAAGACCAACCTGGCCCCGTCCTCGTCGACGGTCCCGGAAAGCTCCGCGTCCTCGTAGCGCGCGGCCGACTCATTGAACGTGTAGATCGGGATGCTCATCGACGCCGGCAGGCTGCTTGTGAGCAGGAAGGTGATCTCCGCGGCCTCGCTGAGGACCAGTTCCTCGCCGGCGGTGGTTCCCGTTCCGTCATCGGCGCCGTCATCCGCCTGGCTGGCCGCGTTGTCACCGCCCTCCTCGGCGGGCGGCTCCTCCGCCGGTGTTTCCTCGCTGATCGCGGTCAGCTCCATCGCCATCACCAGGCTGCGGCCCTCGGGACCCGGCACCTGCGCGTCGGCCGCACTGCGATTCTCAAGCTGCAGCGTGACCTCGGTGCTGAGCGCGCCCGGCGGAATCACGGCGATCACCTGGCCGTCGGCGGATGTGATGCGGGTCGGGGTCGGCTCGGTCGGGTCGAAGTCCAGTCCGCCGCCACCGCCGCAGCCGAGCAGCCCGCAGGCCAAAACCACGCAGATCGCTGCGATCTGGCTCCTCCGTGGCCCCGGCAGTAGCATTGCTGGCTCTTCCCTAGGTAGTCACGAACTCGTTGAAATACACGTCGATAACTCGCCCGAAGTAGTCCTCGATGAAGGTGTTCATCGAGTCCATCAGTTCCTGTTTGAAGGTGGTTCGGCCGTCGGTGGTGATCAGTTCCGCCGAGGTGTGTGTACTGACCAGCCCCAGGACGGTGTCGCGCACCTTGGGCTGGCGCTCGTCGAGCACTTTCTCCAGCACCGTGCGTGGTTCATCCGGCGGCGGCCCGGGCTCCTCGGGCGGCCCGGTGGGAGCCGCCGCGCCGTGCATCGCCAGCACCACGCCGCTGCGCAGTAGGCGCGGCCGGCGCTCGCTGACCGCCAGCACCGGTCCGGTGGGCGTCTCCAGCGCTCCCATCTGCTTCTCGGTGTACTCGCGCAGTTCCTCGATGTACATCTCCATCTGGTGGTCGTGGTACTCCTTGGCCTGTTCGTAGTTCAGGCGATCCTCGGTGGTCCAGCCGCTCTCCAGCACCAGCGCGATGTCCATCATGCCGTGCTTGCCGTCGGCGGTGTTGAACTGGAACTCACCCAGCTCGTAGATCACCTCCATCGGGTCGTCCTGCCACGAGTACTCATCGACGGCCTGTGAGCCCGCTTCGCCGTGCGCGCCCGCCTCGCCGTTCTCGGCGGCGATGCCGGCCGGCACCTCCACGCCGGAAGCCTCGAGCTGCTTCTTGAGCGATCCGACCTGGACGAACAGCACCACGCAGACCGCGATCGCGGCCACCGCCACCGCCGCCGCGGCGATGGTCGGCACGCTGCCATGCCGCCTGCAGGTTCTGAGCATCGGCTGAGCCCACGCGGCCCGGCCTGGCCGCTCCTCGCTGCGCCCGCTTTCGACATCCGCCATAATCACTCCCCGCGCGCCCCGGCGCGCCTTACTGTCGCGGCGGCGATGCGCCTATTACCTATAACGGCCCCGGAGTGTAGCCCTTGAACTCGGCCAGCGTCTCGGCATCCTTGATGTAGACGCGACGCTTGCTCGGGATCGCGTCCACGTACTTGGACTTGTTGGGCCAGTACTGCTTGGTCTGCATGTCCGCGACGTACATGTAACTACCCGGCACTGTCCCCTCGGACACCTTGCCGCCCAGACCTTCACCGAGTTCACGGTACTGGCCGCCGTCGGTGCCGCAGCTGCCGGCGGTGGTCAGCAACACCAGCACCAGCGCCAGCACGGTGACGGTCAGAGCGTGAAGCCAGTCGAACCCAATGGTGTACCGCATCGTTGTGACCCTCCGCTAGAAAAATAACAGATTTCAGGGTCAAATTGCTAGTGGTCCGCGGCCGAAGGCTCCTCACCGCCGGCTGCGTTGGTGTCAGTCGGCGGCTCCTCCTCCGCTGATTCATCGGGCGCAGGTTCGGGGCCGGAGTCCTCCTCAGCTGCCTCCGCGGGCGTCTGTGCCGTGCCCGCGGCCTCCCCGGGCTGCGACTCCGCCGACTCGATGGAGCCTGCGTCCTCCATCTCCGGCTGATCCTCGACGAGCGCTTCCTCGGTGGTTTCGCTGCCGCCGGCTGGCTCCTCCGCTGTCGAGGGCGCCGGAGCTGCCGGGGCCTCGCCCGCAGATTCCAGGCCGCGTTCCTCCTGCCAGCGCGCCAGCGGTTCGCTTTCCTCGCGCAGCACCAGCAGCTCGACCCGGCGGTTGCGCTGCCGTCCCTGGCGGGTGTCGTTGGGCGCGATCGGCAGGGTGTCGGCGTAGCCGGCGGCCTGCAGACGCTCGGGCGACATCCCCAGGCTCTGGAAGTAGCGGATCACGGCGCCCGCGCGTCCGGCGCTCAGCTCCCAGTTGCTGGGATAGGTCGCGGTGTTGATCGGCACGTTGTCGGTGTGGCCCTGAATCTCGATGCGGTTGCTCAGCCGCGAGATCGGCCCGTAAAGCTTGTCCAGGATCGCCTTGAACTCCGGCAGCAGCTGCGCCGAGCCGCTGCGGAACAGAATCTGGTCCGGGAAGATGATGATTCGGATTCCGCGCTCGTTGTACTCGATCTCAATGCCGGCGCCCAGGTCGGAAAAGCCGGCCTCGGCCGCCCGGGCCGCGGCTTCCGCCACCAGGCCCTGCAGCTCCTCCATGAACCCGCCTTCCTCGCCCATGCCCTCCAGCATCTCGGCGAACTGGAAGATCTCGATCGGGGTCTGGTTTTCGGGGAACAGCTGCAGCGGTGAGGCGCCGCCGCCACTGGTATCCCAGATCGGATTGCCGCCCGCCGCGCCGCCGGCAGCGCCGCCCCGGGCACCGGCCGCGGTGGCGCCGAAGCCGTCCGTCAGGCTTTCGGCAAGCGCCTTGAACTTCTCCAGGTCGGTATTGGCCGTCGAATAGAGGACGATGAACATCACCAGCAGCAGCGTGATCATGTCGGCGTAGGTGATCAGCCAGCGCTCGGACCCGCCCTCCTCACCGACGGGGGCGCTGATCTGCTGGGGCCAGTTGGGCAGCCGCATGACCTGCTCCGCGCCTATTCCTCTTCCTTGCCGCCGATGCCGGATCGCAGGCTGGGCGGCAGGAAGGCGGCCAGCTTCTCACGCACGATGCGGGCATTGTCGCCGGCCTGGATTGAGAGAATACCCTCGATCATGATCTCGCGCATCAGGGCTTCCTCACGAGAAGCCTGGCCAAGCTTGTTGGCCAGTGGGATGAAGACCGCGTTGGCGCTGACGACACCGTAGAGCGTGGCGACGAACGCGGTGGCCACCGCGCCGCCCAGGCTGCTGGGATCGGCGAGATTGGCCAGCACCATGATCAGCCCCATCACCGTGCCGATGATGCCGAAGGTCGGGCCGAAGGCGCCCAGATTCATGAAGTAGCCCGCCCCGCGCTCGTGTCGCTGCTCCAGATAGCGAAGCTCCGTGGCCAGGATGTCCTTGACCAGCTCGGTATCGTTGCCGTCGATCACCAGCTGCAGGCCGCTCTTGAGGAACGCGTCGCTCTCCTTCTCGACATCCTCCTCGAGAACCAGCAGGCCCTCACGGCGCACCTTTTCGGCGTAGCTGACGAACTTGGCGATAATCGGGCCCAGGTCGTAGCTGGGTCGCATGAAAGCCTTGAGCGCGATCTTCCAGAGGTTGATGGTATCGGACAGCGGGGCGGAGACGATGCCGGCGCCGATGCAGCCCCCGAACACAATCAGCGCCGCCGACGGCTGCACCAGTGAGCTGATTGCGCCACCCTCCATGAGGAAGCCGCCCAGAAAGCCCCCGAAGCAGAGAGCGATTCCGACTATGCTGGCTAGATCCATCCGCTTAGATTCTATTATGTGCCCGGTTTCACCCTGGGACCGCCACGGGAATTCAGCTGGATTTCACCAATTTCCCGTGTTATATTCAGCCGATGAACGCCCTGTTGCGTGCCGCGCTCATCCTGCTGATTGCCCTCGCGGTCGCCATCCTGTTTAACGGCCTGTTCTGGGTGTTCTTCACCTATTTGGGCGGCTTATTCTGACCGGAAGAATGACGGCCGCCCGACCTCGGCGAGTCAGATGCAGCGGTGCGGCGCGCTAGGCCGGCTCGGTCTCGGGCGCGGCCTGCTCATGCTCCTCGTACTTCTCCTGGGTCTCGGCGGCCTCGGCGGCGGCTTCGACCTGCTCGGGACCCTCCTCCTCCGCGGCTTCGCCGGCGGCAGCAGCCTCGGCGGCCTCCGCGGCCTCGCGCTCGGCGCGATCCTGCTCGATCAGGCGTTGCTCCAGTTCGCCCGGCTTGCGCTCGGCTTCGACCGTCAGGCTGATCTCGCCGGTGACCTCGCTGCTGGCCTTCAGCGGCACGGTGAACTCACCCAGGTGCTTGATCGGCTCATCGAGCATCACGTGGCGGCGGTCGATCTCGACGCCGAACTGCCGGCTGATCTCGTCAGCGATCATCGCGCTGGTCACCGCACCGAACAGCCGGCTCTGGGTTCCGGCCTTCATCTGGATCATCAACCGGCGATCCGCCAGCTCGGCGAACTTGCCGGCGGCCTCGGACATCCGGTGCGCGCGCTTGGCCTCACCGGCGCGCTTGATCAGCTCCAGCCTGTTGAGCGCGTCCTTGGTGGCGGGTTCCGCCAGCCGCTGGGGAATCAGGTAGTTGCGGGCGTAGCCGCGCTTGACCTCGACCAGGTCGCCGGCCTCGCCCACATTTACGATATCGTCTAGCAGTACGACTTTCATGTCGGCTCCTCACTTGGGGCCGCCCGCGGCGGTCCCACCCTCAGCGCGAAGGCGCCTCAGCGCCGCGAGTACGGCAGCAGCGCCATGTAGCGGGCGTGTTTGATCGCCCGCGCCAGCGGACGCTGGTACTTGGCGCAGGTGCCGGTGCGACGTCGCGGCAGGATCTTGCCCCGGTCGCTGATGAACTTCTTGAGCAGGGCCACCGCCTTGTAGTCGATCGGCAGCTCCGGATCGACGGTGAAGGCGCAGACCTTGCGCTGCCTAAACCTCGGTGGTTTTAGCCTTGCCAAGACGTTTCCTCCTCTTTCGCTCGCGTTCGGTGTAGTCCAGGATCAGGAAGCGCAGGCAGCTGTCGGCGAACTTCAGGTGGTAGTTCAGATCCTTGAGCACTTCCTTGGACGACAGCCAGCGGTAGATGACGTAGTAGCCCTCGGTGTAGTCCTGGATCGCGAAGGCCAGAAAGCGCTTGTTCCAGCGATCGACGCGGGCGATCTGCCCCCCCTGCTCCTCGATCAGCTTCCTGATCGCCTCGACTTCGCTGTCCAGCTGCTCCGGCTCCAGGTCCGGCTTGAGCAGCACGCAGCACTCGTATTCCTTGATTCGCTCCGCCATGGTTACCCCTTGATGGTGGTGGTACCCCGTACGCGCCCTCGGCCTCCGGGGGACGGCCCGCGCGGTCTCTCGGCCGCTGCGGGAACGGGGATACTAGCACAGATCATGGTCAAGCACAATACCGGCGGGGCCGCGGCATTGTTCTGTGCGCGGCGCGGCGGCGTTGACACTGGGCCCGCGATGTATACTAATGGCTCAGATGCGCGTAATAGGGGCGACGCTGCTGTTGATGCTCGCCGTCGGCGTCCAGGCGGCATGGGCGCTGGACACGGCCACCGTTAGGCCCGCGCAGTGGCCGGCGGAATCGACCCATGAGTTCGCGATCTTCGACCAGGCGGGCAACCGCATCGCGACCGCCTACTACCGGATCATCGCCGAGGAGTCCAACGGGCGCGAGATCTACCACCTCAAGTACGTGGGCCGCAACGAACTGATCAGCGAGGCGGCGGAGTGCTGGATCGAGCCCGAGACGCTGAAGCCGCTGCGCTCGACGCGCAAGGTGGTCGCCGAGGGGCGGACGTTCTATCAGGACATCGCCTACTCTAACGGTGTGGTTATCGCGCGGCGCAAGTACGAGGGCGAGGAGATCTTCGAGCAGCAGCTACCCGCGCCGGGGCCGGTCTACGATTACGAGCAGCTGCTGTGGCTGCTGCCACAGCTCGACTTCGCCGGTGCCCCCGAGGTCTATCTGAATCTGTTCGTGACCATTCGGGGCAACATCGCGACGGTGGTCGTCACCGATCTCGGCCAGCAGTCGATCACGGTGCAGGATCAGGCCTATACCGCCCACGGCTATGGTTTCGAGGTCAACCTGACGCCTCATCAGCTCTGGACGGTGATGCAGGACGGCCTGCCGGTGCCGGCGCGGTTCCAGACCGGCGACAACGTGTTCGTCAACCTGGGTCTCGACCCGGCCAAGACCGGCGCGCTGCCGCCGGCGGTCGCGGCACCGCCCGCAGAGCCGCCGGCCGCGCCTCCGGCCGAGCCGGAACCGGAGCCCGAGCCGGAGGAGGAAGAGCCCGAGGAAGAGGAGGAAGAGCCGAGCGATCCCGGCGTCAATCCGCTGGGCCCACCCCCGCCGGGCAGCCGGTTCTAGGCCGATATGCAGCCGCGGCCCACCGTCAGTCGCTATCATTCGCCACCCGGCGTCGCCCTGCTGCTGGTCGCGCTGCTGCTGGTCGGCGCCGCCGCCGGGGATACGCTGTTCTTCGCCGACGACTTCTCGGGTGCCGGCGAGCGCGCCTTCTATGAGGGCACGCTCGACGCCCGCACCTTCAGCTACGTCGACGGCCGCTACGAAATCGACACCACCCGCAGCGAGGCCTACGGCCAGAGCGTGCTCAGCGAGGATCTGGACACCTACCGCGTCGAGGTCCGCGCTCAGCTGACCCAGACCGACGATCCCGACCGCGGCGGCTTCGGCCTGAGCTTCAACTACCATCCCCGGGACGGCGGCAGCGACTTCATCCTGCTGTTCGTCTACGACCGCGGGGCCTACGCCGTGCTGCGCTACCTGGACGGCCAGTCCAGTGTGCTGCTGACCCCCACCAAGACCTCGCTGTTCGAGTCCGGCGAGGAGGTCGCGCTGACGGTCGACGCCAGCGCCGGACGCTTCGTCTGCTACATCAACGGCGCCCAGGTGGCCGACCTGCGCGACGACCGGCTGATCAGCGGCGGCTTCGGCGTCTTCGCCGCGGCGCGCAGCGTGGTCCGCTTCGACGACTTCCGGGTCTACGCCGAGCGCGACGACGCCGCCGGCTTCAGCGACGACTTCAGCGGCGAGCGCCGGCTCTACGAGGGCACCGTCGATGACGTGCGCCGCGCCTATGAGGACGGCCGCTACATCATCGACACCGGCGCCACCGACCTGATCGGCCTGTCGTCCTTCCCCGAGCCGGCGCAGGACTTCGAGTTCAGCGCCGACGTGGAGCTGCTGGATGGCGAGGCGCTGGGCGGCTACGGGATCTACCTCAGAGACTACGAGAGCGGCGACGGCGGCTTCAACCAATATCGCTTCCTGGTCTGGCGCGACTGGTTCGCCGTCGAGCAGAGCGTCGCCGACCTGCCGCTGGCGCTGGCCGAGTGGGTGCAGCACGGCGCGGTGCGCGAGAGCGGCGTCAACACGCTCAAGGTACGCGCGCTGGCAGATGAGCTGGTGTTCTTCGTCAACGGCGTGGAGGTCTACCGCCACCAGGATGAGAATCCGCACAGCGGCGCCTTTGGCTTCTTCGTCTCGGGCCGCAGCCAGGTGGCCTTCGACAACGCCGTCTTCGCCGAGCTGTAGCGACTGGTACCGAAGCAATCGTCCTCACCCGGTCCCGCCCATCTCCGTGTCCTTGAGTTAGACTGATGGTGTAATTTGGGAGGATAGGATGAAGCTCCAGTTCGCCTTTTCCGCCGCGTTGCTGATCCTACTGGGTATCGCCTGTGCCGGTTGTGGCGCTAAGGGCTGGGACGAGAGCTCGCTCACTGTCAGCCGAATATACGTCCAACCACGCACGCCGACAGCGGGCTCGACCGCCATTGTATTCGTCGTCTATGAAAGCGTGAGTCCATATGACACCCTTGACAGCTGGCAGGAATATGGACCAGACCCCCCGGAGGTGACGACAAGCGCCGGGTCACTGAGCGAAGTCACTGGGCGACAGCTATACGACTTAAGGATGAATCACGGTGGTGTGCATTGGTTCTACAGCTGGCAGACACCGTCGACGCCCCGGATCGTCGTCATCAAGGCCTGGTATCCGGACGGCGGCAAGAGCAAGAAGGTGGAAGTGATCCCGGCGTCATAGCACGCGCTATCATCTGCTCTTGATGAACCTCGATAATGCCATCGCGCAGTACGCAACCTACCTGCTGACGGCCGGCGGGCGCGCGCAGGCCACGGTGGATGGATACAGCCGCGATCTGGAGCAGTTCCGCGAGCTGGCGGCGGTGGGCCGGCTGGAGCAGCTCAATCGCGAGGCGGTGCTGCGCTGGCTCAACGCGCTTTACGAGCGTGAGTTCGCCAAGCGCAGTCTGGCGCGCAAGCTGTCGGCGCTCAGAGGCTTCGTCGGCTGGGCGCTGGACTACGGGCACCTGCAGGAGGACCCGATCCCCGCCGACGTCGAGCTGCCGCGTGCGCTGTACCTGCCCCACGCGCTCAGCGAGGCGGAGGTCACGGCGATGATCAACGCCGCCCTCGGCTCAGACGCCTGCTCGATGCGCGACTACGCGATGCTGGAGACGCTCTACGCCACGGGGATGCGCGTCAGCGAGCTGACCGGCCTGCGCCTGATCGACCTGCAGCTGGGCGAGGGCTTCGCCAGCGTGACCGGCAAGGGCAGCCGCCAGCGGGTGGTTCCGCTGGGGCAGTGCGCGATCGACGCGCTGAGGCGCTACCTGGAGCGCGGGCGCGCTGCGGTCTGCGAGCAGGCGCCGCGCCTCAGCGCCGTGTTTCTGACCAGCCGCGGCCCGATCAGCCGCAGCCAGGTGTTCCGGATCGTGAAGAAGTACGCGAGCCAGGCCGGCATCAGAACGCAGGTCTCGCCGCATACGCTGAGGCACAGCTGCGCCACGCATCTGCTGGCCCGCGGGATGGACCTGCGGCTGGTGCAGGAGCTGCTGGGCCACACCGCGCTGGCGACGACCCAGGTGTATACGCACGTGGAGAAGTCGCGCCTGCGCGAGGCCTACAACAAGAGCCACCCGATGGCGTGAAGGGCGGTGGTCAGCTGTCAGCTATCAGCCGTCGGTAGGGGCGACGCCTACGTCGCCCGCTGCTGAGGGTCCGCTGCACCGGTGGGCGTCCCGCCCGCGATTCGTAGGGGTCGGACCCCGCGCCGGCCCGTCCCCGGTCTGCAAACCCCAGAGGACACGGAGACCACGGAGCCTGCGGTAGACTGTGGGTATGAAGTACTGCCTGCCGGCCATGATGCTGCTTGTACTGATGGTCTGCGCGTGTCCCGCCGGCAAGCCGGCGTTCAGGCAGGTTGGCTCGACCGTGCTATTCGACCCCGGGCAGCGGGAGATCCCATTCGTAAAGGCAGAGGAGTATCGCCCGTTTGTCAGGCAGTATCCAAAGGACTGGCCCAAGCGTATTGAGCTGCCCCGCGGAGCGTATCTGAGTCAGGATGGCAAGATCTACGAAAGCACGACCAGCATCGACGGAGTTGAACATAGGACCTATGTAGCCGAGATGGTCGTTCGGCACCAAATCGACGACATCAGGCATATCGGCGGCGTAGCCGTGAAGTACTACGAGATGCAAGAAGTCTCATCGAGCGAATACGACCC